>Ga0181534_10000541_pt1 | contig 26300 bp, 19 predicted proteins | sample PEATcosm2014_Bin_37_FD_119758 | JGI IMG/M metagenome (GOLD analysis project Ga0181534, IMG submission 119758) | Peatland microbial communities from MTU Mesocosm Facility, Houghton, MI, USA - PEATcosm2014_Bin17_10_metaG | ecosystem: Environmental > Terrestrial > Soil > Wetlands > Peat | place...
CAATCTTCTCGGTGCAGAACTTGCAGACCTTCTTGCGGCGGAAGAACTTGCCGCGCCCGCCTGCGCCGCCTGCGGGGCGACCGCCGGGGCCACCGGCAGGGCGTCCGCCGGAGCGGGGATAGCCGCCGCCCTGGCTGGGAGCCGGAGTAGAAGCGGCCTGGGGTTCTGCTGCGCCCGTCTCGGACGCCTTTGCTTGATTTTCGTCAGACATATTGTTTCCTCTTCGCTGGTTGCAGCCCTTGCTGAACAAAGGGCTGGACAATTGGGACCCCTGCGGGGCGCATGCCGGACTCCCGACGAATCGGGCGGCGAAAATGAGAGAAAGCGGGCTAGGCGCTGGCCTGAACCGGCTCTTCAACTGGGGCAACAGGCGCGGGAGCGGCGGCAGCGGGAGCGGCGATAGGATCGGCGCTGACCTTACGGCGGACGCCGCGCAGAGCCTTTACCTTGGCCAGACGCTTTTCTTCCTCGTCGATGCGCACAGTGATGAACTTGATCACAGGCTCGGTGACGCGCAGGCGGCGCTCAAGTTCCAGAACCACTGGGCCACCGGCCTCGATGGTCATCAGAACGTAGTTGCCGTCATTGAACTTGCGCACCAGGTAAGCAAGCTTGCGCCGGCCCATCTTTTCGACCGACTTGACCACTCCGCCTCCATTGGTGACGGAGGCAGTAAAGCCAGCGATCAGCTTGTCGGCTTCTTCTTCGACCACATCGGGCCGGACGATGAACATAACCTCATACAAACGGGACATCTTGTTTCCTTTTCCGCTGGACTGCTGCGAGACTTCGATCCCGCTCTCCAGCACTGCTTTGCTGCTCAGACTTCCAAACTTGAAACTCAGTGCGCTTGCGCGCCGAACCACGAAACCAGCCTGCCAATGCGCTTACTCGCGGCGGTTAAACTCGTTCATTGCGCTTGCCGGCCCGTCTTCGATGATGCGCCGCGTGGCGGTTGTCGCCCGGTCCAGCACTTCGTCCAAAACCGCCAAATCCGCTTTGCGCAAGGGCGAGAGCAGATAATCTTTCCCTGGCCGCCTTCCGCCGTTTGCCGCAACTGCCTCGGGCGGCAGATCAAATCCCACCCCGATGCGCAGCCGCAACCATTCCTGACTGCCCAGAGAACCGGTGATGCTGCGGGCTCCGTTGTGCCCGGCGGGCGAACCGCGCTCCCTGATCTTGAAGGTTCCCAGGGCCAGATCCAACTCGTCATAAATGATGAGCAGATCTTTCGCGGGGTCCGCTTCAAACTCTTTCACCAGAGCAGCTACGGAAAGCCCGCTCAGGTTCATGAATGTCTCCGGCTTGGCCAGCACCACTTCACGCCCTGCAATGCGGCATGTCGCGGTTACTGCTTTTGATCGCCGGTTCTGGACCACAACGCCCTGTTGCTGAGCAATGCGGTCGATGGCCATGAACCCCGCGTTATGCGGGGTCCACAAATACTCCGGACCAGGATTACCTAAACCAACCACCACAAAAGGGCCGCGCTGGCCGGATTCGTTCTCCACGACTCGCTCTCCGAGGCCAAGGGTTACTTCTTCGCCGCCGGCTTTGCTGCGGGCTTCTTGGCGTCGGCAGCCTTGGCTGCGTCTTCCGGCTTGCCCTTCTTGGCCACTTCGGGTTCCGCTGTTCCCGGAGCAGCAACTGCGGCATCGGCAGCCGGTGCCGCTTCTTCACGAATCGAAATGACGTGCGCCACTGTCGCATCCTCGGCATTGAGGAACTTGAGCTTGCCGGCATGGGGCAGGTCGCTGACGCGAATCACGCCATGCAGGCCGAGCTCGCTGACATCGACATCAATGTGGCTGGGAATGTCCGCCGGAAGGCACTCGATCTCTACTTCGCGCAGCACCTGGTCGAGGATGCCGCCTGCGGTCTTGACGCCTGCCGGAATGCCCAGCAGCTTGACGCGCACGCTGACGCGCAGTGTTTTATCGAGAGCGATGCGCTTGAGGTCGATGTGAATCAAACGGGCGTTGATGGGCTCACGCTGCCAGTCGACAATCATTGCCTTGGCTGCTGTCTTGCCGCCGATTTCTACGTCAAAAATCGTGTTGTGGCCGGTCTCTGAAAACAAAATCTTGGAAACTGCCTTGGGGTCAACTTCAACGGCAACCGCTTCGTGACCCGCGCCATAGAGAACTGCGGGAATCTTGCCGGCAACGCGCACACGGCGGGCGGCATTCTTGTTGAACTTACCCTCGCGGGCTTTGGCTACGAGTACTTCGGGCATTGATCTCTCATTTCTGGTTTCGGGCACGGGAAAAAGCCTTCAGCTTTTAGCCGTCAGCTTTCAGCTCCGGCGTTTGCTGCGAGCCGGATTGCTCCGCTCCCTTTGTTATGGTCAGCGATCAGCTTTCAGCTCTCAGCAACAACTGATAGCTAAAGGCTGATCGCTGACAGCTAGCTAAACAGCGAACTGACGCTGGTCTCCATGTGGATGCTCTCGATAGCCGCGCCCAGCAGGCCGGCGATGGAAAGCACCTTGATCTTGGGCAGCTTCTGCGCCGCCTCGCGCAGCGGAATGGTGTTGGTTACCACCATCTGCTCCAGCCGCGAGTTGGCGATGCGTTCAATTGCCGGGCCGGAAAGCACGGCATGGCTGGCCCCGGCGTAAACGGCTGACGCCCCCGCGGCATGTAGCGCGTCCACGGTTTTGACGAGTGTGCCGGCCGTATCCACAATGTCGTCGATGATCAGGCAGTTCTTGCCCTTCACATCGCCGATTACATTCATCACTTCCGTTACATTGATGTCCGTGCGGCGCTTGTCCACAATGGCCATCGGCGCGCCCATCTTCTGCGCGAAAAACCTTGCCCGCTCCACGCCGCCCGCATCCGGTGAAACCACAGTCAGGTTGGGCAAATTCAACTCGCGGAAGTAGCTCACCAGCACTGGGCTGGCAAAGAGATGATCCACCGGAATGTTGAAGAAGCCCTGAATCTGCGCTGCGTGCAAATCCACAAAAAGCGCCCTGTTGGCCCCTGCGGTGGTCAGCAGGTCGGCAACCAGCTTGGAACTAATGGCGACGCGCGGCTTGTCCTTGCGGTCCTGGCGGGCGTAGCCGTAATACGGCACCACCACCGTGATCCTGGCCGCCGAAGCCCTCTTCAGCGCGTCAATCATGATCAACAGCTCTACCAGGTGCTGGTCAACCGGATAACAGGTCGGCTGCACCACAAACACGTCCACGCCGCGCACATTCTCGAGCAGTTGGAAGTAAACCTCGCCGTCGGCAAAGCGCTGAATCTTGGCCTCGCCCACCGGAACCCCGATGTGGCGGCCTATCTCCTCAGCCAGCGGCTTGTTGGCCGTGCCGCTGAAGAGCTTGAAGCGCTTGTCTTCGCTCAGGTTGCGGGTCCGCTTGCGCTCTGGAGCCAGTTTGGCGTCCTTCGCTTTTCCGGCATCCGGGTTTGATCCCGCCGCGCCGTCTTTTGGCGCCTCCTGCCCACTTTCTTCCTGCCGGTCTTCCATCGTCAACGTTCCCACTTCCATCTCCGAACACCTCCAAGCTGGTTTGCTTTGGCTGCTTTCCGAGTTTCCACTGTTTCCGTGTTTCGCTTGCACAAGAAAACTGGCTGGGCGACTAGGATTCGAACCTAGACAAGTGCCTCCAAAGGGCACTGTCCTACCATTAGACGATCGCCCAAATTTTGGCAGCCGTTGCCGAGTTTCAACTCTGCAAGATACGGCTGTCAACCTGCTACTTTCAGAAGCATCTCGCTCCAGTATTCACGGCGGGGAAGGGTGCGGGTAACGTGGCTTGAGACCCCTGCCTGCTGTAAACGCTCGTGCGCTGCTTCCGCATCTCCGCGGGTCCGGTATAACCCGAAGAGCGCCGAGCCTGACCCAGACAGCGAGGCATGGAGGGCTGCCTCCGGTGTATCCAGAGCCGCAAGAATGCGCTTGATTTCTGCAAGGGAAGGATGCTGGGGAAAGACGACCCGTTCAAAGTCGTTCACGATCCAGCTCGTGATCCCGGTGCGGACAAGCGCGGACTCTTGTGGTCCGGCCAGGTTCTCATCATTGAAGAGAACACCGGAGGAGCCTGCTCCCTGCCGTCCCTCCGGGATTCTTCCTCCATGCGTTTCAGAGGTCGTTCCCGCAAAGGCGCTGGCGTAGGCGCGGCTCAACTTCTCTAGTTTAGCCGTGCTGACCTCCGGGGTCAAATTTTCGGCGGCACAAAGAGCGTCCCAGTCACGAAAAGCCTGCGGCGTCGAGACGCCAACCTCGGGCGTGGCCACGACGCACCAGATCGTTTCGAGGTCGCGCATGGCTGAAACCTGCTGCCCCCGATCAACGCCGAGGACGGTCCCGCCGACGAGAAAGAGCGGCACATCGGAGCCAACCTGGGCCGCGATCTCCAGCCGCGTGGCGCCCCAGGGCTGCCTTATGCGACCGGGGAAATCACGACCCTCGCCCCCCAACTCTTCTTCCAGCCCAACCAGCGCCGCCACGGCATTCGCCGAGCCCGCACCCAGTCCGCCCTGAACTGGCAATCGCTTTTCGATATGGACATCAACCTCAGCGGTAACGCCAAGCGCCTCCAGCGCCAGCGCCACCATTTTCCACGCGGTATTTCGATTGTCCGTCGGTACACGTCTGTCATTGGAGGTAAGCGTGATTGCCGTTGCCGGAGCGCGTCGAGCGGTCACAGTCACAATGTCATGCAATTCCAGCGTCTGATAGACAGTGACCAGCGAGTGAAAACCGTCTGGTCTCGGCGCGCCAATATAGAGTCCAAGGTTGATCTTTGCGTGGGAGCGAACGACAGTCGGCATACTGGTTCATTGTAGTGCGGGGCAGGGCTTAACCTGTGTAGAGTGAAGCAGCCCGGCATAACCCAAAGCAGGACACCGCCCCTCCAACCTTCCGGCTGGAGCGCGCGAGATTCCATCGCTGCGGTCGTGCTGTTCAGCGCCACTGCCGCCGTCGTCCTCTGGCAGAATGCCCATTTAGCCGTGCTCTGGGATATGAGCTACGTCCTCGACAGCAGTGCGCGCATTGCGCTCGGCCAGGTTCCTTATCGTGATTTTCCCTTTGCCCACGCGCCGCTGACGTTTCTGATTCAGGCTGCGATTATCCGCCTCACCGGGCGCGTCTTTTTCCATCACGTTCTCTATGCTGCGATCATCGGCGGCCTGGGCACGGTTGTTACCTGGCGCATCGTGCTGCACTCGTTCCGCGGGCGTGTGGCGGGCGCGGGGGGTGTTGCGCTGTTGCTCACCACGCCGCTCACTGTGCTGGGAATCTACAGTATCCTGCCGCTGCCCTCCTACGACTGCGATTGCATTTTCTCTGTGCTTGTTGCGCTTTTTCTCTTGCAGCGGCTTGGGACGTCTCAATCTGTCGTGGAGCCGGTCGCTTCATCCGCCGATTTTTGCTGGAAAAGGGTGACAAGCCGAATCCTTCCAAGCGCGACTGGCGCTGCGCTCGTTTTCCCGCTGTTTTTCAAGCAAAACATCGGGTTGCCATTTCTGCTGGCCGCAATCGTTTCCGTTCTCTTGCTCGTTGTGGTGCAGATTCTGCGCCGTCGTGAAAACACGCTCGATATTCCCGGCACAAAAACCCTTCTCGCCGTGCTTGCCGGAGCCGTCGCGTCCCTGCTTGCTGCGGCTCTGCTGCTTCACTTGGCCGTCGGATTGGGAAATTATCTGCATTGGACGATTCGGTTTGCGGCTCAGCGGCGGTTACCGGGTTTGGGCGATATGTTGGGCGTTTACCGGGAGTCTGGATTGCTATGGATGCTGCCTTGTGTTACTGCGGGAGTGTTGCTCTTGCATGGAGGCATAGGAAGGTTTCAATGGCAATCGCGGTGGTCGCGTTTGTTGGCGTTTGTTTTGCTCGCAGCTCCATTTCTATGGACCCTGACGCAACTGTTTTTCTCAGACGATGCCGACGACCGCGCCGACTCGTTACTTGCTCTTTGGCCGCTGCTGCTGGTCCTTTCTATCGCGCTCACGCTCTGGAATCTCTGGCGCAGGCCGGGCATTCGTTCCATGCTTCCATTGCTGGCGTTGGCCGCAATCCACGGCGCGTTTCTTTCGCAGCAGCTTTGGGGCTCGACGTACGCGATCTGGCCGCTGCTGATTCTGCTGATTGCAGAGTTGATTGTGTCTATTGCTTATGGGGGCGTACAAAACTCCTCCAGGGCTAAAGCTCCGCCCCCCTCCGAGCCGCGCCTTGTTTTAGTTGGTGTCTCCGCGGCGCTCTTCGCAACGCTGTTGATCTGCGGAGGCCTGTACATCTTCAGCGAAGAGCGCTTGTCGTATGTGCGGTTACCCGATGGGCCTCTGACGCATTCGACACTTCCGGAACTGCACGGCATGGCGACTGCCGGACCGTATCTGCCCAACTTTGAAGAACTGCTGCGCTACAGCGATGCCAATATCCCGCGCTCCGATGGCCTGATGCTTCTGCCCGGCGAGGATCCTTTCTACTTCGCGACAGGCCGTGTTCCTCAGTTTCCGGTCCTGCTCTTCGATCCGGCGACCGATCCCTACTCTCCCGAGCAGACAAGAGCCGTGGCGTGCGCACACAACATTCGCTGGCTGATCGTGAAGCGCGAATTGCAGATCAAGGCCGACCCCACGCCGGATCGCGCTCAGCTGCTGGTTGCCCTACTTGGAGATTTCAGCCTGGTAACCCGGCTGCAAGGCTACGACGTTTATCGGCGCGGGGGAACGCCGGCGCCGGACAGACAGCCTTCCCCGGCGCTCTCTCCGATTTTGTTGGACAAGCGTTAGTTACCTCTGCATACAATTTGAGTCCAACATGAGCCTGAGCCTCGTTCGCAAGTTCAGTTCTCGTTTCCTTCCCCGGTAACGAGGAATTTGAGAGCTGTTCTGAAGTACCGATCCTGTGGCCCATCCCCTGTTGTGAACTGGTTCGTATGAAGTGCGGGTTTGGAGGGTCTATGCCTTTCTTGACCGGTTTTTGCGCCAAGTGTGCTGTGGTGTTGGGTGCGGCGACAGTTTCGCTGTTTGCGCAGGAAACAGTTCACTCTGCCCCGCTGGAACTAATTTATGGGAAGCCCTATGTGATGGTGACGGTAAACGGAAAGGGGCCATTCCGTTTCGTGATCGATACAGGAACCGGCGGGCAAGCGTTTGTGAGCGCGGAGCTGGCCGACCAGTTAGGTCTTCCTTCGGCGGGCGATATCCAATTGAAAGACCCTACCGGGCAAGGGCTGCAAACCGTGCCGCTGGTCCAGCTTCAGTCTTTGCGTGTCGCGGGGGTTGAGTTTGCCGGGGTCAAGGCGATTCGCCACGTACTGAATTTCGACGGCACAGATTGCCAGGGGCTGCTGGGATTCACTCTCTTTCGTGACTATCTCTTGACGCTGGACTATCCAGGCCATCGCATGATATTGGCATCCGGAGCGCTTGCTCTGGATAAAAAGAACACTGTGCTTCCATTTCGAATGCCGGATGGAATTCCCATTGTCCGCCTGCGGATCGGGAATGATCCAGTGGATGCGCAACTAGACTCTGGAGGTACCGGACTGAGCTTGCCCGAGCGTTTGGCGGCCCGTTTGAAATTTGCCGTTGAACCGACTGCCTTTGCGAAAGGGCAATCGCTCTCGACGCGCTTCCAGGTGAACGCCGGACAGCTTGCGTTGGATGTGCATCTGGGCCGGTACACCTTCGCACAACCATTTGTTGAGATCAATCCAGCCTTCCCGATGGCTAACTTCGGCTCCTGTCCCATGCAGAGCTTCGTCTTCACATTTGACCAAAGAAACCTGCTGGTGCGTTTGGAAGCGGAGAAGACATTGCTGCGTCTGGCCGCTACTCCCGCCCCTCTCCGCATGGAAAATGTACCGGAACTGAAGCCGCCATCCCCGGGTCTTGTGCCGGTTGGTTAGATGGAGTTGATCAGGTTCGTGCGGCATGGAGCGCCAGGCTTCTGGCCGTGCGCAGAGCGGCCACAGGATCGCCTACAGGCAAAAACTCCATCGCTACCGCATGGCGGTAGTTGAGTTCAACCAACTTGCGAAAGAGATTCGCGTAGTTGATCTCGCCTGTGCCGGGCTGGTGGCGCCCGGGAACGTCGGCGACGTGAATCAGCCCGATGACGCCGATATGCTTCTCAAGCTTTTCTGTCAGGTTGCCCTCGGCAATCTGCTCGTGAAAGATATCGTAGAGGAACTGAACCTGCGGGTGGTTCACCTGGCGAACAATCTCGATTGCATCAGAGGCTGAAGTGAGAAAATACCTGGGATTTTCTTCCGGATCGATGCACTCCAGCAGCAGCCGCACAGGCTGGCCATTGATCTGTCTGTTCTCGATCAGGGCCGCGGCGCGCTTCAAGGTTTCCACGCAGCTTTGATGCAGTTCCTCGCGCGCGAGGCCCGGAATCACGTTGCCGGAGAGAACAATCATTGCCGGGCAATCGAGCTTCTCCATCGGCTTCAAGGCCGCTTCCAGCTCAGCGAGAAAAGCTTCCCGGCTGGCCGGGTCCGCTACGCCGCGGCTTAGTCCCGCGGTCGCATCAAAACTGATCCCCAGCCGCTTGCCCGCTACCTTGGCGCGTTCAAATTCAGCATCTGACCAGTTGTGATACTCCCCAACCAACTCCACATTACTGTAGCCGGCCTCGGCAATTTTTGCCAGCCGATCTTCAAACGGCATGCCTGTGAATACCGTCCACAGCATCACGGAGAGCGGAAAGGGTTCTCCGGGGCGCGGCTTGCCGGAGGCGGCCGTCAGGGGCGGCGCAAGCGAGGACAACGCCGCTGCGGTTAAAGACTGTGCAAACAAGCGCCGATTCATTTCTTCTCCGCGGGTCTTGCCTGCGCCTTTGTGGAACGGCGCAACTCTTGCCAATCTTTCTCTGTCTGCTCGGCATAGAGCGCGCCGAATTTGGCCAACGATTCGGCAAAGCCGTCCCCGGAGCCAAGATAGCCGGAGATCACCACCGGGTCGCCGGAGCGGGCATGGCCGCGCGCCAGCAGCTCGCCGCAAACCTCGCCATAGGCCTCCAAACCACTTCCCGCCAGATCTTCCAGCTCGATGGAGCCTTTATGGTCGTTGAGCTGGCGCACGAGGTAATCGCGCCCGCCAAAGCGGGTCCAGCCAAGGAATGGGTCAGACTGCAATTGCATCGCCCGCTGCCCTTCGGCGACGCGCTGTCCGTTATGTCTTGGCGCATGGGCATCGGGCAGGTAGGGTGCGTAGCCGGAGAGAGGCTCTTCCTTGATCTGCAAGAACAGCGGATCGCCGGGACCATTGCCTTCGAAGTAGATGCAGTAATCGCGCAGGCCTACTGAGCCTGTGCCAACCACTTTGAAGGCCACGTCCACGGGCCGGTAAAACGACAGCAGATGCTGCCGTTGCGGTTCCAGCATTTCGCGGTAAGTTGCAAGTGACGCCAGCACGGCCCTGGCCTGCGCGCCGGTAACACGCGTCAGCGTGGGCTTGACCTGCTTGAACTGGCGAACCCCTGTTTTTGCGGACCCAGCTTCAGTGAGCTGGGTAAGAGTATGTTGCGGCGTGGCCCGCTCGGCCTTTACCAGCGCATCTTGAATCGGCTGCACCTGTCCCAGGCGGTGAACCTGGTGGCGGCCCACTTCGATGGCCGGCATCTCGGCGAAGGCGCGCATCTGGGCGGCGTAGTGAGCGATGCACTTTTTCACTGCCTGCCTCGTCGCTGCTTCCTTGTGGCCCGAGCCAAGGCCTGCCAGCACCAGGGATGCAGCCATACGCTTCAAATCCCACTCAAACGGGCCTTTAATTGTCTCGTCAAAGTCGTTGATGTCGAAGACCAGACGACCGTCGGGCGCGGCATAGGCGCCCAGGTTGCGCACATGCGCGTCGCCGCAGAGCTGCGCCACGATTCCAGTCGAGGGTAGCAGGGCGAGGTCCGCCGCCATTACCGGCACCGCTCCGCGAAAGTAGCCAAAGGGCGACTGCGCCATCAGCTCATATTTCAGCTTGATCAGCGCCGGTACGCGCCCCTGCATTGAGCGGGCCAGCAATGCGGAGGGTGAAGCTTGCCGGGCCTTGGGTTGGAGTTCGTTATGTTGCTGGCGGCCCAGTTGCTTGCGCCGCGCCTGTCCAATCTTGCGCCGTTCCTCGGGAGTTGCCCAATGCATGAGCCGGACAATACACCGTCTGCCCGCTCCGCGCAAGCCAGCCGGGTTGTCCGCGCTACTCACCTTCTTTTCGTATTCCGGCCTGCACATATACTCTGGAGTCTGTGAGCGATTTACGCAAGCGGCTGGAGTCGGCGGTCTACCCTGACCTGGGGGCGATGATGGATGGCTACGCGCGCGCGGCCACGGAACTGGCGCGCAGCGAGTTCAAGCAGAAACTCGACTTCTCCTCGGAGTCCATCGACGCGCTGGACGAGATTCTTGTGCTGGTAAGCGAAAGCCCCGACCGCGACCTGGATTTCGAGGTGCGCCTCTGGGGCAGCTACTTGGGTGAGGTGCTGCGGCGGCGCTATGCGGGCAGTTGGGAGATGACCCAGTATCCCGGCGGCGGCCTCGCGGTTCCGGCGGTGGAAGTGCGCGGTTCGCGGCTCTTCCCGCTGATGAAGGTCTACCGCAGGTTGACGATTGGCGAAGAGGAAGACCTGCGCGGTTTCTACACGATGGTCACGGATCGGCTGGGCAATCCGGCGCAGGTCAATTAGTACTCCATTCAAGAAATGGGCGAACAAAAAACGCCCGCGCAGGGTTTTGCGCGGGCGTTTTCTTTTGCGCTGTGAGGGTGATTAGCGTCCCACTACCAGCACAACAAAAGTCCCCGGAAGAATTGGCGCGCGAGGCCGGGGATTTTCCGGTGTTGCGTCAGGTTTAGGGCCGAATTCGGCGGTTACCAAATAGATCCGGTCTGTAGCAGCATCGTAGGCCATAGTGCGCGCTCCACGTTGCGTCGGCAGGCTTTCAATCGTCGGGTAGCCGGCGGCAGCGGTGTCAATCACCGACAAAATCCCATCGCCGCTCGACGCAAAGGCCAGCTTGTGCGCCGCATCGTATCCGGCAGCATCGGGACCATCACCAATGGCGGGATTCGCGATCAGCTTGCCTGTATTCGAGTCAATCACCGACATCTTTTTGCCGTCGCAGACTGGAAAGAGTTTCCCGCCTGCAACGTCGAATGCCAAGCCGCTGGGGCTATCGCAGCCCGATGGCCATTCCGTGAGCTTCTTCGTTTTCGCGTCGATGCGGACAATCTCGCTCTTGTCCTCGATATTGTCGTAGACAAGACCCTTGCCATCAACGGCGGGAAATTCAGGCTTGCCCGGCAGCGGAATTGTCGCCACAACCTTGCGCGTGGCGGCATCAATCACCGTTGCGTCTTTGCTGCGGCCGTTGAAGGCCCACACCGTCTGCGTTGCCGGCTCAAAGATAATTCCGTCGGGATTCGTCCCGGCGGCAATTGTCGCCACTGTGGCCAGCGTTGCGCGGTCAAAGACCACCACGGCGTTCCCCGCGCCGTCGGAGATATAACCAAACTTCCCCGCATTATCCAGGGCTATGCCATGCGTGCCGTGCAGTCCGACGATGCTGCCAACCGGCTTGCCGGTCTGCGTATCCACTACATCGACATGCGCGCCACGGGTAAGGTAGAGCCGGTGGGCTGCTGAATCCGCAAGCAGATAATCCCAGCCGCCTTCACCGCCCAGCTTCCAGCGGTCGATGATCTTGTAGGGCTGTTGCGCATGGAGCATTGGCGGCGCAGCAATGAGCGCGAGCAGCAGCAACGAGAGCGCGAACGGCAACACGCGGCGAGGGGTAAGAACTGGCATTGGGATACTCCTGAAGGCGGTGTGAGATTCCGCCGCCCGGCTGGCCGAGCGACGGATTCACTATAGCATTCAAGGCTCTGCAGGCGGGTTAATGTCCGGCTCGGCCAGCAACTCGCCCAACCGGTCCAGACGGTCTTCCCACTGAGCACGCAGAGAACGAATCCACTGCTCCGCCTCGCGCAGTCCGGCGCGAGAAACGCGGCAGGTTCGCACCCGTCCCGCTTTCCTGGTCTCCACCAGCCCAGCTTTCTCCAGCACCTGCAAGTGCTGCACGACCGCGGCCAGCGAGATTGGAAGCGGCTCGGCCAGTTGCGAGACGGTGAGCGGCCCCTTGCTTAAGCGCTCTACAAACTCCCGACGCGTCCGGTCGCCCAGAGCATGAAAGACCCCGTCGATATTTGGATTTGTTCTCATTCTTCTCCGCCGATTCCCAACTGTCCTGCGTTAGGCTGCGAGTTCATTTGCCAGCTCATCTAACAGCTTGCGCCATCCCTCCTGGCGCATCTCGGGACCATCTGCGCCCTCAAAAAATGCCGCCTGATGAGTCAGGATTAGCTCCGTCCCGGAGCCGGATGGCAACAGCTCAACGGTGACCAGGGAGACCGAGATGCAATGCCCGTTAATCGACATGGTCGCGGAAGATACCATGCGGCTGTTGGGAACAATATGCTGGTAAATGCCCTCTGTTTCGCAGAGCGCTCCCGGCAGCGGGGTCTTCTCGTTCAGACGCAGCCGGGCGCGCTCCCAGCCGCCGACCTCGAAGGCCAGCTCATAGTGTTCGACGGTTTGATTTCTGTGCTCGACAAACCAGCGGCGCTTTTTGTCCGGGTCGGCAAAGGCTGCAAAAACGCGCTCTGGAGTTGCAGGGTAGCTGCGTTCAATCACAAATGTGTCATGGATTACTGCTTTCTGTGCCACGCTGATTCTCCCGAACGGCGGATTGGTAATTAACAACTTAAGTATTGGCTGGTTCGGCGTGAACTGTCAAGTAAATTCTTTAGTATTTTTCAAAACCGTTATTCCCTCAAGCAACCGGCCCGGACTATGATGAGAGCGCACGGTTGCCAGAACTCCGAGGAGGATTTAATGAGCCAGAATCTACCTGAAGTAGTCCGCAAGCAGGGTCGCCGCGACTTCCTGAAAGCGAGCGGCGCCGTCACCGCCGCGCTGCTGGCCTCGACGGCCCTCAAAGCGGACACAACGCGGACGATGCCCGCTCTACCTTCGAATCCCAAAACTCCCGCCGCGATGCCGACGCGCAATCTGGGCAAGACCGGCTACAAGGTGGGCATTTTTTCCCTCGGTGGTCAGGCATCGCTCGAGCGGCCCAACAATTTTGACGTAGCAGTACCCATTATCGAGCGCGCGCTCGACCTCGGCGTCAACTACATCGACACTTCCTCGATCTACGGCGGGCCAGACCGCTGGAGTGAGCAGTATGTCGGCAGAGTGATGGCTCACCGCCGCAATGACGCCTTCCTTGCTACCAAAACCAAGGAGCGCAGCCGTGACGGCTCCATGCGCATGATCGAAAAGTCTCTACAACTGCTCAACACCGACCATGTCGACCTTTGGCAGTTGCACGATCTTGGCATCATGAGCAATGTGGAAGCGGTCTTTGCCAAGGGCGGCGCGATGGAAGCGCTGGTCGAGATGAAGGAACAGAAGGTGGTGCGGAATCTCGGCTTCACCGGTCACTTCCGCCCCGATGTGCTCATCGAATGCACCAAGCGCTATCCTTTCGATACGGTTCTGATGGCGCTCAACGCCGCCGACCCGCACCACTACAGCTTTAATCAGGATCTGCTGCCGCTGGCTGTTGAAAAACAGATGGGCATCATCGGCATGAAGGTTCCAGGCCGCGGCCGCCTGCTGAATACCTGGACTCCGCCGTCGATAGACGCACAGAAGCACAGTTGGGAAGGCATGGCTGTTCAGACTACGCGATCGGGCGCTCTCTCCATGCGCGAAGCAATGTACTACACGCTCTCGAAGCCAGTTAGCACTGTCATCATTGGCTGCGATACGATTGCGCAGTTGGAAGAAAATGTACAACTGGCACGGGAATTTACTCCGATGAGCGATAAACAACTCGCTGAGCTGGTGGCGCGCGCCGAGCCGGTCAGTAAGCCTTCCCTCTTCTTCCGCTTCTACGAGCACGAGTAGGCCATGTATCGCCGATCTCGCCCGCGCGATGAAAGACGCGAAGGGCGAGATCAAAACGAATAGAACCACGTTATAACTTATGACCTGAAGCTGCGCACAGCTACCTGAAGTCCGCTCTCGTAGGCATCAATCAGCTTATCCCAGACCGCGTTTGCCGCGTTATCTATCTGCCTGCGCCGCGGATGGGCGTCGAACCAATCAATTGTTTTTTGAATCCCCTGTGCAAACGGGACCGTAGCGCAGTATCCCGGCACAAAGCGCTTGATCTTGCTGTTATCGAAGACCACGCTCACCGCTTTATCCCCCGTCAGACTGCCCAGTTCCTCGGATATGCAAGCACTAATAAAATCCGACGGAATGTGAACAATCTGGGCTTCAACACCAGCTGCCTGCGCGGTAATGCGATAGTACTGATCCCAGGTCATTACTTCGTCGTTGGTAATATGGAAGGCATGGCCGACAGCCTGCTGATGCCCCAGCAACCCCACCAGTCCCTGGGCAAAATCGCTGTTATGAGTAATTACCCACAGTGAAGAGCCATCTCCGGGAACAATCACCTTCTTGCCGCGCCGCATGCGATCCACGGCGGTGTAAGACTGCTGCCAACTATTCACTGCCAGCACAATCTGTGTATCGCCGTAAGTCAGCGAAGGCCGCACAATTGTAATCGGAAATCCATCCTCGCGATAGGCCTGCATCAGCCGCTCTTCGCAGGCAATTTTGTCGCGCGAGTACTGCCAGTAGGGATTGGCCAGCGGCGTTGACTCGGTAATCAGATAATGCCCAACCGGCTTCTGGTATGCGCTTGCCGAGCTAATAAAGATAAACTGCCGCGCACGGTCACGAAACAACCGGATGTCGCGTTCTACATCGGCAGGCGTGAAGGCAATCCAATCAACAACAGCATCAAAGAGTTGGTTCCGCAGGGCCTCAGCCGTTGCAGATTCGTCAGCAATATCCGCTGTAATCGAGCTTACGCCATTCGGAAGATCAGTATCCCGCTGTCCTCGCGTGAGCAGCGTCAATTCAATGCCGCGCTCTGCTGCCAGTCTGGTTACTGCAGTACTGATAATTCCCGTTCCCCCGATAAATAGAACCTTCATCCCGCCTCCCAGCGCCGCGGCTTCCTCATCGGCCTGCATACTTTCTGACCATTGGTAACAATAAATGATAATCGCTTAAGGGTCGAATAAATTTCACTTATCTCTACGCTGCTATTCCAGCGATGCTATAGAGACTCCTCCTCCGATTCAGGCCGGGAATTTTCAGTTATGTCTACTGCGCCGATGAGCGCTCTTTCTTGGCGAAAGAGCGAAGACCGACCTATGATGCCGCTCGTTCCACTTGACTGTTCAAGTCCGCCGATACGTTAAAGAGCCTCAACTTCAAGTTTTCAATCATGGGTTTGCCCCTGTCTGATAGTTCAGCGTGGCGAGCGCCAACCGATACTGGTACCGCGCGCCGGTGCTGCCGATTGCGGCCTCCGTCTGTTGAAACTGCGCCTGACTCAGCTCGACGATTGAGCTGAGTCCGAGCTGATAGCGCGTCTCCGCCAGTGAAAGCGCGAGGTTTGCATCCTTAAGAAGTTCTTCCGAGACTGTGACGCGCTGAAATGCAGTATTGGCAGCAAGCCATGCGGCGCGAACATCTCGAGCAACCTTGTCACGCAACTCGCGGCTTTGTTCCGAAGCGGCCTGAGCGCGGATAGAGGCTTCCTTTGCCTGAGCCGAGTAGAGGAAGCCATTGAAGACCGGAACACTCATGTTGACGCCGATGCCGCCCCACCAATTTGTCAGGTAGTAAGCGGCAGGACGGATAGGGACGCTTCCCGCAGTCCCAGCAGCACTGATGCTGGGACGCATCTGATCGCGCTGCGCCTGGCCGAATTTGACGGCTGCTTGCTGGCTATATGCCAGAGCCTGCAGGTCCGGCCTCTGCTGGAAAGCGAGTTGCAGGAGGTGATCCGCGTCTGGTGGAGGCGCTTGTATAAGCTCATTGCTATCGGCCAAGTCATACGTTACCTGATGGTCGAGACCCAAGACGGCATCCAATGCAGCCATTGTCGAGTCGACATTGCTCTGGGCATCGAGCAGTAAAAGTCTGGCTTGCGACAAGTTGACATCGGCAAAGCTCAAGTCAAGAGTTGATTTTAGCTTGTTCTTCGTCAATTCACTGACTTGCGTTTCCGTTGCCAGGCGGGCGTTCACATTTTGCCGCGCCACGTTGAGCAAAGCCTGAGCCTGAAGCGCATTGAAAAATGCCTGATCGGTTGCCAGAACAATGTCTTCAGTAGTGGCACGAGCTTTTGCATCCTGTGCTTTTTCCTGGAGCTTAGACGCCGCGACAAGGTTGCCGGTTTTTCCGAAGTCGGTGATGAGCTGGGTAAATCCACCTCCGGCTCCAGCATGCGTAAAAAGCCGAGAGGCAGTGAGCGACCCCGCGGAGATGCGGCTTGCGTCTTCTGCATCTTCAGCGGTGATGCTGGCCGTTGCCGTTGGCAACTCCGCGGATCGGGTTTCACGAACGACCTGATGCTGCGCCAGTGCAAGCAGTCGAGCAACACTGACCTGAGGATTATTCTTGAGAGCAAGCTTCTCCGCATCAGACTTCGTCAGATGCGGACCTGAGGCCGCGGTGTTTGATGGAGCAGCGAGAGTATTGCCGGATTGCTGCTGCGCGCGCATTGACGTGTCTTGCACGAGAGCGACGAGCGTAACCTTAGGCGCATCGGGCAACAGCTGCCTTGCCACTTCCACTTGTCCAGAAAGAGGACCGCAACAGAGCATTGCATACGCAAAGAGAAGCGCAGCAAGAGGCATTCGAGTATTGAGCCTTTTCATTCTTCTTATGCCTCCTCAGATATAGCTGGAGTATGTGCCTTCCTGTCATGAACGATCAGATAGACCGCAGGGACCAGAAAGACGGTTACAGCGACAGAAGCAGCCAGGCCGCCAATGACCGCGCGCGCCAGCGGTGCATATTGCTCGCTGCCGGCTTCCATGCCGAGGGCCATCGGAATCATGCCCAGCAGCGTTGCGAGCGAGGTCATCAGGATGGGACGCAGGCGAATCTTGCACGACTGGACAACCGCTTTCAGTAACGGCAATCCTTGTTTATGCAGCGTGCCCGCGAACTCAACAATCAATATGCTGTTGGAGACAACGATGCCGGTCATCATGATGACGCCCATTAGGGACATGATGTTGAGTGTGCTGCCAGTTATCAGAAGAATAATCACTACCCCAGCAAGTCCGGGAGGAATGGCCATAAGAATGATAAATGGATCGACAAAGGACCTGAACTGCGCCATCAGAATCAGATAAACCATCAGTACGGAGATGATCAACCCCAAGCCAAACTCCAGGAACGACCGGTTCATGCTGACCACCGCGCCGCGCAGGTTAAGACGCGTATTCTTGTCCGCCGGCGTGTTCTTGAGAAGCTTGCTGATGTTACTGCTCACCCCCTGCAGCGCCTCGGTCTTAGTGGAGACGTAGATGTCGATTACGCGCCGGATCTGATAGTGGTCTACTTCCGTCGGTGTATTGATCAGCTTGATATCCGCAACCGAGCTGAGAGGCGTGTATCCAGCCGCATGCGCGCCTTTCCAAAGCTCGCGGGAATCTGCGCCAGCCTGGCGAGCCTCTTGCATCGGGCTGTAGCCAGGCGGCTGTACACCCCGCAAAGGAATGCTCTGAAAATCCTCCATCGACATGTTGTTGATTAGGTTATTTGAGTACTGGACCGTCACCATGTAATTGTTTCCGGTTTTCGGATCGATCCAGTAACTGGGCGCCACCATGCCGTCGGAGGTCATGGCGGTAATCACGTTCTGCACGATGTCCTTTGCGGAAAGACCGATCAGGCTGGCTTTTTCGCGGTCAATGTTTAGCGCTATACCGGGATAATCCAAATTCTGGGGAATGTATACGCCGCTCACATTTGGCATGGCTTTAATTTTTCCGGCGAGAGTTCTGGCCAGCGCGTATGCCCCCGGCATATCGTTGGAGCCGATCTGAATATCAATCGGGGCGGGCAACCCCTGATTGATCACGCCATCCACCAGGCCGCCGGCCTGAAAATAAGTGGTAAGCTCTGGCATCTCACGAGAAAGCTTCTCCTGTACCCGCCGCATATACTCGTAGCTTCCTATGCTGTGATCTTCCTTCAGGCTCGTCTGCACGAATGCCGTGTCCATTGATGCGTTGGTTGTGTAAATGGCAGAGAGATCAGGGTAGACACCAATATTTGAAACAACCATGTCAAGGTCGGAAGGCTTGACGACGGTGCGAATGATGTCCTCAACCTTTGCGATGTACTTATCGCTTTCCTCCAAACGAGTGCCGCTGGGCATGCGTACGTCGATGACGAACTGGCCTGGATCGGTGCGCGGAAAGTAGGCACGGCCCAAGAATGGGAAGAGCGCGCACAGAGCGAGAGCTATTCCGCCAAGAATGGCCGCAGCCGTCATGCGGGGGCGCTGCATCGCGCGGTTCGCAAGGCTCTCGTACCATGCAAGCAGGCGCTGGAACTCTTCGTTGAACCTCTTATCAAAGCGGGCAAGAAAGTTCTGCCTTCGGCCTTCGGGATGCTCCTGCTCGTCGCGCAGGCCAATGAAGTTGGCGCAGTAGAGCGGCACTACTGTCATCGCAAAAAAGTATGAAGCGAAGATCGATAGCACCACGCCGAGGGCCAGTGGAGTAAAGATGTACTTGCTGATGCCGGAAAGAAAACTCACCGGAAAAAAGACGATGGATGTGGTCGATGTCGCCGCTAATACAGCGAGCGATACTTCCATGCCGCCTTTTTCCGCGGCGTCTCGCGGCGCAAATCCCATCTCCATGTAACGGAAGATATTTTCCAGAACGACTACGGAATCATCGATCAGGCGCGAGAACGCCAAGGCAAGTCCACCCAGGATCATGGTGTTGATTGAGCCGCCCATTGCAGCGGTCAGCAGCAGGCACACCAATGCAGAGAGCGGAATCGACAACAGGACCGCGAAGGTTGCACGCGGGCTGCCGAGGAAGACAAGAATCATGATGCCGGTGAGCACCAGGCCAATGCTTGCTTCCTTGACTAGATTTTTAATTGCGAGCTTGACGAAGATCGACTGGTCGAAAACCACAGCGGTCTTCAACGATGCGGGGATATCAACCAGACGCTTGATCGAGGCCTTCATGCCATCGACGATGGTGATGGTATTGCTGTTTCCGCCCTGTTTAAAGACGGGAATGTAGACTGAACGCTGTCCGTCGATGCGCACGATGTTGTATTGGAGCGCGCCCGAGTCCACGGCCTTGCCGATATCGCCGACCAGCACTGAAGCATTTCCAACAGACTTGAGCGGCATGGAGTTCATTGCGTTTGCGTCCGGAAACTGGCTGTTGGCATAGATGTTGAAATCTTTTGTGCCGATGCGCACGTCGCCGGCGGGCAGAATCAGATTTGAGCTGTTCACCGACTCCACTACATCGTTCAGACTGAGATTGCGGGCCTCCATCTTCACTGGGTCCACATAGACCTGAATTTGCCGATAAGTTCCTCCATAAGGCTGAGGAACCGACGCGCCTTGGACATTCGCGATCTGGTTGCGCACCTGAAACTGCGCCAGATCCTTCAGGCTGGTTTCGTTCAGCCCCTGTCCCTTCAGCGTTACAAGGCAGACGGGTTGCGTGGAAGCGTCCATGCCCAGTACCACGGGAGGCAGAGTGCCTGGCGGCAAGCGCCGGAGATCAGCCATCGCAAGATTGGCGATGTTACTGAGGGCCGCGTTAGGATCGGTTCCCGGCTTGAAGTAGATCTTGATCAGGCTCACGCCTGTCAACGAACGCGATTCGCTGTGATCGATGTTAGCGCCTAAGGTAAAAAAGCGTTCAAAGGTATTTGTGATATCCGCTTCGATCTGCTCGGGCGGCATGCCGTTGTAGAAAGTCGCCACGACTACGACAGGCATATCTATCTTGGGAAAGAGGTCGACGGGCATACGCAAGGTGTTGACAATACCGACAAGTGAGACCATCAGGCAGAGCATGATGATGAAATACGGATATTTGAGAGCAAACTTCGGCATTATTTTGCCCCCCTGCCGTTCTCTTCTGCTTGCGCTTTCATGTCGATTACGCCGCCCGATTCGCTCATAACATCAGAAGTCTGTGTTGCGGTGATGATGGGCGAGACCTCTTCTCCTTCCGAATAGTTCTCTTGTCCGCCCAGAATCACTCTGTCGCCAGGTTGAAGACCGCTCTTGATTTCAGCCAGCTTAGATCCGCGTAGTCCAATTTCGACACTTCGGATATGAACCCGGTTGCTCACATCCAGTGAATAAACCGATTCCTGATTCCCCTTGAGCACCAGCGCTTCAACCGGAATGGTTGTAACGTTTGTAGCGTGGTCGAGTTGCATCCGCGTATTGGCGTACATGCCGGGCGAGATAGAAAGATCTTGATTGTCTACATCGATTTCAGTCTCCATGGTTCGCGTTTCAAAGTTCACATCACGCGTGAACCGCACGATCTTTCCGGTAAATGAACGTCCAATCGCATCTACTCGAACCTGCATCGGATCGCCGATATGAACAAACTGCACATCGTTCTCTGGAATCGGCATACGCAGGCGCAGCAAGCCGCTCTGCGAGAGCCGCACGATAGGAATATCCTGCTCATTTGAATTGGTGCCGCTCTGGATCAATGCGCCGGTGTCGGCATAACGCCAGACGATGACGCCATCCAATGGAGCCACGACATTGGTGTAGTTTTTGAGTGCCTGCACCCTTTCGTTGTCCGTGTGGGCCACTTCGGTGTGTTGCTCGGCCGCTGCGGCAGAGGCTTTAGCCGCATCTACCTGCGACTCCGACGATAAATCATTGCTTTCGGCGTCATCCAGTTCCTGTTGTGCGATAAGGCCTGGTTGCGCCTTGGATACTTTGAGCAAGCGTTCATAACCGGAGTGGAGTGCTGAATGAACCGCTTCCGTTCGCTTGATCTCATTTTGCGCTCGCAGCAGGTCGTCCTTGGCGCGTTCCACTTCAAAGACGGTGCCTTTCAACTGCGCATTCAGCTCTGGAACTTCCAATACGGCCAGAGTCTGCCCCTTGCGGACCCTGTCGCCGATATCCACATTGATCTTCACCATGAAGCCGGTGACCTTGGGGTGGACATCGACTTTCTGGTAAGGCTGGAATTGCCCGGCAAGACTCAGCGTGTGCGCAATCTCTCCTCGCGCCGCCGTGGCTACCTTCGCCGTTGGAATCTCTGTGGAGTCAGAGTGCTGATTTGTGTTTTTGCACGCAACGAGTCCAGCCAATACAGGAAACACAACTCCCGTGGCGACGATCAAGGAGGTTCGCTTTCGCATAGGTCGAATGCACCTCAATATGAAGTTGAGATAGCTCAGTTCAAGGCAACAGGCACGTTTTCAGAAGAGAATGTGCTGTGCTGCATTCGACTAGCTTTTAATCGAATGCTCCAGGATGTGCGATCAGGAAATTACTAGGCGAGAACTGGAGGAGGGCGAACAAAGAGCGTACTGAGAATGGCGAGATGCAGGTGCGACGGTTTATTCGCTAGCTTGTCCGCTCTTGTGAGCTTTAACGCATTCAAAAGGCTGATAGTCAGCAGCAGAAATAAGAACAGGGGCGCGGGCGCGGTGTAGATGACCCCGGCGGATGCTTTGGTTGTGATTAAGCGCGGGCTTTTTGCGGTGCTGAATTGTTCATTGCCGGACAAAAGCTTGGCTATTGGAATCTGGCGGGAAGGCGCATGTGGTTGGTCATATAGAGACAGCTTGTATCCAAAACCCCACCCGAAAACGCAAAAGGCCAATCCCAGGAACGCGAGGTTCCCGAAGAGACCGAACTTCTGAATTTTGCCCAAATCGTGCAAAGTTGTGAACCCTGATTGAATCCTATCTGAATTAGCCAGTCGGGCTGCCGTAGCGCGGCACGCCAGCAGGATAGCATCTATTCGACAGTTCAATTAGTCAAAAGGTTGCATTCCCTTTATCTTTATATAAAACGATTGGTTCCTATTCGCAAGCAGAGGGACACTGGGTGAGATTTGCACCTCGGGGAGAATATTCCGATCTCCATAAATCGCCGGAGAACTGACACAGGATGCCAAGTGTAGTGGACTCGGGCTGATGGGTGGGGAGTGACACAATTCTCTTATACTGTGCTCCCGTTCTTTGTCTCCAGCAAAGAGTCGGAGAGGGCTTCAGGCAAGTGTTCTACAATCAGCGCGGCATTTTGTTTCCGGCTCTCTGCACAGGCTCCATCCGATATGGCTCTCACTCAAAAACATGCTACTTGAGTACACTTAACGCCGCTGCGCCCAGCGCAAATTGCGAGAATAACTGCGACCAGTCCAGTACGCCACGTAGAGCTGAAGCCCGGAATGTTTTCTCTGGGATCATGATCGTATCTCCCGGATAAATGCTCAGGTTATTGAACTCGTTGCCCCAGAGTCCCTTTACCCGGTCGCGGCTAACCACTTCGCCGTCGGAGCGGATCACGAATTCGTGCCGCTGATCGGCGTCTCTATTCGGTCCACCGGCCATCCGCAGATACACCCCGGCTGTTCCGCCCTGTTGGTACAGAAAGGAGTTTTGATCATATACAGCGCCTACAACATTCACCGTCGCAGGGACCGGAGGAACGGCAAAGCGGTCGCCGTCCTCCAGGCTGATCGCCGGCACCGGATTCAGGCCACTGCTGGCAGGAGTAAACCTGAGCACAATACGACCCGTCGCCCGGATTTGCCGGAGGTTTGCCAGCAGGCTCTGTTCGCTGGCCTGCGCGGAGGCGCCGCTGGCCAGATCCTGCGCCGAACTGGTTGCCGAAGCCGCTAATGCAAGGCTGCCTCTCTGAATCTCCATTCCCAGGCTCTGTACATATTCGTCGATCCTGGCCTGTTGCATTGCGCGCGTAGACTCGCGCGTGAACTCGGAGCCATATAGGTACGCATTTGGCGTTAAACCGCCTGCCCTTCGCACCAGATCGCGCAGGGATTCACCCGGCTGTACCGTATACGCGCCGGCATGAACGAACTCTCCATCCAAGGTAACGGTCTTTGTCTGATGCGCCAGCGGCACGCGAATATCAGCATCGGAAAAAATTGTGACGACGTCGTTGGCCTGCAATTCCAGATCCTGCGAGGCATCGTGTTGCAGAACAAGCTTCCCCAAGTCGAACGGAATCAGATTGGTCTTCAACGTTTCCGTGTCCAGGCGTTCAATGACGGCATAATCCCAGTCGATCTCCGGCGCCAGATTCCGAACTTCTGTGTGCTGCGATCCAGGCACTGAATGACTTGCAGCCCCAGCTTGCGCACCGGCCAGCGTAGCGCTGCCGGGTCGCTGCTGTGCGTTCAGATTAGGGTTTTGCGAATAGTTATTCTGGTAGGGATAACCGCCGGACTGGTTCCCAGGCTGAGCCTGAAATCCTCCGGGTACATAGATGTCCTGGCCTTGCGCTGTGCCTTGCTGACCCCCATTCTGGGGCTGAATCTGGCCTTGTCCATTGCCAGTCTGATCGACCAAGTTGCCCTGCAGGCTGGACTGGGCCTGAGTATCAGGAGGCGTAACTTTGATCGTGATCGCGCGGTTTTCCGCAGGCTGGCGGAGATTGTCCAAACCCGGTATCGGCTCAAATTCCGGCGCAGGCAACCCAAGCTGCGCCCGCTTCCACCAGTAGTCGCGTGTGATCAACGACTCTTTGTCCGGGATCAGATCGGTGATGTGCATCCCCGGGTGCCAGGAAAAACGCCCGGGTGTCGCGGTGTTACCCCGCAAAATCACGGTCTTGCGGTAGACCGGCACAATTGAAAAAACGCGTACCAGATCGCCGTCGGCCAGTGCAGTCGCCAGACCGCTTGTATCGAAAGCCACTTCCATCGCGTGCCGATCTCGATGTTCATCCACCCGCTCAATTGAAACCCTCGTTTGTGCGGCTACTGAACTGGCGCCTCCGGCATCAGTCAGCACCGTGTCCAGCGATTCGCCATCCCTCAGCTCAAAAATCGCCGGGTTGTGGACACTCCCTGCCACCGCTACCTGCGCTCCAGCCGGGGGAATAAAAATAACATCGCCCGACTGCAGCTTCACATCCTTCGATTTGTCTCCATGACTCAGCAGGTCATATAGGTCGAAGTCGGTAACCAGTTCACTGCCGCGCCGCAGTTGGATGTGCCGGATCGAGCCTTGCAGAGATGGGCCTCCGCTGGCAAAGAGCGCGTCAACTAGAGTGCTCAGCGAACTCACCGTATATACACCCGGACGCCGTGCCTGGCCTGAAACATAGACCTGGATCGAGCGGATCTGACCCAGGTCCGCTGTCAGATCAAAGTTGCGATAGACGCGCCCTACCGCGGCGCGCAAATGTTCATCCAGCGCAGAAAATGGGATGCCCGCGACATGCACTGGGCCTACCTGCTGCAGAAAAATATCTCCGGAGCGGTCTACGCGAAGGTTGGATTGGAAACTCACTTGGCCCCAGACGCGGACGCGCAACTCATCGCCCGGTCCAATTACGTAATCAGGGGGAACCGGTGTCAATTCCAGCGGCGAAAAAGTCGAAGGCACCGCGCTGAACAGGCTAGCGCCATAGATTGGCAGTATCTGCCCAGTCGTCGAGACGATGAACTTCTGGAACTCGGTCAGAGGTTCAGGCGCAGATTTCTGCTGCTGCATCAAATTCGGGTTGCGCTGCTGTTGGGATAAATTCTCTGTATCGTTGTAAGCTGGATTGTTGCTGCCGTTCGGGGAAAGAATTCCTGTACTGTTAATATTTGTAGAATTTTGCGCGTACCCATTGCCGTTTATCTGATCCACGCACTGCGCCGTGCCGGACTGCAGAGGGTCTGTGCAATCCACTGAGTTTGCGCTCTGCATCCCGCTCAGATTGACACCCTGGGAAGGTAGTTGAGCATTTAATGCTACAGGAAGCAACGTGATCAGAAGGAGAAATACAATCTCTCCGGCCCGATGTATTTGCATTCCATCGCGCCGACGGCCAAAACGGATAGAGTATTCCCTTGTTTCACTTACGTCCAATAATAACCGCATATAGCGCAAGTCTAACACGCAGGTCGAGCCGTGCATGGACTCTCTAGTCGTGCCTGTGCCGTATCGGTTCCTTGGAGGGAGATCAGTTGCACAGCATGATCGCCCACCGCGTGTTGGCGACCTGCGACCACAGTTTTTCTTGACTCAGTTGTCAACAGGATCAGCGCGCAAACAGTGCGTCGTTGGCAGGTGGCAATCATAGGACGTGCACGCACGCTGAGACAAGAAATCAATCGATCCTTTATCTATTAACTACTTAGTTAATAATTTAGTTACTGACAATTAATTTCCTCTCCGTCAACCTCTGCACGACTGAACAAGATATGCCGCTTATAAAAGGACTGCAAACTGTGTTTCAAATAGGCCAAAGCCATGATCTGCAAAGTCTTCAATGACATGCAGCTGCGAGAGTCACTCGTCTTTAACCGGCTTTTAGAGTTCATAAAGCGGCTGCCGATAGTGGATTAGCCTTCATGTAAAGATTTTGTAAAGATTGGAAACGTGTCGCCTCATCCTTAAAAAAACAGTGTGCAAGTTCATAACCAACGGGAGGTTCTGCCGTCAAAGTATTGTTTGGTTCGACCAACAGGCTCTGCTACACTGAGGCTAGTGTCGGTGGGGTATTGGGGCAAGCACACCGAAGTCCAGATGTTGGGCAGACATGACTGCGGCAGATTCTCTTCATGGATAACGCTGCGGAACCGCAATATTCCAACTAGTCATCGGTGGTTTCAGCGGTATACTTTCGTTTGTGCTTCACTGCTCTTTGACGCTACCGATCTTTTTACCCGGACGAGGACCTATTGAACTCTCAGTCGCTATTCCCTGCAGCGTATAGAGATACGGTTGTGGACCGAGAGAGATCGGGAGACTACAGTGTTCCTCAACCCGAGAAACCGGCCACAGCGCATAAATCCGTGCTGCAGTCCCGCTTTCCCCTCACGCTCTGCACGAAACCGTTGAGTGCCTGGTCCAGGTCTCATACCAAACGGTTATTTGATTGCTGCTGCGTCCTGCTGGCGTTGCCTCTGTTATTTCCAATCCTGGTTGCGACGGCTATCGCAGTGCGCCTCACATCATTTGGCCCCGTCTTCTTTTTGCAAAAGCGCATGGGCCGGCAGGGAACCGCTTTCACGATCATCAAATTCAGAACTATGGTTCATGTCACCGGAAAGACCCATCATGCGGTTACAACCGCGGGCAACCAGCAGTTCACGCTTATTGGACCGTTCCTGCGGCGTTACAAACTTGATGAGCTTCCACAGTTACTCAATGTGCTCTGGGGAGATATGAGCCTGGTTGGCCCCCGCCCC
>Ga0181534_10000542_pt1 | contig 26290 bp, 17 predicted proteins | sample PEATcosm2014_Bin_37_FD_119758 | JGI IMG/M metagenome (GOLD analysis project Ga0181534, IMG submission 119758) | Peatland microbial communities from MTU Mesocosm Facility, Houghton, MI, USA - PEATcosm2014_Bin17_10_metaG | ecosystem: Environmental > Terrestrial > Soil > Wetlands > Peat | place...
GAAATCTCCGACGACGACATCCCGTTCTAAAAAACGCATCTTGGTCACTGTGTCCATTTACTCGAATCGAAAAGAGACGAGAATCAAAAGCATCATCTCGTCTCGTTTTTGTTCTTGCGCAGTGCCGATGCAGAATTACGTGAGGCACTTTGCTGAGCTGCTACCCATTTGGCTTCCAGCTTCGTCAGCAGCGGATTGACAATATCCTTCCAGTAACCAGGGTCCGTTTCGCTCGCTTCCTCAATAAGATCCCGAAAATAGGCGAATCGGACGATGAGATCGTCATCTGTGCCGTTCAGCAAACTGGCATTTTTTCGAGAGCACCCCAAGGTAATTGCTCTTCCGATCTGCTCGATTGGAATGCTACGAGCGAAGAGGTCACGCGCGAACTTCTCGTCCGGCAGGCCGAAATCGCACTTTACGCATGCTCTAGCCCCAAGCCTTCTGCTCCATCTGCTGCCGCCAGGCTTCGTCCGCATCCGCAACTTCGGCTTCCTCGCCAACCGGAACCGGGCGACACTTCTGCCGCTCTGCTTTCGATTGCTCAACCGCCCAGAGGAAAGCGCAACTCCGCATGTATCACCTTCTGCCGAAGCAACTCACTCTCTCTGCAACTGCCCAGTCTGCGGCGGAACCATGCGCATTGTCGAACGGCTCTCCGCCGCGCAGCTCTTGCTCCGCTCTCCGCCTGAAGCTGGCAGGTGCGCAGCATGAACCCTCGTTCCCATCCTCGGCATCTGACCGCGCTTCGGCGCGCATGCAGGCCCCTTGTCTCATCTGACTCCGGATGCCGGGTCGGCTATCACTTCAGCTTCTGTTCGACGCCACTCTGTGCCCCTGCGAAGCTTCAACCCACCCTCAAAGCAGCGCATCGTCAACGTCCATGCGTTTTGCTGAGCCCACCGCAACCGAGCAGACCCATTCAAAGCATATTGCCTTCCATAGGGGCGGCTTCCTTCAAGTCGCTGTATCAGAAGCGCCCTGCATGAATGAGTGCCGACTCGCGCCTTCAGATGGGCGCTCCAGTTACAACACTAAGACTTGTGAGTAATAACAGGCTCTAGCGACCGCCCCGAATTTTTTGGTCCCATATAAATCAGCCATTGACAGAAATTTCACAAACGGTGGCTAGTATCGGTTCACCGCTGCTTGTGCCTGCCCGTTCACGGGCGATCAGGATCTTAACACACGTAACAACGGGTTTCCGCTCTCCTCTCCACGCAGTTGAAAAGCAATCGGTCTCGCTTCTCGGACTCCTCCCCACGTTGCCGCGCGAGGGCGGAATAGCCGGAAAGGATTAAGGACAAAAACATGAAGAAAACTTCGCTATTCTTGTCGGCGTTCCTGCTGACCTTCGCATTCTTCGGCTGCGGGGGCAGCAAACAAGCAACCCCTCCCCCGGCTTCCCCGCCTCTGCTCCCACAGAGCATTAGCCTGGCGCCGGCATCCGGAATGCAGGGCCAGTCGGTGCCGGTCACCATCACCGGACTGAACACTGGCTTCCAGCTGAATACCACCACGGCGAGCTTTCCGGCCGGTTCAGGCATTACGGTCAGTAACGTTGCTGTCACGAGTGGGACGACAGCGACCGCGACTCTTACCATCGCTCCTACAGCAACTGTCCAAACGAACACCATGACAGTTGCCACCCTCAGCTCTACGCAAACCGCATCCTTTAGCGTAGGCGTGGTCACGCAGGCCCCTACGGTATCGTTTGGCTCGACCTCGCCGACGTACCACAGCGTCAGTTCCATGACAGCGATGACGGCGGCGCAAAAGCTTGCCGCGCTGCAGAGCAAGGTGAAGTACGTGTTTGTAATCTTCCAGGAGAACCGCTCCTACGATCATTACTTCGGCAGCTTCCCCGGAGCCAATGGACTCTTCTCCACGTACCCCGAGGCAAACTCCAGCGACCCTTCCTCACAGCCGGGTAACACCTTTCCGAGCTTTAAATCCGTGATTCAGACGGTCACGCCCAGCGGCAGCCTGAACTATTCGACGGTGAGTCCGTTCCTGGTGCCGCGCCAGATCGTCAATCAGTCGGGTACCGTCACGCCGATCTACTCGGAAGACATGTTCTCGGTCGATCACAGCCACACCGGCTACATCAACGATTTGCACTCCGACCAGGCCACCCGCTCGGTGCCGCAGAATGACGGCTTCCCGCTCGATCAGGAAGGACTCTACTACAACACCGACAGCTCCGGTACCGGCGCCGCCATCTTTAGTGGCTCGACCCACGCGGTTCCCACCAGTCAGGTCACGCTGCAAGCCAAGCAGAAGGGCGAGATCGTGATGGGCCACGTCGACTGCGACACCATCCCGTTCCTGTGGCAGTATGCCGACCGGTTCACGCTCTTCGACAATATGCACCAGACCGCCATCGGGCCTTCGACTCCGAATGCCATCGCCATGATTGGTTCGCAGACCGGCGACACGCAGTGGGTGCTCCATCCGGACAACTACGACAGCTACAGCATCAGCTATGGCTCTCCGACCGCTGTGCCCCACGCCCAGTACACGCTGCCGAATGAGACCGACTCGGCGCCGTTTGCCGGCAGCATCAGCGACAACGCGTCGATCCAGCCCCCTTTTGGTCCCGACGAAACGGCAAGCCCGGGCCAGTCCCCGACCTCCATCGGCACTCCGAGGGCCGGTCAGGCAACTCTGACCTTTGCCTCTCTTCCTCTGTCGTTCATGGGAAGTGAGATCAATACCTTAACGCAATTCGATCAGCACCCGACAGCCGATTTGGCCGACGTGCAACAAGACATGGCGACGATCGCGGTGAAAGACCCGAACGTTCCGTGGGGATGGTACCAGCAGGGCTACGGTCCCGAGCCCTTTGACGGCACGGCGATCAAGACCGATGAAAACATATATACAAACGTCCCGGAACATGCCTCCTACATCGTGCACCACAATGGTCCGCAGTACTTCGGGTACCTCGGCGATAACACCGTCGAGCTGAGTAATCTGCATGGCCTGCAGCAGTTTTACACCGATGTCGCCAACGAGACGCTAATCCCAGGCGTCTACTACATCCGCGGCGGCTATTACAACAACCTCAACCAAACTCCGCTGGATCCGAATCCGACCGTGCGGCAGGACTTCGCCGGCAACGACGACCACGGCTCGTATTCGGACTCGCAGATTTCGGAATCAATGGTGGCCGCGACCGTCAACGCGATTGCGAACAGCCCGTATTGGAGTCAGAGCGCGATCATCGTGACCTACGATGAGTCGGACGGGTTCTTCGATCATCAACCCGAACAGTTCCGCACCTGGGGCCCTGACGGGCAGCCCGAGACCGGCGGCCCGCGCATCCCATTGATCGTGATCTCGCCGTTCGCGGTCACGCATGGAGTGAGCCACGTTTACAGCGAGCACTCGGCGGTGGTCCGCTTCGTCGAGGAACTGAAGGGTCTGGTTCCACTCGGACAGTTGCCGGACGAGGCTGCGGCGTTCACCGCCGGAGCGGCCCTGTGCACCACTCCGCCCACCTATACCTCACCCACTGTCGCACCGACGCTGGTGGGACCCGGCGCGAACACGACGACAACGGCGATCAACCCATTCTGCAAGCCCAACAGCACCACGCCGCAGACCGCCCTCGGGCCTGGTGACGTCTTTCCGGGCATGGGTGATCTCACTGAAGCCTTCGACAACGACCGGCTGCTGGGGAATGTTGCCCCGCTGCCTGAAACATACGCCGCGATTCCGGCAAGTGAGGTGGTAACGCTGCCGCACTACAGTGCATCTGGCGCTTGCGCCAACGCGGCGCTCAACATTGTGCCGACGGACTATATCAACGGCAACTACAACCCGGCTCCATTCGATCCGACCGGTGCGCAAACGGCCGTGCCGGTAAGCGATCCGCCGCCCGCAGACTTCAATCCCCGTCCCACGGTGAGCCTCGGTAGCCCGTACTACAACACCAGTGGCAACACCACTGCAAACTCTCCCACCGGCACTGGAACCACCTGGCCCCAGTAATCCAGCGAAGTAACCGGGGCGGCCGCCAGGCCGTCCCGGAGAGCTGCCCGAAAAGATGGATGACATGATCTTGAAGTGGAATGGATTGCTGGCCGCAGCACTGCTCGGGCTCGCGGCGTACGCGGGCGCGGAAACACCTCCTGTCGTCGGCGCTACGCTCCGGCGGATTCAGGCGGCTGGTGAGTTTCACTGCGGCGTGGTCGTTGCGCGAGAAGACTGGAACAAGGTCGACCTGCATGGGGACTTGAGTTCGCTCAATTCCGAGATCTGCAAGGCTGTCGGTGTCGCTGCCCTGGGTACGCGCGCCAAAATCGAAATCACCACATTCAATTCTGAACAAGAGGCCGAACAGGGACTCAGCCGGTTGCGTGTGGATCTCGTGGTCGGAGTGACTCCGAGCGCCTCAGCCTCCGCGCACTGGCAGATAGCTTTCGGTCCGCCGGTGTTCTACGACGGCCTGGCGGTTCTGGTGCAGCCGGAACTGGCGGCGATGTCGCTCAAAGATATTGCTGGCCGCAAGATCTGCGTGATCGACGGGACCGAAAATGATCGCGTTCTGCAGGCGCGCGCCGATGCGGGTGTGCTCAAGATGCGGGTCTCCACATGGCAGGAAGAGGGCGAGATGGACGATGCCATGGCGACGCACTGGTGTTCTGCCGTCGGCGCCTACGTCACCCGGCTGGCGCCGCTGCGTCATGAATACCGGCAGTTGGTGAACGCACGCATTCTCCCCGACCTGTTCACACTTTCGCCCGTTGCTCCCGCCTACCGGCGCGACGACGCCCAATGGGGGCTATTGGTCGACTGGACGATCCATGCGCTTATCCAGGCCGAGGTAAGTGGCGTCACTCGTGCCAACGTGGCCGCACAAAGGACAAACGAAGACCCGGCGGTGCAGCGCCTGCTGGGAATCGATTGGGTCACGAGTCAGGCACTAGGGCTGACGAATAAGGATTGGGCCGCCACGGTAATCTCCGCGGTCGGCAATTACGGGGAAATCTACCAACGTACGATCGGCGCTTCCTTCCAGTTACCGCGCGGAGTGAATGCGCTGTGGACGGACGGTGGACTGATGCATGCGCTTCCAATCCAATGAATGCACAGACACGCGGCTGCATGCCGGGCCGGATCTTTCGCTTCCACCTTTTTATGCTGCTTTATTCGGCAAGGGGAATCGATGAAAGCTCAACAGCGTGGTAAGAATCGGGGGCGAAAAACGTCGCAGGGCCTTGGATTCAAATGACGCGTGGATTGCGCACTCGTCTCCGGCACCTGCCAGAGGCCCAAACGAGGTTCCGCCAAACAACAGACACCAACTGCACTTTAGTCCTCAGGACGGCTGGAACTCATCCCAACTGGCAACGCCTGCAGTCGCGGGCGACAAATGCCTCCATGTCGTTCAACACCGAGTTCGAGAGACAAAACCGCGCAATCTGATGTCTACGGTCGGACCGCCCCCGCCAAACCGTCCGGTTCCCCTCCAACTTCGATGCGCCCAATAAGCTCTATCGATTTCAGATCCAATACAGCGACATAGTTGTCGGGACCGCAGGCAACAAAAGCGCGGTTGGCGACTGAGTCGATGAGGATACCCGCCGCCCCGTGGCCGATGGGAACGCGCTTGAGTTCCTTGCGCGATGCGGCGTCGTGGATGACAAGATCGCCGCCTCCCAGCTTGGGCCACTCTTGCTCCGGTGCTCACAATGGGTTGCGTCTCAATTCAGAACGATGAACGTGGCTTGCGTACTCCGGATCCATTTCCGGCGAACGAAGTTGCGCCAACTCCAAGGCCTGGAGCACAAATGAATTCCACGCGAAGACGCGGTGATAGCCAAAGAACGGATTCTTGACTTCGGTCGCAAGATACTCCTGGCTCGTCGGAAAATCTTCGTCCGTATGGATCTCAGCCCAGAGGCGATTGGCGATTGCGCGTTCTGCCGGTCTCCATCCATGATACTTGCCGGTCACGTACCCGCAAACTTCAACCCTCATCCAACTTCCGCCGTTGTAATAGACGCCATCCATCGCCTTGCCCACATAGCTTGCTGCATAACTATCGCTCGCCATCGGGTGCCACTTTTCCGTAAAGTAGCTCCACTCTTTTCCCTTTGGCTTGCCGATGAAGATAGGCCGCAAAGACCCGCCTTCATCGGGAAAGGGACTGTCCTTTCTCGGCAACATGACCGGGATGTGATTGAGATGACTGATGACCATGGCATCTGTCAGAATCTTCCGCTCGAAGAGCCAGAGGGAAAGAAACTCAGGAAAGATGTCGGAGAATCCAATGGCATCGCGCATATTTCGCGCAGGGACCATCCATCCAAGATCCGCGTCGTAATAGCTTCGATACTCCTCTTCGGCCTTGGCTATGTAGCTTTCGGAGATGGATTCACTCACACCGCGAATCTCCAATGCGCGTATCACCCGCAGCAGGACAGAAAGCATCCCCTGATTCTCGCACAAGATGTTTGTGCCTTTCGGATATTCGATCACGTCCAATTGCCCCATGACGAACTTGGCTGTACAAATGCCCTCGCGTCGCGGATCGTAAGCATCCAGGCAGTATTGCGCAGCGCGCCGCAGTTTATCGATGGGCAACGCAGTGCCGAATCGGCGGCGGTTGAGGAGCGCCCACATCAACCACAGCGGCGTCGAGTCGTTGGATTTGCGCTCCAGGTTCGCAATGCCGGGTTCCACCAACGTGTTGATGGCTCCATCCTCCCCTTGATTTTCGGCCCACAGGGCAAAAACCTTCTCATTGAGTTCCCGGTTGTGTATGCCGTTGAGGGCGTAGAAGCTATCGCGCAGATACATCTCGCCAGCGGCCGAATACCAGATGCTGGGGGCTAACATGGGAAGACTTCCATCCACGTCGGCGCTCCAACTCAGCATCATGACGTCCGCATAGAGGACCTTCTCGGTTTCTCCGCCTTTGAAGTCAAGCCCGTCGGCAAGACGAAGCTGACTGGCCAGTCGATAACCGCGAAGCGTGTCCGGAACCGCATCGCTGGCAAAAACGAATACAGTTGTCGTTTGCGAATGCCCCATTTCCAGGCGGTGATTTGGCTCGCTCCGGGTCGCAATGCGATGGACTTCAATATCGCGCAATTCAAAGGCCGGCAGTCTTCCGCTTTCACCTGCTTTTCCAAAGTCGGTGAGCGAAAAAGCCAGAGCCACGCCAGTGCCTTGCAACGTAGGCACGACAAAGGATTGATGAAACTCCGTGAAAGTCGCAGGTGATTCCGGAGCCGTGTCATTGAACAGAGTTATATCGCCGAGCTTCTGGAATCGATCGTCCGTATCCCAAGCATGGACCGCAATTGGGACCGTGGAACGATACTTGAGGCGCATGGAGAAGATCTCTCCTCCTGCTGCCGCAATCGGCAAGAGAACATAGTCCTTTGCCGCCCCTGGAGAGAGCTTGACGACGCCGTCTTGCTGCTCGACCTGAATATTTCCGCTTCTCGTCCAGCGCGGAGGTACAGGCAGTTCGATGCGCGTGCGCGGAGTTTCTCCAGACAACTGGACCGTGGCTTCTCCGAATGTCTGTTGAATGAACGCTCCCTGCTCTGCGCGCTCGCCGGACTTGTGAAGAACATAGAGATTCAGGTCCGGAATGCAAGCGGGCGCGGGCTTCACGGGTGTTCCGTCGCGCCGTATTATGCGGCTCCACTGATTCCGAAATCCCGCATCGGTGAGCAGCCCTACAGTCACACCGTCGTGCGTGCGAAATCCAGCGACGGGAAAATACTCGCGGAGCGCCCCGCCTTTGCAATCCGCATGGTCAAAACTCCAAAGCTTTGCCGGCGCAGCTTCAGACTCCAGGCGATTGGATATCTGGTAGAACAGCGTAAACATATCTTCCTGGCGCAACTGAATTGTCTTCTTTACCACTTGCGAGGGAAGAACCTGGTAGCTGACTTCGACAAAGACAGTTGTGCGCAGATTTGCGAGATGCATCTCCCCAATGAGATTGACCCGCGTGCGATCCCCGGTCCACGAGACAGCTTTCCAATCGTCGGCCCGGTCTTCGAGACTGCGCTCGCTGTTTTGAAACACTGCGGAAAACTCTCCACCATGATGGTGACGCGCGATGGCTTGACCACGGTAGAGAATTGCAACACCATAGCCGCTCTGCGCATCGCCCGACACTTGAAGCGAGACGGGTCCGGATTCAGACGATAGAGTGGCATGCGCCGACTGCGGCAGAAGGGTTGCGGCAGCCGTGAGTGCGGAGAGGGAAATAAACTCGCGACGATCGAGCCTACCAAAAGTGACCATGTCTCGTGACTCCCTGCATGGTGAGGAACTCCTTATTCTGAGTCCATTCTGAGTCCGTTGATTTCGTGCGACACCAGAGTTGTGTTCCCTGGTAAGCCTCGTGCATGGCTGCCGCTCCCGGGGCTCTCGCCAACTTGGACGCAGCGGTTTCGGAAAACATACCTAAGAAGCTCTGGTTGCATCCGATAGCATTCCTCTTCCTCGGAATGAATGCTAGCAGGTCCGCTGACTTGTTGCTTTTGAGTTAAGCACAGGCGCGCGCTATGCTCCAGAATCGACTTCTAGCACGGGACCCTGGATGAGCTCGGGCGACAACGACGAAGAGTCTGCAATCGGCACAATCGGTTCATGATCGCCATGAGGGTTCAGCGTAGGGCGTCGATCGTCTCCCTCATCGCATTTCCTGAAATGGCTCCGCAAGAAACTCGTCGCCAATTTCAGGTTGTAGTGCTAGAAGCTGAAGAGGCATTTGAGTTTCTGTTTTCGGGACTGCCGTTAGGGTTTCCCATTGAAGTAGCCGTAGGCACGACGCCTGCGCCAACGAAGACTGTCACGGTGACCAACAAGGGCAATGAGCCGCTGAGCCTCAGCAAGGCCCTTACCGGTTCCGGCGATTTCACGATTGCCGCGACGTCCAGATGCAGAGCGTCGCTGGCTGCGCCGGTTCCCCCCGCCACCAGCACGACTTGCACCTACGTGGACACCTTCAAGCCGGCCGCTGGCAGCGACACCGGCACACTGACAATTACCGACAACAATAACAATGTGGCCAATTCCACGGAGACGATTCCTCTGACCGGGACCGGGCACTAAGAAGGCAGGCCCGGGAGGTCGCATCCGGGTCCGATTACTCCGCGGGAGGGCTTGCGAATCTGCAAGCCCTCCCGCAGGGCCGAGACGAGAGATCCGTGAAACCTGCAAATGAACCGCTGTGGTTTGCCGACTGAGTTAACCCGCTCTGGAGAGCGGTTGTTGCCCAGGCTCAATCGATCTTGTTTGCCAAGCGAAATAAGCAATCCCGAAACTGCTTCATCAATGGAGCGAATAGGGCTGAACCGGCATTGGAATTGGATCGGGAGCACTGGCAGCTCCCAGTTGAACTGTGCCCGCGAGTCCGGCTCCGGTCACGTTGTGGATGCTCAATAGCGGCCCGCTGTAGCCCGTCACCTCGATCTTGGCCAGATTCGCATGATGGATATTGGCCAGCGAAATGCCCTTGCCGCAAGTGCCTGTCACATGGGTAAGTGAGAAGCCCTCCAAAGGCTTGGCGGGATGAATCCCCACACCGTCCACCAGCACCGGCACATCCTTGACCCGGATGTTGCTGAAATGGAAGTTCCGTATCGTCGGAATGCCTTCGTTACCTGGAACCGGGAACTCGTCCTGTTTGCCGCTGTTCAGGATATTGAAGCGCAGAAAACCTGCCTGCGCGCCAGAGACATCCAGATCGTCCACGTAGATGTCCTCAATATATGAGCCGCGACCCGGACGGCTCTTGATGTAAATGGCAAAGGTCTTCGCGCTGGTGCATTTGCAGTGCTCAACACGGACGTTGCGGATGCCGCCCGAGGTCTCGCTGCCGATGCCGATACAGGCCCAGTGCAAATCGGAAAAGGTGCAGTTCAAGATACGCACATCCTCTGTCGGACGGTTGATGGCATAGCCTTCCGCACCGCGTCCGGATTTGAGCGAAATACAATCGTCCGCGGTGGCAAAGTCGCAGCCGTCAATCACAACCTGCTTGCAGGAGTCCACGTCGATGCCATCCGCGCCGCCGTGCACCGTGACGTTCTTGAATGCAATGTTTTCGCAGTAAGTCGGATGGATCGACCACATATCGTTCTGGCTGGTGAAGCAGTCTTCCACGCGGATGTTCTTGCAGTTGGTGAATTCGAGCAGCGCGGGATGACGAAACTGTGTTGCACGATCGACCCGGCCAACAATTGCGGTATTACCGGCAATCTTGCCGGCCCCGAGAATGCCGATGTTCTCCGCATCCATGGCCGAGACCAGGCCGATGTACCCCTTGATCCAACGGCCCTCCCACCGCACCTGGCTAAGTGGATAGTCCGCCAGATCATGGGTTCCCAGTAGCACCGCGCGCTCATCGAGGCGCAGGATGGTGTTTGATCGCAGCACGATGGCCCCGATGCTGTAATCGCCTGCAGGGACAAGAACCTCTCCGCCGCCCAGCACAGAGCATCGATCGAGCGCTTGTTGGATCGCAACCGTATCTTTTGTACTGCCATCCCCCAGCGCGCCGAACTCGCGCACATTCAGATGCACGCCGGATTGTGCCTGGGATGGCGGATGCTTGCCGGGCTGTTCATGGCTCACTTCCACTGCAACGCTTTCCGGCAACGCCGAGAGGAATGGGAGTGCGACAACACTGAGTCCGGCCTTGGCCAGAAATCTGCGGCGTGCAAGCGGGAGGGGAACCATCTCGTCCTTTCGCGGTTCTGTGCGACAAATCTCAGTCCAATTCGTGGTGCCCGGCGCGTAGCAAGCCGGAGGCTGGCTCGTCACAACGAACCTTCCCGATTGGGATCTTTGACGCATGCTGCTGGATTTCTGTAGATACCAATTCCTGAAGACAATATAGTCCTGCAACGTGAAGAAAACCTGAAGTCTCGGCGTATCCCGACTTTCAGCATCGGACGACGCTGGAGAATTCGGGCTGGCATGTCTCGCTGGCCTTGCCCGCTTGCGTGGTTCTCTGGCATGGAGAATGTGCTCGTGCGTATGATGGCTTGCAATGGAGTGCTCGCTGAGATGATTCACGCAATTCGCCTTTCTTTCCACTTCTTCGTCGCGTCAACACTCATCATTGGCTGCGCGGGAGCGCAAAGACCGATCCCACCACCCGTTACTCCGGCTCAGCGCGCACCATCGAGGCAGGCGAGTACTGGCCGTGCCCGACTGGTTCAGTACCTGGACTCCATTGCCGCCAGCTATACCGCGGCCCGCGCGGCGCAGGTCGCCGCGATTCATGACCGCGCACAGGCAGAGGCCCGGCAAGCCAGGGTCCGCAAGCAGATCCTGTCTCTGCTGGGCTCGCTTCCCGAGCGCACGCCGCTGAACGCCAAAGTATTCGGAGAGACACAGGCCGACGGCTTCCGCATCCAGAAGGTGCTTTTTGAAAGCCAGCCCGGCTTCCCGGTGACCGCTCTGCTCTATCTTCCCGATGGACCCGCAACCAAACTGCCCGCGATCCTGCTCGCGCCCGGACACAGCCCAGCGGGCAAGGCCGGTGATTACAGCACGGCCGCCGTCCTCGCTCGCAGTAGCTTCGTTGTCCTCTCCTACGACCCGATCGGGCAGGGCGAGCGGCTGCAATACCCAGACCCTGCCAAGCCCGGCAGTTCCCTGGCGACTCGGCCTACTGGCGAGCACGGCGAAGCCAGTTTGCAACCCATGCTGATCGGAGACACGCTCGCCCGCTACATGCTCTGGGACGCCATGCGCGGCATCGATTATCTCTCCCAGCTTCCGCAGGTCGATGCGCACAGAATCGGTGCCTTCGGCTGCTCAGGCGGCGGAGCTATGACTGCGCTGGTGGGCGCCCTCGATCCTCGTGTTGCCGCCGTCGCCGTGGCCTGCTACACCACCTCATTCGACACCCTGCTGCCCTCCCTCGGTCCGCAGGATGGGGAACAGTCCAACCCGCGCTTCCTCTCCGCGGGGCTCGATTTTCCCGACTGGATTGAAGTTGCAGCGCCCCGGCCTTACGCAGTCGTTGCGACTTACTCCGATATGTTCCCTTTTGCCGGAGCGCGAGCCACCGTCATCGAGGCCCGCCGCTTCTATGCGCTCTTCGATCCCGCCAGCGCGGGCACTCCTCCGGGCAGCGCGCCCCCATCGGTTCCGCCAATACCGTCTGGCCCGGCGCTCAACACCGACACAACCAACAACGTTGCCCCCATAGCGGCTCTGCAGTTCATCACCGGCCCCGGAGGCCACGGCGCTTTGACGCCCATCCTGGCGGATATAGTGAGCTTCTTCGAGCGCAATCTGAAACCCGGCGCGGACGCGGACCACCCCGAAATCCAGACCGGAATTCATTCTGCCGCGAGCCTACCCAAAGATGCCCTGAAAGTGACTCCTACAGGGCAAGTCGCAACGAGTTACCCCAAGGCTGAAACCGTCTTTACCCTCAACCGCAAGCGCGCCGCCCGCGTACTTCCCTCCCCTTCACCTGCACCACCGGCCCAAGAGCTTGGAGCGGCGATCCGCCAGACCACCGGATCGGAAACTCTTCCCGGCGCTTTCAATCCAACCTCGGAGATGCTGTCCGCCAAAAGCGGATCCTTTGTGCTTCCGTCGGATGCAGGTGGCGACTTGCAAGGCGATCTCTTCGTCCCCTCCAGTCCCGGCCGTCATCCAGCCGTTCTGCTTTTGGTCCCCGGATCGATAAAGGAGAACAACCCCATCGCTCTGGCTAACAAAGCGCGCTTCGATGCACTGGGCGCTGCCGGGAACCTTGTTCTGGCCATGACTCCGAGCCCCTCCCCGCCGGGAACAGACGATATGAAGTCGCCCCTGCTCGGGCCTTTTTATCTACTCAGCCTGCGCGCAGATCTGGTCGGCCGCACACTTGTCGGCTTGCGCATCGACGATGTGCTCCGCGCCACCGATTATCTGTCGGCTCGCCCGGACGTGGATCCGCAGCAAATCTCCGCCGTTGCCAGCGGCCACATGGGCCTGGTCCTCCTGCACGCCGCTGCGTTGGATCCACGCCTCCGCCATCTTTCCGTAGACCATGTGCTGCGGAGTTACCGCAGCCTACTCGAAGCACCCCTGCCGACCGGTGCGCCGGAAGACATTGTTCCCGGCGTTTTGCTCCATTACGATATTCCCAATCTGATTCAATCGCTTGGACCCAGGCTCTGCGAGAGAAACGCGCTGGACGGCTCAGAGGACCTCAGCCAGTCCTCCACTCCCTTGAGAACGCTCACCCCTATAGCGCCACAGTAGCGAGCATCACGTTGAGATGGTCGTATGACAATCGTTCCGAGCCCATCACTGCCCAATCCAGAACTGGAGTGGTTCGTATGTAACCAGCTCACCTGATGCGTTATTTGGAAAGTTCAACGATCTTCAGGTGATAAGGGTCGAGCAGGCTCGCCGTGGCGTGCGCTACCGTGGCCAGAGCTACTTGATAATTGACTTGCGTCTGGAGCAGCGTAAGTTCGGCTGCGGCGAGTTTGGTTTGCGAGTCGAGAACAAAGAAATTGGTCTCTGCGCCCAACTCGTACTTGCGCTGATCGGAGGCCAGGGACTTCTGAGCTAGGTCGAAGGAGATGTTGCCGGCTTCAAGTGCCTGTTTTGCCTCTTCCAACTGATAGACGGCATCGCTGACTTGTTGGGTAATCTGCTCCTGAATCTGCCGAGCGCTGTACATATCGTGCGAGCGCGAGACCAGCGCACTGCCCAGCCTCGCCTGTCCGCCTCGATTGCGGATGGGCAGGTTCAGCGTCAGGGCTCCGCCGTAGCCGGGATAGCCAAAGCCGAACGTCTGGTTCATCGAGGAGCCGAATCCTCCGGGCGCGACCAGTTGGCCGGTAGTCAGGTTGTACTCGTTGCCGCCAAGGCCGGTGCTCTGGTAGAAACCGGTAAGTGACAGGTTGGGTCTGAGCTGGTTGTGGGCCAGGCGGATGCTGGTCTGGTCGATTTCCAGCGCGTCCTTGACGACTTCAATCTCCGGACGCCGGCTCAGCGCCTGGGCAAGACTTTCTTCCAGGTCAATGCTCTGCAAGGAGCCCTGAGGCTGAGGCTGCTCGGTGAGGTTGAGCGCGAGTGAGCGAAGCTGTGGGTCCTGATTGGCGCCAATAGTGAGGCGCAGCGCATCCTCGGCCTGGGTAAGCGAAAAGCCAGCCTGAATCACCTGCACCTTGCGCGCCGCGACCTCCGACTCGGATCGATAGATGTCGAGCGGCGGCAAGGCGCCCAGTTCGAGCGCGCGTTTGTCGCGTTCGTAGCTGACCTGGGCGAGACTGAGTGATTTCTTCTGCACATCGAGAGAGCCTCGCGCCTGGACCGCGTACCAATACTGATTGACAACTTGAAGAATCGCGTCGTTGATTTCGGCTTCGAAGGTGGAGCGGGATTGCGCGAGCGAGCGGCGAGCGATGACCAACTGGGCGGTATTGGCGAAGCGGCCAGCATTTTGCAGCAGCGGCTGGGTGAATTGAAGCAGGAATGTGGAATTGAAGTAGGGATTGAAATAGTTGTAGGAACTGTTGGTCGACGATTTGCCGCTGCTGAGGCTGGCCTGCACGATGGTTCCGGTTGTGAATGTCTGCGAGAGTGCAATCTGGCCGGTTTGACTGAGAGCGTTGACCGCGACATTGCTGGAAACTCCCACGCCCTGCAACTGGCTGTAACTCGGAGTGGAATAGCGGTTGATGTTGAGCGTGCTTTGCAGCGTTGGATCGAAAGGCTGATGCATGCCGAGCAGATTGAACTTCTGGTACTCGACCTGGGTTTCCTGAAGGAGGACATTGCTGTTGTTTTCAAGGGCCAGCAGAATGGCGTCGCGCAGGCTCAGTGTGAGCTTGCCGTCCTGCACATAGGCTTGCAAATGCGCTGGCGCGGGCAGCTTCTCGGAACGCACATGCGCGGTCAACAGGCCGCGATAGCTCTCTGGAGACTGGGCCGAGGCCGATGCGAAAGGAAAGAGGAGAAAAAGCAGTACGCAAAATACGAGCTTCATTGCAGAACTCCGGAATTGTGCCGTGAGCTTGGGATGAACTGAGAACATGGACGAAGGCGCGACGAGGTCGAGATCACTTCCCTGCCGCCTATAGCAAAACCAGAACTACCGTATCTCGGAACCGCAGCGCCCAAGTTGACGCGACCACCAGGGAGCGGCGGCCTTGTACGGGACTCACCGGGGCACACCAACTCTGGTTTCGCTCTATTCATAACGAATCGCCTCCACGGGATCGAGGCGCGCAGCCTTGGTAGCTGGATAGATGCCGAAGACGAGGCCAACGGAGATCGAAACAAGAAACGCCAGGGCGATCGAGCTGAACGTGACGATGGTGGACCATCCGGCCAGCCAAGCGATTACGCGCGAGATGAAGAACCCGAATGCCACGCCGATGGAGCCTCCCGCAAAGGAGATCATCGTGGCCTCGACAATGAACTGGCGAATGATGTCGGATTGGCGCGCGCCAACGGCGCGGCGCAGGCCAATTTCGCGCGTGCGCTCGAGGATGCTGGCAAGCATGATGTTCATGATGCCGATGCCTCCTACAAGCAGAGAGATGGAGGCGATGGCCACCATCACGGTATTGAACATCTGCTCGGTGCGCTTTTGCTGAGCCAGCAATTCGGCGGGAACGATGACGCTGTAATCGTCCGCGCCATGATGAGAAGAATCGAGCACGGCGTGGATGACCTGCGCGGCTTCCGAGAGATTGCTCTTGTCGTTCATGGCCAGATAAATACCATCAATTTCGTCCCTGACATCGCTGTAACTATCTTCAAGCCTCAGCATGGAAGACTTGAGCGGGATGTAGATGTTGTTGTTGACGTCCGTCGACGAGGCTGAAGCGTCGCTCTGCGAACTGAGCAACGGGCCGACGACGCCAATGACACGCAGCCACTGCTCGTTCACTTTGACGTACTGACCAATGGGGTTTGCGGCTCCGAAGAGATTCCACTTGGCGGCCGCGCCGAGAACGCAGACCGGCGCACCCTGATCGTCATCGGATTGGCTGAAAAAGACGCCATTCAAGACATTGAGGCCGGCGATGCGCTGATAAGTGGAATTGACGCCGAAGACAACGGGTATGTCGCGCTGCGATTTGGGCAGTGTCTTCTGCGGCGTCAGACGCTTGCGCGGAGTAGCATCGACGACGCCATCTACATCGTCGCGAATGATGCGGTAATCCTGAAGAGTGAGGCCGGGCGAGATCTTGCGAACCTTTTGATGGGCCTGCCACTCCATGGTTTCCTTGGCTTCGACAATCAGATTGTGCACCCCCATCTGTTCGATCAGGGCCATCACCTTCTGACGCGCGCCCGCGCCGATGGAGAGCATAGCCACAACAGCCGCGACGCCGAAGATCATGCCCAACATGGTGAGCAACGAGCGCAATCCGTGCAGCAACAGATTCTGAACGCCGAGTTGCACATCGCGCATCCACTGCTGGTAGGTGATCAAAAATCGTTCCGGGATCAGCGTTTCAATCGCCGCCATTATGGAGTCCCTTCGATACCGCCGTTTGCGGAACTGTTCGCAGAGGTTTTGCGCGGTGCGGTGGGATCGATAAGGGCTACCATGCTGTCAACATCGACACCTTCCACAGCCGCCCGGCTCTCGCTCTGACTCTTGATTCTGACCTCACGCTGATCGTAGCCATTGCCCGACTTGACATACACGATGCGCTTTCCCTCTTTGAGGAAGAGCGCCTGGCGGGGAATGGTGATCACATTCGACAGCGTGCCGCCCTTCAATAGAATCTGCGCGGTGAAACCGGATCGCAGATGCGGATCGCTCTCGGATAGCTGAATAGCCACTTCAAAGCCGCCGCTGGAACTGGTCTCCCACATCGGATGCACCGACATACCGCCCAGGCTTTTCACAACACCATGAAACACGCGGCCTGGCAAGGCATCGAAAGTGACCTCGACGGGCTCCCCCTGGTGAATATTTCCGTGGTCCTGCTCGCTGACTTTGGAGATAAGATCGAGACTCATAGGGTCTACAACATTGGCGATGGCCGTGCCAGGGTAGACCTGATCACCGGGGCGAAAATCCGGAAGGCTCATTCCGGTGAAATAAATTCCGCCTGCTGCCTGCTGGTTCTTCTGAATCGAAATGAGCCCATCCATGGGCGCGACAACTTTCATTTTTCCCAGATTCTGCTGTGCCTGATCCATGGCGAGTTTGGCTTTGTTGGATTTTTCCTGTGCCAGATAAATTGCCGCCTGCCCAGTGGCTTTGTGCGACTCGGTGTCCTTTACCAACTCCGCTAGAACGCGCTTTGCCTGATCCAGCGCGAGCAGATTCTTGTCGGCGTCGATCTTGCTTTCAAGTTCGTTCTTCTGCACGTCCAGTTCGGCTCGGCGCACGCTGTGGCGAGCCTTGAGCAAGGCCACCTGGTCTTGAGCCGCGAGGACGACCGCATCCGCCTTGGCCTTGGTTATCTCCTGCTCGGCTTGCAACAATTCGGAGTGATTCTGCTCCAGTTTGTAGTGCTGCTCGCTGGGATCGAAGGCAAAAACCAGGTCGCCTTTCTTGACCATTCCACCGGTGCGCGCCAGATCGGTGATCTGCAACGAGTCGCCGCCGATGGCCGGAGCGGTAAGCATCATCTCGTGACTGGCGCGGAGTTCGCCGGTGGCATGCACATCGAGATCGAGCGCGCCGCGCTTGACCGCGGCCAGAGGAACCTCATCCTTTTTCGATGGCAAATGAACCCGATTGGCAGCGACCACTGCACCAACGACGCATATGAGGAGCACGGTGATGATGATGGATGTGAAAACCCTATGTCGTTTCATGCGGACGCTTTCACTCTTTCACCGTTGGATCTTTGAGGGAGACCAGGTCTCCGGCGCGTAGTCCGTTGGCCACCAGAACGCGATCGCGGCTGCGTCGTTCAATCTGAATGGCGCGCTCTTTGAAAGCGGAGCCTGTCCATACATAGACCACAGTCTGACCGGATTTGACGAAGGAAGCCTGTGCAGGAATGGTGATGGCGTTCGCGATGCGATCCACGATGACTGTCAACTGCACGGTCATGCCCGGCTTGAGACGTGCATCGGCCTGATCGATCGCGATCTCGATATCGAAGTCTCGCGGAAAAGGCCAGCCCGCGGAAAAATCGGAACTGGCAATCGTGCCAATGCGCTCCACCTTGCCTGTGAATTCGCGGTCCGCTATGGCGTCCAGTTGCACGGTGACGGGCTGCGAAACCGCCAGACGGCCCCGCTCGGTTTCATCCACGCGCGCGGTCACGCGCAGCGACGACGCGTCGGGAAGCTCTGCGATGGCTGTCCCGGGCCAGGCACGCTCTCCAGCCTTGAAAGGAGTCTCGTTGCCGTTGTGCCAGATCTTGAGCAGACTGATCGTTCCGCTGGCAGGGGCCTTTAGCGTCATGGCAGCCAGAGATGTGCTCGCCCGCTCGGCGTCATAATTTGCCTTGTTGCTGGCCTGTTTCTTGCTGTCGATTGCGGAAACATCGACGGATTGATCGGTCTTGAGTTGGGTCTCTGCCTGCAGCAGGGCCTGTTCTGCGTCGGCAACTTTCAGATTGGCTTCCTCCCCCTCGATTTTGGAAACCACTTCGCTCCTGCTGGCGTCGAGCTTGGCCACGGAGAGGTCATAGCGCGCCTTGACCACTGCGGTTGTATCCTGCTCGACAGTCAACCGGCCCTGGGCGCGAACCTGCTCGATCTCGGCCTGCGAGGACTTCAGTGTGGATCGGTATTGCGCCAGACTCTGTTGTGTTTGTGATGGATCGAATTCGACGACGACATCGCCTTCTTTCACCTGGGTGCCGTCGGGGACGAGTTTCAGAATCTGCAGGTCGCCGGCATTGGCGGGGGCAATGATAGTTTGAGACTTCATTGCCTTCAGCTCGCCGCGTAATTGAATGACATCCAGAAATTCGCCGCGTTTGACCTGAAAGGTCGGAAGCACTGGAACTTTTTTAGAGGAGTGAGACAGGGCATAGAGACCCACACTGGCCAGGGCCAGAGCGGCAACCACGACCAGTGTCTTTTGCTTGTGACCGGCTTTCGGCTTCCAGGGCATCATTTGGATGTGCCCCCGAATTGGCTCCCGGCGCTGCTTTCGCCCGCGAGATCGACCGCCGCGGAGAGATCCGGCATCAGCCGGGGATCGCTTCCCTGGACAGAAAACGTAGCCGAAAACTTGCGCAACTGAGCGGAGAAATCGCCTTTCTGGCCGAGGGGATCGATGGAATCCAGGCGTCCCGGAAAGGTAAGTTCTGGATAGGCATCCAGGTGGACTGCAACCTGTTGCCCAACACTAAGGCGGAGCAGATCCTCCTGGTTGACGGGAACATGGACCTCCATGCGCGAAGGGTCGATGACTTGCAGAAATGGCACACCGGGGCGAACCTGATCGCCTTCCACCACCTCTCCCATGTGGCCACTCTTCCAGATGGTGTTGAAGACAACCAGTCCGTCAATGGGCGCGCGAATTTGCATCAAGGCTGCATTGGCCTGGGCATGGAGCATGGTCTCGCGGGTGCGGTCGCGCTGAATCTCAAGGATGCGAATGGAGGCCTGGGCCGCCTTGCGTTTCAAGTCAAAGGTCGCTTTCAATTGTGTGAGTGTTGCCTCGGCTTCATCCAGATCTTCGCGGGCCTTTTCGGCATCGATGCGCGAAAGCAGCTCGACTTTCTGCATTTCCAACTTGGCTTTGCTCAAGGCGCTCTCGGCCTGCTTGATTTCTGTTTCATCTTTGGCCACGGCAGCCTCTTCCTTGGCCTTGGCCTCCAAAACGTTTTCATTCTGGGTGGCGCTCGCGGCCTCGCGGTCGATGGAATCGCGCAACTGCGCCTGACGGTCGAACTCGACCAGCAGATCTCCTTTCCGAACGCGTGCTCCGCTGGCGATAAGCTTGGTGATGGTCAGGGTGCTCACTTGCTGACCGGCCAGAAGCGGGGCCTGAATGGCGCGAGCTTCGACGGCGCTGGTGGTTCCCTTGAGACGCAGGGTCATGCTTGGGGTTGCGGAAAGCGAGGAAGAATTCAAGGAGAGGCTAGCGGTATTTGCTCGGCAACCTTCGGCGAAGAGGGAAAGAACGATTGCGCCGAAAGCAAGCAGTGCTTGCCCGCTCCCAAATCGACGCATTTGGCTTCGGCCGGCTACGGTCGCGGATTTTGCGGAGGCTCCTTCATTCCTGGAAAGGACGACGCTGCTATGCATGGCAGCCAACTTCAACCAAGGGCAAAAACATACAGGTCTGCTCCAGTGTTATCGATTCATTCCACCAAATATACAGAATGGCCCACGCCGAACCATTTCGGCACACCCACAGCACAAGCCAACTCCGAGCATGAGTAACCAGAGCCGAACAGTCTGACTCTTGGACGCGCAAGCTTCGGTTTTCGCTCACAGATAAATAGGTTTACGAGTAATTTGGCTCGGATGTATGGCCGTTGCGCCTCGACACTCGCGGCCCATTTCCAGACGATCCCGGAACCATACAGGCCAAGTTCGGCTTGGAACAATGCAGCCTTCTGGCCTTCGTGGCGAACCATTGGCAGGCAACAGAGGCTTGCAAACAAGATCCGCATTCTGGTCAGTTTTCAGTCGGAATCCTCGCGGCCTCGTCCACCACCAGTACGGGTATACTCTCCTCGCGGCTTTCGATTCTCAACCCCAGCTGATCTTCCAGCGCCCTCTTCCACGAAGTGAACGCATCGGTGCCCGACTCGGGCCGAAGATCCACGCTGAAGTCGAAAACGCCCGCGAGCCCTGTCTTGTCCAGCACTGGAATTTGGGCCCCGCCCGCCCTGACCGGCTCAGCCGGGTTGTCCACGGCCGGTATGGAGAACTGCACGGCAAGCAAATCCGCAAACTGGCGCAGATCCCCATGAAAATGAAATCCCGCTCCCGCCCCGATGGTTTCTCCCTCGTGGAACGGGCGGATTTTGGGGCCTGTTTTGCCGACTTCCAGTTCATAAACGAGCATCGCGCGCATCTCGTTGTGCTGGGTCACTTTGAACCGCTCGGCAACCAGGCTGCGCAGCATCAGCGCCATTTGTTCCCTGGTGGCCGCTCCCGCAACTCGCGCGTCGATATCGTATTCGTTCCGGTCCAACCAGTCTGGGCCCGACACTTGATTCAGTTGCAGATGGTGAGCCTCAGCCAGCAGGCGTTTCAGAGTTATATTCCTGCCGGTAACTCCGGCCGCCGAGTAAGTGAGCTGATTGTTATAGTCCGGCCCGACCGGGCTTTGGACCGGCCTCACCGAAGCAACGTCGAACGCCGTCACTGCCGTGGTTGGCTGACCAAGGGCCGCTGAACTCGAGAGCGCGAGCGAAAGGAGGAGGGGAAGCAGGCGCATGGCAAATAGCATATGCGCCGACCGAAGAATCGGCAATTTGGAAATGGAACCGCAGACCTTTGGCTCCCCGTCCCCAGCCCGCTCTACGCCAGCGCCGCATTCAGGTTATCGATGGCCTCGTCGATCTCCTGCGTGTTCTTGAAGCCCACCGTCACGCAATCCACTCTGGCGTTGCGGAAGGCAAACTTCATGGCTGCCGCGCGGTCTTCATGACGCGTGAAGGTGCCGTCGCCCACCAGCTTCATGCTGATCACGCCCATGCCTTCCTTTTGCACCTGCTTCACGTGCGCCACCACTTCGGGAATGTTGCCCGGACCGCTGTCGTTGAAGTCCTGCGCATCCATGCGCGTACCGTTGTGGTTCATGCGGATCATGGCGATCTCCAGCCACTTGTTGCCCGGCATCTGGCGCAGCGCGGGCAATCCATGCACCGACGCGCCGCGGCGCAGAATCGTCTTTTTCTCCTGCGCTTCGAGGATTCCGTCCTGCCAGCGCTGGGTCTCCGAAACCCACTTGTCGGTGTGCTGATAATGCAGCAGCATGATGTCGAAGTACTCGGTGTCCGAGGTCCGGCGCATCTCGTCGAAGCGCACATGCGGGTCCACGCCCTCGTCCGTCCTGACCTTGGTCATGAGCTGATAGTTCTCGCGCGGAATGCCTTTAAGAGCCTTGCCCAGCATCGCAGGAGTCACATAGTCCTCAGCAGTTTCAAAGAACCGTATGCCGCGGTCATAAGCGTAATGCACAAGCCGTGTGAATTTCTCCTGGCCCAGGTCCTTCTGCACATGTCCGTTGTTGCTGCCCGTGCCGAAGGCTAGCCGCGTAACCCGCATGCCCGTTTTGCCCAAAGTCACCATGTCGGTTGCCGTGGGCCGCGCCGCATGCAGCGGAAGGCTGCCGACCCCTGCCAACGTTCCTGCGGCAAGGCCGGTCTTCATAAAATCGCGCCGAGTAAACCTGCTCATTGAAACCTCCATGAACTTGCCAAAATGGACGTGCCGGGAAGGATTAGCCGGGTAAGCTAATTCCCCGAATCGTAGCACAATTCTCAGGGTCGATGTTTGAGCCGCTCGAAGGTCGCGAAGGCGCAGTGCGTCTGATCAGCTTCTATTCCCGCGTCAACTCGAATCGGTAGCCAAACCCTTTGGAATTATCCAACAGGCGGAAGCTGCGCGGCTTGAACTCGTAGAGTGTGCTGCGGGCAATAGCCAGCCGAAGAATGCCCCCCATCTGGAACCGCTCGCAGTAATTTTTGACGAGAACCTTGAGTCGCGCCGGATCGGCGACTGCCGAGGCCACTCCGCGTATCTGCACGCCGCGTATCTCTTTCCAGTCATCGGTTTGCGGATACACCGCGACCGCGACATTCGGCTCCCTGTGCAGATTCCTGCTGTGCTCGCTGCCCGCCGATGACAGCCAGTAGAAGTTCAGGTCGGTGTCAACGATATAAAACAGCGGCGCAACGCTCGGGATACCGGCTTCATCGACCGTGGCCAGCGAGAGCGTGCTCTGCTCGCGCAGCAGTTCAGCAATCCGATCAAGCTGCGCCGTGCGGTCACTTATCGCCTTGGTCATCGTGCTCCCGCCGGAACAGGAGCCATACCAGCCGGCGTCCGGCTGCCTGGAACGGAGCTGGCGCTGATCTTCTGCTGCGCAACGCGCACGGCCGGATCCTCGGGAAAGACTTGGCGGTATTGTCGAATCACGTTCTCTGCTCTCCACGCCTTGCCATTCGCAGTGTACCGCAGTGCCAGCCGCGCCACCAACGGACCGGAGTATGGATAGGTGTCCACTCCGCGCTCCAGGACCTCTTCCGCCTGCTGCGCATTGCCCTGGTTTTCCAGTGCCGTCGCAAGGTTCAGGAACGTGCTCTGATCTTCCGATCCCAGATCGAGCGAACGCGAAAAATATCCTGCAGCCTTGGCGTTGTCCTTCTTCTCCGCCAGTTCATAAGCGCCCAGAGCATTCAGTACCTGAGGATCGTTGGGGGTGATTCGGCTCAGATCATTCAGCACCTTGAACCACAACGGCCACAGCGATGGATCCTTGCGCGCCGCCGTCCAATAGGCCTCCAGCATGGATGGCTCCGGCATGCGCGCGTCCGCTTGCGGCGGACGGTTCATCCACAGCAATCCCGGCAGGTCGGGCTTGGGCTGCTCGAACGCAATCTCCGGCAGCGGCTGCCCCGGATACCGCACAATCCGGTGCTTGGTGTCGTTGGAGTGCGCAATGCCCGCCACCGGGCGCTTCTCCATGTGGCATTCGATGCAATAGTCGCCAACCGCAACCCGCTTGGGATCATCGGGTTTGAGCGTGCAGTTCGTCCCTACGTGGCTTGGATTCTCGTGACAAGTCAGGCACGCGGCGCGGTAAGCGGCCTTCTCGTACCCCGGCTGCGGGCCATGATGGGTCGAGTGGCAGGTGCTGCAGGTCACACGCCCATGGCTGGCCGTGTAGCATTTGCTCAGTTCCAGCGTCGAGTTTTTCCACCACAACGGCTGTTCCAGGCTGCCGCGGATGGGCGGATTGGTCTCCAGCCGGTCAGCCTCGGCGCGCTGTTCGGGTTTGATGGGGCGCTTCACAATGGCCAGTGTCTGGCTCAGCGGCGTGCCCGGCCTGAAGTCCAGATCGTTCTTCCCCGGATACAACACCACCGCGTCGCCGGCCTGGTGGCAGTTACGGCAAATGTCGTCTTCCAGCTTTGGCGAAAGCTTGGCCGGATTCACGATCGACGTGTCCACCTCGTTCGGTCCCAGTATGCGGCCCTTTTTCGCCTGCATCTCTTTCACATGCAGCGCGCCGGGTCCGTGGCAGGCCTCGCAGCTAATGCCCAATTCACCGAAACGAAAAGGCGGGTCCTTGTACCTGCCGTCGTGATACATTCCTTGGCGGTTGAACACAGGATCCGGTTGACCGTTGTGGCATACCAAACAACCTGTTGTGATCAGCCGTGTGAAGCCCGGATCGTCCGCCACGTATCCTGGCGAAAGCTCCCACGTCTTCGACGGCGCATAAAACGAAAGCGGGGCCTGGAAGATCCAGTCGCCCACATGAAACAGATAGGAATAGCCCGTGCGCTCACCGCCTGAAACCCAATCGATCTTGTGCGTCGAGGTGTAGATCTTGCGCCCGCTCTTGTCCAGTTCATAGCCACTCTGGTAGACGTCTCCGCCCTGCTGATAGACCACGTAGTAGCGGTTGTTCTTGGCGTTGAAGACCGTAACCGGCTTGGGCACGCGCGACAGTTCCACAGGCGAATTCGCCGGAGCCATGGATTGCCCATGCGGTGTGGGCATGTAGCTGTGATTGATCTCTTCATGACAGCCCGAAGTCCCGCAGCTCTGCGAGCCTACATACGCCACCGATGGATCGGTATTCCGGAAGATGCTGCTCTGGGCTAGCAGACCGGGCGCGCACAATAGCGCGGCCAGCAGGGCGGAAGAAAGCACGGAAATTGACGAAGGAACAGGAACGGTGTTGCGGCTGAAATGCGGCATCAGAATTCGACCCATGGAAATTCGACCTTGGGCCAGAACAGGCGCGCTCTCTTTTATCTGCAACACGGGCACGCTCAGCTTCGCAACTGGCCAGCTAAGGTTAGCGCAGGCTTGAATCAAGGGTCAACCGTTCGCACGGTAGCCGTGTATTTCCGTGATCCCGACCCGAATCTGGGTGCCCCAGGTCCGGGGTCCCCGCGGACAGGTCTTTGTCCGCGGGGTGGAAGGGCCTCGCCTTTGGGCACCTGGGAAAGCACAAAACTACCCGGTCATGGTGAGAGCCCTACTCGGCTCCCTCTTCTTCCGGCTCGCCCAGCGGATCGTGGTCCCGGTCGGTAATCTCCGCGATTGCCGCTAGCCGCGACGCTAGTTCTGGCGTCCACACCCCCTCCGGCACGCGCCAGCTCCAGTTTCCGGCCGCAACCGAGGGCGTGTTCATGCGCGCTTTCTCGTCCAGCTCCAGCAGATCCTGTGCCGGGACAACCGCCACTTGGGCCACACTCGCCTCCACCGCCCGAATCAGCGGCCACACCGGATGATCGTTCACCGGTCCCAGGTAGGATTCCAACGACGCCCGCTCGGTCGCGCTGGCAGTCTTCCACCAGCCCTGGGTTGTGTTGTTGTCATGTGTGCCGGTGTAGGCTACCGTCTCGCTGGTGAAACGGTGCGGCAGATGAATGTGGGCGCCCTTGCTGCTAAAGCCGAACTGCGCCACCTTCATCCCCGGCATTCCTCTCTCCAAGCGGAGAGCGTCCACCTCGGGAGTAATCAGGCCCAGGTCCTCGGCCACCAGCGGCAACGGCCCCAGGGCTGCTTCCAGTGCTTCAAAAAGCTCTTTGCCTGGCGACTTGATCCACTTGCCTTTCACCGCAGTCTCTTCCCCAGCGGGAATCGACCAGTACGCTTCGAAGCCCCGGAAGTGATCCAACCGCACAATGTCATACAATTCGCAGGCGCGGCGAATCCGCTTCACCCACCAGTCGAAGCCCTGCCGCTCCAGCACATCCCAGCGATAGAGCGGGTTGCCCCAGCGCTGACCGGTCGGCGAGAAATAATCTGGCGGAACTCCGGCCACATGGATCGGCTGCAGATCCTCATCCAGCTCAAACAGTTCCGAATGCACCCACACATCCGAAGAGTCCATATTCACAAAGATCGCCACATCGCCCAGAATGCGGATTCCGCTCTCTGCTGCCTTCTCGCGCAGGCTATTCCACTGCTTGGAGAAGGCAAACTGCAGCACTTGCTCTTCGGCCAGCTGGCGTCCATGGGTCGCCGCGACCTTTGCGAGTGCTTCGGGCTGACGCCGCCGCAGCAGCTCCGGCCAAACCGTCCAGGCCCCGGTGTTGAACTGACGTCGCAGCTCGGCAAACAGGGCGTAATCCACGAGCCAGTCCGCCTGCGCGCGGCAAAACTGCTCGAATTCCTCCCACTGCGCGACCAGCTTCGGGTCGTTCGGCCC
>Ga0181534_10000543_pt1 | contig 26278 bp, 25 predicted proteins | sample PEATcosm2014_Bin_37_FD_119758 | JGI IMG/M metagenome (GOLD analysis project Ga0181534, IMG submission 119758) | Peatland microbial communities from MTU Mesocosm Facility, Houghton, MI, USA - PEATcosm2014_Bin17_10_metaG | ecosystem: Environmental > Terrestrial > Soil > Wetlands > Peat | place...
CGACATCGGCCGCGCGCAGATCGGCGAGGGTGGCGTGGATTTCAGCGTCGGTTTCGCCCAATCCGAGCATGAGGCTGGTCTTGGTGAGGACCGCGGGTTGATATCCCTTCGCCGCCTCGAGCACATCGAGCGTTTGGCGATAGCCCGCCCGCGGATCGCGCACCCGATGGGTCAACCGTTCCACCGTCTCGACATTTTGTGCGAACACGTCGAGCCCGGAGTCCATGACGATGCGCACGTGTTCGAGCACGCCCGCAAAGTCCGGCGTGAGCGCCTCGACCGCGGTCGCCGGCGTGCGCCGCTTGATCGCCCGGATCGCCGCCGCGTAGTGCGCGGCGCCGCCGTCCTTGAGATCGTCCCGATCCACGGAGGTGAGCACCACGTATTTGAGGCCCATCAATTCGACCGAGCGTGCGACGTTTTCCGGCTCCTCGGCATCGAGCCAGCCGCGCGGGTTGCCGGTGTCCACCGCGCAAAAGCGGCACGCACGCGTGCACACCGCCCCCATCAGCATGATGGTCGCGGTGCCGGCATTCCAGCACTCTCCGATGTTCGGGCACTTCGCCTCTTCGCAAACGGTGCTCAAGCGGTGCTCGCGCACGATGTGCCGGACCGCGTCGAACTGCCGTCCGGCGGCGAGCGGCGCGCGCAGCCATGGTGGTTTGCGCTGCACGGTCGATGCGCCCGCCGCCGCCCGCATGCCGTCCTTGATGGCGGTAAAGCCCTGGGGGGTCGTGTATTTCTCCCCGCTGCGGGGCGGCTGACCGGCCTTGGTGATGGGGATGCCTTTGAAGTCCGCCATGGCGGAATTGTACTCCAAGCTAGGCGTTCAACGCCTGCAGCCGCTCCACCGTGCCGACGTCGTGCCACGCGCCGCGGTACAGTTCGGCGGAGCAGCGCTTTTGCGCCATCGAGCGCAGCAGCAGCGGCTTCAGCGGGAACACACCGTCGACGCAGCCGGCGAAGAACGGCGCGCGATACGCCGCAATGCCCGCAAAGGTGTGGCGGAGCGCGCCGTCAGCCACCGCAAGTCCGTGCTCGAGCCCGAAATCTCCCAGGCGGTGTTGCGGCGGATTTTCCACCAGCACCAGGTGCGCATCGCGGCCGGCGTCCAGGGCGAGACCGCCGAAAGGATAGTCGGTGAATATATCGCCGTTCACCACCAGGAAGGCGCCGCTGCCGAGCAGCGGCAACGCGCGGAAAATCCCTCCCGCCGTTTCGAGCGCCCGCGGCGTCTCCTCGCTGTAGACGATGTGCACCCCGCGGCCCGCACCAGTGCCCAGATGATCGCGGATCATCGAGCCGAGCCAGGCCAGGTTGATCACGATCCTGTCGATGCCGGCCGCGGCGAGCCGCTCGATGTGATGGTCGATCAGCGGTTTGCCGCGCACCTCGAGCAGCGGCTTCGGCAGCGCATCGGTCAGCGGCCGCATGCGCTCGCCGCGTCCGGCGGCGAGAATCATGGCGGTGCGCGGCCGTTCGGGCGCCGGCATCACGCGGGCGCCGGGGCGCGCGCCTGCGCGGCGCGAAACGGCGCATCGAGGCGCTGCGTGATCCAATCGGCAAACGCCCGCGTCTCCGGATGAAGCGCGGCGGCATCGCGCGCATGGGCAAGCACCCGCGGCAGATCCTTGAGGTACCCGGATTTGCCGTCGCGATAATACAGACGGGCGAAAATTCCGAGCACCTTGATGTGCCGCTGCAGGCCCATCAGATCGAACCAGCGGATGAACTGCCGCTCATCGGCGCCCGCGTCCAATCCGGCCTTGAGACAGCGCCGCCGGTAATCGAGAGCCCAGCGGTGCACCCGGTCCAGCGGCCATGCGATGTAGCAATCCTTGAGCAGCGATACCGCATCGTAGGTCAGTGCGCCGCACACCGCATCCTGGAAATCGAGAATCCCGGGATTGTCCGGCTCGCATACCAGCAGGTTGCGCGAGTGATAGTCCCGGTGCACGAAGGTCGCCGGCTGCTCCAGGGCATTTTGCACCAATGTGTCGAACAGGCGGTCGAGCAGGCCGCGCTCGGACGGCTCTGGCACGAGCCCCAGGTGACGATTCACGAACCATTCCGGCATCAAATCCATCTCGCGCATCAACAGCGCCCGATCGTAGGGCGGCAGCGAGCGGGCCGCCGCGCGGCCGCCCGCCTGCATTTTCACCAGCGCGCCGAGCGCATCGGCGTACAAGCCATCGACCGCGCGCTCGTCGGCGAGCGCATCGAGGTACTGTCGCTTCCCCAGGTCGGTGAGCAGCAAAAACCCCTGCCGCAGCTCGCGCGCCAGCACCAGCGGCACGTTGAGGCCGATCACCGCGAGGCTGCGCGCCACCTCGACGAACGGCGTCAGCGCTTCCTTCTCGGGCGGCGCGTCCATGATGATGAAGGAATCGTCGCCGCGCGTGAGGCGGAAATAACGGCGAAAACTCGCATCCGCCGAGGCCGGCTCGATGCGCCCATCGGCAAATCCCAGATCCTCGACGACCCACCGAGTGAGCAGCGCCAGGCGGGAATCGCTTGCATCCGATACACCCATGCTTGACCATTCGTATACCACGCAAATGCGGCGGCACAAGTATACCGACTAAGGCGATTCGCTTTGCCCATGGCCTCTCATGTTCGCGCCGCATCGGCCGTATTTTTTTGCCTGGTTGCAGCCGCGGGGGTTCGCGCCGGGGATATGTGCCCGGCGCCGCCCAAGCACAAGACGGCGCCGTCGAAGCCGATTTCGGACGGCGATCACCGTATTCAGCTCGAAAGCGACGGCGCCTCGCTCGTCAATGAGGGCCTTGCAGTCCTCACCGGCCATGTGCAGGTCCGTCAGGATGCGCGCAGCATCACCGCGGACATGGTCACTTACGATCAAAGAACCGGTAAATTGGTGGTCAAGGGGGCGGTGGACTTCGAGGATCCGCGCATCGGCGTGCGCAGCGACACCGGCACGTACGATGCCCTGGGGGGCGCGGATTTCGACGATGCCAATTTCCGGATCTTCGACCGTAACGGCCGCGGCTTCGCCAAGGACATGGCCATCCACCCGGACGGTAAGGTCGATCTGCTCAAGGTGCGCTACACCACCTGTCCCGTGGGCAACCAGGACTGGATGCTGCAGGCCTCCTCGATCAACCTGGATACCGATCGGCAGGAAGGCACGGCGCACGGCGTCGTCATGCGCTTCAAGGATGTGCCGATTTTCTATTCCCCGTTTCTGTCCTTTCCGCTCGGCGATGACCGCAAGAGCGGCATGTTGTTTCCGAGCTTCGGGCATTCCGGCAACAACGGTTATCAGCTCGAGGTGCCCTACTATTTCGATCTGGCGCCGAACTACGATGCGACGGTGACGCCCGGCTACCTGTCCGCGCGCGGTGTCCAGCTCGGGGGCGAATTTCGCTTCCTGACGGCGGGTTCGCGCGGCCAGATCGAGGAGAACTTCCTGCCGAACGACGCAATCGCGCACAGCGACCGCGCCTATCTGCATATTTCCGACACCACCAACCTGGCCACCGGATTGCGCTTCGACACCGACATCGCGTCGGTCAGCGACAGCAGCTACTTCGAGGATTTCGCGGTGGGCGCGGACCAGACCAGCGTCACCTTTCTGGAGCGCCGGGCGGAACTTTTGTACTACGACGATGTGTGGCGCATCCGCGCCCAGCTGCAGAACTTTCAGACCATCGACACCTCGCTCGATGCCGGCGAGCGGCCCTACTCCCGGGTCCCGCGCGTGACCGCCTACGGGGTATGGCCGATTCTCGACAGCGGGTTCGAGGTGGTGGTCGACAGCGAGGCCACCAATTTTCTGCGCGAGGTGGGGCCGACCGGCGTACGCCTCGATATATCGCCGGAGCTGCGCTGGTCGAGCCGCGGACCGGGCTACTTCTTCGAGCCCGCCGTCGGCTACCACTATACGCAGTACGACCTGCAAAACGCCTCCTACGGCGAGCCCTCGACCCCCACCCGCACGCTGCCCTACGCGCGCCTCGACATGGGCTTGATCTACGAACGCGACGCCGGCGCGCAGGGACAGCGCACTCAGACCCTCGAGCCGCGCGTGGTCTACAGCTATGTGCCGTACCGGAATCAAAACGAATTGCCGATCTTCGATACCGGACAGCCCGACTTGAATCTGGTCGAGCTGTTTCGCACCAACCGCTACGTCGGCGACGACCGCATCGGCGATGCCAACCAGATCGCGATGGGCCTGACCACCCGGCTGTTCAACCAGAACAGCGGCGCGCAGTACCTGTCGGCAACGATCGGCCAGCTCCGCTATTTGACGCTGCCGCGGGTGACCCTGCCCGACCAGACCACCCAGACTCTGCCCGGCCAGACCCTCTCGAGCCTGCCGGGTCAGCAAGACACCCTGGTGACTCCCAACCAAAATCTGCCCACCCTGCCCGGCCAGACCGTCTCGAGCGTGCCCGGCCAGACCCCGGAGACTTATCGCTCCTCGGATCTCATCAGCGAGGTCTCGGTGACGGCCTACAAGAACTGGAGCGTCAACCTCGACTACCAGTGGAACCCCTACACCTCGCAGACCGACAAGAGCGAGGTTTTGGTGCAATATCGACCCGATCCGTCCAAGGTGGTCAATCTGGGCTACCGCTTCCAGCAGGACATATTGAAGCAATACGACGGCTCGTTTGCCTGGCCGATCGGCGGACACTGGAACACGGTGGGCCGTTGGGTATACTCCCTGCAGGACCACCAAACCATCGAGCAGCTCGCCGGATTCGAGTACAAAAGCTGTTGCTGGCGCTTTCAGATCGTGCAGCGCCGCTACCTCACCAATCGCACCGGGGGACTCGATACCTCGATTGCATTACAATTGGAACTGACGGGCTTGAGCTCGGTCGGAAAGGCTGCGAATGCCTTCTTATCGAAGGAAATCAGCGGTTATACGACGCGCGACCCCAACGCCGAGCCTTGATCATCGACCCTTAAATGAATCACTTTTCGAGAAAGTAAGCGACTTATGCGTAAATTAGCGGCCCTTGGCTGCCTTTTGATGGCGGCCGTGCTGATCGTGCCCGCGGTTCGGGCCCAAACCCGGGATATCGGCGTTCACGGCGAACTGCTCGACCGCATTGCGGCGATCGTCAACGACGGCCTGGTGCTCAAGAGCGAGTTGGACGCCCAGATGGAGGCGGTGACCAAGCGGCTGCAGGAGCAGAAGGTCGAGCTGCCCTCGCAGAGCGTGCTGCGCCAGCAGGTGCTTGACCGCTTGATTTTGCAGGAGATTCAGTCGCAGCGCGCCAAGAAGGTCGGCCTGACCATCTCCGACGAACAGCTGAACGGCGCCCTGCAGGAGATCGCCCAGCGCAACAAGATCCCCTTCGATCAGCTGCCGAACGCCCTGGCCGCGCAGGGGGTGGATTACAAGATGTACCGCGAATCGATGCGCAAGGAGCTGACCTTGAGCACCCTGCGGCAGCGCGATGTGATCGCGCACATCAACGTCTCGCCGCGCGAACTCGAGCAGTTTCTCGCCCGCCAGCAGTCCTCGGCGGCCAACGACGAGTTCAACGTGTCGCATATCCTGCTGTCGCTGCCCGCGGCCGCGACGCCCCAGCAGCTCGAACAGATTTCGGCCAAGGCGCAGGACATCGCCGCGCGTGCCGCCAAGGGTGAGGACTTCGGCCAGCTGGCGATTGCCAACTCGAACAGCCAGACGGCGTTGGACGGCGGCCAGCTCGGGTGGCGCAAGGGCACCCAGATGCCGGAGTTCATCCTGCAGTTGGTCACCAAGATGAAGCCCGGCGAGGTAAGCGAACCGGTGCGCACACCGAGCGGCTTTCACATCGTCAAGCTCAATGAGCGGCGCAGCGGCGAAGCCCCGGTGATCGTCAACCAGATCCACGTGCGGCACATCCTGATGAAGCCGAACGAGCTCGACGACGATGCCACGGTGCGCGAGAAATTGCTCAAGCTGCGCGAGCGCATCCTCAAGGGCGAGGCGTTCGCCGGCATCGCCTCGACCGCGTCCGAAGATCCCGGCTCGGCGCCGGATGGCGGCGATCTGGGTTGGAGCGGCCCGGGCACCTTCGTGCCGGAATTCGACAAGGCGATCGCCGATTTGAAGCCGGACGAAATCAGCGAACCGTTCAAGACGCGCTACGGCTGGCACATCGTGCAGATGCTCGGCACCCGGACCTACGACAGCACCGACGATGTGCGTCGCCAGCGCGCTTTCGCCGCGATTCGCGAAAGCAAGGCTGACGAGGAGACCGAGTTGTGGCTGCGGCGCCTGCGCGACGAGGCTTTCGTCGAAATCAAGATGTAGTGTACGTACCGCGCATCGTCATCACCTCGGGTGAACCGGCCGGCATAGGGCCGGATGCCTGCGTCGTGCTCGCCCAGGACGCCTGGGCCGCCGACCTCGTGGTGGCGGCCGATGCGTCGCTGCTGGCCGCGACCGCTGCGACGCTCGGGCTGCCGCTCGAGATAGAGCTCTATGATTCCTCGCGGCCGGCCGCGCACCGGCCCGGCACCCTGCGGGTGCTGCATCTGCCGACGCTGCAGCCGGTCAGGGCGGGCGAACTCGATCCGCGCAATGCGCGCTATGTGATCGCCATGCTCGACCGGGCCTGCGACGGCTGCATGAACGGCGAATTCGCGGCCATGGTGACCGCACCGGTGCAGAAGAGCACGCTGCTCGACGCGGGCTACGCCTTCAGCGGACATACCGAATACCTGGCCATGCGCACCCGCGCCGCGCTGCCGGTGATGATGCTGCAGAGCGGGGACCTGCGCGTGGCCCTGGTCACCACGCATCTGCCGCTGGCCGAGGTGGCGCGCGCCATCACGCCGGAGCGGCTGCGCGCGACGCTGCGCATCGTGCGGACCGACCTCGAGCGCCATTTCGGCTTGATGGCACCGCGCATCGCGGTGCTCGGACTCAACCCGCACGCCGGCGAGTCCGGTCACCTCGGCCGCGAAGAGATCGAGGTGATCGAGCCGGTGATACGGCAGCTCAAGAGCGAAGGACTCGACCTGCGCGGTCCGGTGCCGGCGGACACGGCCTTCACCCCGCAGCACCTCGCCACGGTGGACGTGGTGGTGGCCATGTATCACGACCAGGGCCTGCCGGTGATCAAACACGTGGGCTTCGGCAACGCGGTGAACGTCACCCTGGGGTTGCCCATTTTGCGCACCAGCGTCGATCACGGCACCGCGCTCGGCCTGGCACGCACCGGCCGTGCGGACACCGGCAGCCTGCGGGCCGCTCTGTCGCTCGCCATCGAACTGGCCGACACAAGCAGCGGCTGATGGCGGTTCGCAAGCGCTTTGGCCAGCATTTCCTTCACGATCCGCAGGTCATCCGCCGCATCGTCGATGCCATCGCGCCGACGGCCGGCGAACGCGTCGTCGAAGTCGGCCCGGGACGCGGTGCGCTCACGTGGGGACTGCTCGAACGCGCCGGAAGCCTCGATGTCATCGAGATAGACCGCGATCTCGCGCACTCGCTCGGTGCGGATGCACGCGGGCGGGGACGACTGCGCGTGCACCTCGAGAACGTGCTTGACACTGATTTCGCGCGGCTGCGCGCGGACGGTCCGCCGCTGCGCATCGTGGGCAATCTGCCCTACAACATCTCCACGCCCCTGTTGTTCAGACTGTTGGCGCAGCGCTCCGCGATCGCCGACATGCACTTCATGCTGCAAAAGGAGGTCGTGACCCGCATGGCGGCCCCACCCGGCGGCAAGGAGTATGGCCGCCTGACCGTCATGCTGGCCGCGTACGCCGAGGTCGAAGCCTTGTTCGACGTCGGCCCCGGGGCGTTCGTGCCCAAACCCAAGGTGTGGTCCGCCGTGGTGCGGCTCAAGCCGAGTCTTGAGCCGCGCTTCGACATCGGCAGCGACAGCGCCCTGCGTTCCTTGGTGACGGCCGCCTTCTCCCACCGCCGCAAGACGCTGCGCAACGGCATGAAGGGCCTGCTGAGCGGCGCCGACATCGAGTCCTGCGGCATCGACCCGCAACTGCGTCCCGAAACGCTGGCGCCGGCGCAGTTCGGGCGGCTCGCCGCGCTTTATTGCCGCTTGCGCGCCGAGCCGATCGGACAAGGCGCGTGAGCCGCGCACTCGGCTATACTTCGACGCGCATGCCCCGCTACCAGAAGATATTGGTGCTCTTGGATCTGTCGGACGACAGCGAACAGGTCTATCGCGCCGGCCTGGATCTCGCGGCGGCCTCGAGCGCCGCGATCGTCGCGCTGCACGTGGTGGAGTTCGTGCCGGTGGAGTCCATGGGCGAGTCCTTGATGCCGACGCTGCAGATCGAGGAGGATCTGGTCGCTCGCTCGCGCGAGCGGCTCGCGGATTTCGTCTCTCGTCCGGGGTCCCCGCCGGCGGGTGCGCGGGTGGAGGTCGGCAACACCAAGGCTGAAATCTTGCGGGTCGCCGAGGAGGAGCACGCGGATTTGATCGTGCTCGGCAGCCGCGAGCGCCACGGCCTGGCGATCCTGGTCAATTTCACCGAAGATGCGATTTTGCACGCGGCGCACTGCGACGTGCTCGCCGTGCGTCTGACCTGATGCGCCGGCCGTCATGACCGGCGCGCCGGAGAGTCACAGCATTCGCGTCGAGGTCGAGACCTCGTATGTCGAGGAGCAATCCGATCCTCGCGACAAGCGCTTCGTTTTCTCGTACACCATCACGATCCGCAACGAGGGCCAGGTGCCCGCGCGGCTGCTGACGCGGCACTGGATCATCACCGATGCCAACGGCAACGTGAAGGAAACGCGCGGCGACGGCGTGGTCGGGGAGCAGCCCTACCTCAAGCCGGGACAGGGATTTCGCTACTCGAGCGGCGCGGTGATCGAAACGCCGGTGGGCACCATGCAGGGCAGCTATCAGATGATGGCCGACAACGGACAGCAGTTCGAGGCGCCGATTGCGCCCTTCAGACTGGCCATGCCCGGAGTTCTTCACTAAGGCGGCAGTCCACGATGGCGCTCTATGCGATCGGCGATGTGCAGGGCTGCGATGCGGAGCTCGGTGCGTTGCTCAAAAAAATCGGCTTCTCCGCGGAGCGGGACCACATCTGGTTCGTCGGCGATCTGGTCAATCGCGGCCCCGCCTCGCTCGGGGTACTGCGCCGCGTCCGCTCCCTCGGCCCCGCCGCGACCACCGTCCTCGGCAACCACGATTTGCACCTGCTGGCCGTTGCGCACGGCTGCGCGAAGGTGCGCAGCGGCGACACGCTGGCGGAGGTGCTCGCGGCGCCCGACCGCGACCCGCTGCTCGAGTGGCTCCTGCATCGGCCCCTGTTGCACGAGGATCGCCGCCTCAACCTGTGTCTGCTGCACGCCGGTCTCGCGCCGCAGTGGGATCTGCCGGATGCGCGTGCCGCGGCGCGCGAATTCGAACGCGCCCTGCAGCATGCACCTCGGAAGGTCCTCGAGCAGATGTACGGTGATCAGCCCGACCGGTGGACCCCGGAACTGCGCGGTGCCGATCGGCTGCGCTTCATCGTCAATTGTTTCACCCGGCTGCGTTATGTCGACGTGCACGGCCGCTTGGAGCTCGACGCCAAGGGGGCGCCGAGCCGCGGACGCCCCGGTACGCTCGTTCCCTGGTTCGAGGCCGCCGGGGCCCTGTGGCACGGACCGCGCATCGTGTTCGGGCATTGGTCTACGCTCGGATTTTTCAGCAACGCCAAAGTCACCGGGCTCGACACCGGATGCGTATGGGGCGGCTGCCTCACCGCCTTGCGGCTCGATCAACCGGACGCCGCGCCGGTGCGCATCGAGTGCCGCGGCCGGTAGCCGCAGGGCCGAACTTCCGGTTTCCCGTTCCCGCTATAATGCCGTCATGCCGCCGGCACCGCCCATCAATCTGCAGGCGTGGATCGCGCAGAATCGCGATCTGCTCAAGCCGCCCGTCGGCAACAAACTGCTGTTCGAGGACAGTGAGTTCATCGTCATGGCGGTCGGCGGCCCGAACTCCCGCAAGGATTTTCACCACGATCCCGGCGCGGAGTTTTTCCTTCAGGTCACCGGCGATATGGTGCTGCGCACCCTGCAGGCGGGGCGCATCGTCGATGTGCCGATCCGCGAGGGGGAAGTCTTTCTGCTGCCTTCCGAGGTGCCGCATTCTCCGCAACGTCCGGCGGGCAGCGTCGGAATCGTCGTCGAGCGGCGCCGCGGTGCGCGCGAACTCGACGGCTTTTCCTGGTACTGCGAGAACTGCGGGCACTGTCTGTATCTCGAGCGCGTCGCCGTCGAACATATCGACACCCAGCTGCCGGGCATTTTCGCGCGGTTTTACGCGAGCACCGAACTGCGCACGTGCGCATCGTGCGGCACCGTCCAGGCGCCACCCGGATGAGCGCGCCCGGGGAACCGGTCTGACGAACTTTCCGCTCACCCTGGCGCAGGCGCGCGAGTTCGACGCGGACGACCCGCTGGCGCAATTCGCGGCCGAGTTTCACCACCCCGATAACCCGTCCGGCGGCAAATTGCTGTACTTGTGCGGCCACTCGCTCGGACTGCAATGCCGCTCGACCGCACGTTACGTCGAGGATGAGCTGCGCGACTGGCGGCGCCTGGGCGTGCTCGGACATCACGCCGCGCACCGTCCGTGGATCGGCTATCACCAGGAGGCGGCGGCGGGACTTGCCGCGCTCGCCGGCGCCGGCGAACTCGAAGTCGTCGCCATGAACTCGCTCACCGTGAATCTGCACTTGATGATGGTCAGTTTTTTCAGGCCCGACGCCGCGCGCAACCGCGTGCTCATCGAGAAATCGGCCTTTCCATCGGACCGATACGCCATCGTCTCGCAGCTCGAGTACCACGGGTTGAACCCGGACGAGCACCTCATCGAGGTCGAGCCGCGCAGCGGTGAGCGCAATCTGCGCACCGAGGATCTCGTCGCCCTCCTGGAACGCGAGGGCCCGCGCCTGGCGCTGGTGCTGCTGCCCGGCGTGCAATACCTCACCGGACAGGCGCTCGAGCTCGCGCCGCTGATCGATGCCGCCCGCGCCAGCGGTGCGTGCGTCGGGCTCGATCTCGCGCACGCGATCGGCAACCTGCCCTTGCGGCTGCACGATTGGAACGTCGATTTCGCCGTCTGGTGCAGCTACAAGTACTTGAACGCCGGTCCCGGCGCCATCGGCGGGTGCTTCGTGCACGAACGGCATGCGCGGCGCAGCGATTTGCCGCGCTTTGCCGGATGGTGGGGGCACACGGCGGCGACGCGCTTTCAGATGGGTCCTGGGTTCGTCCCCATGCCGGGGGCGCCGGGCTGGCAGATCAGCAACCCGCCGATCCTGTCGACGGCCCCCCTGCTTGCCTCGCTCGAACTGTTCGGGCGCGCCGGGCTTGCACGGCTGCGCCAGAAGTCCCTCGCGCTCACCGCCACCCTGCACCGCCTGATCGACGAGCGCTTGTCCAGGTCGGTCGAGGTGGTCACGCCCGCCGACCCGGCGCAGCGCGGCTGTCAATTGAGCCTGCGGCTCGCGCTGCCTGCGGCGCAGGCGCACGCCTGCCATGTCCGGCTCGAGGCCGCCGGGGTGATCGCCGATTGGCGCGAACCGGACATCCTGCGCCTCTCACCCGTGCCGCTTTACAATTCGTACCAGGACGTCTTCGCCGCCGTCGAGGCGCTGGCACGCGCCCTCGCCCCATGAGCATGCAAGGCCGGTCCCTGTCGATCATCGGCGCCGGTCCCGCCGGCGCCCTGCTCGCGATCCTGATGCAGCGGCGCGGAATCCGCGTGACCCTCTACGAGAGCCGCAGCGATCCGAACTTGGGAGCGGTCGAGCGCGGCCGATCCATCAATCTCGCGCTCGCCGACCGCGGCATCGCGGCGCTGCGCCTGGCCGGCGCGTTCGATCTCATCGAGGATGCCCTGGTGCCGATGCGCGGCCGCTACGTCCATCCGCTCGAAGGCCCCGGCACCCTGCAGCCCTACGGGCAGCGCGCAGAGGAGGTCATTTATTCGATCTCCCGGCATCGGCTCACCCAGGTGCTGTTGCGCATTGCCGCCCGCCAACCGGGCGTCGAGGTGAAATTCGAGCATCGTCTGGAGGATGCGGATTTCGACGCACGCGTCGCCCTGGTGCGCGATCTGCGCCGCGACGTGCTGCTGCGCGTACCCATGCATCCGATGGTGGCCGCCGACGGCGCGGGCTCGACCATGCGCCGCCGGATGGCGATGCAGGGCCTCATCGAAGCGGACGAAGCCGATCTCGAGCACGGCTACAAGGAACTGAACATTGCGGCGGACCCTGCGGGCAGACACCGCATGGAGCGGGAGGCGCTGCACATCTGGCCGCGCGGAAATTTCATGTTGATCGCGCTGCCGAACGAGGACGGCAGCTTCACCGCGACGCTGTTCCTGCCGATGCGCGGCGCCGTGAGCTTCGCGAGCCTCGGCTCGGCCGGGCTCATCGAGCAGTTCCTGTCCCAGAACTTCCCCGACGCATGGCGCCTGATGCCGCAAAGCGTGGCGCAATTCCAGGAGAATCCGACCGGATTTCTGGGCACCGTGCATGCCGCGCCCTGGCACCGAGACGACACGATCGCACTGCTCGGCGATGCGGCGCATGCCATGGTCCCCTTTCACGGCCAGGGGATGAACTGCTGCTTCGAGGATTGCGTGCAATTCGATGCCTGCGCGGCGCGGCACGACTCCTGGGAGGCGGTGTTCGCCGGATTTTATGCCGCGCGCAAACCGAACACCGACGCCATCGCCCGCATGGCACTCGAGAACTACCGGGAAATGCGCGAGCGGGTCACCGACCCCGGGTTTCAGCTGCAGCAGGCGCTGTCCATGGAACTCGAGCGGCGCTTTCCGCAGCGCTTCGTGCCGCGTTACGCCATGGTGATGTTCCACCACGAGATCCCGTATCAAACGGCGGAACAGCGCGGCCGCGTGCAGGCACGCCTGCTCGCCGAACTCACCGAAGGGGTGACCTCGCTGGCCGGGGTCGACTACGCGCGCGCGGCGCGCGCCATCGAATCGCAGCTTGCGCCGATTCAGGACCTCTCGAGCGTGACGAAGCTGTAAGCGCTCGAATTGTGCGCGTCGGCCTCATGGTCTTCGCGAAACACGCTGTGCCAGTGCGCGCCGCGCCAGCCGCTGAAGAACGCATCCCCATCCTCGATCCGCGTATGGACCAGCGTGAGTTCGATGCGCGTGGCCTGCCCGAGGCACTCGGCGTAAATTTGCGCCCCCCCGATCACCATGAGCGGCGCATCCCCGGCGGCGGTGCGGGCCGCATCGAGCGTCGGCACGACGATGCAGCCGGGCGCCGCCGCAGCGGATGAGCGGCTGAGCACGATGTTCGTGCGGCCCGGCAACGCGCGGCCGATCGACTCATGGGTCTTGCGGCCCATGAGCACGGCCTTGCCGAGGGTGAGCGCCTTGAAGCGGCGCAGGTCCGCGGGCAGCCGCCACGGCAGCTGATTGGCGCGCCCGATGACATCGTTTTCCGACACCGCAACGATCAATTCCATGCGGACTTATACGCCGGGGAACTCGAACGCGCCAGCCGCGCCGCGCAGCCGCGCCCGCTCCCGCTCCCGCGCCCGCGCCCGCGCCGGCAGGCGAGGCGTCCCTTAGAAGTCGGCGGCGAGCACCGGCGCCTTCTCCCCGGCGGGAAGCACGGAAAGCGTGGACACCGCTCCGCTGGCGTCGGTCACGCAGCGCACCCGTGCGAATGCAGCACCGGTCTTCGGGTTGCGGGCCTGCAGATCGTAGGTGAATTTATCGGTGGACGGCCGGGAGTAGAGCTGTGCGATCGGACTCGTGGCGACGTCGCCGTGATAGATGACCTTGTAAGCCGCCGTGGAGTTGCCCGCGGCGGCGAGACTTTGCTCGAACGCGGTCACGCATGCGTGGAAGGCGGTCCGCTCGGCCGAGGCGTCGCAAATCGCCGGACTGAGCGCCGCGGCGGCGCAGATCGCGACAGAAAGCTTGGCTATATGCATGGTGGTATTTCCTTGTTGGCAGAAAAACACCAACGCCCCACCATCGACCTTAGGTGCCGCCGGCCGCACTCACAAACGAGAAATTGCCGCCGATGATGCAATTTCCCTCATGCGACGCGACACTCGCTCAAGATCCAGCGGGTGAGCTCCTGCAAATCCTCGCGTGCACGGTCCTCCGGGCGATGCAGCAGCACGTAGCTCTCGTTCGTGGTGAGCTCGGCCGAGAACAGCTTCACGAGGCCTCCGGCGGCAAATCGGTCGGCACTGAGGCGCGAGGGCACCAGCGCCACCCCGACACCCTGTTCGGCGGCGAGCACCACCGCCGACATGGTGTCGAGACGCACCAGGCGGTTCGGCTTGATCGGCGCGATTTGCAGACCCATGGCCCAGCGTTCCCAGGCATCGCGCCGCTCCTCGTGCAGCAGGAGGGTTTTTCCGTTGAGGTCGGTGTAGCTGCCGATCGGGTTGTCGAGCAGGAAGCCCGGCGAGCACGCCGCGATGAAGCTCTGCGCGAACAGTTCGTGCACGGTGAGACCCTCCCAGGGTCCGGTTCCCACCACGATGGACAGATCCGCCTCGGCCGGATGCGTCTTCGGCGCCGAGAAGGTCGTTTCGATGCGGATGTCAGTCTCTTCGCGCGCCTGCGAAAACGAGGCGAGCCGCGGCAGCAGCAGCTCGTTGGCAAAAAACGGCGGCACGTTCAAGCGGATGATGCTGCGCCCATAGCGGACCTGCAGCTGCTCGGTCACCGACTCGAGTTTGGCGAATATGTCGCTGATGTGTTCGAGGTAATGCGCACCCGCATCCGTGAGCGTGAGGCTGCGCACGCCGCGCTCGAACAGGGCGACGCCCAATTGCTCTTCGAGCGCCTTGATCTGGTGGCTCACCGCCGAGGGCGTGACGAACAGAGCCTCGGCGGCGCCCTTGAAGCTCTTGAGCTTGGCCGCGACCTGAAAGGTCTTGAGGAATTTGAGCGACGGCAGGCGCATCGGTGCAACCCATGAGGTACGTGAAGCGCTGGCGCTAAGCCTTGAGGGCGCATGTTCGGTATGATACATCAACCGAATTGAGCAACATTCGTGCCAGAACGTGGAAACGGGCAAACAGCGCCGCCGGGTGCCGCTCGAGCGGACTCTCTGCCACGTTCCCGAGCGCGCGCACCCGAGTACGCACGCATTTAGCGCAGTGCAGCCGGATGGTGTTCGCGCCCGCGAAACCAGCCGGTCACGCTCCACCGCTCGCGCCGCGCGGCCAGCACGGCGTGTTCGCAGCCCTCGGTCAGAAACACCACCAACCGGCCGGCCTGCGGCTCGATGTCCCGAAATCCCTCATCCGCGGCGAAGATGCGCAACTCGCCGCCATCGCCCGGGTGCCAGTGCCGGTTCAGATACAGCACCGCGGACACCCGGCGTTCGCCGCGACCCTGCGGCTGATCGACATGGCGCGCGTAGCCGGCGCCGGGCGGGTAGCACGCATAGTGCAGCTCGAGCTCGAACAGTCCCAACCACGCGTCGCGGTTCAATTGCAGACGCAGCCGTTCGAATGCCGCGAGCAGGTCGCGCTCCGGCGCCTCCAAGGGTTCGCTGAACCAGCGGATCGAATCGCCGCGCAGGTCCGCACGGTGCCGGAGTGCGGCACCGGCGCCGATGCGCGCCGCGGCGAATTCGCCGCGCTCGCGCCGCGCGTGAGCGCAGGCGAGCAGGTCGTCGATTTGCCGCGGCGTCAGGAATCCATCGCACACCGCGAGGCCGTTGCCGTCGAGCGCGCCCGACAGGCTTGAATGCCCGTGCGCTTCCCCGGGCACGGCGCCTAGCGCCCTCTGCGGGGCTTCTTCGCCGCGGGCGCCGCACGCTGGCGCGGCTTTTTGCGCGCCCTGCCGCGCGCCGTCCCCGTCGCGCGCGTCTTGCTGCGCGCCGGCCGGCGCGGCTTCGCGCGCGGTGGTTTCGCCGCCTCGAGCATGCTGCCGCGGCAGCGCGCGGCGCCGCAGCGGCACGCGAATATCACATCGACGTCGGGCGCATCGTCGTCATCGCGTTGGATCTGGTAATCATAGGCCAGCTCCTCGCCCGGCTGGATCGTACGGATCGCCTCGATGAAGATGCGCTTCGCCACTGTGGTGCTTTCGCAGTTCGGATCGCAGCCGTGGTTGATGTAGCGCGCTTCATTGCCGTTGGCGCCGCCGTCGATGACGGTCTTCGCATTCACCGTGAACAGGAAGGTATGGTTGTCCCGCGGGCCCTTGTCCTCGTAACGCGCATCGGCCTGGGCGTGGCTCAGCCGATCGCCGAGATACTCGATCACGGTCGTTCCCTTGCGGATTCGACGCAGGGCGAACACCCCGTGCCCGTGGATGGGTGAGTGTCGTACCTCGATCATGGGCTGACGTCGCGCGCGCTTCTTCATAGACTCCTAGGGGTGGGAAATCAGACCGCGATCGGTGCTTTGATCGCGGCATGGTGCCGGTAATTGCGGATGTCGAAATCCTCGAATGCGTAGTCGAACAGGCTCGGCGGCCGGCGCCGCAGCACGAGTTGGGGCAGCGGATACGGGGTGCGCGAGAGCTGCAGATCGGCCTGCTCGAGGTGGTTCAAGTACAGGTGGCAGTCGCCGCCCGTCCAGATGAAGTCCCCCACATCGAGATCGCACTGCTGCGCGAGCATGTGCGTGAGCAGTGCATAGGAGGCGATGTTGAACGGCACGCCGAGCAACGCATCGGCGCTGCGCTGGTACAGCTGGCAGGACAGCCGGCCGCTCGCCACGTAGAACTGGAACAGCACATGGCAGGGCAGCAACGCCATCTGATCGAGCTCGCCGACGTTCCAGGCGCTCACCAGGATGCGCCGGGAGTCCGGGGTTTCGGTGAGCTGGCGCACCACGCGCGCGAGCTGGTCGATGTGGCGGCCGTCCGCGGTCGGCCAGTTGCGCCATTGCTTGCCGTACACGGGCCCCAGATTGCCGTTGGCGTCCGCCCATTCGTCCCAGATGCTCACCTGATGCTCGCGCAGGTATCCGACGTTGGTGTCGCCCTTCAAAAACCACAGCAGCTCGTAGATGATCGAGCGCAGATGCAGCTGCTTGGTCGTGACCAGCGGGAAGCCGGCCTTCAGATCGAAGCGCATCTGGTAGCCGAACACGCTCAGCGTGCCGGTGCCGGTGCGATCCGCCTTGCGCGTCCCCGAGCCGCGTATGTGGCGCAGAAAATCCAGGTACTGCTGCACCTTAGGCCTTGAGCGCGCCGAAATTGCCGCTCGTCTGGTCGCGCCGATAGGCGTACACCATGAGCGCGATGCCGGTGAGAATCATGGGCATGGTCAGCAGCATGCCCATCGTCAGCCAATCGCCGGCGAGATAGCCGATATTGGCGTCGGGCAGGCGCACCCATTCGACCGTGAAACGGGCGCATCCGTATACGGCGAGAAACAGGCCGGTCGGTGCGAGCCGCGGACGCGGTTTGCTGGTGAACCACCACAGCACCACGAACAGCACCAGGCCCTCGAGACCTGCCTCGTACAGCTGCGACGGATGGCGTGCGATCAGTTCGCCCTCGGCATTCGGCACGCCGAACCCCCACGGCAGATCCGTCGGCTTGCCCCACAGTTCGCCGTTGATGAAATTTCCGATGCGCCCCGCCATCAGGCCGATTCCCGGCAGCGGCGCGACGAAATCCAGCACATCGCCGACATGTTTGCGTTTTACGCGCGCGAACCACACCGTCGCCGCGAGCACGCCGAGCATGCCGCCATGAAAGGACATGCCCCCATCCCAGATGTGGAACGCGTTCAACCAGTTCTCGGCGATGACGTCGTGGCCGTAAAAAAGGCACCAACCCGCCCGTCCGCCGATGATCACGCCCATGGCGCAATAAAAAATGAGGTCATCGATGTCGAGCGCCGTCCAGGTCGAGCCCGGTTTGCGGGCGCGATGACGTGCCAGCCACCATGCGGCCACGAAGCCGATCAGATACATGATGCCGTACCAGTGCACGCGCAGCGGTCCCACCCCGAGAACCGGGCCAATGGAGATGGCGATGGGATTGATGTGCGGATAGATGAGCATGCCGCTACTTTAAACCGTCGACCACGCGACAGAAATAGGCCTTGAGGTATCGGGTCTCCACGATTGCCGGGTGAACCGGATGGTCGGGCGCCTGGCCGCCGAGTTCGAGCAGCTGCAGGTGCTTGTCCGCGCCGCGCGCGGCCTTGGCGATCGCGTCCTGAAGGTCGGCGGCGCTGACGTGGTACGAGCAGGAGCACGACACGAGAATGCCGTCGTCCGTCAGCAGCTGCATTGCGAGCTGATTCAAGCGCTTGTAGGCGGCGAGCGCCTTGGGGAGGTCCTTTTTACGCTTGGCAAAGGCCGGCGGGTCGAGAATCACGACGTCGAAGCGGCCCGGCCTGGCGTGGCCCGGCCTCTCGTGGCCCGGCTCCTTGGCGAGCGCCTCGAGCACATCGAAGGCATCACCGCGCCGGGTCGCGATCTTGAGCGAGTTGCGGCGGGCATTGTGCTCCACGAGCTCGAGCGCCGCCGCCGAGCTGTCGATGCAGGTCACCTCATCCGCGCCGGCGCGCGCCGCGTGCGCGCCCCACGCGCCGACGTAGCTGAAAACGTCGAGCACCCGCGCGCCCTTGCGCACGTATTTGGCGAGCGCCCGCCGGTTGGCGGCCTGATCGAAGAACCAGCCGGTTTTTTGGCCTTCCACGAGCGGCACGGAGAACTTCAGGCCGTCCTCGATCACCTCGCCGAGTGCCTGCGGCTGGCCGCGGACACATTCGACGTAGGCCGGCAGACCTTCGAGTTCGCGTGCCGCGCCGTCGTTCTTGAAGATCAGCGTATCGCACATCAGAACCTGGACGACGGCCGCCTGGATGGGCCCCTTGAGCAGCTCCATGCCGGCGGTGCCGATCTGCACCACGCACTCGGCACCGTAGCGGTCGATCACCAACCCGGGCAATCCGTCCGATTCGCCGTACACCACCCGGTAATACGGCTCCGGGTAGAGCCGCTCGCGCAGGGCGAGCGCGACGCGGATGCGTTCGGCGAACCAGCCCGCGTCCGGCAGTTTCCAGGTCGCGAGCAGCCGCGCGCTGATGAGCGAATGCGGATTGACGTACGCGAGCCCAAGGGCGCGATCGTTGTGCGCCAGCACACGCACCAATTGGCCCGGCGCGAAGCGGTTCAGCGGCGTTTGGCCCGTGTCGACCTCGTTGCTGAACACCCACAGATGTCCGGCGTGCAGGCGGCGGTCCTCGTTGCGCTTCAGGCGCAGCGTCGGCAGTTCTGCCGCGGTGACGGGTTCGGACATGTCGGATCACTTAAGGATTTTAGATGGCGCGCATTCTAACCGAACTGGGACGGGTTCAAGGATGCTTCGCAGCCGCGGCGCCGCGCAATCAAGACCCCGTCGTCAGCTGCCCATGGAACGCGCGAGTTCGGCGGCAATATCCGCGCGCAGCGCGCCGTGCACCGCATCCGAATAAGCCGGTGCCGAGTCCCAATCGAAGGCCCAGGGCTGGGCGGTACGCGTGGCGGCAGGCTCCGTGGCGTGCCGGGGAAATACGTGCGCGTGCAGCGCCGGTTCGACATTGCCGAATATGGCGTAGTTGATGCGCGCGCCAACGGTGGCGGCGAGCACCGCATCGCCGAGCAGCGCCATATCGGCGAGGAATTGCGCGCGTTCGAGAGCGTGCAGCGCATTCAAATGTCCCACCACCGGATCCGGGAGCAGCAGGCAATAGCCGGCAAAGACCTGCCGCTCGCCCATCACCGCCCAGCCCGAACGCAGCCGTGCGACCCTGGCGTGATAATCATCCGCCCGGCAGCGCGCCACGATGCGGTGTATGGCCGTGATCGGCGGCGGCGGGTTCGGGCTAATCATTCGAGTGACGTCTCATTTCCCCACCTGCCTGTTCTGCATGTATCCCCTTCAACTGTATTCCAGGAGCCAGGCTACGACAATGAGCGGTTTCCGGACCGCTCGCGACGCCGACGCGCTCGATTAAGGAGCGATGACGTTCGCAACAGCCGCCGGCTGCAACTCCGCTGCGGCGAGAACCGTGAGATTCGGATGCGTCAGTAGGGCGGTGACCGGCCAATCCGGATCCGGGATGCCCCCTCGGAAGGCGGCAAGCGCGCGCGCCTTGCCGCGACCGGCAACCAGGAGCAAGATTTCTCGTGCCGCGAGAATGGTCGATATACCAACGGTGATGCCGTACTCCGGAATGGCAAATTTGCCTTGGGTTTGCGCCACATGGGTTGCGCGGGTCTCTTCGCTCAAGGAGACCACATGCGTCCGCCCGGACCAGTCGCTGCCCGGCTCGTTGAAGCCGATATGCCCGTTGGTGCCGAGCCCAAGGATCGCCAGATCCAGTCCGCCCGCTGCCTCGATCGCCGCCTCATAGTCGCCGCATTCCGCCTCAATCCCGACGGCGTCGCCCCGCAGCAGCCGAATGTGCTCCTCCGCCACGCCGGCCGGGATCAAGAAATGCTCCCTCAAGAAACGCGCATAGCTCAAAGGATGACCCACGCTCAAGCCCAAGTAGTCATCCAAATTGAAAAACCGCGCCTGCGCCAACGACAGCTGCTTTCCTGCCGCTCGCGTCACCAATTCGGCATATAACCCGAGCGGTGTCTGCCCCGTGGGCAATGCGATGACCGCCTCGGGCTTCCGTGCCAGCAGTGAAGCGACATGGTCCGCGGCGACGCAGGAGAACTCGCTGCCGCTGCGGCCCCAAAGGATGGTGGAAGTGGGCACCGACATCTTTAGATCGCGCATGATTTCCTTAGTGCGCGGATCGTGTGCCTTGAGCCGCATTGTACTGCGCAAGGAAGTCGTGAATTGCGGCGCGTACGCCGGTTTTGTCGAACACGTAAAACAATTCGTTCGCGCGCGGCGCTCGTCGAAAATAGTCATCTTCCGGCACGCGCGGATAATCCGGACGGCGCGCAATCCCTACCGAACCGCACATCATCTGCTCATCCGGAGAGAGACGTAAGTCGTGCATGGACTCCAAGGCGAACAATTTCCGGATTTGCAGGGCATGCGCGGTGGGGTGCGAATAGATTTTCTGCATGCTGAAGTGCTGATCGCTGGGTGGCAGCGACACCACGGTGCCTGCGGGTCCATAAGGATAATGATTGCCGTCGGTGTGATTGGTATAGAGCAGAAAAACTGGATTCCCTTGCCATTGCTCGAGTGCTTGGTCGAGGGCCACGCTGGTGAACTCATGATCCAGATGGGTGTCGAGCCGCGGATCGGGCATCACTACAATCCCCGGGTTCACCTTGTGCAGCACCTCGACGAGATCCTGCACCAAATGTTGCCAGGTGTTGCTGCGCGCCGCGCTCGAAACCAGATTGCTCAAGTTGGCACGCCGATAAAGCGCCACATCGGTATTTGGGCCATAGACTTCGGGAATCGTTTGCCCGGGCGCCAGATACATCGCATCCAGTCGCCCATCGAAGTAACCAAGATTGGCGGCGCGCGCCGGAGGAATATTGCCCTGCCACGGAATTGTCACGCTATCGACCGCCCGCAAATAGCCTTTGAGAGCGTAATGCTCCGCCGGGTCGCTGACATTGGCGCGATAGTTCATGTCGCCGGCATTTCCCGCGGTCACCGTGACCACGCTCGCTTGCCGGTCGGCGTACAGGCCAAACGCCGCGATTTCGGCATCGTCGGGATGAGGCGCAATCACCAAGATGCGTTGTTGCAGGTCTAGTCGATTGTCGAACAAGCGCAGCGTGGCCGCTTCGGCCTCGAGCGTCACCGCATGCGTGCGAATGATCACTTCGGCGCCCCCGGCAAGATGCGCACGCAGGCCGCTCAAATTCAGCCAACGCACACCCACCGCGTTGGGATCGAGATGCTGTTGGATGCGGAACTCGCCGACGGACACTTCCACGTAGGGGTCGTGTTCGGCGCCCCAACTGCGGACCCGGAGCAGCGCCGTGTCCCATTGATTGAGGGTGCGCGGCCAGGCGAAGCGTACGCCGTCGGCAATTCTCGACAGCCGGACGACATCGGTGACGCTGTCGGCCGCCGCAAATTCGTAGGGGTCACGCTCGTTGCGGGCTGCAGTTGGGGCGCTTGCCGCCGGCGGCACATTGACTTCGGGCCCCGACGGCGCTTGAGCTGCGCTGATCCTCGCAGCGGCCGCGAAGATCGCCATCGTCAACCCGGCAATATGTCTATGCATCGATCTTGCTGATCCCGCTCCGGGTTGCGTTGCGAATGAGCGGTCGCGCCCACAGGCCGACGCTCAGCACGACCCCGAAGGTGAGGTACAGAAACAGCATTCCAATTCGCAAGCCAAACAGATCCCCGAGCCAGCCAATGATAAACGGCACGAGCGCGCCACCCATGATTCCCGAGCAGAGGATCCCGGCGAAAGGGCCGTGGTGCTGCGGCACCGAATTCAAGCCCAGCGACACCAGCGTGGGCCACATGATCGAGGCGAAGAAGCCGATGCAGGGAAAGGCCACGCGCGATACTTCGCCCGGGCCGAACAGGGCCGCCGACAACATGCACAGCGCACCGATCGAAAACCCGATCAATACGCGGCGGCTGTCGAAGAGCTTGAGCAACCCCATTCCCAGCAGGCAGCCGGCGGTCATCAGTCCCCAGTAGTAGGCCACCGCGTCCGCACCTCCCGTGTGGGGATCAACATGGTGATAGCGCTCGAGAAACGGCGACATCCAATCGGCCGTGCCCTGCTCGCAGCCCACATAGGCAATGATGGCGAGAAAATACAGCCAGACGAAGGGATTGCGCAGCAGGTGCCGGTACATCGCAAGCGTGCCGGCCGACTCCTCCGCCGTACGCTCCACCTTCGGCAAGCGCAGCAATGCAATCATGACCACGCAGCCGCCGGAGATCACGGCAAAGATCCAATAAATGGATGCCCAGGGAAGCGCGGGGCTGGTGATGCTGCTGAGGAATCCGTAGGGCCCGCTGAGATCGAGATGGGCGGGATCGAGGTGCTTCATGAGATCGGCATAGACCAATGGGCTTACGAAGGAAGCTGCGCCGAAGATGAGCTGCGCGAACGCCGAGTTGAATGCGAAGTGCTCCTCACCTCCGGCCACACGCAACAGGGGATTGATCGCAACCTGAAGTACCGCCATCCCCGCCCCGATCACGAAGAGCGACGTCACGGCCATTGCATAACCGGGAAAGGCCGCGAAACTTGCCGCACCCAACGTCACCGCAACGAAGGAGGCGACCATCGGTATTTTTTCTCCCCAGCGCTGCACCGCGAAGCCCGCGGGAATCGACATCACGCCGTACGCAATGAAGAACGCGAACGGCAGGATGGCCGCCATCGTGAGCGACACGTGAAAGCCCGTGATGATGTCCGGAACCAATGGCCCGAGGATATTCGTGATAAAGGAGATCACGAAGAACACGAAGAATACGAGCGCAACCAAGAATTGGCTTCTGCCAACGGTGGCGGCGGGCACCGCGGATGTCATAGTCATTCGATCGCACCTCTCCGGATCACGTCTCGCCGCAAATGGGATGGCCGTTGCGCGCCTGGGCGCCGGCCGCTACACGACCGGCACTTGGCTGATGTTGTTTTTCGGGTCCATCCAAAACGATTCGTTCACGAAGCGGTTGAAGATTTCGCGCGGCAAGATGGGGGTGCGCTCGATCGGCTCAACCTTGGGCCGCACGGTATGCAGGCCCGGCATGCCGACCCGCGCGTCGAACTCGTCCGCGTTGTAGGCAATGTTCGCGAAATCATGTTCGAACCATGGCTCGCCGATGAACTGATAGACCGCGCGCATCGCCGCCGCCGGATTGCGCGCCAGACTTTCGTAGGTCAGCAGCAGCAAGTGGCCCGGCGCATATTGGCCGTAGAACGCATCCTTGGTGGCCTGGAACGAAAACCCCACCATGCCCCGCGGATCGGTGAGCGCCTCGACCCGCGAGTACATCGTGGTGTTGGTGTCGAAGCGGAACACCTTGCTGACGGCCAAGGGTTGTTTGCGCACCAACCGTTCCATGCTGTCCAACACCCAGGATAACTGACGAACGCAGGCGATGACCTTCGCCTCCGGGAACAGTGTCTTCAGCAACTGCATGCGGCTGCACCAGAGCCGGCTGGTATCGAACACAACGCCGGCGTCCGCCTGTCCCGCGTAGAAGTTCTCGACCAGGCCGCGAAGCATTGCAACACGCTGCTCGTCGGAGACGTCGAACGAAAAATCGTTCTTGCTGCTCGTCTCCGCCATCACCACGCCCATGATGTCGGCGAGCGGGCTGGTCATGCCTGAACGGAAACGCGGATTTTGGTTGAGAATGGCGGCGAGGAGCGTGCTGCCCGAGCGAGGCATCCCGGAAATGAAGTGAAACTTGCGCGTTGCTTTCGCGGCGTGGGGTGCGGCTGGCATTAGGACACTCTCTTGTAATCGGTGCTGTCCATTGTAGTCCGGCCCGATTCAATGGACCATTTCCTGGGAAGCACCCGTCCGGCTCTCGCCGGCGAGGGGGACGCTGCGTGTTGGAACGTTCCATCCGCGCACTTCGACGACCGGCGCCTCTGCACCCTGCGTGGGGAAATGCGCCGTCAAGGTCAGTGATTCGCCGGGCCAGAGCGTCACGTCGTTGTCGCTCCACAAGATCGGCAGCAGGGGTTCGCCGCCCGCGGCTCGCTTGATCGATACGTGCTGGAACAGCGCCACGGCTTGGGAGGTTGGGGGTACCGACAGGGTGACTGAGGCGATGTCCTCGACTCCCTCGTGCTGCATCGTCGCGCGGACCTCGCTCGTCGCGGTCGGCAAGGACTGCAATGGCGTCAGGTCCGCGTATCGCGTCACGGGCGTCAGATACCAGGTCGAGTGCTCCCAGTCGGGCTCGTCGGTTTGGGTAGAGAGCCAGTAGACGTTGCGGCTGATCGATTTGCCGACTGCCGACGCAAGCTCGAGCTCGATGAAGTAGGTGCGCGATAGGCCATCCGGTGCCGGCAGCATCGCCAGCTGCCGCGCACTATTTCCCGCAACATCGATGTCCTTGAGGCGCCGCTCGTAGGCGACGCTGCCCTCCAGGTTGCGTATGCGGATGACCGCCCGCATTCCATGCTCGTGGGTGAGCGTGTGATTGACCACCATGATCGCGCGCGTGTCGTAGGAGTACTGGATGTGCACCGGCTCGTTGGCGATCTTGGCGCCGAAGTAGGCGCCGGCGGGATTCAAGAAATAGTCGTAGAGGTGCCAGTGCAGCGAGGGCCACGCGTTGTTGAGCATCCAGTAAATGACGCCGGTGGCGGGCTTGGCCGCATCCATGTGCGCATTGAATGCCTCGAATTGCGCGCGGACGTTGTCGTAGTTTTCGAGCTGGGACTTCGCGACGTAGTCCTCGAGGCTCTTGGGTGCGCCATAGCGCTGGGCGAGCGCGGTGTCGAACGGCTCGAGCGTCGCGAATATCGACCAGGCGGCCGACGCGTGATACTGGCGCGTCTTTGGGTATTTCCACAGTGCCTCGAGCTCCTGCGGCGAGAGCATGCGCTTGAGGTCCTCCAGCGGCGGGATGGAGGCGCCTGCGCTGACTTCGGAGTCGAAGCCAAAGGCGCCGCCCAGCTGGTCCGCATACCAATATGCCGGCGGAATCCACGAGTAAGGCCCGGCCATTTTCATGCCGGACGGACCGGTTTCCGGCGTGGCTTGGTCGATCGCCGCTGCGATGATCGGCAGCGTCCAGTCCTCGGCATGCAGCGTGTCGACGTACATCTTCGAGATCGCTGCCGGCGGCGCGTTGTCGCTGCCGATCAAAAACCCGATCACCGAGGGATGGTTTCGCAGCAGCCGCGCCTCGCTCGCCATCGAGGCTGCAGCCACCTTCTCGTCGGAAGCGTCCCATGGCTCGCCGCCCGTCTTGGCCCAGGACTCCCATTTGTCGCAGCACTCCCAGCCGGCGAGGATCATGATGCCGTCGCGATCGGCGATGTCGTAGAAGCGGGCGTCCTCCAGCTTGCCCTCGCTGCGCAGGGTGTTGAGTCCGAGGTTCACGACGTAGCTGAACTCGGCCTCCATGCGCTTGGCGTCGTCACGCAGGAACATGTCCGGCGCCCAGCCCGCGCCGCGAATCAGGACGGGTTTACCGTTGATCACGAACTGCTGATAGCCCTGCGGGGTGAGATGGGAGCTCACGCTGCGGACGCCGAACGTTGCGGCGGCCCGGTCGGAGACCGCACCGTCAACGGAAGCAGTCATCTCCAATCGGTAGAGCGGATGCGAACCCATGCCGACCGGCCACCAGACCTGCGGATGCTTGAGATCGAGACCCGGATCGCTCCGGGGTGAAAATGACACGGTCTGCGTCTGACATGGGTCGAGGTGGATAGTCCGGCG
>Ga0181534_10000544_pt1 | contig 26237 bp, 24 predicted proteins | sample PEATcosm2014_Bin_37_FD_119758 | JGI IMG/M metagenome (GOLD analysis project Ga0181534, IMG submission 119758) | Peatland microbial communities from MTU Mesocosm Facility, Houghton, MI, USA - PEATcosm2014_Bin17_10_metaG | ecosystem: Environmental > Terrestrial > Soil > Wetlands > Peat | place...
GAGCGCGAACCACTGCTGCAAAAAATAGACGCGCAGCATGATCTCAAGCCCCACCGGCTTGCGGCCCATTTCGCCTTTCGAGTAATGCGGCGCGATAAGTGCGAATAACTCAGCCCAGGGCATAGCCGCATCCATTTCTTCCAGAAACTGCTCACGCCGCGTTTTCTTCGAGTAACGTTGAAACTCCGCCTGCTGAGCCAAAGTTAGCTGCTTCATCCCGGATCGGTCTCCTCTATCCACTTTAACCAAGATGGCTGTGGAATGGGGAGTTTTTCAGAGGTTCCCTAAAACAACCGGAAGTTCACCGCGACATCGATGATGGACGAGACCGGCCTGCCGTCTTTCATGGCCGGTTTGAATCTGTACTTCTGGACCGCTTCGAGGGCCTTTTCATCGAGGCCCATGCCCAACGAGTTCACTACCCGCAGATTCCGCGGGGCGCCTCGTGAATCTACGACGGCCTCGATCATGCAGACACCTTGATACTTGTTCCGGCGCGCCTCGTCGGAGAACTCTGCTTCCGGAGTCAAGATAGGAATCGGAGCGGAGACACCGCCAATTCCAGGCGTATAAACCGAGTCGCCGTTTCCACGATTGAAGCCAGGAGCATCCCCATTGCCCGGACCGTAATTGCCATGCGACCCGGCGCCGATGCCGGCTAGCGCGCCCGGACCATTGGAAGCCAGCGTGACGTTTGTTGAACGGTAGACGCCGATATTGGGAAGCGATGGATTCTCAGGCAGCTTGATCTCCAGAGGCACTTCTATCGCTGCATCGACGGGCAATCGCGGATTCTCGATGAGTCGAACCTGCGGAGGCGTTATGGGCATCTCTTCCCGCCGGGGCAGCCTGCCCTCGATTGGGTCTGTGCGCTCATTGGTCCCGCCGCCTTCACTGCCGCCAGTTCTTGCGGCTGTCGGCGCGAAAAGAGAAAAGTCCTTGAGATGCAGGTTCTGCCCCAAAGGCGATTTCGGAGGATGGTTGATGGCTGCACTCACTCCCATCCAGAAGATGATTGCAAGAATGCATCCGTTGGCGATAGTTGCCGCGCCGATAGCCCAGGGGTTTGTTTTTACAGCCATACGGTCTGGAGCCGGGATCGGCGTTGAGGTCAATTCCAATGGCGGAAGCTTGGGCGGGAATAAGGCGTCGAGGAGACTCTCGTACAGGCCGGTCCAGATCGGCTTTTCTTCGATGACATTTGCAAGGAAGTTATTGCCTGAGTCGTCGTGTATGTCCTGCGCCTTATCGGTGGGTGACGCGGCGGATAAGTGCGCACACTCCCTTTTCATATAGCCTCACTCTTCGCCCGGTTGCAGCTTCTTGTTACGAAGTTATCCTGCCTTGCTTCGGCTTCGATAGCGAATAGACGGACCGCGCATGGAGACGTTATCTTTATGATGAAATTTTCTATCTCTGACGAGAAGGTTGGCAGGTGCTGTGATGAGCGGGGTCTGGCTGCGTGCCTTCCCACCCATTCACGATGAGACTGTGAATGGATGGGGCACACTCATTTGTGGCTGGTCAAGGGTGGGGCACACAGTGTTGCATACCTCCGAAACGCAGGTCCTTCGCTTCGCTCAGGATGACAGCATTTGTTGGGTGAAGATAACTTCTCTTGCCTTCACCAGCTATGCAGCCAGGCGTGTTTATTATCGATTGGATCGTGGCCGATGCGCACGGGAGCCTTGAAAAGTTCGCTGAGGCGCGGCTCGGTCAATAGCTCGGCGCGGGGTCCGTCGGCCTGGATGCGGCCGTTGCTCATCAGGATGACGCGGTCGATCTCGGGCAGGATGTCGCCAAGGTGGTGGGTGACGAGGACCAGGCCTGTGCCTTCGCGGCTGAGGCGGCGGAGGGTCTCGCGCAGCTCGCGCTGGGCGGCGAGGTCGAGGGCGTTCGACGGCTCGTCGAGCAGCAACTGGCGAGGACGGTGGACCAATGCGCGCGCAATGAGGATGCGGCGCTTTTCTCCGGCGGACATTTCGCCGACTAACTGCTGAGCCAGATGGCTGGCCTCAATCCGTTCCAGAGCCTCAGCGGCGCGGGAGCGCATTTCGGCTGTGACTACAAGATTGGGCCAGAGGGTCGATGCGGAGAAGAAGCCGGCGATGACGGCGTCGAGTCCGGTGGTGACGGCGGTGCGCTCGCCGGGGAGTTCGCCGATGAGGCTGGCGGCGACGATGCCGAAGTGCTTACGCAGTTGCGTGAGGTCCCAGCGGTCTCGGCCAAAGATGCGGACCGTCATGCCGGGACGGAAGATGGGGTAAAGCTGGCAGCTCATGGTGAGGATGAGCGTGGATTTGCCACAGCCGTTGGGACCAAGGATAGCGACGTGCTCGCCGGAGCGGATAGAGAGATTGACGTCGTGCAGGACGATGCGGTCGCCGCGCGCGACGTTGACCTGGCGCATGGTCAGAAACTGGTCCGGCTCGGGCAAAGCAGTGTTTTCCGTCATTCAACCCCCACCTGCTAGATTAAATGGGTTGCTTGCTACGTGAATCGGGGCGGTGATGCGTTGGGGAAATGCGGCCGTGCAAATGCAGGTCCTTCGACTCCCTTCGCTACGCTGCGGTCGCTCAGGGTGACAGCATCTATGAAGAAAGTTGCATTTCAAAACAAAGGTTTGGCATGAGCGATCTATCTCAATTTTTGATCCCACGCGGCTTTCGCTTCGGCGCTGTCAAGGCAGGGCTGAAGAAGAGCGGGCGCACGGATTTTGCGCTGATTGTGGCCGATGAACCGGCCTCTGCTGCTGCTGCCTTTACAGCGAACCGCGTGACCGCCGCGCCGCTGATTATCGACAAAGAAAATCTGAGCAAGACAGGCGGCAAGGTACGGGTTGTCGCAATCAACGCGGGCAACGCGAACTGCGCAGCCGGGCAGGCGGGGCTCGACGCTGCGCGGGCTACATGCGCTGCTGCCGCTGAGACCTTTGGCTGCAAGGCGGAGGAGGTTTTTCCGTCTTCGACGGGGATTATCGGGGTTCCGCTGCCTGTAGAAAAGCTGGTGGCCGCGCTGCCGAGCTTGAAGGCGCAGATTGGCCCGGAGGGCGACCATTTTCAGCAGGTGGCGCAGGCGATTCTGACGACCGACCTGGTGGAGAAGACGGCCTTTGCGCGGCTGGAGATAGACGGACGCGAGGTGCGGATTGCGGCGCTGGGCAAAGGGTCGGGGATGATTCATCCGCAGTTGATTCCTCATGCCACGATGCTGGTGTATGTGCTGACCGATGCGGCGATTGAGCCGGCAGTGCTGAACGGCTACCTGCGCCCGGCGATTGAGGTGAGCTTTAACCGCATCTCGGTGGATGGGGATACATCGACGAACGACACAGTGCTGCTGCTGGCCTCGGGCGCGAGCGGAGCGGCTGTGGGCGCGGGCAACAGCGAGTTTGCGCGGGCGTTGACGCAGGTTTGCACCTCGCTGGCGCGGCAGATTGTGGCCGACGGCGAGGGAGTGACGCATGTTGTCGAGCTGCGGGTGAAGGGCGCGGCGACGGATGCCGATGCGTTGAAGGTGGCCAAGGCGATTGCGCACTCGCCGCTGGTGAAGACGGCGTGGGCGGGCGGCGACCCGAACTGGGGACGGCTGGCTGCGGCGATCGGCTATAGCGGCGCGGAAATCGATCCCGAGCGGATCGATATCTGGTTCGGAGAGCTGCGGATTTGCAGCAACGGCGGACGTGCAGCGGAGTTTGACGAGAAGGCGGCGCACGATTACATTGCGCAGCCGGAGTTCTCTATCACCATTGAGCTGCATCAGGGCGAGGGGTCATGCGTCTTCTGGACGACGGATTTGACGTATGAATACGTGCACATCAATGCGGATTATTCGACGTAGGCCGGGTTGCGCGGCAAACAACTACAGCTACAATCGCTAGAAGCGTTGACATCCGGAAGGCAATGAAAGAGAAGAGAATCTTGACCAATAAAACTGCCGCGGCAGAGACGGCTCCAGCGGTGAGCGAGGGATTCTCGCTGATCTCGAATGAGAAGCTGCTTGCTCTGTACAGCAATCTGTTGAAGTGCCGCTTGCTTGCCGAACGGGCGCGTGATGTAAGCGGCCTGAGCGGCTTGTTTTCTGGAGCGCTGGGGTGGGAAGCTGCTGCGGCCGGCGTAGCGATTGACCTGACCGCGGAAGATACGCTGGCGACGGCGCAGGGGAATCTGGCTCCAGCATTGGTGAAGGGCGCGCCGCTGGAGTTTTTTGCGGGTTTGATAGCGGGCGATGTGCGTGTAGACGCAGGTTTGGCGCAGGGGTATGGCCCACTGAACGTGATTGCTGGAACTGCGGAGAGCGCGGCGGCGATGAACATTGCAACGGGCGTGGCGCTGGCCAACAAAGTACAGAGCAATGGCCGGGTTGCCGTGGCCTTTTGCGGCGAGGGGCGCGAGTCGCTTGACTTATGGAGCGAGGCGTTGGAGTTTGCCGGAGCGCATGAGCTGCCGATTCTCTTTGTCTGCCAAAACCGCGATGAAGCAGTAGATGGGCAGTTATCAGCGGAGGAAATTGCCGAGAGCGCCGAGGCAGCAAAGATTCCGTCGATGCCCGTGGATGGCAGCGATGTGGTTGCAGTGTACCGCGTGGCATATGAGTCGATTGGAAGGGCGCGACGCGGGCGCGGGCCAACGGTGATTGATTGCCGGATGGGCGCACGTGCGGACGCAATTGCGCAGATGGAAACTTATCTTGGACGCAAGGGGATTTTCCGCGAAGAGCGGAAGCAGGAAGTGCTTGCATCCTTCGAAAAAGAACTTGAAAACTCCTTTGCCACGGCGGGGAAATCTGTAGCCGGCTGCGAGGCGGTTGTGAGCGAGTTATATGCCGTGCGGGAGCGAGCACTGATCCGCAAAGAGTGGACTTTGAAGTTTTAAGCGCGCGGGCACACAACGAATTTATATCCGAGCAAACGTGTAGAGCGGCTGTGATCTGCCATTGCTTTACCGCTAAAGAGATAACGTTGAACGGGTCTGCATAGACCGGCCAGATGATAAAGTTGTGACATGAAATTTAGCGGACTTCGGCTCACCCCCAGCGGATTACCCTCGATCGCCGCACTGGCAGGAATCTTGCTGCTTGTTCTTCGTCCACTCCATGCAGAACAGCCCAAAGCACCAGAACCTGGCGCTGCTGCCGGTACGTTGATTGGAGCGCCGTTGCTGGGTGAAGATAAAGGCAGCGCGACGCCGGTATGCGCGCCTGGGGCGCTGGGTTCGCCATACATTCCCGTCGATAGCTGGGTCTATCCGGCAGTGCTGCGGCTCTATTCGCTTGGCTTTGTGGATAACATTTTTCTGGGAATGAGGCCGTATACGCGCAGCAGCCTGGGACACATGCTGGAAGAAGCAGGTGCGCGGATCGCAGACGCGGATGGGGATCCGGCAACCGAGGAAGCGGAGAGCATCTATGATGCGCTAACCCGTGAGTTGCGCGTAGACAGCGAAGGACCGTGCGGCAAGCTCAAAGGGCTGTCGCGGGTCGAGTCGGTCTATAGCGCATCGCGCGCGATGAGCGGCACGCCATTGCGCGACAGCTTCCATCTCGGGCAGACGATCACCAACGATTATGGCCGCCCGTACGAGAATGGGTTCAATAACTACTCTGGAGCCAGCGGCTACGCATCCGCAGGGCGGTTCACGCTCTATGCCCGCGGCGAGTTTCAGAGAGCGCCATCGGCAACCGGTTACTCCGCAACGCTGGCTGAAGAACTCTCTCTGCTCGACAACATCGAGTTCATCGACAAAGCTACAGGCCTGCCATACAACCAGGCAACCATCCCACTCGGCCCCATTGCTTCCGCAACCAATGGCCGCTTGCTCGAAGCCTATGCGTCAGCCAATTTCCTCAACCATGTCATTTCCTTTGGCAAGCAAGACGATTGGCTTGGGCCCGGGCTTGGCGGAGGCATGGCGTACTCCAACAACGCCGAGAATATATACAGCTTCCGCATCAACCGAGTTGAGCCGCTGCATGTGCCGGGGCTTTCGCGGTTCACAGGTCCGTTCCGCTACGAGTTCCTGGTTGGCTCGCTGAAAGGGCACGTTGCTCCGAACGATCCCTGGGTGCATGTGGAGAAGATCAGCCTGCGGCCCACGAAGAATCTGGAGTTCGGCTTTGAGCGCACGGTGATCTGGGGCGGCAAGGACCACGAGCCGATCACGCTGCATACCTTTTTGCGCAGCTTTTTCAGCGCGGTCAATGTAACTTCAGCCATCAAGAACAGCGCCGCGGACCCCGGGGCGCGCTTTGGAGCCTTTGACTTCAGCTACCGATTGCCCTTTGTGCGCAAATGGCTCACGCTCTATACCGACTCCGAGGCTCACGACGATGTTTCACCCGCTGACGCGCCGCGCCGCGCCGCGTACCGCCCCGGAATCTATCTCTCCCATGTACCCGGCTTGCCCAAGCTCGACCTGCGGGTGGAGGGAGCTTCCTCCGATACCACCAACACCAACGGGGCACAGATCGACGGCCGCTTCATGTATTGGGAATCAATTCAGAAACAGGGATACACCAACAATGGCCAGCTATTCGGTGACTGGATTGGCCGCGAGGCCAAGGGCGGCCAGGGTTGGCTTACCTGGCACCTCAGCGGAAACGAATGGATCCAGGCGGGAGCGCGCAACCAGAAAGTCGTGAATAGCTTCATCCCCGGCGGAACGACACTGAACGATTTCACCTTTCAGGCCGTCAAGCGTATCGGCAAGGAGTTCGAGATCAACGGCAACTTTGTCTACGAAAAGTGGACCGCGCCGATCTATGGGCCGGGTACGCAGACGGTGACTTCAACTACGATTCAGTTGACTTGGCTCCCAAAGCGGAAGACAAGTTTTTAGGATACCCACTCTGAGTTCGGTTGGCGTATTGCAGAAAATAATTTACTCGGCGCTTGCACCGGGGTGTAGGACGGTTTTTCGCAGACTGCCGTTTGGAGGGTGTTGCCAGTGGGTACTGGACGTCGTCTGCGAAACGGTCGAGTGGCCTTATCAGCCATTACGGTTCAACTCCGTTGCCCTCCGCCAGACCCTCGACCACTGAATTTGATTCGTTTTGAAATTTATGGTAGGATTTTGACAGTTTCGTAGACGGCGTCCAGATTTACGGGCACCAAGTTGGCAAAAGGCTCCAGCCTGATAACCTGGGGCCTTTTGCATTTTGCATAGCAACTTAGCGCGCCTGGGCCTCACTGTTCCCCACAACCCAATCTCCATTGCCAAACCAGCGCTATCGCCGCAAACGCATCCCCGGTACAATTAAAGTGTGAGCAAACTTTCCCCGCCCGCGGCTCCTGTCGTGGGTTTTATTTCGTTAGGCTGCCCGAAGAACCTCGTTGACTCCGAGGTGATGATGGGCTTGCTGGACCGCGCCGGCGCGCGGCTGACCGGCAATCCCGAAGAGGCCGAGATTCTGGTCGTCAATACGTGCAGCTTTATCGACACCGCAAAACAAGAGTCAGTCGATACGATTCTGGAGATGGCCCGGCACAAGACCACCGGCTCGGCGCGCAAGCTGATCGTTGCCGGATGCCTGGTGGAGCGGTACCGCGACGAAATCCAGAAGAACATTCCTGAAGTAGATGCGGTGGTGGGCACCGGTGAGTTGGAGTCGATTCTCGAAGCCGCGGGGCTGACACCTGCACCGGCTGCGGCGACGGTTTCGCCCTTCACTATCTTGACCGGGGCGCAGGCGGCCGTCGCGCTGCCGGGACAGGAGTCGCAGGCAGGCACGCATAAGCACGGTCATACAGCCTTCAGGGCCGAGGGCGACCACCGCGAACAGCAAGGGCGATTCAAGCGCGATGACTGGCAGGGCGCGGCGCATCTGCTGCCGACATATCTTTACGATGAGACTACACCGAGATTTTTCACCACACCGAAATCGTCGGCCTATATCAAGATTGCTGAGGGCTGCGATCATCCATGCAGTTTCTGCGTGATTCCCAACCTGCGCGGCAAGTTCCGCTCGCGACGCTTTGAATCTGTCGTTGCCGAGGCGCAACAACTGGTTGCGCGCGGCGTGCGGGAGATTACGCTGATCGGGCAGGACACCACCTGCTACGGCGAAGACCTCGGCCTCAAGGATGGGCTGGCGACGCTGCTCGATGCGCTGGCAAAGATTGAGGGATTGCGCTGGCTGCGCTTTCTCTACGCGTATCCCAATCGCGTGACGGGCAAGCTGCTCGATACCATCGCCAAGCACGACAATATCTGCAAGTATCTTGATCTGCCGTTGCAACACGCTTCACCTGATGTGCTGAAGACGATGAAACGCGGCGCGGGCGCCGAGATTTTCCTCAAGACTCTGGAAAAGGTTCGCGCGGCGGTTCCAGGCATTGCGCTGCGCACTTCGTTCATCGTCGGCTTCCCCGGCGAGTCGCTCCGAGATTTTGAACTCTTGGAGCAGTTCATCAGCGAGGCGAAGTTCGACTGGCTGGGCGTCTTCAATTATTCCGACGAAGAAGGCTCCGGGGCATTTTCGCTTGACGCCAAGGTGCCCAAGCGCACGATTGAAGCCCGCAAGAACAAGCTGATGAAGCTCCAACAAAGAATCTCAAAACAGGCCAAGCAGCAATGGGTAGGCCGCGAGCTGGTTCTGCTCGCCGAGGGTGAGAGCGACGAGACGCCGCTGCTGTGGGAAGGCCGCACCCAGTTCCACGCGCCGGAGATTGACGGCAAAGTCTACATCAACGATTTTGGTGAGTTAGATAAGTTGGAAGCGGGGCGATTCTATCGCGCCGAAATCACCGAAGCTCATGAGTACGATCTGGTGGCGCGGGTAATCTCTGAAGCAATTTAATCCGGTTTCGCGGTATTATCGAAGGCATGGCGACGATTCACATTCCGGAAGCCGAGGCGGCAAGCAATTTCGCAGCGGTGATGGCTCATGTGCGCGCAGGCGCTGAGGTTGTGATTGAGAAGGATACTTTGCCAATTGCAGTCGTTCGCCCTGCGGCTGAGCAGCCTGGTCGACTTCTTTCCGAGATGATTGCATCTGCCGAAGCGAGGGGTTCCACTGCCACCATCGACGAGGAGTTTGCCCGCGATCTCGCGGCAGTGATTGAGGCACATCGGGAGCCAATGGACGTACCGGCGTGGGACTGATCTCTTGGGCCTGATCCTTGACTCCAGCATCGTGATCGACTCTGAACGGCGCGGCGACACCGTTGTGCAGTTGTTACGCAAGGTTGTATCAGTCACCGGAGACCAGAAGGTGGCCCTCTCCTCTGTAGGGCTCACAGAGCTGACCCATGCGACCTACAGGGCGAAGCTACCCTCCGTTCAGTTGCGCCATGAGTACTTTCTTCAGAGCCTGTTGGCTGAATTGGATGTCGTCCCATACACAAAAAACACAGCACTGCTGGCCGGCCGCATCGACGGAGAGCAACGCACGCTAGGAATCGCAATTCCGTCGATGGACCTGTTGATCGGCGCCACTGCTCTCGAAATCGGCTACTCAATATTGACGGTCAATCTCCGCCACTTCCGGCTGATTCCCGGGCTTACCGTTCTCACCCTCTGAATGTTCAATTTCGGTAACTGAAAACGCAAACGGCCCATCCCTCAAATGAGGAATGGGCCGTGCCAGTGAGAGAGAGTCAAACCGCAGACTTACACGCTGCCTGTTAGACGCTGAAGGAGGAGCCGCAGCCGCAGGTGCTCTTCACTTGCGGATTCTCGAACTTGAAGCCGGCGGCTTCGAGGGTCTCGACGTAATCGACGATGCAGCCATTGAGGTACATCAACGAAGTCGCGTCAACGAAGACCTTGAGGTCGTCGAAGGGGAAGACCTTGTCCATCATGCCAGCTTGATTCTCAAAGGCCATGGAGTACTGGAAGCCTGAACAGCCGCCGCCGACAACACCGATGCGCAGACCGGCGGGCAAGGGATCCTGGCTGGCCATGATCTCGCGAACCTTGGCGATGGCCTGAGGGGTCAGGTGGAGAGGAGCTGTTTTGACGGCTTCCTGTGCGGGTGCTTCGGCGATTGTGGCCATGGGAACTCCAGTATGTTGAAAATGCGTACTTGTGGTTAACTGTACCGCTCCGGGAGCCGGGATTCAAGTCCCCGGACCGATTTGGTCGTACTTTCAAGCGATTTGATGCAACCGGAAACGGGGAAGTCGCAAGGTTGCCCTGAGAATCAGGAAAAATCCGCCCCTGCGGGAAAACCAAGCAGCATTTCCGGATCCTCTTCTGCGGGAGATTAAAAAATACACTTTCACACAGATTTTTCGCGACAGGAGAACCAAATTCGGGATATGATGGTCAACCGTAAGGCCCCTCTACTCACGAGACCGCGATTCCGTTCACGGACCCGCCGGTATCTGGGACCCTAGAAGTTTTGAAGGAGGCGCTTATGACCAGTCTCGTTCCCATCCTGTGGTCGGTTTGGGGAGTTGTCGTCGTTGCCTTTGGCAGCCTGTATCTCTACCGCGAGGCTCTAACCCGCGATGAAGAAGATCAGGTTTTCCTGGACGATTCCTTTAACGATCATAAAAATGCACAGGCGGCTATCGTCGCCCGGGTCAACAAGATCCAGCCCGCGGTGAAGGCGACGCTGTGGCTTTCCGCGATCATGACGGTCGTGGTCATTGCCTACTACGTCAACGACATGCTCCGGCAGTTCAAATAGAGTACTGCGCACGGAAAGGCTGCTTCACGAAAGTTGAGCTGGAGTGGTCTGATTTGTCCATACTGCGCGCCCAGCGCACAGGTATGCTCTGGATGCGCAGTACGGGTATACCGAACAACGCTGGCTACGATTTCGGTATTCATAGGTTTTTCTTCGGTATTTCACCGAACTCTGCACGACAACCTCCGATAACTGCGGCACAATCAGGTTGGCTCTCACTTCATCTCTACTGGAGACGATGCGATGCGTGTGTCCTGGGCAGTGGTTGGACTGGTCGTGATATCCCTGTCAAGGACGGCTCCTGGCGCTGAGCGACAGGCACTGCCTCCCGCCGGCCAACTGGTCCGCGAGGTGGTCTACAACGAGCTGAACGACCATCAGAAGCACGGCTACTGGAATTACTGGATTGAGCGTCGCAACCAGCAGGGTACGCGGCGAGAGGAGCAGTTGGAGACCCCCGAAGGCCCGGTGAACCATCTGACTCTTGAGAATGGCCGTCCGCTGTGCGTCGCCGAGCAGAATGCGGAAGAGGCTCGGCTGGAGCGGCTGTTGCATTCTCCCGCCGAGCAGGAACAACGCCGACGGGAATACGCCGAAGACGAGAGCCGGATCGGCCGGATATTGGCGCTGCTGCCGGATGCATTTTTGTACGAATACGCCGGCGAGGAGAACGGGAGCTACCGGCTGAAGTTTCATCCCAACCCGGATTACCCGGCGCGCTCGATTGAGGCGCGGATCTTCCACGCGATGAGCGGCGAGCTGTGGGTGGATGCCCGTTCCAAGCGGCTGGCCAGACTGGAGGGTCGCGTAGAAGAGAATGTGGATTTTGGTTACGGGATTCTGGGGCGGCTGTATAAAGGCGGGTGGTTCCGGCTGGTGCGGACGCAGGTGAGCGCAACGGATTGGAAGACCGCGCAACTGGAAGTTCATATGAATGGCCGTGCGCTGCTGGTGAAATCTTTTGCCAAGGAAACCAGCGAAGTGCGGGGTGGATTCACTCCCGCGCCGGCGGGAATGAATCTGGAACAGGGAATAATTTTTCTCAAGATGTCTGAAAACAGAGCAGTTCTGGCTACACCGACGTCATTTGTAAGCCATCGATAGGTTGGGAGGAGTGTAGCGGGAACGAAAATATTGTCTCGAAGCAGAGCAAAATGTTTCGCAATTACACAAAAATAATTGAAAAATGCGCTAAAGTTCTTTTCCACTCCGTCGATATTCGCCGTGAAGGGCAATTCTTGAGGGAGGAGGGACGAGCATGAACATCAGTCCAGTATCTGGCGTCAACGCTGCGAAGATCCAAACATCATCCGCTGCCGATCAAGGGATTCAGGCTTTGATCGCTGCCGAATATTCAACCCGGGCAGGCGGGAAGACCTATTCCGCGAACATTGACCGCGCCGCCGAGGGATACCAGGCGAGTGTCCCGAATTTGCCCGGAGCAACTGCGGTGGGCAGTTCTGTGCAGCAAGTGGAGAATAATCTGGGCACTCTGATCAGTTTCTTCGCGTAAGCAGAATTCGCCAAGACTGCGGGTCGTTCCGACTCGTTACTAAGGTTGTGCTTGCAACCAGATCGCTCGTGGCGCGCCCTCCAGTGGCAGAGCAAGAAAAACGCCCAGCATAAATAATTCACAGATTTTTCTTCCGTCCCGCTTGCAAAATATTCCAAGGCGCACTAATTTACTAAATAGTTAGTTAATAAATGACAAACGCACCCACATTTCGTCTCCCGCAGCGCACCCAGGCTGAGCGCGCCGACGAAACCCGCGCCAGGATTCTGGCCGCTGCGATTCGGCAGTTCAGCCGGGAAGGGCTATCGGGCGCGCGCACGGAGCAGATCGCCAAAGACGCTGGCGTCAACAAAGCCTTGCTTTACTACTACTTTCAGGGGAAGGAAGCTCTTTATGCGGCCGCGTTAGAAGAGGTTGCCGACCGGGTACGCGCCTCCAGCATGGCGGTGCTGGAGGGTAGCGCGACTGCGGGCGAGCGCTTTCTTCGCTCGGCGCTGAACCACTTTGACCGTGTCTACTCGAATCCCGGATTCCAGTCTCTGATGCAGCAGGAGATGATTCGGCTGCACAGGGGCGAGGAGAATGCGCTGACCACGCTGGCCGAGAAGGTCTTCAAACCGCTCGTAGCTCGAATGAGGGGTGTTCTGGCAGAAGGCATTGTATCGGGGGAGCTGATTGCCGTGGATCCTTCGCAGATCCAGTTGGCGGCGCTGGGCGCGAATGTCTTTTATTTTCTTTCGGCTCCATTAATGCGGCTGATTGAGAAGGACGATCCGCTGGAGCACTCGGCGCTCAAATCCAGACGGAGCACGGCAATTGAATATCTGGGACAGACGATTTTTGTTGACCGGGAGCACGGAGCGCAGTTGGCGGCGAAAGTTCTGGCGGCGACGCCAATGCCAGTGGGCGATGTGGAGATGTTCTATGGAGCGCGAATGCCGAAAGATGCCCGTCTTTAGAGCGGTTCTCCAATCGGTGTGCCCTTGCTGGCGAAGTGCTGAGTGATTTTTTCTTTCACCCTAGCGACAAAGACCTGTCGCCGGGGACCCCGGAGAGGAAAAAGCCACACAGCGGTAGTGGTTCCGGGGTATAGCAATTGAAGAACCGCTGTAAGCGACAAGGCTGTAACCGGGATTGAATAAGAAACGTAACCGGAAGAGATGAAGAGAGGCACAATGAACGCACGCAATCGAGTTTTTATGATTTTAGGAATACTGACGCTGGCGTCGCTGACCTGGTATTTGGTAACGGTTCATCATTCCAGCGACCTTGAGTTGATTGGCACGGTGGACGCGAATGAGATTGTGGTCAGTTCGAAGATTCAGGGGCGGATCCAGACACTGACGGTGGACGAGGGCCAGGAGGTAAAGGCAGGCCAACTGATCGCGGTGATCGAGAGCGACGATCTGGCTGCCGCCGAGAAGGCAGCCGAGGCCAATGCATCCAGCCAATCGGGCAAGTTGGAAGAGACGGTGGAGACCGAGCGCCAGACGCGCGGCGAGACCGGCAGCGCAACGGCCAATGCCGAGGCACAGGTAAGGGCCGCACGGGCAGCCGAAGCGCAGGCGCAGGCCAACTACGACCATCAGCAGGCGGATTCAAAACGTATTGTCGCGCTGGCCGAGCAAGGCATCATGAGCCAGCAGTCGAAAGACGAAGCGGATACCAGTTTGGCCGCGGCAAAAGCCGCGGTTGATACGGCTACTCAGAATGTAGCCGCCGCGGAAGCCGCGCTCAAGCAGGCGCGTGCCCATGAGCTGTTGACCACGGTTGCCGAGCGCACGGTGGATTCGACGCGGGGCATGGTTGACAATGCCAAGGCGCTGGCGCAACAGGCGAAGGTGCAGGCGGGATACGCGCAGATATTTTCTCCAGTCTCAGGACGGGTAAATGTGCGCGCGGCGCGCCAGGGAGAAGTCGTTACGCCAGGTCAGGCGATTGTAACGATCATGGACCTGGGCGAGACATGGGTCTATGCGCCGTTGCCGGAGACGCAGGCCGACAGCGTGAAGCTGGGCGATGTGCTGCGAATCAAGTTCCCCAGCGGCGCCGAGACGCAGGGAAAAATCATTGCGAAATCTTCTGAGGCGGACTTTGCCACGCAACGCGATGTGAATGATCGCAAACGCGACATTCGCACCGTGCAGTTGAAGCTGATCATTGCCAACCCGGACGAGAAATATGTGCCGGGAATGACAGCCGAAGCCTACATCCCGAAAGAGAAGCTGGTGAAGCAATGAGTGCCCCGGCAGAAATCTCAACCAAAACGCAAAAAGGCTCGGAGAGTCCCGCAATTCAGGTGGAGAAGATCGTCAAGCGGTATGGCGACTTTGAAGCGGTGAAGGGCGTGGACTTCTCGGTGGCTGAAGGAGAGATCTTCGGCTTGCTAGGACCGAATGGCGCGGGCAAGAGCACGCTGATCCGCATGATGACCACGCTGATTCCAATCACCAGCGGCAGGGCGATCATCAGCGGACATGATGTGGCCAAGGAACCGGACGCCGTCCGCCGCCAGATCGGAGTCATTCCCCAGGCACTCACCAGCGATCCCGATCTGACAGTGGAAGAGAACCTGAGCATCTATGCCAAGCTCTACAGCGTGCCGAAGGCGCAACGCGAGAAGAACATCAATGAGGTGCTCGAAGCAGTAGACCTGACCAAGTGGCGCGATGCGCAGACCAAGACACTCTCCGGCGGAATGAGGCGGAGGCTGGAGATCGCGCGCGGTCTCGTGCACAACCCGCATATCTTTTTTCTCGATGAGCCGACGACGGGACTCGACCCGGTGAGCCGCATTGCGGTTTGGGAGATGTTGAACAAGCTGAAAGCCACGCGCAACCTGACAATGCTGCTGACCACGCATTACATGGAAGAGGCGGACAAGCTCTGCGACCGCATTGCGATTGTGGATCACGGAACTCTGGTGGCTCTGGGCACGCCGATTCAACTCAAGCAAGGTGTTCCAGGAGCGAATGTGGTTGAAGTGCATTTTGACCGCGAGACCAAAGAGTGGCAGGAGCGGCTGGAGAAGCTGGACGGCGTGACCAGCGTGCAGGCTCTGAGCGCGGGCTTCTATCGCGTACTTACGTCAAGCGGATCGAAGACAACGATGCAACTGGTGGAGTTGGCCTCCTCGCTGGGCGAGACGCTGACTTCGCTGAGTGTGCAAAACACCACTCTGGACGATGTTTTCGTCCACTACACGGGCAGGCAGTTGCGCGACGAGCAGGTGAAGTCGGTGTTCACAATGCCGCCGCGGCCGGGAGCACAGCCATGAACAGAATGTTTGCGATTGTCGAGCGCGAGATGCGCAAGTTTTTCCGTTCGCCGGTGCTGATGATCATGTCGATGATGGTGCCAATCCTGCAATTGATCATCATGGGCAACGCTTTCGGCGGCAAGATCGTTGGCGCGCATGTGGCCGTTGTCGATCACGATCACGGGCCGCAGGCGGTAAAGATACGCGAAGGCTTTGACGCGATTGCCGTCAACATAAAGACTTTTACGACGGTCGAGTACGAGGACGAGATACAGGCGCGGGAAGATGTGCGGACGGGCAAGGTGGATGCCGCGGTCGTTATCCCGGCGCAGTATTCGCGCCGAGTTTACGCGCAGGACGCTCCGGAGATCGGCCTGGTGGTGGATAACTCCGACCCGTTTACTTCGAGCAGCCTCGAATCGGAGATGCAACTGCTGATCAGCGCGTTGACGACTCCGGTGGTTCAGCCGCGCCTGGCGAGCGCGATCGCACTGGAGATCGTCGAACTCTACCCCTATGTGAACTACATGAAGTTTCTGCTGCCCTGCTGCGTGGCTCTGGCCATGTATATCTCGGTAATGATCGGCGGCGGCATGTTGTATATCGACGACAAGGCGCGCGGGGTGCATGAGGGATATCTTGTAACTCCAATCACTAAATTCGAACTGGTTTTTGGCCTGAATATCGCCGGCTCGATCAAGGCAGTTCTAAGCGGCATCTCGCTGACCATTATCGGCTCGCTGACCGCAGGCCTCGGCGTGATCTTTCATCCAATGGCGGATCTGGAACTGCTGTGCATGATCGTCGTGACCTCGATCGCCTTCAACGGCATGATGTTCCTGATGATGGTGCGCGTGGACGATCCGCTGGTGCCGCGCGCGATGTTCGGCATATTGAACATATTGCTGCTGTATCCCTCGGGAGCAATGTATCCGACGAAAGCATTCCCGGCGTGGCTGCGCGCATTGGCGATTGTCGACCCGTTCACTTACGCCGTGCACGGCTTCAAGTCGATTCTGTTGAAGGACGGTGGTTTTGTCTCCATCCAGTACGACCTGCTGTTTCTTCTTTTATTCGGGCTAGGAACCCTGCTGATTGCGACACCGTTGTTTAAGAGAACTTTGTAAGTCAATTTAGCAAGTAAAGATATCCGGTAAGCAATAATTTATGCCGGGCATGTGAAGAGGCGGTCCATTCCTTGTGGGAGGATGGGCCGCCGCTTTGCGTTCTGGAATAAATCCTCAGTTGTGGTTCGCGGAAATCCCTATAGGCGGTCATACACTCGCATCGGGCGCAGCGAAGGTAATGAACCAACGGTCCACGGGAACGGATGGATAATCATGCTGAGTCCCATATGGAACGCTCCCCAAGCCTCGTTCTGCATCTCCAATGTGCACCTCATATTCCAAAGGCGTTGACGGATTACCGGACAAATGGATTTTGGCGAATAGGGGTTCTTTCCATTCCCGAGTGCGGTCATCCATCCAAACCAGCAATCCCCTTAACACGAAGTCAGCCGGTGAAGGTCGATCTGCCGTACAAGGGAGGATGCCATCCACGCTTCGATATGGACCCCACCCATCTGAGTTCTCCAGCACGTCGCGAAGCCATCGCGCAAGGCTACTACACAGTGGACGCAAATTATTGTCTTCCGAGATTCGATCATTTGGTTCAGCAAGGAGGTAATCCTGTACTGCTGCGGCAAGTGACGTTTCCACTTCAGATAAAGACGGGCCGGTCATAATGGAGATTCTCCGATGTCCATGAAGGAATTCTCTGCTTCTACTCCACTTGCTGCTTGGCGCGGTAGCCATCGCGGGCGATGAGGTCGTATTTTAGGGGCTTGTGCTTCTCGTCCTGGAATTGCAGCGGCTTTCCTTCGTCGTCCACCAGCATCACGCGCAGCTTGCGATACGTGCCGTCCTGCTTGCTGTTGGTGGGGTGGTAGATCAGCTCGTACTTGCTGCGGATGGACTCGTTGATGGCCTGGAAATCCTCGGGCAGCTCGCCGACAAAGCGCGGGGCAAAGAAGCGTCCGCCGGTCATGCGGGCAAAGGTCTGCATCTCGTTGTCGGCCTGGAGATAGTCCATGTCACGCATCTGGCCACTCCACCCGCCGCGGCCCTCGCTCATGATGCGGGCCACAGCGCCGGTGGAGATGGTGAAGATGGTTATGTCCGGCGTGGCCTTGACCTTCTGCAAGATCTTGTCGAGGGTGATTTTGGACATGGTATCGCGGCCCGAGGCGATGAGGATGATGTATTTATGCCCGTCGATGCGGCTGAGCCGGTCTTCAGCCTCATAGAGGGCGTCGAAGAGATTGCGCTCGCTGAAGCCGGGAACGCGCAGCGATTGGATGGCTTCATCGAGCTGACGCTTGTCCTGGGTAAAGTCGGTTACGATCTGCGTGCGCATGTCGAAAGTCATCATGGCCACATAATCTTGCGGGCGCAACTGCTGGGCGAAGGCGAAGGCGGAGTTGCGCATATCGTAAATGAACTGGTAGTTGGTGGAGGCAAACTCGCAGAGCAAAAGCGCGGTGATGGGCGCCTCGACGCGCTTGAAGCCGGTGACCTTCTGCTCGACGCCGTCTTCGTAGACGCGGAAGTTGGAGGGCTTGAGGTTGGGCACAAACTGGCCGGTCTTTTCAAGCAGTACGCCCACATCCACCGTGACCTCGGGAACTTCAACGCGCAGGGAATAGGTGGGCATCCCCTCGGGGGCTTTGATCTTTGGGGCTACGGGCGCGGCAGGCGGCGGAGGCTCGTCGGCGGATTCCTTCTTCTTGGGAAGCACGATGACACCGGAGTCACCGGAGGGTCCGCCGGAGTCGGAAGCAGTCTGGTCCGCCGGCTGCTGGGCCGGCTGTTGCGCAGGCTGCGTCTGGCTCTGGGCGTGGCTCAGCGGGGTCATGAAGAAGCACAAAAGCGCCGCAAACGGCCAGGCGAGGGGTTTGATGCGAGGATGAGGAAATTGCAGGCGCTGCAACGGCATGGCGACCTCTCTGTGTTCAACAGCATGGTACCACCGTAACTCCTGGACCATCCTGTGCGTACTTGGAGCGTGCGGGGAGACGCAAATATCCGTCCCACACCCTGTACTCTTATAGACGTGGAAAATCCCCTGAAGGCAACGTGTTTCCGTCGAGCGGCTGTTTTGCTCACACTCTTCCCTACCCTGCTTGCGGCGCAGACCGCGCCCGCCGCTTCCGCTCCGCCGCCCTCGACGGGTGGCTTCTTCCCGCTGAGCGAGGTGCACCGCGGGCTTCGCGCCACAGCGTGGACGGTTTTCAGCGGAACCACGCCGGAGCCGATGGACGTGGAGATCCTGGGCATCCTGCGCGGGGCGCGCGGCCCCGGGCACGACATGATTCTGGCGCAATTGCATGGCGCAAAGCCGGAGTACACAGGAGTGGTGGCAGGGATGAGCGGCAGCCCGGTGTATGTGGGCGACAAGCTGCTTGGCTCACTCTCCTACCGCATTGGCGAGTTCAGCAAAGACCCGATTGCCGGCATTACGCCGATTGCGCAGATGCTTGAGGTGCGCGATCTGCCGTTGGCAGAGATCAGAGGTCAGGGATTAGGGGTTAGGGATCAGGGGTCAGAGATCAGGGGTCAGGAGGTCGGGACGACCAATTTTCAGGCGATGGAGACGCCGCTGACGATGAGCGGATTCCGGCCGGAGGCGATCAAGCTCTGGCAGCAAAAGATGGCTGGGACTGGCCTGGAGATGGTTGCCGCCGGGGGTGGGGGCAGTTCGTCTGCTGTGAGCGCGGGTGAGGCTGCGGCGGCGCTGGCCTCGGTGGTGCCCGGCTCGGCGGTAAGCGCGCAACTGGTGCGCGGCGACCTGGAGATTGCCGCGACCTGCACGGTCACCTACATCGACCCCAAACAACTGCTGGCCTGCGGACACCCCATTCTGGATGCAGGGCCGGTGTCGTTGCCGATGACCACCGCCGAGGTGGTGGCTACGCTGGCCTCGCCTTTGAACGCCTTCAAGATTGTGAATACCGGCGCGGTAATTGGCGCGTTCACCGAGGATCGCGACGCGGCCATTCGCGGCGTGCTCGGCGCACAGGCGAGGATGATTCCTGTGCACATGAACGTGCTTGGAACTGGCGCGGAGCGGAAGCTCAATCTCGAGATTCTCGACCTGCCTGCGCTGACTCCGCAGGCTTTTCTGGTCTCGCTCTATGAAGTCCTGCAGGAGACCAACGAAAACACCTTTGAGACCAGCTACCATCTGACCGGCAGTGTGGAACTGGCCGGCGCGCCGTCGATTCCGCTTGACCTGTGGGCGCCATCCGGCGAGGGTCTGCCCGCGCCGATGAGCGCGTCGCTCGGAGCCGCGGAACGTTTCGCGCGGATTTATCTGAATGGAAGCCGCTTGCGGGGAGGCGGCGCGGCAGTCCAAAGAATCGATCTGCAGATTCAGGCGATTCCACGTGAAGTGCGGGTGGAGTTGGCGGGGGCGCGCCTGATCTCGAACAACATTGTTCACGCCGGGGATACGATAGAGGTGGAAGCGACGCTGCGCCCCTGGCAGCAGCCGGAGCGCAATGTACGCATTCGCGTTGCCCTGCCGGAACGGTTGCCGCCGGGGAATCTGCGGCTGCTGGTTTCAGACGCCGGTACGCTGGACCGCACTCTGGACCAGCCCCGGCAGCCAAACCATCCGGCCGATTTGCAAACTCTGCGCGCGCAGGCGGTGAGCCAACACAGCGTCGAGCGCGTTTATGTTAGCCTGATGACCGAGGACGCGCAGGCAGAGATGCAGGGGCATGTATTGCCCACTCTGCCACTTTCTGTAGCCAATGCACTGGAGCCTGTGCGAGCCGCGCAGGATGTCAACCTGAATGGCGAGTCTGCGATGGTGCTCGCCAACGCCCCGGTGAACGGAGTTTTGAGCGGTTTTCAGATAGTAAATTTACGCATAGAAGCCGGTGGAGGGTTAAACTAGTGCTGCGGGGGAAAATTTGCATTCAAATTTAGGGCTGGCCTCCCCGTCTGCAACCGGCCTGTTGACCCACCGAGCGAGGACCGCGGAACGATCATGAGCCAAATACAAGGACTTGCAGCTCACGCAGCGGGCGCCGAATTACTGCCTTTCAAATATGATCCCGGCAAACTGGGCCTGCATGAAGTAGAAATCGCGATAACCCATTGCGGCATCTGCCACAGCGACCTCCATCTGATCTCGAATGACTGGGGCATCAGCCAGTACCCCTTTATCCCCGGCCATGAGATTGTGGGCACGGTGACGGCGATCGGCAGCGACGTAAAATCGCTGACTATCGGCCAGCGCGTGGGACTCGGATGGCAGTCGAACTCCTGCGGCGAGTGCGAGTGGTGTACACGTGGGATGGAAAACCTCTGCCCGCTTGTGGAAGGCACCTGCCTGCATCGCCACGGCGGATATGCTGACCGCGTTCGCGCCAATTCGCGCTTTGTAATTCCGATTCCGGCCGGCCTGGAAAGCGTGCATGCCGCCCCGCTGCTCTGCGGAGGCATTACCGTCTACAACCCGCTGCGCACCCATGAGATCAATCCCTCGTCGCGCGTAGGCATTGTGGGCATCGGCGGACTGGGACATATCGCCATTCAATTTGCGAGGGTCTTCGGCGCGCATGTCACTGCGTTTTCGACTTCGGCAGATAAGGAAGAGGAAGCGCGCTCGCTCGGCGCGCACCACTTTGTGAATACCCGCGAGTCAAAGGCGATGAAGGAAGCAGCCGGGACGCTGGACTTTATTTTGAACACGGCCAACGCCGACCAGGACTGGGGCGTGTATGTGCAGGCTCTTCGGCCCACGGGAGCGCTGTGCTTTGTCGGCGTGCCGCCCTCGCCGGTCTCGGTTCATGCATTCCCGCTGATCTCCGGGGTCCGCTCGATTACCGGCAACCCAACAGGCAGCCCCTACCGGCTGAAAGAGATGCTGGATGTAGCTGCTCGGCATGGGGTGAAGGCGCAGACCGAGAGCTTCCCAATGGCCAAGGCCAATGAGGCGATTGATAAGGTAAAGAAGTACAAGGTGCGCTACCGGGCTGTGTTGGCGAATTAGCCAAATCGGGCGTACGCTTCCCCGTGCGCCCACTGTACTCTGTATTGCCCCTGCTCATGCACAGGTTTTAAGTTCAGTTTTTCCTGACTCGATGGTTGCGGAAACCTGCGCCAGCAGATCTGTTGGGGCAATGGGCCTGACCAGCAGCTCAAGCGTTATTTTCCCGGTGCTGGCCTCAGCGGGCAGAACGTCGATCTCCACCGGGTCGGCTATCAAGAGGATCTTGCAATCCGGAATCTTCCTGTTCACGGCAATTGCAAGTTCAATCCCGCTCATTCCCGGCAATGTCGCATCCGCAATCAGCAGGTCGGGCGGCATCAGCAGCGCCATTTCAAGCGCGCCTTCGCAATCGTAAGCCGCTACAGCCGCGTAGCCGCCCTGGTTCAGGATCTTGGTGTATGCATCGGCGACAGAAAGCTCGTCATCGACCACCAGAACGATGGGACGCAAAGCGCCTGTATCAACAGACAATCCAGAGGCCGTGACCTCTTCAATGGGCACGACGGTGAAATTCGTCGCGGCCTTCCCAGGAAAACGCAGCGGCGCGCCTACCTTACTTTTTTGCATAGGACACCTTAGCCTCGTGAGCCACTGATCCGCTAATCGGGCAAATGTAGCAATCGATCCGCCCAAGCCCAGGGGCATACATATCGATCGGAACCTGATTCTTGATCAGCGGCACATGATGCACGCCGCAAACCGGCTGATTTGAACCTTTCGTCTCACAACAAATGACTGGCATGCGCTTCTCCTCTTCAGTTGAATCGGTGAAATTCCCCGACGCGTCTCAAGATCGAGCGGCAGAAGCATTGGGGTTGGCGCTTGTGAAAAGCAGACTGGACCCCGCCGGGAATTGCCTCTGTTCACAACCTAGCAGGCTATTTACACTACGGGGCAACTCTTCGCGCTACGGGCTAAGTCTTTTCAATCTCCTATTTATAGAGGGATTCAAGGGCTGAAGAGATCATCCATAGGAATGAACGGAATCTATTGAAGAGCTTGCTTATTCTGACTGCGGTTAGTATGCTGCTAATTGCAGGATAGTTTTACGAAAATTTAGCGATACGTTAAGTCAGCGTTCTCGCAATCCAAGTAGCCGACAGTCGAGGGGGGGAACCAAGACATGGCACCTAATTCGGATTCGAACGCAGAACCGATGAAGTTTCAATCGGTTCTTCAGGTGAACGTCCCAAAGGGCCGGGACGGAAAACACAAACAAATTGTGACGCAATTGCTGAGCGACATCGATCATTTGACTGCCGGCTCCGCGCTGAAGATCCCGCTTTCGGCCTTGCCGGATAGCAAAGAGAACATCCGCTCGGCCCTCAACCGCGCCACAAACTTCAGAGGCATGGAAGTGGCCACATCCAGCGACGCCGAATACCTCTATGTGTGGAAGGTCGAAGCCGTAGTGTGAGGATTGGCCCCGGGACCGCGCAGTTGGGCGGTCCAGCTCTCGCCTGGGGTACACTTGACTGACGTTGGACATTTAAATAACACCAATCCGAGTCCCCGACCTGCAGAATTTGCTTTTGACTGATTCTCCGCTTACAGTACTTCCTGTGAGAACAGCGCTCATTGCCGTTACATTTATTTTTTCTGCAGTCTCCTGCGCCATTGCGCAGAATCAAAACGATGCGATTAAAGTCACTTTCGCGATCGACGGAGAAACTGTCCTGTGCGACAACTTCAATGTTGAACTCAAGGTTGGGGAACGCGTCATTCCGGTGCGGTGCATCGATCAGGGGTTCATTGTGCCGAATATATTCGCCACGCTTTATGCCTCGCCGCAATCACGAGGAAGAAGCAATATCGATGTACAGATCAACTGCGGCAAATATGCCCTCGATTTTCCGGGTGAGTACCCCATATTCATCAGTCCCGGCGAATGGAAGGTAGGCATTGACTACCCTCCATTTAAGACCGCAGAAAGCGGAACTGGAAGGCCGCCAGAATCCGGATTTTGGATGAGTTCTGTCGAATGGAACTTTGATGGGTGCGAACCGTGTGTAGTCTCAACAGTGATACATCCTGACATTCCTCCCTCGGTTGTGGACCGCCTTCGCAAAGACCAGCCAACCGCGTGGGGGGAACGAGCAATGGACGATGCTTATGCCCTTGCGGTACTCCGGGTTGATTACAAGAAGAACCGCGATTATCTGCTGGATTTGCTCGGTGTATGTCTATCAAAGCCGAATCTGCCTCAACCGTTGGAAGATGTCTGCGATAGCAATTCAGGACTGGTTGACTACCTTGCAAATCTCTTCTGGCGTGGGGATAGCGAGTTGTTAAAGCCACTAATGAATGCTGCAGATTCAAGCTCATACGTTATAGACCCAGTAGGCACCTTCTATGCCGATCTTCTTGACCGTCGCTCTGAGGATGCTCTGCATGTGATCGCAGGCCTCTCGATTGAGAAACAGATTGCGGCATGCAAACTGGCAGGGCATGACGACTTGAGCTTAGATTCGCCGAAAATGGAGCGCGTCGAGAAGCAGCTGCGGACAGATAATGGTGCGGTGGCCCTGCGATGCCTGCAAACCCTGGAAAACACGGATAATCATCACCGTGCGGAGTGATTTAGCGATCACCCAAAGGATGTGGGGCCAGCACAATTTGAATGAGAATAGAAGCATGACCTCCATGCGCATTGATAAGTGGCTGTGGGCGGCGCGGTTTTTCAAGACGCGGGCGCTCAGCGCGAAGGCCTGCGACCTGGGGCGGATTCACTCCAACGGACACGAGGCCAAGCCGGCGCGCGATGTGCGCGTAGGCGATCTGCTGCGCATCAAAAACGAAGGCGGGGAGTTTGAGATCGAGGTGCTGGCGCTGAGCGAGATGCGCGGGCCGGCGGCAGTTGCCCAGACGCTCTATCGCGAGACCGAGGCAAGCAAAGAAGCGCGGCTCAAGGCCGCTGCGGAGCGCAAGGCGATGCAGGAGTTTGCGCCGCTGCCCGAGCACAGGCCGACGAAGCGCGACCGGCGCAGAATCATTCAGTTTCGCGGCGGCGGTTAGGCGAATCAGAAAAGCAGAATGCTCCGAAGATATGGAATCTCCGGAGCATTCTGCTTTTGAGAAACAAGCTATAGCTGCGAGGTGGTTGTGGCGTTGAACTTCATCCCCGAAGCTGTCTCCAGATTCGTGATCGCCGAGTTGATGACCGCGTAGATCTGCTCCCGCTGGCTGGCTGTGCTCAGGTCGAGCGTGGCGCTGCTTGAAACCGAGTTTGACGCGAGCGCCGCGTTGAACGCGGTCTGCGCCTGCGCCGCGGTAAAGTACTGCGCCGCTGCTGTGCCGTTCGAGTAATCCAATAACTCGAAAACATTCGTGAAAACAGTTTCCAACGCGCTTATGCTGAACGCGATGTGATTGGTTGGAAGAGTGGTCGTGGTCGCGCTGGTGGTTGGAATCGGATTGTCGTACATCTGATCGAGGTAGTAATGCACCTGGTAGGGATATTGCGAATAGGTGCTGTCATTTCCCCAGACCGAGCTGTATGAGTCTACCGTTGCCACCGTCGAGGCGGTTGCCGTGGCGCCCAGCGTACTATAGGAAGCAACCAGCCCGCCGTAGTAACCCTGGTTGTAGGCGACATTCAGAATCACATCCAGGAAACTGTTCGGAAGGCTGTCAAAGTCGGCCAACGCCTCGTCGTATTCCGGTTGCCAGGGAGTTACCCAACCGCCCGTGCCGGTTCCGATAATGTTCAGGGCCACCATGTCGTTGTAGTGGAAGAACGCAGGCAGCATGGGACCGTAGTATTTGTTGTTGAACGACGCCGGGGTGACTGCGGCGGCCTGAGCCGCGTTGCCGGCCACTGTATAGCCGATGTTCTTCTGAATGGCGATATAGTTCACCAGCGCATGACCATCCGCGGCGTAAGCGCCCGCCACCATATCGTCAACGTAGTCGTTGATTTGATACGGTCCGCCCTGGCCCTCTCCCATCACCGCCTGCTGATCGGCCAAGGGATCAATCAGGTTGCTGCTGGATACGTAGGCCTCGGTCTCCAGATTCTCCTGCAACAACTGACCCATAATCGATCCGTATAGGTAGTCCTTGTTGAACTGGATTCCGGGGAAACCCTCTTCGATGAGGTGGCCGTACATCACGCCGGCGATGAAGTTCGACATGATCAGGTCATTATAGTTACCGCCGGTCAGGGTCATGTTATCCTCCGCGGTGGTATAGCCACTCACGCCCAGCAATAGGTGGAAGCCGATGGCGCCTGTAGTAGTTACTGACCCACCGGAGCCGGAGGAGGAGGTGGTAACATCAACCGCCGAGCTTTGCGAGGATGTTCCATCGGAATCCGTGGCTGCAACCGTGTAACTGTACGAGGTCGATGCCGCAAGTCCGCTGACCGCATAACTTGTGCCGCTGGTTACTGTGGCAAGCTCGGAACCATTCTCATAGACCGTATAACTCGTCACCGAACAGCCGCTAGCCGCCGTTGAAGCGGCCCAACTCAGCGTGGTGCTGGTACTGGTCGTCCCAGAGGCCTCTAGCCCCGTCGGAACGCTCGGTGAGGAGGTGCAGCCGGACGCCGATGCGGCAGCGAACACGGCATAGTTGAGATTCCAGCCGCCATTATCCTGATTGATCGTCAATGTCTGCTGGCCCGCTGGCAGAGTTACGCTGGCGGTCACGTTGGTCCAGGTCTGCCAAGCCCCGGTATCTGGAACAGCGACCGAGCCGCTGAGGTTGGTTCCCGCGGCATTCGATATGTGGAAGGCATCGGAGATCGCGCTTTCCGCAGCGACACGGAATGTA
>Ga0181534_10000545_pt1 | contig 26181 bp, 20 predicted proteins | sample PEATcosm2014_Bin_37_FD_119758 | JGI IMG/M metagenome (GOLD analysis project Ga0181534, IMG submission 119758) | Peatland microbial communities from MTU Mesocosm Facility, Houghton, MI, USA - PEATcosm2014_Bin17_10_metaG | ecosystem: Environmental > Terrestrial > Soil > Wetlands > Peat | place...
GCAGCATGGAAGCGGCCGTCGGCGCGGCCACGTGACCGGTCGGCGCCCAGGTGTGGAAAGGCCACATGCCGGCCAGAATCGCAAAGCCGGTGAAGACCAGCGGAAAGCACCACATTTGGAAGCTCGCGGGAAGGCCCGCGTGAGCCAGCGCGTCCAGCGTTGTGGAGTGGCTGCCCGCCGCCGTGTAGGCCGCAAGCAGGCCGACGAGCACCATCGCCGAGCCCGCGAAGGAGTAGAGCGCCAGCTTCATGGCCGCATACTCGCGCCGCGTGGAACCCCAGATGGCGATCAGAAAATACTTGGGGACGATTGCGATTTCATAGAAGACAAAAAGCAGGAACAAATCGAAGCTGAGAAAGACTCCGTAGACTCCGCCAATCAGCGCCAGAAAAAATGCGAAAAAATCTTTTGTCTGTTTGTCTATATTCCAACTGAAGAGCACGCCGGCGACCGCGGCAAGGCCCGTAAGCAAGACCAGCACGCGGCTGATGCCGTCGGCTGCCAACAGGAAATGAATTCCCATCGACGGCACCCAGGTCACGTCAACAAAGGTCATGCGTCCCTGACCCATGCCGGCCACAAAGCCCGCCACGCCCAACGCCAGCCCGGCCGCGGCGACGGCCAGCGCCAGCCAGCGCGCCAGCCCGGGCCGCCCCTTGGGCAAGAGCGCCGAGAGCAGCGCTCCGGCAAACGAAATGTAGATCGTAAATGCCATAAGCGACACCGAGCTCAAATGAAATATCGACAACATTAAAATCTCCAGTGAGCCAAAAGGTTCACCACCGTGGGGTTCACATTATCCACAATCAACGAAGGCAAAAACCCCACCAGCAGCATCAGCCCAATCACCGGCGCGAGCGCCAGCCGTTCGCCGTGATGCAAGTCTGGAAAGCCGGCGCAGTGCTCCGGCAGCGGCCCGGTAAAGACCTTCTGAATCACGGTGAGAATCACGGCCGCTGTGACCAGCAGCCCGAGAACGGAAACCGTTGCCGCAACCCAAGCCAGCGAAAAGACGCCGCGGAAGATCAGGAACTCGCCGACAAAACCGTTAAGCCCCGGCAGGCCAAGAGATGAAAAAAGCGCAATGCCCATAAGCCCGGCCAGCACCGGCGCGGGTTTGCGCAGTCCGCCGAACTGGTCGATGCCGCGATGTCCGCCGGTGCGCTGCTGAATCATCGCCACAAACCAGAAGAGCGCGGCGGCAGTAATGCCGTGGTTGAACATTTGCAGGATCACGCCGTTGAGCGCGATGGCTTGGCTGGTCTGCGCCCCTGCTCCAGCCGCCGGAACCGCCAGCGCAAAGATTGCGAGCAAACAATAGCCCAGGTGATTCACAGACGAGTAGGCAAAGATGCGCTTCAGATCCTTCTGCGCCGCGGCGGCCCATGCGCCCATCACGACCGTGGCCACGGCCAGCACTAGAAGCGGCGTGCGCATTTGAGAGATTTGAGGGCCAAAGAGCGGCAGAGCGATACGCAGCAGCCCGTAGAGGCCCATCTTCGACATCGCGCCGGTCAGAAGCATCGTCACCGGCGAAGGGGCTTCGGCGTAAGCCGCAGGCAGCCAGGTGTGGAAGGGAATCATCGGGACCTTCACCGCAAAGCCCGCAAGTACGCCAATCGCCAGCCAGAACGTCACCGGACCCAGATGCGCCGTGATCATCTGCTCCAACTCGCCGGTTGAGGCAAGCAATGTGAGGTGCGGAAAATCCATGCTTCCGGTGGCGACAAAGACGGCCAGGAACGCGACCAGCAGAGCCACCGAACCGGCCATGGTGTAGACGAAGAACTGCGTCGCCGCCGGCCCCCTTCGCGCCCCACCCCACAGCTTGATGAGGAAGAAAGCGGGAATCAGGCTCAGCTCCCAGAACAAGAACCAGTGAAAGAAATTGAGCGCCGTGAAGGAGCCGATGAGTCCGGCTTCAAGCGTCAGCACCAAGGCAAAATAAAGCCCCGGCTGGTGGTGCACGCGCGCGGCCGCATCGACGGACATCAGCGTGACGATAGCCGAGAGCAGCAGCATCAGCGCGCTCAGGCCGTCCACGCCGAGGTGATACTCGATGCCCAGCGACGGCGCCCACGCGTGAAGCTCGATCAATCCGTAGCCGCCGATCACGGACCCTCGACTCCACGCCGTCCAAACCACCAGAGCCAGAGCCAGCGTGAGCAGCGTCGCGAGCAGGGCCACTTCACGCGCGCGCTTGCCCGAGACAAGCGCAACGGCCGCACCAAGCAGGGGCAGCGCGGTCAGCAGCGAGAGTAAAGGAAATTCATTCATGGCCGGCTGCTCCAAATCAGAATTGCGGCCAGCACCACCACGGCCAGCGCCAGAATTCTCAGGTAAGTTTGCACGCGGCCCGTCTGCACGCGCGAGAGCAGGCCGCCGCCTGCGCTCAATTCATCGCAGCCTTTGTCGAAGCCGCCGTCCACCACATTCGTGTCGAGAAAGCGATTCAACCGCGCCCACAAAGCGAAGACGCCCGCAACCCCAGCCACCGCGCCGCCCCAGACTCTGCGGTCCAGCCAATCGGCGACGCGCGCCCACCAGAGGTAGAATGCAATCACCGTCGATCCGTAAAATTCATCCACATAAAGGCGGTCGCGCAGCGCGGCCCACACTGGCGGCGCTGCCTGCTCCAGCGCGTCCGGCTCCTCCGGCTTGGGTGAACGATCGCCGTATATCTTCCAACTCAGCCAAAGGCCAAAGAGTACGACCACAGTCGAAGTCGCCATGATTGTCAGCAGCCCCGGCTCGGTCAAAACATGTGGATTGAAACTCGCCGCGCGGCCATCCAGAAAGGCGCGGAACCATGGCCATGCGGGCGTTCCAATCAACCCCAGAGCCATCGCGAAGAAGGCTAGAATCGAAAGCGGCACGGTCATCACCTTGGGGCTTTCGTGTGCGGGAGTCTTGCCCCTCCAGTAGCCGAAAAACACATACGCCACCTGCCGCGTCATGTAAAAGGCCGTCAGCAGCGCGCCAAAAACCAGCATGTAAAACGGTGTCTTGGCCACGCTCCAATGCTGCGCCGCTTCCAGGATTCCGTCCTTGCTCCAAAAGCCGGAGAAGAGCAGCGGAAAGCCGCAGAGGGCCAGCATTCCTATCGCATAAGTCAGAAATGTCAGCGGCATATCGGACTTCAACCCGCCCATCTTGCGAATGTCCTGCTCCTCGTGGCAGCCGTGAATCACCGAGCCCGCGCCGAGGAAGAGCAGCGCCTTGAAGAAGGCATGCGTGATCAGATGAAAGATTCCCACCGCAACGCCGCCCATGCCCAGCCCGGCCATCATATAGCCCAGTTGCGAAACGGTGGAGTAAGCCAGAATGCGCTTGATGTCGTTCTGCGCCACGGCGATCAGCGCGGCAAAGACGGCGGTAAACGCGCCCACCCATGTAACTGTTGTAAGCGCTGTAGTCGTTCCGCCAGCCAGCGCCCCGGCGTGCATCAGCGGATAAACGCGAGCTATCAGGTACACGCCCGCAGCCACCATCGTCGCCGCGTGAATCAGCGCCGAAACCGGCGTTGGGCCTTCCATCGCATCCGGCAGCCAGACGTGCAGCGGGAACTGTCCGCTCTTGCCCGCCGCTCCGGCAAAGATCAGCAGGCCAATCGCGCCCGCCGCGGATAGGCCCAGCGCCGCAGGCTGAGAAAGCAAGGCTGCCAGCGAGTTTGACTCGATGGAACCCGCGCCGTTGTTATAGAAAAGCAGTGTGCCGGATTGCGCGAAGAGCCATACAATGCCGAGCAAAAAGAAAACATCGCCAACGCGCGTGGTAAGAAAAGCCTTTTTTGCAGCGGCGGCGGCAGCAGGCTTCTGGTACCAGAATCCAATCAGCAAATACGAGGTGAGCCCGACCAACTCCCAGCACATGAAGAGCAGCAGCAGACTGTTGGCAATTACCACGCCCAGCATGGCTCCGGCAAAGAGCGACAGGAAGCAGAAGAAGCGCGTGAAGTTCTCATCGTGCTTCATGTAGCCGAGTGAGTAAATGAAGATCAGCAAGCCGACAAAGCTCACCATTACCAGCATCGCGGCGGAGAGCGGATCGAGCACCCAGCCCAGATCTACATTCGTAGCGCCCACTTGAATCCATGTGAAGTTGAGCACTTCGCGTGCGGCGATCCCTTGCATCCATTCACTAACCACATGGACGAACGCGAAGATCGAAAGCAGCAGCGAAAGACTCATTGCTCCAACAGCCAGAGTTGCCGAAACTCCGCGCCTGGACTGCTTGAGCAGCGCGGCCAAGCCCGCGGCCACAATCGGCAGAGCGGGAATCAGCCATAGCATCTCCGTGATGGGAGAAGCCGCGGCCTGCGGGGCGAATGAAATTGTCTCCTGCATCAACCGCTCACCCCTTCATCCTGTTCATTGCATCCAGGTCCGTTGTCTTGGCGTGGCGATGAATCTGGATCACCAGACCCAACCCCACGGCAGCTTCAGCCGCCGCAACCGCGATAGAAAAAATCGCAAACATCATCCCCGTCAGCAACTCCGGATGCGGCCCGTAGCGCCAGAAGGCGATCAGATTCAGATTGGCCGCATTCAGCATCAGCTCAATTCCGATCAAGACAAGAATCGCATTGCGCCGCGTCAGCGCGCCGGCCAGGCCGATGGAAAACAAGAGCGCGGCAACGAGAAGATAACCGGAAAGCGGCGTCATCGCTTCTCCTCTTTCTCATGGATGGCTATGATTACCGCGCCAATCATGGCCGCTGTCAGCAGAACGGCGATAATCTCCAACGGCAAAACGTAACGGCCAACCAAAGCCTGGCCAATCTGCTGGACAGTCACGACAGGCGCGGGCGCGGCCTTGGGCAGCATCGGCGCGGTTTGCAGCACCGCCCAGCCCAGCACGGCAAAAACCGCCGCCGCAATCATCAAGCCAACCGGCCATAATTTGCTGAAGACTCCACCCGTAGGCGTCTCCGAGCCTTTGGTGAGCAGAATCGCAAAGACTACCAGAATCGCCACCGCGCCGATATAAACCAGAATCTGCGCAAAGCCGGCAAACTGCGCGTCAAGTTCCAGAAACAGCAGCGCCAGGCCGGCAAAGGCCACCGTGAGCGCGAGGGCGCAGTGCACCGTGTTCTTCAGCAGAATGGCCGCCAGGCCGCCGGCCACGGTGAGCGCCGCAAGGATGTAAAAGACAAAGCTCATCGGCTGTTCCTTTCAATTTGAGACTGAGCGAGGGACGCAACTTTTTGCCCCCATTTGTCGGTCTCAGTTCCGCAGACTTCACATGTGCCACCACCCCATAGGATTTGACTTAGTGATTGTGGTATTCGAACTTTTGGGGACGGCGTTTTACAATGCGGACAGAAAACTGCATCAAGATTTACACCCCATCTGTTTTTTACAATAGTTCCGTGAATAACCAGCACTACTCCGATGGCCAGTACGCAAAAAATCATTACTATTGTGATCATCGCAGTTATTTCTCCTCAGAGTGCGGGTCAATCACGCTCGAATTTTTGGTCTATTACCTCAACTCATCATGTTCTCAATAATTTCAGAAGCTCATTCAGCATAGCGATACCTCCTCGGCCCGATCTTGCCTCTGCGCAGCCCGCCCAGGCCCAGGCCCACGTAGGCCGCAATCAGAATCGCCGAGCAAACCACCCAGCGCAGCCAGCCATCGCCCATAAATCGCCAGGCCCCGGCAACAAAGAGATTCAGCAGGCACATCGGCAGCACAAACTTCCAGGCAAAGTTCATCAACTGATCTTGCCTCAGCCTCGGCAGCGTTCCGCGCAGCCAGATAAAAACAAAGATCGACAGCATCAGTTTGGAGAAGAACCAGATCCACGAGGGAACCCAGGTGAGAAAGGAAAACGGCGCCGTCCATCCGCCCAGAAAGAGCGTCGCGCCCAGCCCGGAGATGGAGAACATCGCCAGATACTCGCCCAGAAAAAAGAGCGCAAATTTGAAGCCCGAGTATTCCGTGTGATAGCCGGCCACCAGCTCCGACTCGCCCTCCGGCAGATCGAAGGGCGAGCGATTGGTCTCCGCCGTGGTCGCGATCGCATACATCAAAAACCCCGCAAAGCCCCACGGCGTAAATATGTACCAATGCGGCAGGCCGTGGCTGTAATGGTTCTGCGCGGCCACAATCTTGGTCAGTGAAAGCGAGCCGGAGATCATCACCACCGTCACGCTTGAAAGCAGCAGCGGGACTTCATAACTGATCATCTGGGCCACGGCGCGCATGGCGCCGAGCAGCGAATATTTGTTGCGGCTCGACCAGCCGGCCATGAAGACGGCCAGCTCCGTCGAGGTGCCCATGGCGAAGTAAAACAACAAGCCGCTGTCCATCTCGACCAGCGTCATGTTGCGGCCCATTGGCAGCACGGCAAAGCCCATGAAGACCGTCAGCACCAGCAAGACCGGGGCCAGAAAATGCACCGCCGTGTCGGCTCTCAGCGGAACAATATCTTCCTTGGTCAGCGATTTGATGCCGTCCGCGATGGGCTGAAAGAAGCCAAACGGACCCACGCGATTCGGCCCCAGCCGATTCTGAATCCTGCCCAGCCCCTTGCGCTCAAAGACCGTGGTCAGCGCAAAGAGAGCCGGAAAGAGGCCGACAATCACCGCCACGCTGAGCAGCACGCCAGCCGCCGCCTGCCAGCCCGCGGGCAAAAAGCTCACCAGCCATTGGCGCAGCAGAACGAAGATCTGGTCCAGAGTATTCATGAGCTAGACGCCTCCTTCCACTGGCCGCGCCGGAACTTCCGCGCCTCGCACCGCCGCCGCAATGGCGCCAGCCGTCGCCTTGGTTTCGGATTTGATTTTGGCTTCAGCCAGCCGCGCATCGACGGCCGCGGCTTCTGTGGGATGAATCTTGTGGTAATACTCATTCGGCTTGGCCAGTTGCTCGCGGTTCAGCAGCAGAGCGCCAAAGCGATCCGTCGTGCTCAGCTCGAATACCGTATTCATTTTGATCGCTTCAAAGGGGCAGACCTCGACGCAGATCTGGCAGCTCATGCAGACGGAAATATCGATGTCGAAGCGCGCCGGATAATACTGCGCCTTGCCCAGGTAATCCAGCTTTTTGTCCCTGGATTTCTCGATATAAATGCACTTTGGCGGGCATTCTTTTTCGCAAATCTGGCAGGCCACGCAGCGCATCCCAGCCTCCCACTCCGGCCCGCCGCCGTCGCGGTTCTCCTGGTCGAAAACCAGAAAGGGAAAGACGCGCGCCGCCTCAAACGGGGCGATCCGCTGCTCCGGATATTCGACCGTCGTCAGCCGTTCGGCACTGAAGTAGCTCGCGAAGAAATTCCTCGCCGTCTCCGCCAGTCCCTTGATGATGCCTTCGCCCAGCAAGAAAACCTCCAAACAGTCGTCAGTCTTCAGTTATCAGTCATTGGTGTAAGCGGGCAACTGATAACTGACCACTGACCACTGACAACTGACAACTATCTATCCACTTCCCCCAGCACAATATCCACGCTGCCAAAGATCAGGACCACGTCGGCTATATCGTGACCCAGGCACATATCTTCCAGCACCGTCAGGTTGATCAGGCTCGGCGGGCGCACCCGATAGCGATACGGATTCGGACCGCCGTCACTAATCAGATAAAAACCCAACTCGCCCTTCGGCGCTTCAATGCGCCCGTAGGCCTCGCCCGGCTTGGGACGGAAGCCGCGCAGCCGGGCCTTGGGGTCCATCACCGGGCCGCCGGGAACGTCCTTCAATGCCTGATTCAAAATTGTGATCGACTCGCGCATCTCCAGCAGCCGGATCATAAAGCGGTCGTAGACATCGCCATGATCGCCCAGCGGCACGCGGAATTTAAAGCGGTTGTAAATCCCGTAGCCGTCCACCTTGCGTATGTCGTAATTCACGCCCGAGGCGCGCAGCATCGGCCCGCTGACCCCGGCGTTGACGGCAAGCTCGGCCTTCAGCACGCCCACGCCCTGGCAGCGCGCCATCAGAATTTCATTTGACCGCAGCAGTTGCTCAAACTCATCCACAAATCCCGAGAACCCCGCCACCACCTTGCGCGTTCGGTCCAGCCAGCCCGGCGTGGCATCCACGCGGCAGCCGCCAAAGCGCATGTAGTTGACCATCATGCGCGCGCCGGTCAGCTCCTCAAAGAGGTCCAGAATCTTTTCCCGCTCGCGGAAGGCATACATCAGCGGCGTACCGCTTGCGCCCATTTCCTGAATTAGAAATCCGATTGTCGAAGCGTGATTCTGGAAGCGCGTCAGCTCGCCCAGAATCACTCGCAGATATTCGGCGCGTTCGGGAACCTCCTGGCCGGTCAGCTTCTCGACTGCCAGCGCATAAGCCCAGTTATTCGTGATCGGGCAGACGTAATCCAGCCGGTCGGTAAAGGGCATCGAGGCCAGGTAGCTCTGCCCCTCGGCAATCTTTTCGTGGTTGCGATGCAGGTAGCCGAAGACCGGCCGCAGCCGCACCACGCGCTCGCCGTCCAGCGCGACATCCATGCGGAAGACGCCGTGCGTCGAGGGGTGGTGCGGCCCCATCGCCACCTCGAGCAACTCGCCGTCGCCGCTCTCGGCAATCAGGTCGGGACGGTTCCAGCCCTGGGGCCTCACATCCTGCCGCTTTTCGATTTTGGTCTCCGCCAGACTCATGCCGTCGTTGACCCCTGATCTCTGATCTCTGATCTCTGATCTCTGCTTTTCTGCGCCTGCGCGCGCTTCAGCACTTCGTCATGGGCCGTCGGCTCGTACTCAAAGTCGTCTGGCTCCACGTAATCGCGCCGCATGGGATGATCCTTGAACTCCTTCCACATCAGCAGCCGGCGCAGATCCGGGTGCCCCGTGTAGACGATTCCGTAGAGATCGAAAACCTCGCGCTCCTGAAACTCCGCCGAGCGCCAGACCGGCGTCAGCGATGGCAGTTCGACTTGATCCGTACGGTTCACTGTCCTCATTTTGAGGATGACAGGCCCATGTTTTTTCCCGACCGAATAGAGGTGATAGACCGCCTCCAGATAGCCCGGTTCGGTGCGTTTGCGCGTCTCTTCAACCGTCTCCTCGACGCTTTGCTCAACGCCATCCACGGTCTTGGTCACGGCGCGGGTGACTTTCACTTTTTCCGAGATCTCTTTATCCGGCCAATCCACGCCAGTCACATTCGATAGAAAATCCAGCTTCAATTCGGCGTCGTCGCGCAGGAATGTGGCAACGGCAAAGGCGCACTCCGGAGCAAGCCGCAGCGAGTGCTGGCCGCTGGGGCTGGGGTTCGTGACAATCTCCACCCCCGCGCCCGGAATGGCCGCCTCTATCGCCGATTTGATTTCTTCTATCGTCTGCAAATTGCTGTAATCCCTCGGGGGCTAAAGCCCGCATTTTTTATGCGACCTTTGCGGCCCGGCTGAAGCCGTGCCCTTGTTACAAAGCCGATAGATGAAACCTACTCAAGAATGTTAGTCGCAATTCAAAGTCCCTTAGTCCCTTAGTCCCTTAGTCCCTATTACTGAATCACCACCGGCACCGTCCACACGCCCTTGTTCGACGCCGGCTCCAAATCGTGCGCCCCCTGCACCGGCACGGGAAACTCGCTCTGCCCTTCTGCGTTCAAATGCCGCGGACGATCCTCGCCTGTCAAGCTCTGGGCATCGATTTTTTTTTGAAGCGTCATAAAGGCCTGCATCAACGCCTCGGGCCGCGGCGGGCAGCCGGGAATATGCACGTCCACCGGAATGTAGCGGTCAATCCCCTTGAGCACGTTGTAGCCCTGTTTGAATGGCCCGCCGCTGATGGCGCAGGCGCCCATGGCGATGACGTACTTGGGCTCGGCCATCTGGTTATAAAGCCGGACAACCTGGGGCGCCATCTTTTTGGTCACCGTGCCGGAGATAATCATCAAGTCAGCCTGGCGCGGCGAGGGCCGGAAGACCTCCGCGCCAAAGCGGGCCAGATCGTAGCGCGCCATCGTCGTTGCAATCATCTCAATGGCGCAGCAGGCCAGCCCAAACTGCATCGGCCAGATCGAGTTCCGCCGCCCCCAGTTATACAGTTCCTGGATGGTGGTCACAAAGACCCCTTGCTTGCCCAGTTCGATCTTCAGTCCGTCATCCATGGTCGCTTCGCTCCAGTTGTCAGTTGCCAGTTGTCAGTTGCCAGTTGTCAGTTATCAGTTATCAGTTCTCAGTCTCTTGCAATCAGTGCCCACTCGTCTGGGTGTTCCAGAACTCGATTTTGAGACCTGGAAAACTGACAACTGAAAACTGAAAACTGATAACTGCCGTTACCCCCACGTCAGAACCCCCTTGGCCCAGGCCCAGGCCAGCCCCTCGATCAGCAGCAGCACAAAGACCAGCATCGCCCCGCAGGCCGCGGCGGTCAGGCCGCTGAAGGCCACGGCAAAGGGCAGCAGAAAAACCGACTCCACGTCAAAAATCAGGAAAATAATCGCGTACAGGTAATAGGCCGAGTGGAATTGCATCCACGCATCGCCCTTGGACTCCAGCCCGCACTCGTAGATGGCGTTCTTGATGGCATTCGGCTTGGCCGGAGAAAAGAGCCGCGCCCAAAGCCAGGCCAGCCCCAGCGGAGCCAGCCCAAAGCCCAGCGCCGCCGCAAACAGAACTGCCAGAGAAAAATAGGGGTTGGAAGCCATTGTGGAAAAGAAAAACCCTCTGCTTTAACGTACCAGTTGGATGGTTGTTTTGGCCAAAAGATGCGTTCGGGTAACTCCGCTCACTCCCATTATTGCCTGTTCATCCCATCTTGTGAACCGTTCGCCGCAACCGGCCTTGAATCCGCACGCCCGGCCTTGCCTTTTCGGCCTTTGCTGGCGACCCGGTTACCGCTCGAACGGCCTGCCGTGATACAAAGACTGGGAACGGAGAGCACGATGGATTCCTTGCAGCAAATGAGCGGAAGCCGGCATGAGTATCGTCTGAAAACCTGGCAAAGAGTTTTCTTCCTGATTTTGGGCGTTGCAGTCATCGCCGGCGGCGCGTTCCTCGCTGTCAAGATCGCCCCCGAATTGGACGGGGCTCTCCTGGCGGCAATCATGATGCTCTTTCCGCTTCTCGGCCTCTACATTTTTGCCTGGGCGCTGCGCTCCCGGCTGGTCATCGACGGCACACGCATCGAGGTGCGCGGGGCCCTGAAGGAATACACCGCCGAACTCAGCCAGATTGAAGGCTTCCGCACTATCAGCTCGCGCAATGGCGACTATATTGTTCTTTACCTGAAGGAAGGCCGCGGCAAAATCACCCTCGCGCAATCCTTTGCCACCGGCGACGACTACCGCGCCTGGTTTCAGCAGCTCACCGATCTGGATGCGCGCGACCGCGACGCACTGCTCGCCGAGATCGCGCAAGATGCCGAGTTAGGCGCAACGCCCGAGGATCGCCTGGCCGCCTTGAAGCGCGCCAAAACCTTGAGTTACGTTGCAATTGCCGTCTCCCTTGCCGTCGCTATCGGAGTGAACTTCGCCCCTGTCGTCTATCGCCTGCCCTTGGCCGCCGTTCTCGCCCTTACGCCCGTGGCCGTGCTGATGCTGATGCAGCGTTCGCCGCTGCTCTATTCCTTTTTCAAGAAGAAGGCGGATCCTCGCGCCGACGTTGCTTTTATTCTGATGATCACCAGCTTCGGCATGGCCTTCACCGCCGCGGACATCGAATTCGTCTCGATCAAGCCGCTGCTCTATTTAATTATTCCGGTTGCGCTCGTCTACATTGCCGCCCTTTACAGCACAGCCAGCAAAAACAACCCAGTAATTGCCACCATCCTGGGCCTGCTCTTTGTTTCGCTGCCATACAGCTTCGGTCTCGCCGTCGTCGTAAATTCAATGGCCGACCGGTCCAAGCCCGATACCTATGAAGTGCCCGTCACCGGCAAGCACACGGAAAGTGGCAAATCCACCACGTACTACCTTGAACTTTCGCCCTGGGGACCGCTCAACGAGCCAAACAATCTCAGCGTTTCCTCCGCAATGTATACAGACACCGCGGCGGGCGACGCCGTCTGCCTTGCGCTCCATTCCGGCCGCCTGCACGCTCAGTGGTATCAGCTCACAGACTGTCCTGCCGAAGGCGCGCCCAATTCAACCCAAGCCGCGCCAACCCAAGCGGCACCGGCTCATACGCAAGCGGCTCCATAGCAGCACCCCATCGCAGACGCGCCACCAATTTATACTTCTCCATGTGACTCCGCCCATCGCAGACCGCCCAACCCGCCGCCGCATCGGCGTTGTCACCACCAGCCGCGCCGACTACTGCCATCTCTACTGGCCGCTGCGCGAGCTGGCCGCGCGCCCCGACGTCGAGCTCGGCCTCTTCATCCTCGGTGCGCATCTCTCGCCCGAGTTCGGCTCGACCATCCGCGAAATCGAGGCCGACGGCTTTCCCATCCTCGCCCGCATCGAGTGCCTGCTCAGCTCCGACACCGACACCGGCATGGCCAAGACCATCGGCATCGCCATCCTGGGCCTGGCCGACGCGCTCACCAGTTGGCGGCCAGACATTTTGCTGCTCATCGCGGACCGCTATGAGATGCTCGCGCCAGCCTCGGCCGCCGTCGCCCTGCGCATTCCCATTGCGCACATTGAAGGCGGAGAAATCTCCCAGGGCGCAATCGACGACCAGGTCCGCAACGCCCTGACCAAGCTGGCCCACATTCATTTCACTTCCACAGCCACCGCCCGCCGCCGCGTCATCGCGATGGGTGAGGAGCCTTGGCGCGTGCATCACGCCGGCGCGCCCTCGCTCGACCATCTGCGGCGTTCAACGCTGCTCAGCCGCGAAGACCTCGAAGCCAAGCTGGGCCTTGAACTAACCCCACCCACGCTGCTGGCGGCATGGCATCCGGTGACCATTCTGCGCAATACCAACGCCGAGGACGACGCGTTTTTCGCCGCCCTCGCACAAGCTCCCGGCCAGCTTCTCATCGTCCATCCCAACGCCGACGCCGGGAGCTTCGCGCTCCTCGAACGCACGAGGGATTTAGCGAGCACGAGACCCCACACGCATCTCTTCGTCAACCTCGAACCCCTCACCTATTTGAGCCTGCTGGCCAACGTAGACGCCATGCTCGGCAACTCCTCGAGCGGCATCATGGAGACAGCCTCCTTCGCGCAGCCCACGGTCAACATCGGCCTCCGCCAGCAGGGCCGCGAGCGCGCCCGCAACATCCTGGACGCACCGGCCGAGACAGCGGCCATCCTCGCCGCCATTGCCCAAGCCCTGAGCCCTGAATTCCGCGACTCCCTGCGTGGCATGGCCAACCCCTACGGCGACGGAACAGCCTCCGCCACCATCGCCCGCGTCCTGGCCACCGTCCCGCTGGAAGGCCTGCTGATCAAGCAACCCGCATACCTTGATGAACAAGGTTCTGCTTGAGGTTCGTGCTATCCCACCCATTCCGCGAAAGAAAACACAGATCCTTCGTCTACGCTCAGGAGCGGAATGGATGGACCCAGCATTGGCGTCTGGCCTATTTTCGAACGTGACCCGCCTCGTTCCCCGCATCAGGCTGCAAAAAATCCCCGCCCCCCAAATAAATCTCTCCCTCACCCCTGACATTTCCCGCATCGATAGGAGAGAATTGTCATTGACCCCAAGGAGCCCACTGTGTTGAACCTGACCTACGTCGATTGGCTAATCATGCTGCTGTATTTTGTCTTTGTGCTGGGCATCGGCTTTGCCCTCAAGCGCCACATGAAGACCAGCAAAGACTTCTTCCAAGCTGGCCGCGCGCTGCCCGCCTGGATCTGCGGCCTGGCCTTCATCAGCGCCAATCTGGGCGCGCAAGAGGTCATCGGCATGGGCGCTTCCGGCGCCAAATACGGCCTTGAGACGGCGCACTTCTACGGCATCGGCGCCATTCCCGCCATGATCTTCGTCGGCATCTTCATGATGCCCTTCTACTACGGCTCCAAAGCCCGCAGCGTCCCCGAGTTTCTGCGCATGAGGTTCGATGAGAAGACCCGCGCGCTTAACGCCTGCTCCTTTGCCGTGATGACCGTCTTCAGCTCCGGCATCTCGATGTATGCCATGGCGCGGCTCATCCAGGCGCTGCATGTCTTTGACGGCCTCTTCCACGCCCTTGGCCTCGATCCCAACGGCATATTCACCTTCTCGATCGTCCTCTCGGCGGCCATTGTGCTGCTTTATATCTTCCTCGGCGGCCTGACCAGCGCGATTTACAACGAGGTTCTGCAATTCTTCCTCATCATCGCCGGCTTCCTGCCCCTGGTGCTCATCGGTCTGCGCAACATCGGCGGCTGGAGCGGCCTCAAAGCCTCCGTCCCGCTGCAATACATGCATGAGTGGAAGGGCGTCGCCCACGCATCCACCAACCCCATGGGCATCGAAATCATCGGCATCGGCATGGGTCTCGGCTTCGTTCTCGGCTCGGGCTACTGGTGCACCGACTTCCTGGTTATCCAGACCGCCATGGCCTCTAAAAACATGGAGTCGGCCCGCCGCGTTCCGCTGATCGCCGCCGTCCCCAAAATGCTCTTTCCCTTCCTCGTCATTCTTCCCGGCCTGCTCGCCATCGGCCTGCCCACGCCCCACACCACCACGGTGACGCACACCGTCAATGGCGCAATCATCCGTGAAACCAACGTCGTCCCGCTCAATGTGGAGCAGGGCCGCGGCCTGGTTCCCGCCAAGATCAATCCCGTCACCGGCAAGCCCATGCTGACCGCCAGTGGCCAGCCGCTTCTCGACTACGACATGGCCACCCCCAACATGCTGCTGCACTTCTTCCCCACCGGCATTCTGGGCCTGGGCCTCACCGCGCTGCTGGCCAGCTTCATGAGCGGCATGGCCGGCAACGTCACGGCATTCAACACCGTCTTTACTTACGATCTCTACCAGTCCTACATCCACAAAGGCGCCAGCGACCGGCATTACATGGCCGTCGGACGATGGGCCACCGTCGGCGGCATTCTGCTGTCCATCGCCACCGCCTACGCCGCCATCAGCTTCAACAACATCATGGACACGCTGCAACTGGTCTTCACCTTTGTGAACGCGCCGCTCTTTGCGACCTTCCTGCTGGGCATGTTCTGGAAGCGCGCCACCGGCCACGGAGCATTTGCCGGCCTCATCTCAGGCACCGCGGCGGCCATGCTGCATCACGGCCTGACGCTGCCCATCGAGGCCCACGCCGGCATCCACGGCGGATGGATCGCCGTCCTGCACCACTATCCCAGCGACATGGCGCAGAACTTCTGGGGCGCTATCTTCGCCTTCACCACCAACTTTGTCGTCGCCGTCGTCGTAAGCCTCTCCACCAAGGCCAAGCCTGAGGCGGAGCTGGTCGGCCTGGTCCATTCGCTCACGCCCAAGCCCTCGCGCGCCCACATCATTTGGTGGAAGCGGCCCGAGGCCCTGGCCGTCGCCGTCCTGCTGGGCGCCGTCGCCATTAACATCTTCTTCTATTGATGCAACGACAAAGGAGCCACTTGCGGTGTGCCAAGAACGCACGTAAGCGTTTCTGGCACACCGCAAGTGGCTCCCTGGACAAATAGCACACAACCTATCGACTATTTTCCGCCCCGGTTGAATTCGTCGCCAATGCAGAATCAGACTGCGTTCTTTACCCGCACCACGGTGATCTTGCCGAAGCCTTCTTCAAAGACCGGCGGCTTGAGCTTTTCCGCCATCTTGCGCATCACATCCTCGCTGACCGAGCGGTCGCGTTTGCTGTTGCGCTCCAGGCAGACATCGAGCGGCACGTCGAAAAAGACCGCCTGCACCTCGTAGCCAAAGCTCTTGGCCATCTTGATCCACTGGCGGCGCTCATGGATGGAAAGATTGGTTGCATCCACATAATTCAACGGCATGCGAGCGATCAATCTGGCGCGCAGCAGGGAGCGAAGCGTGGAGAAGACCAGCCCTTGGTAGCGCTGCTCTTCAACGTCGTCGAAGAGAATGTTGCGCAAGAGGTCGCTTGAAAGGGGAGTGACGCCGCGGCGGCGAAACCAGGTGGTCTTTCCCGAACCGGGAAGGCCGATGGCCAGCACCACAAATCCCTTGGAAGCCGGCGACGAAGCCTCGGCCGCCTCGCGCTCGGGAGGAGGCAAGGAAGGCATCTCGGGTTGCGTCTCGAGTTCAAAACGCTCCGAGTTGGCCGGTTCATTCCACACCTGCCGTGAGGGCCGAGGCTGCCTGGCGGGCGGCTCGGGCCTTGGCGCGCGCTCTGTTCGGCCGGGTCGCGGCTCGGAAAAGGCGGGCTCCTGCGGCCGAGACGCGCGTGGCGGCTGAGTGGGCGCGGGGATCTCGTCCGGATAGAGCGGAACCAGCGGAGCAAGTTGATTCGATGGAAGTTCCTGGCCGATTTTGCCGGTGGATTCGGAGGTATTGGGGGTGTGTCGGGAGCGTCTTCTCATGCCGCCTTCAGTAGGTTCGTCTAGATACCGGAATACCACACTTCCCGACTGCACTGCAAATAGGGCGAAACCGCTAGGAATTTTTCAGAGATTCACGAGAGAACCGGTTCCCTCAAGATTCCTCTGCTGTGCACGCCGTCACATACGATCCTGTATTGGGAAGGGCACACTATGGATGCGAGAGCTTCCGCAAAAAACGAGGACAATGCGCGCTTCGATTTTGTCTCCGTTGCCAAAAATGCTACCATCAAGAGTTTGGTGGGAGTGCCCGTCGAGGGCAGCCAAAGCCGCCGGACTCGAACCAGCTTAAACCACAGCATCACCGACTACGAAGGAGAATTCACACATGGCAGTTAAGGTTGGTATCAACGGCTTCGGCCGCATTGGCCGCAACGTTTTGCGCGCCGCGCTAGGCAACCCTGAGATCGATTTTGTCGCCGTCAATGACTTGACCAGCCCGGCTACGCTGGCGCACCTGCTCAAGTACGACTCGATCCTGGGCAACCTGAAGAACGAAGTCACGGCCGGCGATGGCTTTATCGCCATCGATGGCAAGCAGATCAAGGTCTTCAGCGAGCGCGATCCCGCCAAGCTGGACTGGGCTTCGGTTGGCGCACAGGTCGTCGTCGAATCAACCGGCTTCTTTACCGACGCGCTCAAGGCGAAGGCTCACCTGGGCACGACCGTCAAGAAGGTCATCATCTCCGCCCCGGCCTCCAACGAAGACATCACTCTCGTTCTGGGCGTCAACCAGGACAAGTACGATGCCGCCAAGCACAACATCATCTCCAACGCCAGTTGCACCACCAACTGCCTGGCGCCGGTCGTCAAGGTCATCCTTGAGACCACCGGTCTGGTCAGCGGCATCATGACCACCATCCACAGCTACACCAACGATCAGGTCATCCTGGACACGCCGCACAAGGATCTGCGCCGCGCCCGCGCCGCCGCACTGAGCATGATTCCCAGTTCGACCGGCGCAGCCAAGGCCCTCAAGCTGGTCATTCCCGAAACTTCCGGCAAGCTGGACGGATTTGCCATCCGCGTTCCCACGCCGAACGTCTCCATTGTCGATCTGACCTATATCGCCGAGAAGCCCACCACCGCCGAAGCCCTGAACGCTGCATTCAAGAAGGCCTCCGAAGGCGAACTCAAGGGGATTCTGGGCTATGACACCAACCTGCTGGTCAGCTCCGACTTCAAAGGCTGCCCGCTCTCTTCCATCGTGGACGCGCCGCTGACCAAGGTCGTCGGCAACAGCGTCAAGGTGCTTAGCTGGTATGACAACGAGTGGGGCTACTCCAACCGCGTCGTCGATCTGATCGGCTTCCTGGTCGAGAAGGGGCTGTAGGCAGTTTTCAGTTTTCAGTTGTCAGTTGTCAGTTGTTTGATCGCTGACCACTGTAGTTACGCTTTGAAACTGGGTGCCCCAGGTTCCGATTTTGGGACCTGGGATACCCCTAATCCCGCACAACATACCGAATTAAACCATGCGCAAAAACATCCCAGGCACCTCGCCCTACGAGCCCATCATCGGCTTCTCCCGCGCCGTTCGCGTCGGCAACACCGTTCACCTCTCCGGAACCGGCCCCGTCGGCGCGGACGATCTGGACCCAGCCGCCCAGACCCGCCGCATCTTCGAGATCGCCGCTGCCGCGTTGGCTGAAGCTGGAGCCAGCTTCAACGACGTCGTCCGCACCCGCATCTTTCTGGCTCACGCCGAGGATTGGGAGGCCGTAGGCCGCGTCCATGGCGAGTTCTTTGGCACCATCCGTCCCGCCTCCACCATGGTCGTAGCCACGCTGCTCAGCCCCAAATGGTGCGCCGAGATCGAGATGGAAGCCGTCATCTCCAGCTCTGAATGCTGCTCAAAAGACGCTTAGAGCAAATAAGCGTCTTCCAAAGCAGGTTTTAACGGCTCTGGAAGCATCTTCGCTTTGTAACAGGGCACGGCTTCAGCCGGGCCGAAAATGAACCGTAAGAATCGTCGGGCTTTAGCCCCTGAGGGAATCTCCTCTGGCAACAACAATTGAACGGTGATGAATCCTGACTGACCACTGTTCACTGTCCACTGTTCACTGAAGGAAGAAACCATGCCCAAGCTCTCCATTCGCGACATCGATCTGGCCAACAAGCGCGTCTTTATCCGCGTCGATTTCAACGTTCCGCTCACGGAAGACGGCTCGACGATCACCGACGACACCCGCATCGTGGCCACGCTGCCCACCATTGTCTACGCCCTGCGCCACCAGGCCAAGGTGATCCTGGCCTCGCACCTGGGCCGCCCCAAGGGCAAGCCAAATCCCAAGTACTCGCTCCGTCCGGTTGTTGACCGCCTGCGCGCGCTTCTCGACAAGGAATTGGGAGAGAGCGTCAACGTCGCCTTTGCTCCCGACTGCATCGGCGAAGTGGCCACTGAACTAGCCACACAGCTTGAATCCGGCCAGGTGCTGCTGCTGGAAAACCTCCGCTACCACGCCGAGGAGGAAGCCAACGATCCCGCCTTCTCCAAGGCTCTGGCCTCATTGGCCGACCTCTACGTCAACGACGCCTTTGGCAGCGCCCATCGCGCCCACGCCTCTACGGAGGGGATCACTCACTTCCTCAAGCCCGCCGTCGCCGGCCTGCTGATGGAAAAGGAGATTACCTATCTGGGCAAGGCTCTTGAAGCTCCCGAGAAGCCCTTCGTGGCCATCATCGGCGGATCGAAGATTTCTGGCAAAATCGACGTCATCGATAACCTGCTCGACAAGGTCGATACCCTGGTCATCGTCGGCGGCATGGCTTACACCTTCCAGCGCGCACTCGGCGTCACCACCGGCAAATCGCTCGTTGAAGAGGACAAGATCGAGATGGCCAAGGCCGCGCTCGACAAAGCCAAGGCCAAGGGCGTCAATCTTCTGCTGCCCGTCGATAACATCCTTGCAGACAGCTTCTCGGCCGACGCCAAGACGCAGCCCTGGGATACCTCGGTCAACTTCCCCGCCGACTGGCAGGGCCTGGACATCGGCCCCAAGTCCATCGCTGCGATTGAAGAGGTAGTCTCGACCGCCCGCACCATCGTCTGGAATGGTCCCGCCGGCGTCTTCGAGTTTCCGCGCTTTGCCGTAGGCACCAACGCCATCGCCCACGCCGTAGCAGCCAACAAAGCGGCCATCTCCATCATCGGCGGCGGCGACTCAGTCTCCGCCATCAACAAGACCGGACTCGCCGACCAGATTACGCACATCTCGACCGGCGGCGGTGCTTCGCTGGAGTTCCTGGAAGGCAAGAAGCTGCCGGGGGTTGAGGCGCTGACGAACAAACAGTGAACAGTGATCAGTGAACAGTGGTCAGTTAGCCCCGCATCCGGCGCATGTGTTGTGCCAGATGCGGGGCTTTCTCCTCATGCAGGCAGTATCTATACGATACGATCATTGCAACTGGCGGAGTTTACCTACTTCAGCGGGGCGCCTCCATGGCAAGGAAGGCCCCGGTCGCGTGGAAGTCGTTCGTTTGGCTGTAGAAGCGTAGATCATTGCTGCTTGCTTTATGATGGGGTTGTGGCCAATTTCCCGCGGGCGTGGCGAAATGGCAGACGCAGCGGACTTAAGCAAACATGAGTGCGCCAATCGGGAAACCGGCGGCGTAGAACTGCTCAAAGTCGGGGAAACCTGAGATGGCAATCCCGAGCCAAGCCCGGAAGCACTTCCGGGAAGGTGTAGAGACTAGACGGGCAGCACCTAAACCTCTTGTGGGGAATGGTGAAGGTATAGTCCAGACCACGAACCCGCCAAGCGGGGCGGCGAAAGCCGAAGTGGCATGAAAATCCGCAGGCCGCAAGGCCATGAGGGTTCAATTCCCTCCGCCCGCACCACACCTGCTTCCCGAGTGGACCAGGATGGAACCATCCTGGCATTTTTTGTGCGCCGTGCAGAAGCCGGCCTAGGACAGCGGAGGGAGAGGTGAAGCCTCGATGCCCGTCGTCGGAGCGATCGAAGCGCCCACGGCGAAGAGAAGGCATGAAAGCCCCACTACAGCCAGCGAACAGTTGATGGAGAAAAACTTCGATCGGGTCAAGCACGACCGACTGATGGCAGCGATTGGCGCGAAGAGTAGCCGGCAAACGTCTGCTATGCCAGATCCATGCATAGAACCAAGGGGATCGGAATCGAGCGGGTGGCGAAGATACTGGCCAGCTATTAACAGGGCTGGAAAAGTCACTTTGGCTTTTGCGAGACCCCTGCCACGCTCCAAAAGTTGGATCAACCTAAAAACGGCAGTCGATCCAGCCTTCGCCGGGCCGAATTTTTGCAGGGGCTAAAGAGGCTTCGGAAAAAGGGCCAGTTTAACGACAGAAATGGCGGATAATTCCCTCGGCGGCTAAAGCCGGCGTTGATAAAGCAGTGGTTATGTACGGGCTAAAGCCCGTACCCTTCATCCAATCGAGTTTTTCCGCAGCCTGTAAAGCCCAGCTTTCCTTTCAGCCCTTTGCGGCCCCCTTCGACTCCGCTCAGGGCAGGCTAGAAGCCGGGCCCTGCTTACAAAGCAACAAGTTTCAGAGGCTCCAAACCTCGATGCAGATCACGGATGACGGCGTGCAACTGCCGTTTTTAGGATTATCGAATTGTTCCGGTTATCGTTTGCTCTTCTTCACGGCATACATGGCGGCGTCTGCGGCGCTGAGCAGGCTGTCTTTGGTTGTGCCGTTCTCTGGATAGATGGCAATGCCGAGGCTGGCCTCGCCGCGAAGAGCAATTCCCTCAATGACGAATGGCTCATCGAAGCAGTGTTCGAGGCGGGCTACGATCTTGTCGAGGTCGGCGCGGCCGTGCTGGAGCGTGACCATGGCGGCGAATTCGTCGCCTCCCAGGCGGGCCAGCATATCGCCGCCCAGCAACTGGCTGTTCATGCGCAGAGCCACGGCCTGAAGATAAAGATCGCCGACATGATGGCCGTAGGTATCGTTGATCGGCTTGAAGTGGTCCAGGTCGATGTAGATCAGCCCCAGGGTTGAGTGGGAGTGGCGCGTCTCTTCGATGCGCAATTCCATGAAGCGCTCCATGGCAAAGCGGTTGGGAATGTCTGTGAGCAGGTCATATTCGGAGCGGCGGCGCAGGTCGCTGTAGAGCCTGCGCGTCTCAATGGCCAGCGTGGCCAGGCGGGCGCCTACGGTGAGCGCCTCGACCTCGGCGACGGTGGCTTGCGCTGCCGGATCGAAGGCGGCATGGAGCGTACCCAGCGCCGGGCCGCTGCGGGCGAGAATTTCTTTGCTGAGAACCCTCAGACCCGTCAAGCCGGCCGGGCAGTTGCCGAGCGTGGCTCCATCGGCGATCTGGCACCAGCAGGGTGCTCCATCGAGCATGAAGGAGACCATCTCGACGGTTTGCGTGAGAACCTCCGCGAGCGGGAGCGAACCGTTGATGTCTTCGAGGATGCGGGAGCGTTGCCGTTCAAGCTGGGCATTCCGCCTCTCGACAGCGGACTCGGCTTCAATCTGCCTGGCCAGTGCAGCCGTCTGGAGGCGCACTTTTCTGCGCAGCGACCAGCCCCAGCCGAAGACGGCAATCACCACCGCCAGCAGCATGGCCAAAGCCAGAAAGAGGTTGCGCGTATTCACCAGCGAAGGCTTGGCGATCACTTCAATATCGTCAAAGGAGCGCATCAGAATATCGAAGGCCGTCTGACCGCTGAATGGGTTGGAATTTTCCGTGATGCAGATGCCGGCGACGCGAACTCTGGAGCCGATGGGAATCAGCTTCATGGGCGGAATTATGGCTCCGCTTTCGAGCGAATGACGGTAGATTGCGGTGAACATCTGGCCATCGGCGATCAGGTGATACTCGTCCTGCGTTCCCCCGCGGATGGCCGCCACCACCTGCCCTTCGACAGAGACCAGATCGATCACGTGGCCGCTCAGCGCAAGTTCCTCCCTGGTAGTTGCAAGCGGCTGAATGGGCGCTTGCAGATGGCTATCCAGTATCTCGCCGCGGGCCAGGGCCAAGAAGCCGTTATGCGCTTCGGGGAAGCCGGTTGCGTCCACCACATCGCCAATCTGCAATGGGTCGTAGGTCGAGGTTGCAATCCACAGGCTTTTTGCTCCATCCTGCAAGACCGCGGATATGCCCGGCTGGAAGTAAGTGATGGTTCCATGGACGCGGACTCTCTTTGTGCGATCGATGACATGATAACCGGCGATGACCTGATCCATGGGCGTGAGGGGGAGCGTCCATGGATTGTCATGGGCGCGCTCGATGATCCTCACCGATGCTGGAGAAGGGCTGTAGATTCTGACTCCATGCGCCTGCATCTTGCCATCGAATTCACCTGCGGCAACTCCAGTGATCTCGACCTCGGCATCCAGCAGGTCTTTGAGCGAGCCGGCAGGCGGTCTGTCCACGCCCACCAGGATGTACCCGCCATCGGCCTGTAACTGCAAAGTGGCATAGCCGGCTTGCGGATCCAAGGGAGAGTCAGCGGCATGAACAATGCCTCGCACGGTAACCAGCATGCAATCGTGCTGGAAGCGGATCAATCCGTCATAGGTTGTGGGCACTGGCTTGGGCAGGTCGCCATGGCGGAGAATGGTGATGCTGCTGGCGACGACAATCGGATGAAAGCTGCCCGCCGTTGTACCCCGAACCAGAACGCGATCGCCTGGAGCAACCTTTAAATCAGGTTTTGCGCCCACGAAGATGGCGAGGCCGTCCTCCTGAACAAAGAGCGTATTTACCACAGAGTGCCGGTAGGTGGCAGTGGCTTCAAAGGCCACGGGCAGATGCTTGTCGGCCTCGGCATTGCTGAGCGCGACAATAGCGCGCAGCGTGGTCAGTTCAGCTGGCGCGGCTGCCCAGGCAGTCGAAGCCCATCCGAGTAGGATGGCGAACGCGGGAATCAGTCTTTTCATCGCGTAAAACCGATCAAGCTGGCGGTCGAATCATTGGCCCTTGAGAATCCTATCGGCAGGAATCTTCCGCCAATCAACTCATCACAATGGTATCTCTGTCAACAATTCGGCGTTTGCACAGTGATTTCCACTTATTGGGGAACCGGGTTACTCCGAATGATCGCGAGGAACGCGGAAGGGACGGTGGTGCTCACGGTCCGGGGAGAGACTCACTCTCTTGCGCTTTCTATGCTTGACGGCGTACATGGCGGCGTCGGCGGCGCTGAGCAGGCTCTCGCGGGTTGCGCCGTCCTCGGGGTAGAGGGCCATGCCGAAGCTGGCCGCGCCGCGGATCATCTTCCCCTCGATGGCAAAGGGAGCGTCGAAGCAGCGCTCGAGGCGCTGGGCAATCTCTTCCAGGCTGGCGCGGCTGTGAGCCATGGAAACCATTGCCGCGAATTCATCGCCGCCCAGGCGGGCCAGCAGGTCATGGGCGCGGAGCTGGTGCTTCATGCGGCGGGTTACCTCTTGCAGATATAAATCGCCGATGCGATGGCCGTATTGATCGTTGACCAGCTTGAAATCGTCAAGGTCGATGTAAACCAGGCCGAAGATGCTGGCATTCTGGCGGGCGGCTTCAATCTGGCTGTCAAGAATCTTCTCCATCGAGAAGCGGTTGTGAATGTCGGTAAGCAGATCGAACTCGGAACGCCGGCGCAGGTCGCTGTAGAGGTGCGAGGTCTCAATGGCCAGCGTGGCCAGGCCCGTGCCGATGGCCAGAGCCTCCTGCTCCTCTTTCAGCCTTTGGGCGGAGGGCGGAATGCCTTCAGGCAGCGCGGCCTTGAGCATGCCCAGCGGCGGGCCGGAGCGGGCGGGAATCTCTACGCGGACAATTCTTTTGCCCTCCAGCGTGGGCGGGCGGCCACCAAGTTGCGCGCCATTAGCGATCTCGCACCAGCAGGGAGCGTCATCGAGGATAAAGGAGACCAGGCTGGCGATGTTCTCAATGATTTCTGCCAGGGGCTGCGATCGATTGATGTCTTCCAGGATGCGGCTGCGGCGGCGCTCGAGTTCTGCCTCGGCCTCGAGGTGAGTTGAAAGCAGCGCGGTCTGACGGCGCACCTTGCGCTCCAGAACCCAGCCGTTTGCGCCGGCCAGCGCCACGGCGATCAGCAGCAGGCCGACCAGCAGCGCCAGGTTGCGAATGCTGAGCAGCGAAGGGCCGGAAACGACGGAAATATCGTCAGAGGAGCGCAGCAGAATGTTGAAAGGCGCTTTGCCGGAGAAGAGGATCATGTCCTGAAGAATGCAGATGCCAGTGACGCGAATCGTCGATCCCGTGGCTATGCGCTTCATGGCCGGAACCTGAAGCTGGCTGGTGGCGTCGGGGTGACGCAAAATGGCGGAGAAGAGCTGCCCGTCGTGGATCAGGACGTATTCATCCTGGCCGGCTTCCCGAGCCGCCATCACAACTTGCCCTTCGAGCGAGACCAGGTCGTTGTGGTGCTTGCCGGCCAGGTAGGCGTCGGCCAGTTGCGCTCCGGTTACGTCGAGCGGCGCGATGGATGCCTGCGTCCCGGTCTGCTGAAGCTCGGCATGAGTCAGGACCGGCGAACCGCTGGCCACATCGGGAATGCCGGTTGCATCCACCACGTCTCCAATGCGCATCGGCTTGTCGCCCAGGCTCTCGACCCACAGGCTTTCAGCGCCGTTCTGGAGCACGATGGCCGAGCCGGGGCGATAGAAGCCGGGCTGATAGTAGGTGATGCTGCCGCGCACATGCACGCGCTGGGTCTGATCGATGACGTGGTAGGTGGAGAGCAGCCTGTCCATCGGCGTGATGGGAAGGGACCAGGGGTTGGTGGAAGCGCGCTCCAGAACCTTGACGGCGGAGAGCGATGGGGCGCGGATGACGATTCCGGTTTGATGCCACTTGCCGTCATAGATGCCGCCGTCGGCGCCGGTGACCTCGACCTCGGTGTCGAGCAGATCCTTGATGGTGCTTTCATCGTTGCTGTTGATGATGACGTTGATGTAGCCGCCGTCGGTGAGCAGATCCAGGTAGGCGACGCGCAGGGTGAGGGTGATTTTGTTGCGGACATCGGGGCGCAAGACCAGATTTGCGGCGCGGACCTTGCCGCGGACAGTGACCAGCAGGCAATCGCGCTGGCCGCCGATCAGGTCGTCAAAGGTGGACGGAATGGCTTCGGGCAGATTGCCATGGCTCAACAGGGTGACGCTGTCGCTGGTGACATCGGGACTGAATTCGGCGTTGGTGACGCCGTGGACCAGGACGCGGTCGCCGGGAGAGAGCATGATGCCATCGGGAGCGTAGACAAAGATGGCCTGGCCTTGATCCTGCACAAAGAGATAGCGAAAGCCGGCGGCATAGTAAGTCACCGTGCCTTCAAAGGCGACGGGCAGCGCGAGGTTGGCCTGGTCTTTGCTGAGGGCGCGAATGGCGCCAACGGAGGTAAGAGGTACGGGCGGCGTGGCAAGGGCGGCGCAGGCAGATGCAAGCAGAATCGCGAGGGCTGGAATCAATCTCTTCATTGCCGAGACACCGGACTTGCTGGATCTTCCCTCATCGAATTTTCGAGGATTCTGCCAGCCGAACTTGCCAAATCAATTGCCCTTCAGTTGAAAGTGAGTCACCTGAAGGCGAGCCGCCGCTACCGTTGAATGCGCGCCTGTTATCCCTGGGTGACTGGAGACATGGTAACTCCAGAACCGGCACCCGCGCTGGAAAACCCCAATGGCTTGTTGTTGGAACCTGATGATACCCCAAGTCCAATCATATGTAACAGGGGCACCCAGGGGAGGAATTTCTCTTTTGCCGAGGGCAGAGCAAGCTTTCAGACGGGCATCTTGCCGGCATGGCGCCTTTCATTCTTCACCGCGTACATGGCGGCGTCTGCGGCGCTGAGCAGGCTGTCTTTGGTTGTGCCGTCGTGCGGGTAAAGTGCGACGCCCAGGCTGGCC
>Ga0181534_10000546_pt1 | contig 26172 bp, 22 predicted proteins | sample PEATcosm2014_Bin_37_FD_119758 | JGI IMG/M metagenome (GOLD analysis project Ga0181534, IMG submission 119758) | Peatland microbial communities from MTU Mesocosm Facility, Houghton, MI, USA - PEATcosm2014_Bin17_10_metaG | ecosystem: Environmental > Terrestrial > Soil > Wetlands > Peat | place...
CCTCGCGCCCGACCAGCTCAAGCCGCAACTGGATGAGACGCGCGAACTGCTCGCCAATTCGATGTCGCCGATGGATCTCGCGCGGCGCTCGTTTGATCCGTTCAATCTGCTGACGATGCCCGCGCTCACCAACATCAGCGGCATGAACATGGACCAGGGCAACCAGATGTTCGCCTCCACCGACGGAAAATTTCGGCTGCTGTATTTGCAATCTGCCGTGGACTTGACCAGTTACCGCGACTGCAAAAATTGGTTGAAAAAAATTCACGCCGTCGTCGCGGAATTGCAAAGCGATACGTCAAAAGACGATTGGAAAAATGTCGAGGTGCATTACACCGGCCGCCCGGTTTTCGTGGAAGAAATCGCCACTTCGATGCAACACGACATGAGCCATTCTGTCGGCGGAACGGCCACCGTCATCGCCTTTTTGTTCTGGCTGACGCATCGCCGCTGGCTGCCGATGCTGTGGCTGCTCGCGCTGCTGGGTTTGATTTTGTTCGCGACGCTCGCCCTCGGCGCGCTGGTGTTGGGCACGATCAGCGTCGTCGCGCTCGGTTTCGCCGCCGTGCTGCTGGGCCTGGCGGTGGATTACGCCGTGGTGCATTACCAGGAGGCGCTCGCGCATCCGCAAATGACCGTGCCGGAAATCCGCCGAGCGATTGCACCAAGCATTTTATGGGCGGCCATCACCACGATGAGCGCGTTTCTCGTCCTGAATCTCGGCGGATTGCCCGGCCTCGGCCAGCTTGGTTCGCTCGTGGCCATCGGCATCGGTTTGTCCGCGCTGGTGATGGTGATGATTTACCTGCCGCCACTGTTCCCGGAACGCCGGCAGCCGCGCCCGAATCAACCGGCTTTCCGCTGGTGGAATTATTTTGTCGCGCCGCAAGAACCGCCGGTGGAATTGCCTTCGCCTCCTTCGCGCCCTTCGCGCGACAAAATTCATTTGCCAGTCGCGTTTTTACTGACCGGGCTGATTTTTTTCTGCGCGTGCGCCGTGCTGTGTTTTCAGCGACCCGGACTTGATCGCACGGGAAACGCCTTGGAGCCCGCGCATGGCGAGGCGCAGACGACACTGGATGAAATGACCGCCGAACTCGGCCTGCCACCGCAGCCGCTCTGGCTGATTGTTCCCGGCCGCGACGAGGCGGAAGTTTTTCAACGGCTCACCAGCGCCGAAGTTTTATTGAACGGCGCGGTGGCCAATCATCTTATCGAAAAATTTCTGCTGCCGGACACGCTCTGGCCGCGCTCCGATTTTCAAATTGCCAATCGCGCCACCGCTGCGGTTCTTGGCGAAAAAGGCCCGCTGTTGCGCGAAGCGTTGGCGAGCGCCGGTTTCAACACCAACGCCTTCGTGCTGACGGAAGAACTGGTGCGAACCTGGTCGCGTGCCGGTCAAAGCCAGTCGGTGATGTGGCCGACCAACCAGGTCAGCCAGTGGTTGCTTAAACGCTTCGTTGCACGCACGCCAGATGAATGTCTGGTGATGGGTTTGATTTATCCCGCAACAAACAAAGTGGATGCGGCGGCTCTGACCAACTTGTCAAAAAATCTCGCGCAAAACCACGCGCTGTTGTCCGGCTGGGAACTGCTCGGCAACGCGACGCTCAAGCGCGTGCAGTCAAAAATGTGGCAGGTCGTCGCGCCGATGGTCTTGCTCGTGCTGCTTTCGCTGTGGTTCGCTTTCCGTCGCGCGACGGAAATTCTTCTCGGCGTGGCGGTGTTAAGTTTGAGCGGATTGATTTTGCTCGCCACGATGACACTGGCTGGCTGGACTTGGAATTTGATGAACCTGATGGCGCTGCCCTTGATGCTCGGCACTGGCGTGGATTACACGATTTTCATCCAGCTCGCCTTGCGCCGGCATGGCGGCGATCTCGTCGCGGTCCGACGCTCGGTCGGCCGCGCGCTGATGTTGTGCGGCGGCACGGCGGTGGCGGGGTTTGGCTCGCTCGCGTTTTCCAGCAATCTCGGCATGGCCAGCCTCGGCAAAGTCTGCGCCGTCGGCATCGGCGCAAATGCGCTCATTTCGATTTTTCTGCTGCCGGCGTGGTGGCGTTTTTTCAGTCCAAAGTCCAAAGTCCAAAGTCCAAAGCAGGTTGCCGCAATGGACACGAACAAAAAACCTGCCCGCAAGAAACTGCCCGCATTTTATCGCGGCGGAATGTGGCGGTGCGGAATCTGGCTCGCGCGCACTTTGCCGGTCGGACTGGTGAAGAAAATCGCCCGTCTGCTCGCCGGCTTGTATTGGCGGCTCCAACGTCAGCGTTGCGAAGTCCTCGTGCAAAATTTTCTTCCGGTTTTTTCCGGCGACAAATCTGCTGCGGAAAATGCCGCCCGCGCCGCGCATAAAAATTTCGCCGCCAAGCTCATTGATTTGTGGCGCGCTGAGGGGGGCGAAATCACGCGCAACTGGCTGACCACCGACGGCGAATTGGAAATCATCCATGCGGCGCGGCGGCGCGGACACGGCACGCTGTTCATCACGCTGCATCTCGGCAATTGGGAACATGGTGGACTGTTGCTCAATCAGCTCGGCATCCGGCTGACGATTCTCACGCAGGCCGAGCCGGACGACGGACTGACCGAAATGCGCAAAGCCGCGCGGGCGCGCTACGGCGTGGACACGCTGATCATCGGCGCGGACAGTTTTGCGTTTGTGGAAGTCATCAAGCAACTGCAAGCCGGCGCGGACTTGGCGGTGTCGCTGGATCGTCCGCCGGATCGCGGCGGCGTGCCGGTGGAATTTTTCGGAAAACAATTTGAAGCCTCATTGGCCGCAGCCGAACTGTCCCGCGCGTCCGGCTGCGCGCTGGTCGGCGTGACGATTGTCCGCCGGCCTGATGGCTTTGCGGTCAAAGTGCTGCCGGAATTTATTTACGACCGAAAAAATCTCGGCAACCGCGAAGCGAGGCGCGAGCTAACACAGCAAATCCTGCGTGCATTCGAGCCGGAAATTCGGAAAGATATTGAGCAATGGTATCAATTCACGCCCATCTGGCCGCGGGAAAAATGAGGAAGAATTGCTATAAGGAAACCAGGAAACCAGGAAGCATGGGGAAAAATTCCCGGTCTCCTGGTTTCCTGATTTTCTTATTCCTCGCCGCCGGGCTGCGCGCCGCCGATTACGACGCGCAGTTCAACCGGTGGTTTGAAGTGCAGACCAATCTGCAAAGCTGGGCCGGCGATTTCACGCAGACGCGGACGCTCACCGTGTTGAACCAGCCGCTCATTTCGCACGGCAAAGTCTGGGTCAAGCCGGGCGAATTTCGCTGGGAACTCGGCCAGCCGGTGCAGACCATCGTGCTGCGGACACCGGATCAATTGCTCATCGTTTATCCGCGACTCAAGCGCGTGGAAAAATATCCGCTCGACGCCGTGCCGACCGGCCCGATGAAGGACGCGCTGGCGCTGCTCGATGCCAGTCTCCCGCGCGACCGTGCGACGATGGACAAAAATTTTCAACTCCTGTCAGCGGCGGAAACCAATTCGATTTTACAAATGACGCTCCAGCCACGCAGCGCGGCGGCGCGCAAATTCATCGGTCAGATTGTGATTGGTTTTCATACCAACGATTTCACCATCGCGGTCACGGAAATGAAATTCGCCGACGGTTCCAAGCTGCACAACGATTTCACCAACGTCGTGCTGAACGCGCCGATTGAACCGAAGCTGTTCGAGGCGGATTTGCCGGCGGATTACACCGTGGTTGAACCGTTGAAAAAATGAGCGCCTCGCCGGAAATTTTACAGCTCGCGATGCGCTCGCTGCCGCACGGGCCGGAATTTCGTTTCGTGGACCGGATGATCAGTCTCACGCCCGGCGTGCGCGGCGTGGGCGAATACAAAGTTCGCGGCGACGAATACTATTTGCGCGGCCATCTGCCGGGCGAACCAATTCTGCCCGGCGTTTTGCTGGTCGAGGCCGCCGCGCAGGTGGCCGGCATGGTGGCGCAGGAAGACCCGGCCAATCCGCGCTGGCCGCGCCTGAAGCTGACCGCGTTGCGCGCCGTCAAAATTCTCGGTTCCGCCCGGCCCGGCGAAACGCTGCGGATTGAGGCCGTTATCACCGGGTGTCTGGGTTCCCTGATTCAGGCACACGTTTCCGCGTTTATTGCGGATACAAAAATTTTGTCGGCGGACATCGCCTTGAGCGGCGCCGACCCGGCGGGAAAACCATGACGGCTCCGGCGGAAAATAATTCTGTGCGGCGTTTTTCTTTTGAGCGCGATACCTTCGCCTTCGCGCACGAGCTGGTCTGGAAATATCATTTCGATCCGGTCAACGGGGCGATGACCAATTACAAGTCCGATCCGCCGCCGACGTATTATCACCGCTGCTTCGTGCTGGTGCGCGCGACGAGATTGTTTTTTGACTACGCGAAATTTGCGCCGGACTTGCCGCCAGTGGACGAACCAAGTTACCGCGAACTCATCCGTAAAATCATTTCCAGCAATCCGCGCCGCCAGTGTGCCGATTCCAAACGCATCGTGATTCCAGGTTTTGATGGTTTGCGCTCTTTCAGTCAGGCGCACGAAGCGTTGCTCAAGGCGGAATGCGGTGCGGCCTGGGAATCGTATTTTCTGCGCAGTCATTGGCGCATGATTTTTCGCGTTTACGGACGGTTCCAGGAAAAGATGGCGGGGAAATTGAAACGCTCGCTGCAAAAACGCGGCGTGGCGCTGGTGCATTTGTTCCGTTTTCCGCGCATCACGATCAATCACGGGATCGTGTTGCATGGCTTTACTGAGACGGAAGAGAAAATTGAATTCGAAGCCTACGATCCGAACATTCCCGAACATCCCGTCAAATTGATTTATGAAAAAAAACGCCGCGTGTTCACGTTCGCACCGAACATTTACTGGGGCGGCGGCGTGTTGAGTGTGATGGAAATTTATTGTGACTGGCCCTATTGATTTGAGATTTTTGAATTTGGTTTTATGCGGTGCGCAAATCGCAAATTTCATCGTCTTCTTCGTGGTTGCCAAAAAGCCACGCCAAAGAAAAAGGTGCCGCAGGTGTTCAGGCCCAGAATGTAGCCGATCTTGTAGCTGCGACCCTCGTTGTTCGGCGCGTAAATCGGCACGTCGTGTCCGCCCAGCAAACCCGGCAGTGCCGCGGGCATGAGTGCGCCTTCCAGCAGGCCGGTGCAAAATCCCGCGACGTAATCGGGCTGGTAGTAGCGCGGAGCCGCCCGGCCTTGGGCGAAAATCAGGGCCAAACTGATCGCGGTCAGCGCAATGATTTTTATGATGATGACCTTCGTTTTGGACATGCGGGCGTGAGATGCGTCGGATGCTTGCGTGGGTTCAGCCACCGGCAAAGGATGTTCCGCCGCTGGAGGCCGGGCAAGCAGATAATGCCGCATTGCCTGCGAGCTTGACGTTGTTTTCAGCCGCTTCATACTTGTGCCAATGAGTTTTGACGCCCGTCAGTGCTTCAAATTTTGTTTCGTGGCCGGATTCAGATCTGCGTCGGTCTTTTCACCGGCGGTTTTTGTTTTTTGTGGGTGCCGCTCATTTGATTAACTCTGACAACGACCCGCACCAGAAATGATTCCTGAAACGGACCCAAAGATCATCGCCGCGAGACTCTGTGAATTTGCGCGGATCAACTTTGTGGCCGAAGGCGTGGACTTTGACGAACACAGCCCGCTGTCGGAGGCCGGCATTGACTCCTTTGCGCTCGTGGAACTGGTGCTGTTTTGCGAGCGTGTGCTTGGCGTGCGCGTGCCGGACTCGCACCTGACGCCGACCAATCTGGCCTCGATGTCTTCGCTGGCCAACTGCATTTCGGAGCTGGCGCGGAACGCGCCGAAAACTTCCTAAGTTCGGGCGGATTGATTATGTCTGACCTGCCCCGTCAAATCCGCCTGGCTCCCGGCGATTACTTCATGCACGGGCAGGATCGCCGGATGCGGCAGGTCGGCCTGCCCGGCAACGTCTGCTGCGCGGTCATCAAACTCGGCAACGGTTTCGATGTGGAACGGTTACGGCGGCGCATCGCCGAATCGCCCATCATGGACTGGCTGGCGCGGGCGAAAATTTTCCGGACGCTGCCGATGCTCTTTCCGCCGCTCTGGCGGGCCTCGGAAACACCAAAACAAATTTTCTTCGAACATGGCCGGCAAAATGGTGTTGCCGCCGAGCCGTGGAACCTGCCGCAAGTTGTTGCCGCCCGCGAACTGGACGCCGTCAGCGGGCCGGGCCTGACCTTTGATGTGATGCGCCACACGGACGGCACGAGCCATGTGTTTCTTTCGTGGAACCACACGCATCTTGACGCGCGCGGTTTGGATTTTTTGTTGAGCCATTTGAATGCGGATGAAACCACAAATCCCGCGCCAAAAGTTCCGAATTTTATCAGTCCGAAACAGCTTGGCTCCGGTCTGGCCGGCTGGTGGCCCAACGTAAAACTGGCACGCAGCTGCAAAAGCTGGCTGGATGAATCCGGCGCGGATCCGCTGTTCAGCCTGCTGCCGCCCGGCCCGCGACCGGCGGCATGCAAAAATAATTACCGCCTCGTTTATTTCACCGAAACCGAGACCGCGCAGATTGACGCGCGCTGCCAGCAATTCAACTGCGGATTCCGGCGCAGCCATTTTTATCTCGCGGCCTCGCTGCGGGCGTTGCACAGCGTCGCCGTTGCGCGCGGAAACAAAGACGGCGCATATTTGATTCCCGTCCCGCACGACACGCGCAAGCGTGGCGCGAACGGCCCGATTTTTTCCAACCACCTCTCGATTCTTTTTTACCGCATCGAGCCGAAATTCGCCGGAAGCATCACCGGCATCCTCGGCGAATTAAGCCGGCAGATGACGGATCAAATTCGCGACAAATTTCCCGAAAGCTGCATGGCCGCGCTGGACATGTTCAAACCGCTGCCGCTCGGATTTTACGTCAATCATCTTGGCAAGCCGACGCGCGGCAAGTTCGCCACGTTCAGCTTTTCCGATTCCGGAGAAACTTGCGCCGGCATGAAGGAATTTTTTGGCGGAAAAATTCTGGAGGTCACGCATCTCGTGCCCGCATGGCGGCCGCCCGGATTGATGATCGTGTTTCTGAAATTCGGCAGACGCCTGTCCGCGCAGATTTCGTGGGTGGACGATTGCCTGACGCCCGCGGAAGTGGACGGCATGGAACGCGACGTGCGCCGCGCCTTGCTGGAGGAATTGCCGGCGTAAAATGTTTGAATCCCCGTGAGCAACGCGCTTCCATCTGGCCGCACAGAAATTCCCTGCGACGTGCTGGTCATCGGCGGCGGCGCCGCCGGTGTGGCGGCAGCCACGGCCGCCGGACGCGTCGGCGCGAAAGTGGTGTTGCTGGAGCGTTACGGATTTCTCGGCGGCCTCGCCACCACCGCACAAGTCGGAACAATTTGCGGTTTGTATCTTCGTGATCGCATTGGGGCGGAAGCCACGCCGGTTGCCGCTGGATTTTCAAATGAGTTCGCATCGCGTTTGCAAAGCGCCGGCGGCACAAAACCTCTTCGCGTGGATCAAGGTCTCTGGGTGCTGCCGTATTCTCCGCCGGATGTTGCGCGCGTGGCTGATGCCATGGTTGGCGAATCGGGAAATGTGAAATTGATTTTGCACGCGACGGTCGCGGAAGCGCGGGCGGAAAATGCGCGGATGAATTCTGTTCGCGCGCTCGCGTGGAACGAGCCGCTGGATTTTTCCCCGAAGGCCGCGGTGGATTGCACCGGTGAAGCGACCGCCGCCACGCTCGCCGGAACGAATTCGGAAAATGGTGCCACCGACCAGGCTCCCGCGTTGGTTTTTGTTTTGGAAAATGTTGATCCGGGCCTGGCCGAACGCGGTCTGCTCGAAGTGCGCCGCGAATTGCGCGTGGCCGTTCAAAACGGTGCTTTGCCCGCGCTCTGCGAACGGTTGTCGTTGATTCTTGGAACCGGCGCGAATGGCCGGCTCGCGTTGAAATTAAGTTTGCTGCCCGCCAATCCTGACCACGCGCTCTGGCAGCAGGTGACGGATTGGGAGCGCGAATCGCGCGCGTTGCTCAAACCGCTGCACCGCTTCCTTGTCGAAAATGTCGCCGCGTTCAGGAATGCGCGATTCGATTCCGTCGCGCCGCAACTCGGTGTCCGCTCGGGTCGGCGGGTTCTTGGCCGCGCCCGGCTAACCGACGAAGACGTTTTGAGCGCGCGCAAATCACCGCAAGGCATCGCCCGTGGTTGCTGGCCGATGGAGCGCTGGGGGAAAAGCCCGCGCCCGGAAATGAATTATTTTGCCGAGCGCGATTTTTACGACATTCCGCTGGATTGTTTGCGATCGGTGGAATTGGAAAACGTGTTCGTGGCCGGTCGCTGTCTTTCGGCGGAAACAGGCGCGATGACTTCGGCCCGCGTCATTGGCACGGCGCTGGCGACCGGCTGGGCGGCGGGCACGGCGGCGGCGTTGCAAGCGGCGGGCCGACCGCCGGAGGAAGCGGTCACGCTCATTCGGAGACAGATGACTTGAATTTTCAAACCGCAAAAGCTCAGGGACGCGGAGAAATTTTCAAAACCGTTCCCTAAAATTTTCCTCTGCGTCGCTGCGTCGCTGCGGTAAATTTTTCCGATGAATGTTTTTGAAACGCTCGCCGCTTCCGCGCGTCAATGGCCGGAACGCACGGCCATCATTGACGCCGGCGGCGCGCTGGACTACCAAGCGCTTTGGCGCGAGGTGGAGGCGCTGCGCGGACAACTCGACCGGCTCGGCATAAAACCGGGCCAGGGCGTCGGCGTGCGTGCGCGCAACGGCCGCGCTTTCGTCATCGGCGCGCTGGCGGCGCTCGGCTGCGGTGCGGTCATCATGCCGGTTCATCACCAGATGAAGCCGGATGAACTGGCCGAGATGCTGGACAAAGCGCCGCTCTGCGCGATTCTCGACGACGGCAGCGGCACCGCGCAGTCCGGCAAAACCGTTGCGCTGGAAAATCCCGGCGCAAACGGCCTGCGTTTTACACGTCTCGAAAATTCCCAGCCGCCGCTCGCGCCAAACATCGCGGACGCCGCGTTTGTGCGTTTCACCTCCGGCACAACGGGCGCGGCCAAAGGTGTGGTGCTTACGCATCGCGATGTGCTGGAGCGGACGCGTGCCGCCAATTCCGGTCTCGGCCTGACGCATGATGATAAAATTCTTTGGGTGCTGCCGATGGCGTATCATTTTTACGTCTCCATCATTCTTTACCTGGAAGTCGGCGCGACCGTGATTGTCTCCGCCGATTATCTGGCTGGCAGCCTGTTAGAAACGGCGGCGAAACACGCAGCCACGTTTCTTTACATCACGCCGATGCACGTGCGCATGATGAACAGCGACCAGTCAGGCCGCGCGTTGCCACCGTCGCTCAAACGCGTGATGTCCGTCTCCGCAAAATTGCATCCGCAATCCGCGTTGGATTTTCTGGCCAAATATAAAGTCCCGGTGTCACAGGGCTACGGCATCATCGAAGTCGGTTTGCCCATCCAGAACAATGCCGCGGCCGCCGAGCATCCCGAAGCGATTGGCCGTCCGGTGGAAGGTTTTGAAGCAAAAATTGTGGACGACAAAATGCAGCCGCTGGCGGAAGGCCAGACTGGCCAGCTTGCGCTGCGCGGGCCGGGGATGTTTTCCGGCTATCTGAATCCGCCGCGTTCGCGCGCCGAAATTTTGCACGACGGCTGGTTCCTCACCGGCGACCTCGCGCATCGCGACAGCGGCGGGCGCATCGTGCTGGACGGTCGCACGGCTTCGGTGATTCACGTCGCCGGCCACAAAGTTTTTCCGGAGGAAGTCGCCGCCGTGCTGGACCATCATCCGGCGGTGCTGCGCTCGCGCGTTTCCGCCAAGTCGCATCCGCAAATGGGCGAGGCGATTCACGCCGAAGTGCAATTGCGTCCCGGCCAGTCGGCCACCAGCGAAGACATCATCGCCTTTTGCCGCAAACGGCTGTCGTCGCAGAAAGTGCCGGCCACGCTCGAAATCGTTGCGGAAATAAAAACCACCACCAGCGGCAAAGTGCGGCACGGCTGAATTGGCGTCGCGCGAAGTCTGCGAAGGAATTTTTCTTCGCCGCCTTTGCGGCCTTCGCGCGACATTTTTTGTGCAGTGCGGTTAAACTGCCACCGTCTTCTTGGTGCGGTTTTCGAGGAAGTCCCGCCGCCACTGCGCGCGGGAAGGTTTGCCGGCGCCGTTGCTGCTGATGGATTCCACGAACCACCACTCGCGCGGCACCTGCCAGCCCGGCAGCTTGTTCAGGAGAAATTGTTTCAGCTCGTCCTTGGTGCTGGGCCGGTCCGCCGCCACGCACGCCACAATCATATCTATCCGGTCCACGTTCCCGCTGGGCACGCCGAAGACGACGCATTCGGCAACCGCCTCGTGCTCGCGCAAGGCCTGCTCGATGATGGTGGGCGACACTTTGCGCCCGGCGACGTTGATGTGGTCGTCGGTGCGGCCGCGCAGGAAAATTTCGCCGTCCCTGATTTCCGCCAGGTCGCAGGTGCGGAAAATGCCGCCGGCCAGCGCGGCCTCTGGCTCCGGCCAATACGTTTCGCCCACCGCGCGGCTGCGCACCACCAGCGCGCCGTTCCCGCCGATTTCCACTGACACGTTTTTCATCGGCCGGCCCACGGAAGATTCATCCGTGCGCGGAATCATGGTCGCGTCGTAAGCGATGCCACCACATTCGGTGGAGCCGTAAAAATTGTGGATCTTCACGCCGTGTTCCTCGAAAACCGCGCGCTCCAAAGTGAGCGGCAACGGTGCGCCGGCGGAAATGGCAAGCCGCACGTTGCTCAAAATCGCGCCGGCTTTGTGCCACGCGTGCCACAGCGCGGGCACGGCGGCGACGGTGAGATTCCAATGCGCGTGCGCCGCACAACGCAGCGCCACCGGCAAAGGCGACGGCACGAGGAACAGCGGAATGCCATGCAGCAGCAGCGGCAGCACGAGGCTGGAAAATCCGTAGGAGTAGGCCGGCGAAATCACGCCAAGGTTCGGCCAGTCGGGCCGCAGGCCCATCGTGGTGACGATGTTTTCCGCGTCGGCGGCGAGTTGTTCCTGCGTGAAGGCGACGGCGCGCGGCACGCCCCGGCTGGCTGGCGTGGTTTTGAGATGGCAGCAGGGCAGCTGCGGCGGAGTATCGGTCAGCGGCTGATGGTGCCCTTCGAGGGGACAGACGACAATGCGTTCACGCCACGCGCGCAGAACAGCAATGATAAATTCGGGCGAATTGCCCTGCGGATGGCTCATCGCCGGATTTCCCGGGAGCGGAGTTTCGGCTTCCGCGTCGAGCTGCAAAAATGTCCAGCACCGGCCGGAAGCCAAATCGCGCAAGGCAATTTCATTTCGTCTTTCCTGAACCACCCGCTGCCAGTGTTCGTAAAGCATCTGATTTTTACCTCTAATAAGCCATCATCGGTTCCACTTGCAAGTCCGATGTCATGATTTCAACGGATGGCCAGCGTCTTCGGATCGGTCATCCAGCCGGCGGGACGCGACATGATTTCCAACATGCCGTGGCCGAACCGCGACGCGGTGGTCGCGCCGGCCGCCATGCAGGCGACTTTGCCGTTGAAGAAAACGTGGAGCGCGTCCGTTATCCGTCCCGGAAATTTCCGTTCAAAGGCCATGCCGCTTTGATACATCGCGAAAATGCGGCCGTCATAAAAATATTCGATCAGCCCCATCCAGGCGCGGATGAGTTTCCGCATTTCTTTTGAATACGCGGCCAGGTTGTCCAGATTTTCCGAAAGCAATTCCGCGGAGTGCAGCGCCAGATGCATGCCCGGCGAAAGCATCGGGTCAACAAAACCGAAGGCGTCGCCGGTCATCGCCCAGCCCGGCCCGCAGCCGCGCGCGGAAACCAACTGGTAATTTGTGTAAGTGACGACTTCGGTGAGACGACGCCGATTTTTCCCGGCGGCGGCGAGAACGGGATCGCGGCGGATGACGGCTTCGAGCCGTTCCGCGGGCGTCGCGCCGAGCTGCGCGGCGGCGTCCTTGTTCATCACCACGCCGACGGAGAGACGTCCCGGCAACGGAATGCGCCAGCTCCAGCCAGCCGCGAGCCGGCCGATGATGACTTGTCCGCGCGGCTCGTTTTCCGCGAAGCCTTCGTAGTGGGCGAAATAGGACACATCCTTGCGCGGGCCGATTTCGGCGGGAATTTCCATCGCGTGCGCGAACAGGCGGGTGCGTCCGGTGGAATCAACGATCAAATCCGGCTGCCGGCCTTGCAGCCACGGCGCCTGGGACAAAGTTTCTTCGGCGAGCCGCAGGCCGTCCTCGCCCACGCGCTCGATCTTTGCTCGCGACCGGACGCGTTTCACGCCCAGTTCATCGGCGCGCTGGTCAAACAAATTATCAAACGCCGGACGCGGGGCGTTGTAGGCGTAGGTTGGCATGGTCGTGCCGGCGAGCGATTGAAAGCAAAATTCGATCTTCTCGTTTTCGTCCAGGGTGAAGGTGACGCCCGGCTTGTGCTGGCAGATGGCCGCCGCGCGTTCTTCCAGTCCCAGTTTCCGCAGCACGGGCACAATCGCCGGAATGAGCGACTCCCCGACAATCAAATCAGGCCGGCGGCCATCGTCAAAAACGGTCGCGTCCACGCCTTTCATCGCCAGCAATGAAGCGAGCGTTGCGCCCGACGGACCGCTGCCGATGATGCCAACCGTTTGGATCGAACTTCTCATTGGGTCAAAAACTTTTTCCAGGCTCCGCCAAACAGGAAGATTGGTCATTTAGGCCGCTTATGCAAGTCATTAAATCCGGCCGGCCTGCCCGCCAACCGGGTCAAGTCCGAAATGGCGGGGCGTCCGAATCGCCGCTTGACTCGCAATCGCGGCAAAATAGAATCTGGACATCCGCCGGGTTTTGCGCGGGATGGAGGCTGAAGCTTGAGCGGCATGAAAATGCAATTCCTGAAATAAATGCTATGAAAAGATCCTGGTTTTACCTGCTGTTCACCGTGGCAACGTTGAGTGTAATGTCCGTTTGCACGGCCGCACCCATTCTTTATCCCGTCGTCGTCAATGACCGCTGGGGTTATGTGAACAAATCCGGCGAGACCGTGGTCAACCCGCAGTTCGACCGGGCGGAAGTTTTTGCGGAAGGTCTGGCGGCGGTGCGTCTCGGCCGGTGGGGTTATGTGGATCCTTCGGGCAAGGTGGCAATCAATCCGCAATTCGACAAGGCCGATGTTTTCAGCGACGGGTTGGCGGCGGTCAGGCTCGGCGGCGGCGGTCCCACTCCCTTCAATCCCTTCGGTAGCGGCGGTCGCTATGGCTATATCAATCCGGCTGGCGGCTACGTCGTTAATCCGCAGTTCGACGACGCCGGAACATTTGCCGGGGGCTTCGCGGCCGTCAAACTTGGCGGGCGTTGGGGATTCATTGACAAGACCGGAAAAATTGCCATCAATCCGCAGTTTGACGATGCCACCGCGTTTTCCGAGGGACTTGCCGCCGTTAAAATGGGCGGTCATTTTGGCTACACGGACACCAGCGGGAAATTGGCCATCAACCCGCAGTTTGAGCGGGCGCAGCCGTTTTCCGAAGGGCTTGCGGGGATCCGGACCGGCGGCAAATGGGGGTTCGTTGACAAGACCGGGAAGATCGCCATCAATGCGCAGTTCGACGACGCGGGACGCTTTGTCAAAGGCCTGGCGCCGGTGCGGCAGTCGGGACACTGGGGTTATGTGGACCCGAGCGGCAAGATCGTGATCAACCCGCAGTTTGAGGAAGCCTCCGCATTTTCGGAAGGCCTGGCGCCGGTGCGGCAGTCGGGACACTGGGGCTATGTGGACCCGAGCGGCAAGATCGTGATCAACCCGCAATTTGACGAAGCTGCGGCCTTTACCGACGGCCTGGCGCGCATCAAGGTGGGCGGGCGAACCGGTTACATTGACGCCAGCGGAAAATACGTCTGGAATCCCGCCAAGTGAGCCGGCGCGAAAGTCCGTCATTTTACCGGTGCAGCATTCCGGTTTGGGTTGCGACAGGCAGGGTTGCCTGGTTGGTTGAACCCGCTGGATCGAATGATGCCGGGAACCGGCTCAAACTCCGCCGCCATTTCAACCAGCGAAACGAATCGGCCACCGGTCGAATGTGACTTCTTCTACCGCTGCCGATGACACGGATCGGAACGAACTCAACCCGCCGCCCAGCCGTGAGAAATGCCATCAACGTTTCTGATTCAACCTCGAAGCGTTCCGTCTTGAGAGGCAACGCCGCCCAGGTTCCCAGGTGAATGAGCCGAAAACCGCATTGCGTGTCCGGCAGGGGCCGGCCGGCCAGCCGCGACAGTTTGCGGCTCATCCACCGGTTCACCTGCCGGCGCAGCCAGGAAATTTTTCGCGCATCGTTCATGCGGTTGCCGATTACCAGCCAGGCTCCGGTTCGTTCGGCGCACCGAAGCAGCGCCGGCAAATCCTCCGGCGCGTGCTGGCCGTCGCCGTCGAGCGTCACCGCCCATTCATAGCCCAGATTCAGCGCGCGCGACAATCCTGTTTTGAGCGCCGCACCTTTGCCCAGGTTGCGCTCGTGCCTGACCACGACCGCGCCGGCAATTTGTGCGAGGCCGGTCGTCGCATCCGTCGAGCCGTCGTCCACGACCAGCACGGACGGGAGCTGCCGGCGCACCGCCGCAACCAGCGGCGCGATGCTGCCGGACTCGTTGAAACAAGGAATCACGGCGGCACAGGTGGTCGGTTCAATCACGCGGACAGCTTGAAATGGTTCCCGCCGGGAATCGAGGCAAAATTGTCCGGGCTTGATTCGGAATTGCCGCTGAAAAAATCATAAATTCTTGACCCTTTGTTACGGCTGGGTGACGCTGCTGGCGACGACGGCAGCAGAACGAACCGACCAAAACTCAAATCGAACCAGCACATTGAAGCGTGGCAAAATCAACTTCCTGAATTAAATTGTGCTGCACCAACTGCCGATGCTTTTTCCGCTCAAACCATTGCCCGTTGCGCCGCCGCGAGTGGTCATCACCGGAGCGGGCATTGTCACGGCGCTCGGCTTGGGCTGGAAGCTGAATGCGGCCGGCTTCCGCGCCGGACGCCGCGCGTTCCGGCCGGTAACGCTGTTTGATGTCAGCCGCCAGCGCGTAAAAATCGCGGCGGAAGTGGACTTGCCGAAAGTGCTTCCGGCGACACAACTCAACCGCCGCCAGCTTGAAAGACTTGACCGCGCCGGCACGATGCTGGTGCTGGCCGCGCAAGAAGCGTGGCAGCAGGCCGGCTGGGAAGCAGCCGAAAATCTGCCGCTGGTTCTCGGCACGACAGCCGGCGGCATGTTGTTCGGCGAAGCCTATTACCGGCAGGCGTTGCATCAACCGCAGCGGCAACGCCGGCAGGCCATCCGCGCCATCCACTACCAGCCGCAGGTCCAGGCGCGAATGGTGCTCGACGCCCTCGGTTTCAGCGGGCCGATCACCATTCTCTCGAACGCCTGCGCCTCCGGCAGCAACGCCATCGGCCATGCGTGGGAATTGATTCGTTGCGGCCAGGCCGAACGCGTCGTCGCCGGCGGCTATGACGCGCTCGGTGAAATGGTTTTTTCCGGCTTCGATTCCTTGCAGGCGCTTTCGCCCACGACCTGCCGTCCATTTGATGCGCGACGCGATGGTCTGGCGCTCGGCGAAGGTGCGGCGGTTGTGAATCTTGAGACGCTTGAAAGCGCGCAGCGACGTGGCGCGGAAATTTTGGGCGAACTCACCGGCTACGGCACGTCCATTGACGGACATCATCTCACCCAGCCGCATCCGCAGGGCAACACCACTTTGACCGTGATGAAACAAGCCTGCGCGAGCGCCGGTATCGCGCCCGGGGAGATCGATTACCTAAACGCTCACGGCACCGGCACGTTGCTCAACGACAGTTCGGAAGCGCTCGCGATCAATGAATGGGCGGGCCGCCGCGCCGCCACCCTGCCGGTCAGCTCCACCAAGGCCAGCATCGGACATCTGCTTGGCGGCGCGGGCGCGGTCGAGGCGGTGGTCTGCCTGATGACGTTGCGCGAACAATGGCTGCCGCCGGAAATTGAATTTGAAACGCCCGATCTCGCCTGCAAATTTCCAATCGTCAACCGACCGCAGGACACGCGCGTGAATGTCGCGCTGTCCAACTCGTTTGGTTTTGGCGGCGTCAATGCGACCTTGATTTTGCGGAGGTGGGCATGAGTAAAATTTTTGTCGCGGGGCTGGGCGCGGTATCGCCCGCCGGCTGGAATGTCGCAGCTCTGCGCGACGCGCTGGACAAAGGTGAACCGCTGCCGACGCAGACGGTTGCCCGACCCGGCTGGGAGAAACCGCTTCAAGCTCGATTGGTGCCAAACCCGCCCGCGCGCCCGAAATTTCTGACGCACCCGCGACTGCGCCGCACAAGCCCGGTCACACATTACGCCGCCGCCGCCGCGCTCGAAGCCGTGGCCGCACTGCGAGCCCATCCCGCCGCGAAAAATTTCCGGCTCGGCATCGTCGTCTGCCTGCAATCCGGTTGCGTGCAATACTCCTGCCGCTTTTATGACGAGACGTTGAAGAATCCCGCCACGGCCAGCCCGATGATTTTCCCCGAAACAGTTTATGCCGCGCCGACGAGCCATGTCGCCGCGCTGCTGGAAAATGTGGTGCTCGCTTATTCGCTGGTTGGCGATCCGTCCGCATTTTTGCAGGGCGTCGCACTCGGCGCGCAGTGGCTGGAAGAAAATCGCGTGGACGCGTGCCTCGTCATCGGCGCGGAAGAAACCAACTGGATCATCGCGGACGCGCTCTGGCATCTCGACCGCCCGGCCATCGCCGCCGCCGGCGCGGGCGCCTTGTGTTTGTGCCGGGACCCAAAATTGTCAACCGGTGTCGAGCTGGCCGCCGTCACCGACGCGCATACTTATTCCGCGCGTCAAGACCGGACACAAGCCGCGCAAGCCATGCGCGTTCAACTGGGCAAAAATTCCTCCGGCGAACTCCTCTGCGACGGCATCGGGAACAGTCCGCGCGCGGACGCGGCGGAACGCGCCGCGTGGAGCGATTGGGCCGGTTCGCGCGTCAGCCCGAAACGCATTTTGGGCGAGGGACTGATGGCCGCCGCCGCCTGGCAATGCGTGGCCGCGTGCGATGCCGTGGGTTCTGGAAAATTTTCGGCGGCCAGCGTCAGCCTGGTCGGTTCCAATCAACAAGCCATCGGCGCGCGTTTTGTGCGCGCGGATTTTGACATTTCGCATTTGTCCGCCGCCGCGACCACGGGCAACATCCGGCCATGAGTTTACGGGTCATTTTGATCACCGGCGCGAATGGCGGTTTGGGACAGGCCAGCGCCAGCGCCTTTCTTCACGAGTCGCCTACCAATGTCGTCTGGCTCGGCGTTCGTTGCCGGCGTGAATACGCCGACAGGCTGGCGCGGGAAAATCCCGGCCGTTGTTTCTGCATTGCCCTGGATGTCACTTCGCCCGAATCATGGCAGCAGGCGGTCAAGGAAATTTTGGCGCGGCACCAGCGCCTTGACGTGCTGGTCAATAATGCCGGCAGCCACCAAGATTCCCTGCTGGCCACCATGCCGACGGATTCCTGGCGGCGGATTCTGGCGACAAATCTCGACGGCGTTTTTCACGGCTGCCAGACCGTGTTGCCAACGATGATCAGCCAGCGCGCCGGGCGGATTGTCAATGTCTCATCCTTGAGCGCGCTGCTGGCTCCCGCCGGACAAGCCAATTATGCGGCGGCCAAGGCGGGCGTCATCGCGTTGACCCAGTCGCTGGCGAAGGAAGTGGCGCGCATCGGCATCACCGTGAATGCCGTCTGCCCCGGTTTCGTGGAAACGGAAGCGCTGGCCAATCTGGCCGGAGACGAAAAAAAAGCCGCGCAAATGAAAATTCCGATGCGCCGGTTTGGCCGGCCGGAAGAGGTTGCGGCGGCGATTCGTTTTTTGGCCAGCACCGAGGCCAGCTACGTCACCGGCTCCGTCATCAAGGTGGATGGTGGCATTTTATGAGGGGCGATTTCAATGGCTGCTGAAATGACGCCGGTCGAAGACCAGCCGCGCGGCACGCGATCATTGCCCGAACCCGTCGTTGCGCCCGGGCCGGAGAAAGTCATCATCATCGGCGGCGGCATTGCCGGGCTGGCCTGCGGCTGCTATTTGCAAATGAACGGCATCCAGACCGAAATTCTGGAGGCAAGCCTGCTGCCGGGCGGATTATGCACCGCCTGGCACCGCGGGCCGTATGTTTTTGACGGCTGCCTGCGCTGGCTGATGGGCACGCATCCGCCCTCGGCCTTTCACCAAATCTGGCAGGAACTGGGTGCCATCGCCGGACGAAAAGTTTTTATTCACGACGAAATTCTCCGTGTTGAAGACGCCGATGGCAACAGCTTCGCCGTGCCCGCGGATCTGGACAAATTGGCGAGCGAGTTCAAACGCATCGCGCCCGAAGACAGCAAATTGATTGACCGGCTGGTGCGGGACGCGCGCCGCTGCGCGCCGCTGGAACCGCCGCTCGACAAGCCGCTGGAACTGATGACGCGCCGCGAAAAAATCCGCACGGGACTCCGTTATCTGCCGATGGTGCCGGTCGTCTTCCGCTGGAAGAATCTTCCGATCAACACTTATCTGGCGCGCTACAAAAACGATCTGCTTCGCGAAGCGCTCAAGGCCATCGCCAGCAACGAGCACATGTCGGCGCTGGTGCTCGTGATGGTGCTGGCTTTCCGGAGCCGAAACAACACCGGCTTCGTGGCCGGCGGTTCGTGGGATTTTGCGATGGCCATCGCGGACCGTTATGCCCGGCTGGGTGGCACGGTGCGATACAAGGCGAAGGTGACTTCCATAAAAGTTGAGAACAACCGCGTCGTGGGCGTGGAATGCGCCGATGGCACGGACGTTCCGGCCTCAATCGTCGTCTCGTGCGCGGATGGTTACACGACGATTTTCAAAATGCTGGACGGCCGTTTTGTGGACAAAAGAATCCGCTTCCTTTACGAGAATTGCAAAACGTTCCCGGCCATCATCCAGGTCTCGCTGGGCATCCGGAAAATTTTCCCCGGCGCGCCGCACACACTGAACCTGCCGCTGCCCCAGCCGTTGCGCGTGGACGATCAGACACGGCACGACCGTTTGGAAGTTGAGACATTCGGCTCCGAGTCGGCGCTCTGTCCGGAAGGCACCACCGTCATGACGGTCAGATTGCCGACCCGCTACGAGTTCTGGACGGAACTGAAAAAAAACGGCCCCAGCCGCTACCGCGCGGAAAAGAAAAGAGTCATCCAGGAAATCATCGCCATTCTCGACAAACGGTTTCCGGGTTTGGCCCAAAGCGTGGACCGTTCCGACATCGCGACGCCCGCCACGTTTGTGCGTTACACCGGCAACTGGCAGGGCAGCTACGAAGGCTGGCTGCCAACGCCGCGCATCCTGGGCCGGCGCATTTCCTACACGCTGCCGGGGCTGAAGAATTTCTTCATGGCCGGCCACTGGGTGGTGGCGGGCGGCGGATTGCCTTCCGCCGCGCTTTCCGGCCGCTATGTGGCGCAAATGATCTGCGCCCAAAACGGAAAGGTTTTTGCGGCCACCGAGCCGGGAAAAAATGGGTGAGTGGATTTATGGATTGCTGGATGACTCGGCACCGTAATCCAATTATCCAACCATCCAGCTTGCTAAAACGCCGCCGGACGGCCGCGGCGGTTCGTGTAAAAGTCAAACTCGAAGAGGAAATCACTTCGCCCGTGATCGTCAAGCCACCCCGAAATCTGATACTCCGTTTGCGGCTCCAGAATCAGCGCGGGCGGGCACGCATAGATTCTTTCGTAAGCGCATTGGCGGGGCGGGAAAACCGGAAGACTGAAGGTTGCCCGCAATCCGGGCGCCGCCGGTATTTGATCCCCGCGAAGGATTTGCGCGCTGGCGAAGCGCGGGATTTTTTTTATCGTCACCTCGACGGGGGCTTTGCCGTCCACGCGGAGAAATTGCGGCGACCAAACCCGCAGGAAAACATCCGCATCCGGCAGCGACTGGTAATCCCGGTCCAACGGCGCGCGTGCGATTCGCACCAGGGCTTGTTCCGGTTGGCTGACCCATTCGGCGCCATTTTCCTCCGCACGATAATTGCGCAGCCCCGGAAAATCATCAAACTGCCCGGCCACCCGGCCGCTCGAAGTGTCTTCAGTGGATTTGAAATTGCTCAACAGAATTCCATCCGAGCTGAGGTCGTCCAGTCCGCCGTGAGTGCTCCCGCAATTCACGAGCTGGCTGCCTTTTTTGACCAGCCATCCGGCGTTCACATAACGGTTGTCCAGGCTGATGAGGATGGTCGCCGGATTGAGGGTGACCCGCGTGAGGCCGCGGGCAATTCGTTCCAACGCCAGGGGATAACGATTGGTCAGGGTCACGGCCATCCAGGCGTCAGCGGAGGCAAAGCCGTCGGCGTCGAGCCGATTTTCCCGGGCGAGCGCCTCAACTGCCGGGTGACAATCGAGCGGATCGCCATTTTCAACTGAATAGCGGAAGGCATTCTTCGCGGGATTCCACTCAATAACGGCCCGCTCACCTTTGGAATTCATGACCAGGAAGCGATTGGTCCGGTCGGGCAGTCGCGCCGCCAGCAGGTCTACGCCCTCCAGATGCGTGAGCAGTTGCGCTAATCTTTCGGTTTCATCGGGCGAATTGTGAATTTCCACCCAGGATTCAATTCCGGTCGTGGGGAGGACAACGTCCTTTGGATTCACAATGGATTCTGAAATCCGGTAGCCGGACTTTTTTAGAAAGGCTTCAACCTCGACGCGCCTGCCGGGACCGGCATGATTGTGCCCGTGATCCGAGAGGATCACGATTTGCAGATCGCGCCCCTCCAGCGCCTGGTAACGGGCGCGCAGTTCCTGAAGTTGTTTATCCAGCAGACACAGCATGGAAAAAATGTCGCGATCCAGATGCTGGGCGTCATCGGACGAACGGAAGTAGGCATAATAGCTGCCATCCTGATCCCTGGCATTCCAAAAATTTTTGACCAGTTCATGCAGCTCGTAATCGAACGTTTGCACGGAATAAATGTAACCCATCGAACGGACGAAACCGCTCTCCACCTGACAGTCCATCTGCCTTTCGTGTTCCATGGACGTGGTGACGCCGTTGATGGAAATTTGCGAATTCGCCGCCGCGCTGAAATAAGTCCGCTGATAACCGGGCAGCGGGCGATCTCCGAAAATGTCCGTCCACGCGACATCGCTCGTGGAGGGAAACGTCGAGATCAGGCGGCTGACGGGAAAGTATCCCTCATCGGAACCAAAAGCCTGGCGACGGCGCACGCTTCCCAAAATGTTCGTGCTGGTGACGCCGGCTTGCAGGGCTTTCAGGTCGCGGTAGGCGATTCCGTCCAGCGCCAGCACCAGTCGTGCCGGAAGCGCGACGGCGGTTGAAGGGAAAATTTGGAGGGCCAGCAGGATGAAAAAGGCAAACCCGACGGCGTTTCTGTTCAAGCAACCCAACGCGCCAAAGCTCGGACCAAAAAGCATGGGCCATTCTTTAACTGATTTGGCCGGGCGTGTCTAAAGCGAAAATCATGGTTCACAAGACCCGCGAATATTTGGCATCAGATATTTTGGTTCTGATTGCCAACTGTCCAGGCCCAGCTTCAGCCGCAAAATCGCAAAGCGGCAAAGCGCTTGAACAAGCCGGCGGGGCGATTTAGACTCGCCCGCGCGCGTTCAACTCGCGGCTACACATTATGAAACCAAGAGACATCTTCGGCCTGGCGGTCCGGCTTTTGGGCCTTTTTTTCCTGTATCTTGGTTTGAAAGCCGTGCCGCCGATGCTGGACCTGGGTGCGATTGAGAATGCCGGTCAAAACGACATCATCAACGCGGTTCTGCCCATTGTATTCAACCTGCTCGTTGCCTGGTGGCTGCTGGGCGGCGGACTGTTGATGCGCCGGGCTTATCCCGAGGCGCCGAAGATTCCGGATCATTCTCCCGTGCCGGCGGAGCGGGGCGTGTCTGCCGCCAACTCAACGCAGCCGCCAGCATTGACGGATCTGGATCGGGCCGAAAAAAAACTCGCTTCGTTGGTGGAAAAGCCTAAAGATGGCCGTGCCGCCTGAGCCTGCGCCGAGTTGATGGCATCACCGGCCAGGCCGCTTCCCGGCTCGCGCGGAAACGGGCCGTGGCGCGGGATTTTCCCCGACGCGGACATCGGCATTTTTTAATGGATAACACAGCAGCGATCAAACAAGACATCAAACGGTTGATGGTTGAGAACCTCATGCTCCAAACCAGCCCGGACGAAATCGGTGACGACCAGCCATTGTTCGGCCCCGGCAGCGTGGGCTTGGATTCGGTGGATGCCCTGCAATTGGTGGTGGCCCTCGACAAGACGTATGGACTCAAGATCGCCGATCCCGAAACCGCGCGCCAGATTCTTCAAAGCGTCACCGCCATGGCGGCAGCAGTCGCCAAACACCAGAACTCGCCTCAAGGCTGACCGCAGGTTTGCCGCGCGATCGCCGTTGGAGCTTTCGCGTCGCCTTCCTTGGAGTCATTCTTTTCACCTTTAACCGAAGCAGCCATTTCGATAGAGTTTCATTATGGACGCCGAAGGAAAAATCCGCGCCAAAATATGGACGGTTATCGCGGCCGCCGTTGGTCTGGCCATCGTTGCGGGGTATTGGGGCCGGCCGGCGTATCGAAACGCGAAGGAGAAGCGCGCTGCGGCCCAGGCCCAGGCCTTTTTGGAACACGGTGATTATCGGAGCGCCTTGTTGAGCACGCGCCAGGCGCTCATGATCAATTCCAACAACGTCCAAGCCTGCCGTGTCATGGCGGGTCTGGCCGATGCCGCCCATTCGCCCGCCACCTTGGATTGGTGCCAGCGGGTGGTGAAATTGTCCCCGACCGTTACCAACAAACTCCTGCTGGCCTCCGCCGGACTGCGCTATCAAAGTCCGCCCTACCCGTTGACCACCCAGATGCTCGATGACCTGTCACAGTCCGCTGACGCGCTTCCCGATTTTCACATCGTCTCCGCCCAACTGGCGCTGGCCCTGCATCACATGGCCGAGGCCCAGGCCCAATTCGAGGCCGCCTGCCGGTTGGATCCCACCAACCGGATTGATCAGCTCAATCTTGCAGTTGTCCGCCTCGGTGCTACCAATGCGGCCATGGCCGCCGATGCCCGCGCAACGCTGAAACAATTTTCCAGCGACGCGAACCTCGGCCCGCCGGCGTTGCGCTCGTTGATCGCGGATCGTTTGCTGCATGACGATGCCTCCGGGGCGCTGGATTATTCGAAACAGTTGCTGGCCGGCCCGCAGGCCGGTTTGAACGACCGGCTGCAACACCTCGGCATCCTGAAACATCTGCATAGCCCGGAACTGGCCGGACAATTGAATGCGTTGCAGGAAAATTCCACCACGAACGCCCTGATGACCGCCCAGGTCGCTACATGGATGGCCGACAACGGCTATTTGACGGAAGCCACTGCCTGGCTGAACCGCCTGCCGGCCGGTCTCCAGACGCAGCCGCCCGTGCGGCTCGCCCTCGCGGATTGTTATCTCGCCGGCGAAAACTGGCCGGCGCTTCGCGACTTCGCCTCGAATGGTTCCTGGGCGGAAATGGAATTCATGCGGCTGGCCATTTTGTCCCGCGCCTGGGCCAAGCTGGGCGAACCGGTGGTGGCGGACGGGAACTGGAACTCCGCCGTGAGCGAGGCGGCCGATCAACTGGGCGCGCTCAATGCGCTGTTGGAACTCGCCGGTCGCTGGGACATGAAACCCGAGCAGGAGGATTTGCTCCGGCGGATTCTGCGGAAGTTTCCCGATGCCAGTTGGGCGCGGCAGGATTTGGAGCTGCTTTATTTTGCTTCCGGCAATACGCGCGGGCTGTATCAGCTTTATTCCGAATGGCTTCCGCTGCTGCCTCAAAACGCCGAGCTCAAGAGCAACGTGGCAGCCACGGCGTTGCTGTTGAAAACCAACCTGACCCTGGCCTGCGCGCAGGCGGCGGAAGCCTACGCCCAATCCACCAACAGCCCGGCCGTCGTGTCCACCTACGCCTATGCGCTGCATTTGCAGGGCCGGGACGATGACGGTCTGGCGGCGCTCCAAAAACTGGACCGGCCGGCGCTGGAACAGCCGTCCGTGGCGCTTTATTACGGCGTTCTGCTGTCGGCCACCGGAAAGACCAGTGAGGCGCTGCCGTTTCTTCAATTGGCCCAAACCCAGGGCCGTCTGTTGCCGGAAGAAAAACAATTGCTGGCTGAAACGCTGAAGTAAACCGGCGCGGTCAACCCCGGCGGGCTGGTGCTCACGCTCCCCGGCGTCGGGCCGGCTTCTTTGGAACCGGAAGCGCGGCAGTTTTAATTTCCCGCCACGCCCTGCGGGCCTTTGCCGCCGTTCAGCAAAAACAAAACCGCCATGCGGACGGCGAGGCCGTTGGTCACCTGCTCCAGAATCAACGACCGGTCGCAGTCGGCGATTTCGCTGTCAATCTCCACGCCGCGGTTGATCGGGCCGGGATGCATGACCAGCGCGTCGGGCTTCGTCTTGGCCAGCCGCGCCTTGTTGAGGCCGAAAAGCTGCGTGTATTCGCCGATGCTCGGGAACATCGTCTTGCGCTGGCGTTCATGCTGGATACGCAGCAGGTTGATGATGTCCGCTTCGCGAATTGCCTCGTCCACGTCATAAGTCACGCGGCAGCCCATTTGCTCGAAAGTTTTTGGCACCAGCGTTGACGGCCCGCACAGCGTCACCTTCGCGCCGAGTTTCGTGAGCGCCCAGATGTTCGAGCGCGCAACGCGGCTGTAAAGGATGTCGCCGAGAATCGTCACGTTCAGGCCGGCAATCTTGCCTTTCCGCTCCCGCACGGTGAACGTGTCGAGCAGCGCCTGCGTCGGATGTTCGTGCGCGCCGTCGCCGGCATTGATGACGTGGGCGTCGAGCACGCGGGAGAGAAAATGCGATGCGCCCGACGCGCTGTGCCGGATGACGATGAAATCCGCGTTGAGCGCCTGGAGATTCAGCGCGGTGTCCTTGAGCGTCTCGCCCTTTTTGAACGAGGATGCCTCGGTGGAAAAATTGATGATGTCGGCGGACAGCCGTTGTTCAGCCAGTTCAAAGCTGATACGGGTGCGCGTGGACGGCTCGACGAACAGGTTCACGACGGTCTTGCCGCGAAGTGCCGGAACCTTTTTGATCGCCCGCTGGCCGACCGCCTTGAACGCGCGCGCCGTGTCGAGCACGATGTTGATTTCATCCGCCGAGAGCGATTCGATGTCGAGCAGATGTTTGCGGGTCCATTTCATGGTTTCAGCAAAAGCGCCTCGTCCTGCGCCGCTCCAGCTTCGATGAGCCGCAGCGAAATTTTCTCATCCAGCGCCGTCGGCGCGTTCTTGCCAACGAAATCCGCGCGGATGGGCAGTTCGCGATGGCCGCGGTCAATCAGCACGGCGAGCTGGATTTTTTTCGGGCGGCCGAAGTCGTTCAGCGCGTCCATCGCCGCGCGCGTCGTGCGGCCGCTGAACAGCACGTCGTCCACCAGCACAACGGTCTTGCCCGTCACGTCGAATGGGATGACGGTGGGATGAATCGTGGGCGCAGCGCGCTGGTCCAGATCGTCGCGGTGCATGTTCACATCGAGAATGCCCACCGGCACGGCATGATTCCAAATGCCGGCGAGGATTTTCGCGAGACGCGCAGCGAGGTGGTCGCCGCCGACAGGGACGCCGATGAGCACCACGTCGTCGCTGACCTCGTTGCGCTCGGCGATCTCATGCGCGATGCGCGTGAGGGCGCGCTGGATGGCGGTGGCGTCGAGGATGATGGTGGTTTCAGGCATGGGGGGAAATCCTCCTCGTTCTCGTCGTCGTCCTCGAAATCGAAAACTCAAAAATCGAGGACGAGGAGGAGAACGATGACGAGGACGATTGCAAAAAGAAAATCGCGAACCTACCCCGCCCTTGGGCGGAGGCGGTTCGCGTGACGCGTTTCGTTCTCATTTTTCCTTCGCGGCCTCGCGGGGCTGCGTTAAAGGAGCGGTGCTTTTAGTTCGTCGCGGCGGCGTGACGGGCTTTGCGCCAGCTCGAGCGGTGCTTGATGATCCAATCCGTCAGCGCCCGCTCAAAGCCGATGTCATGCCCGGCCTTTTCCGACTCGATCCATTTGTGCCGGAGGATTTCCTCGCGCTCGGCCTGAAATTCGCGGTAAAGCGAGG
>Ga0181534_10000549_pt1 | contig 26121 bp, 31 predicted proteins | sample PEATcosm2014_Bin_37_FD_119758 | JGI IMG/M metagenome (GOLD analysis project Ga0181534, IMG submission 119758) | Peatland microbial communities from MTU Mesocosm Facility, Houghton, MI, USA - PEATcosm2014_Bin17_10_metaG | ecosystem: Environmental > Terrestrial > Soil > Wetlands > Peat | place...
AATACGCTGATCAAAGTGAACAGCCCTGCGCAGGCCAGGAGCACGCGCCGCGCGCCGAGCAGTCCTCCGAGATAGACGGAGAAGGGACCGATGAACATCATGCTCGCGTTGAACGCCGTACCGATCCACGAGGCCTCATCTGCGCCGAGATGCAGAGCGCCTCTTATATCAATTAATCCCACGCTGATCAGACGCCCCGTGCAGGTTGCGATCGAGGCGCCAAGCAGTACCCCGAACACACCTAGCAAGGGATGAATAGTCATCACCGCAGGAGTGGGGGATGTTGGCGAAGATGCAGGTGTGTTCTGCCCAGTCGGAGTATTCAAGATGATGCTCCCTCCCCCTTTGTAGCTTTACCGGAGGTATGGATCTTGACCACCACGGAAAACCCGGGACGCAATTTGCCTTGAAGTGGATGGCCAGGATCGAGCGCGATCTTGACTGGGAGTCTCTGAACCACCTTTGTGTAGTTCCCGGTGGCGTTGTCGGGAGGCAGCAGGGCAAATTGCGAGCCGCTTGCCGGGGCAATCTCAACCACCTTTCCGTGAAGCACCACTCCGGGGAAGGCATCGATCTTGATGTCGGCGACGTCGCCCTGCCGGATATTTGTTAGCTGCGTCTCCTTCAAGTTTGCCTGGATCCATACATCGCCCTTGACCAAGTCGACGACCTGCATACCTGGAGCGACCAACTGGCCTTCCTGCACGTGACGCTCACCCACCGCGCCTGCCGTAGGTGCGACGATCTGTGTGTAACCAAGATTGACCTGTGCGACGATGATCGCCGCCTGCTTGGCCTGAATATCCGCGCGGTACAGATTGTCCCTCGTATCGAGGGCCGCTCGTTGGCGCTTCTCGCTTTCGAGCAGACTGCGGCTGCTTGCCAGAGCCGCCTGCGCACGCTCCAGCTCTGCCTGGTGGCTGGCGAGCATACCGGTAAAGCGGTCAGCATCTGCGATTGCCAACTCCACCTGCTGATGTGTGGCGGCCTTTGAAGCTAGCAGAGCTTCCTGACGCTTACGTTCCAACCCCGTCCGCTCGACATCGGATTGAACTGCTGCAATTCCAGCCTTTGCGGCATTGATGGCGGCAGTTGCCTGCGCGATAACAGTTTCGGCGTTCTGAATCTTTGCGTCTTGAATTCGCTTTGTGGACTGGTTATCTTCAAGCGCCGCCTGTGCACCGGCCAGGGCTGCGCGCGCTTCGGCGAGGACGGCTTGATAGTCCTCGTCGTCAAGTTGTACGAGGAGTTGGCCGGGCTTCACAGATGCGAAATCTTCGACCTCAACCTTGCGAACTGTCCCGGAGACGCGCGTGCTGAGTGGCGTCATATCCGCGCGCACATACGCGTCGTCTGTGCGCTGCTCTGCGCTTCCACCTTCCCACGAAGTCCAGCATCCCTTGATCGTGAAGAGGAGAATGGTCGCAACTCCCAACGTTATAACTGGAACAATGATCGCTCGCTTCGACATCTCTTCAGTAGCTCCTGACATAAGGTTGGCTGGCGCGGAGGTTTCGATTGGCGGCTATGCGTTCTAATGAACGCCCAACACGCTGCAAGGCGCCTCCTGCGCGAGTTCGTACACAGTGCTCCAGAGGCGAGCCAAGTGAAGGCTCCGTTGATGAAGTCCCATGACAAGAAGGTCGATCTTTTGCCCGCGCAGAAACTTGACGATTGCGTCGACTTCGCGACCTTCTACGATGTGACTTTGGACCTCGACACCGTAGGGATGGGCGGAGCTGCGGGCCTTCTCCTCCAGAACCTCGTAGAACCTCTCCCGATCATCCGCCAGCACTCGCGAAAGTGAGGGTCCCGCAGCTCCGGCGAAGGCCGTATACGCCGGCAATTCAGCAGCAACGGTAATTGTGCTCAGTTCCGCTCCCAGGCCCTTGGCAAGCTGAATGGCGCAATGGAACGCGCGTTCGGCTTCTGGGGACTCGTTGTACGCTACAGCAATCTTCCTGAACATAAGGTCCTGTCTGTTTCACAGAGGTAAATTCGCGCTGTTCGTTCTTGCCGCGCGTACTCGCAAGCCTGTCAGATTGCGGGGGAAAATACAGCGCAGGTGACTGTTAGCTAACGGTGATGACAGACAATATGGCAGGAACTCTGCGTCATTGTTCCTCTTCAACATTGTTCCCCGCACCATCTGGATCGCGCTGTTGCTCGAAGCTCCTGGCGGCACGCAGCACAGCCTCTTTCAGCTTTTCGAGGGTAAAAGGCTCGACAATCACGTCATAGCCTCCCGCTTCCAAGACTCCCGACCACAACTGAAAACTTGCGGTGTGGGCATACACCAGAATTGCGGGTTTCTGGTCTAGAAGGGCGAGATCTCCCCAAATCGTCCACCAGTCCATATCCGGAAGAGATGCCGGAAGCAAGGCGACTTGATAGACCTCACCATTGCGGACATAATGTCCCAATTCATCGGCATGGCTGATGAAGATCGGAGACAGATCGAGGGAGTTCAACTGACGCCGAATTGTACCCTCGATGTCCGAGGTCAAGATTGCGAGTATCCGAACCTTGTCATGATTCTCTGCCACGTTGCCTCTCAGACTTCGTTCACGTGAGAATGACAGAAGATTGCAGGAACCGAAGCGTAAGCAACTGTTAGCTAACCGTGAGGACGGCAGACCGCCGATTGAAGCGGATAAGATAGCGCTAGCAACATGGGCCGTCGTTGCATCATTTGCCGTCACGTTGTCAATATTTGGGTTCCGCAATCGATTTCCATACGTCAGGAACTCTACTTGCCGCAATAATGGATTTATCTCAGCCTGGAGCCGATTAAAAAGTGAACAATGCGAACGGCAACGCGATTTCGGAGGATTTGGTTCGCGCGGAGCTTGCGCGTGTACTGGAGAGCCCGATCTTTGTACAATCGGATCGACTCAGCCGCTTTCTTCGCTTTGCAGTAGAGCACGCGATCAGCGGTTCGGACGAGGGACTCAAAGAATACGTGATTGGTACGGAGGTGTACGACCGGAAACCTCCGTACCATCCCAGCCAGGACTCGATCGTTCGCACGGAGGCCCGCCGCTTGCGGACCAAGCTGAAGGAGTATTACGAGTCGGAAGGCAAGGACAATCCAACATTCATCTATTTTCGACCGGGCAGTTATATCCCAGTCTTCAGATCGAAGGTTTCGGCTTCCGGCCAGGAAATTGCGGCAGCAAGCTCTGCAGAAGATGTTTTCGTCGAAGGCGCTGGAATCACGGTAGCAGTCATTCCGTTCCTCGATGCATCCGGACAGGTGCTCTCCGCCAAATACGCCCAAGGTATTACGGATGAATTGGTGCATGAAATCATGCAATGCGAAGGTTGCCGCGTAGTCGCGACCAGCTCGATCGCGCAATTGGCTCCGCAGGTTTCGGATATTCCGGCACTGGCGCAAAAGCTCGGAGTTCAGATCGTCTTTGAGGGATCGGTGCGAGTAGAAGGAAGCCGGGTTCGTGTCACTTCAAGAATGGTGAATGCGGACGGATTTCAACTCTGGTCACAGCGATTCGATGCCGAGGCCGATCCGTCGAGCATTTTTACCGTGCAGGAGCAGTTTGCTTCAGCTCTCGTCAACCGTGTGCGTCCTCAGCAATCCATCGTCCGGACCTCGGAGGCGTCGGCGGGTCCCGTAATGTTGGCAGTGTACCCCACATTACTAAAGGCGGAAGCGCTTCTCGAAGAGGGAGTTGAGCCCGACGTTCAAACTGCACTGGTGAAATTCCGCGAAGTCGCAGAAGCCGCACCTGGTTTTGCGCGGCCACATTGCGGAATCGCGCAGAGTTATTGCTGGCTGGCTCTTCAAGGAACATCGCACTCGACCGATCTTGTTTCCCTTGCCAGGAAGGCCTCGGAACGGGCAGTTGAACTTGATCCAGAAATGAGCCAGGCTCTCGCAGCGACGGGGAGTGTTCGGGCTCTTGAATGGGACTGGGATGGCGCGGCGGTAGCCTTCAACCGTGCTGTGGAATTGGGCTTTCATGCAAGCAGCGCCCGCCAGCATGCCGTGTTCCTGACCGCCTTGGGGCGCTTCGATGAAGCATGGCCGCATCTGCAAAGGGCGCAGCAGATCGATCCTTTTTCGTATCTGCAAAAAGTCGCATGTGCAAAGTTTCTCTATTTGAGCCGACGCTATGAAGAAGCTATCGAACTTTTCTCGGAACCCTTGAGGTTTGGACCGCTGCCGCTCGAGGTCCAGCTGTATCTCGCATTGATCCATGTTCAGCTGGGACAGTTTGACGATGCCAGGAGACTCGCGCAACTCGTCCTTCGCAATGCAGGTGCTCAATTGCCGTTACGCGGATGGGTCGCCGAGATCCTTGCCCGATGTGGTGACGATGCAGCGGCAAGGTCGGATGAGTTCAAGCTTCTCGCGTTTGCTGCTAGTCTCAGCCGATACAGGCAGGCGTTGCTTTCTATCGCCTTGAGCGATTTTGACGCTGCGCTTTCCTCACTGTGTGCAGCCTATGCGGACAAGGAAGCCGAACTCCCATGGCTGGCAGTCGATCCTAGGTTCGATCCAATCCGTCTGAACCCCCAGTTCAGAGAAATAGTAGGTAATGTGAGATCGGGAATGTCCTCCCCTACGCGATAGTATCGTGACTTGTTGGCTTTTACGCGCGCGTGAACCAGGGTTTCCCATGTCTCGCTATTGAGACATGGGAAACCTCATCTCCTTCCGGTCGCGGCGATAGCAGTCTCCTCACTGTTAGCTAGCCTCTCCTCACTTCTTTATGTCCCTGTATATCGCTAGCATCGAGCAAAGTGAAGCCTGTTGAAATGGCCGTGTCTACGATGTTTTTGGCACACGGGTTGATTAAACGTACGAACCTTTGCTTTGCAGACTGAGTCGTAGTCCGCAGCCGAGTTGGCCGTTACCGCATGCCATTGGAAAAGCCGAAGTGCTGTTCATTCTTGGATAAGTCCAACTGCCTGTCAGAAAGGTGTACCGGTTGATCAAACTGATCGAATTCGTCGGAAAAGTCAGCCAATTTGGGTTCCGGGTGATCTTCGATCTGTTTCACCCCCCGTTCGAGGCCGGCCAGATTGGTCGACAGCTTGCCGAGGTCGGCGCCAAATCTCTGCCTCTGGTACTTGCTTCCGGATTTGCTTTGGGAACCGTGATGACATTTCACACACGCAGCACAATGGTCATGTTCGGGGCTGGAGCGATGATTCCGACTGTTCAGGCAATCGCGTTCTTCATTGAAATCGGCCCGCTGGTTGCAGCCTTGCTGCTCGCAGGCCGCGTGGGATCGGGAATCGGCGCAGTACTTGCTAACATGCGGGCCACGGAACAGATCGATGGCATCGAATCGCTCTCTATCGATTCGTTCAAATTCCTTGTCGTTCCCCGCGTTGTTGCTTGCGTCCTGGCGTTGCCTCTTCTCACTCTGTTCATGGATTTCTCAGGTCTTCTTGGCGGATTCCTATCTGAATACGCGGCGTCGAGGATTTCGTTCCATCTCTATATCGTGCGCGCATTCGCTGAGGTAGCGTGGTCCAACTTCATTCCCCCTACTCTCAAGACGGCCGTTTTTGGCTTCATCATCGGAACTGTTTCTTCCTTCTTCGGCTTCACCACGAATAAAGGCGCTCAGGGTGTGGGCGAGGCCGCGACGAATAGTGTTGTGGTGTCTTCTTTACTAATCATCCTGGCCGACGTGGTTTTGATTAAGTGCATCTTCTTCGTGTTTCCGGAGAACGCGTTATGAACGCTGAAACCAAGGCTGCCGTGGTCTTCGACCGAGTATCGAAGTCGTTCGGTCCGAAGCAGGTGCTACGGGAGGTCTCCTTCGAAGTCCCTGCCGGACAGGCTCTCTGCATTCTCGGCCGCAGTGGGACGGGCAAGAGCGTTACTCTCAAACTTTTGATCTCGCTTCTCAAGCCGGACCACGGGAATATCTGGGTCGATCAACAGGAAGTGACTCGCATGAAAGAGGCCGAGCTCTCCAAGGTACGTCGCAAGATGGGGTTTCTATTTCAAGATGCGGCGCTTTTCGATTCCCTGACACTCTACGAGAATCTCGCCCTGCCTTTGCAACGGCTGACCGAGAAAACGCAAGAAGAGATTGACTCGATAGTCGACAGGGTCCTTGGTCAAGTCGGGCTGGGTAACGACAAAAGGAAGATGCCTTCCGAGCTTTCGGGCGGTATGCGCAAGCGCGCCGGCCTTGCCCGGGCACTTGTGCTTGAACCGAAGATCTTGCTCGCGGATGAGCCCAGCAGCGGGCTTGATCGCATTACCGCTGCGGAGATTGACGAGTTGCTCATCCAACAAAAGACTGAACACAAGACTACCGTAATTGTCGTAACGCATGACGTTCATGGCGCCCGGCGCGTTGGAGACCGGTTCGCTGTCTTTGACAAGGGCGATCTGGTGGCCCATGGAACCGCTGCTGAGGTCGAGCAGAGTGAAAACGAAACCGCACGCAAGCTAATTTCGGAGAACTAGAGCATGAAGAACAAAAATCTGATTGTCGGACTCTTCGTATTGGCTGGGCTTGTGCTCTTCATGACAGGCCTGTTCTTGATAGGCAATCGCCATGAAGCCTTTGCCCGGCATATCGACTATTATGCCGAGTTCACGAACCTTGCCGGATTATCAAAAGGCTCCAAAGTGCAAGTGGCGGGCATGGACGCAGGCCAGGTGCTCGATATTGCAGTGCCTACGTCACCGACGGCCCGCTTTCGCGTCAAACTGAGAATCGCTGAGAGCCTTCATGGGCTTGTTCGCACCGATTCAGTCGCCACCATCGGAACCCAGGGAGTGGTTGGGGAAACATTCCTGCTCATTCACCCCGGAAGCCAGAATGCTCCCGCAGCAAGCGCCCTCTCCCTGCTTCCCAGCAAGGAGCCGGTGGACCTGGCAAACCTATTCGATCAAGGACAAGGGCTGGTCGGCGATGTAGATGGCGCCGTCAAGGACGCAGAAGGGATCTTGAAAAAGACGGGTGGTCAACTTGGTCCGACATTGGACAGCGCCAAAACTACGCTTGCAAACGTCAACGATGTGGTGGTGGGGCTAAAGCAGGGACGAGGGACGGCGGGAATGCTCCTCCAGGACCCAGCCCTGGCAACACAAATCCGCCAGACAATGACCAATGTTCAACAGGCCAGTGCGGCCCTCGACCAGGTCTCCAACAAGGCCAATGGATTAATTACGGATATTCAGTCTCGCCAATTCCCACAGAAGATCGATGAAACAATGACGGTAGTGAAGAGCGCGGCATCGAATGTCGATGCAAGCACCCAGCAAATCCGCCAAACCATTGCGGAAGCTTCTGTCCCGGACGAAAACGGAGCGACGCCGGGAATGAATATTCGGGAGTCTCTGTCGAATGCAAGTACTGCGACCGCCAACGCGGCAGATGGAACGGAAGCGCTGAAGCACAACTTTCTATTACGCCGCTTCTTCCTTCATCGTGGCTACTATGACCTCGGCCATATCTCCGCCGACAAATACCGTCAAGATCATCTCTTTACGAGACCGGAAAACTACCGCGTCTGGCTTCCCGGCACCGAACTCTTTCAGCAAAACCCGAACGGGGGCGTAGAACTCTCTGTCCATGGAAAGGCGCTATTGGCAGATGCCCTGGCGCAATACGGAGAATCGGTTGTCGGAAGCCCCATCGTCATTGAGGGATATTCCGATGTCAACGGCGCAGCCAATCAACTCGCACTTTCGCGAGGACGTGCCGTCGTGGTCCGTCAGTACCTCCTAAATCACTTTCAGCTCACCCCCGGGAACCTGGGTGCCGTACCGCTGATGAATCTACCGCCGAGCGGATTTGGCCATCAGACCTGGGATGGAATCTGCATCGTAATTCTGAAAACAAAACGCTAAGGACAGCAGGTCCAATGCTGGACAGAGCCAAAAACGCAGGAGGACTTATTTAGTCCCACTCACAGGTATGTTTGTTGGGCAGATGTGTCCGCCATTCTGGGCGCGCAAGGTTGATTGCGTGGCTCTAAATGATCCTTTAGGTTAGAATCCGAGGGCAATCTGCCATAATCAAGGGCACGCGCGTCTGGAGGATGCCAGGGCATGGGGTGATCGACCGAGGCAGTCATTTGAATTCCGGGCGCGGAGAGCGGGCCAAAAGTGATAGGAATGTCCCTATTTCGACGTTATGGACTGGCGGCAATTTCCTCTTGCGCAGCGCTTGCATTGTCACTGGCGTTTGGTGAAGCGTCGGTCTGGTTCGTCCTGGCTGTTCTGGCCGGCACCTTGTATGGCGGGGCTGGACCCGGCATCGCGTCCGCCGCGCTTTCCGCCGGCGCCCTCATCTCCTTCGTCCCGCAGACCAACTTCCCAACATTCCTGGGAGCGGTATTGCTGGTCATAGTCCTCGTCGAAACAAGACGGCGAGCAGACATCAAGAAGCGTCATGCGGAAGCGTTATCGAATACCCGTCTGACCGTTGACAGCATTCCCGGGATGGTCGGCACTCTGACGCCTGAGGGCGAACCTGAGTTCCAAAACTTGAGGCTCTTGGAGTATCTCGGGAAAACAAGCGAGCAGATGAAGGACTGGCCCTCGATCGTACATCCGGAGGATAGCGATCGGGTCATGCAAGCATGGCTTCACTCTACGGCAACCGCAGCACCCTTGGATATCGAGCATCGCGGCATCGTGGCGGACGGCAGTTACCGCTGGTTCACGAACCACGGACTTCCGATGTTCGACAGAAACGGGAAAATTGTCCGGTGGTACCACCTCCTAACGGATATCGACGACCGCAAGCGGGCCGAGGAGGCGCTGCGTGCAAGTGAACTCAATTTTCGAATGATCGTCGAAAGTATTCCTGGCATGGTCGTTACCATGACCCCAGACGGAACACTCGAATTCGCCAACCATCAACTACTGACCTTTCTCGGTAAATCCTTGGAAGAGCTAGGAGACTGGAGTCAACTGGTACACCCGGATGATCGCGCGTGGGTGGTGAGCGCATGGCTTCATTCGCTTGAAACCGGGCAGCCGTTCGAGTTTGAAACTCGTATCCTGCGCGCGGACGGGGTTTGTCGCTGGGTCAATTCACACGGCCAGCCGCTGCGTGACAACGATGGCCGCATCACCCGCTGGAACAATCTGCTCACCGATGTACATGACAGAAAGGAGGCTGAAAAAGTATTGCGAGAGAGCGAAAGCAGTCTCCGCCAAACCGTCGATAGCGTTCCCGGCTTCGTTACCATGGCGGCAACGGGTGAAATCGAATTTGCCAATCAACAACTCCTGAACTTTTTCGGCAAGACTTTAGAGGAACTTCAGGACTGGAGCCCACTCGTACACCCCGATGATCGCGCGCGTGTCGTGAGCACCTGGCTTCATTCGTTTGAGACCGGAGAACCATTCGAATTTGAGCATCGTGTTCTGCGTGCTGATGGGGTGTATCGCCATTTCCACTCAAGTGGCCAGCCCGTACGTGGCAAAGACGGTCGGATCACCCGCTGGAATAATCTGCACACGGATATCAGCGAGAGAAAGGAGGCGGAGGAAGTATTGCGCAATACGCAGGCCAGACTCTCGCAGGCCACGCAGATTGCGACCATCAGCGAACTCTCTGCTTCCATCGCGCATGAGATCAACCAACCTCTGGCGGCCGTGGTCGCCAACGGTCACGCCTGCTTGAATTGGCTTTCCGCTCAACCACCGAACAGCGCCAAAGCCAGCGAAGCCGCCGAGCGGATCATTCGCGATGGCAAGGAAGCCGGAGAAGTGGCGAGCCGTATCCGAGCGCTTTTCAAGCGGACTGCCTTGGAGAAAGTTGCTCTCGATTTGAACTCGATCATCGACGAGGTGATACGTCTGCTGGCGGGCGAGACAACGAAGAGACGTATCGCCGTGGATACGGATCTCGAAAAGGGCTTGCCTCATGTCATGGGAGATCGTGTGCAGATGCAACAGTTGGTTTTCAACTTATTGCTTAATGGGATTGAGGCGATGGACTCGGTGTCAGACCGTCCCTTAAAACTCTTCGTCCGTTCGCGGCGAGAGAGTCCCGAAGCCATTCTCGTTGAAATAAGGGATTCCGGAGTTGGCTTGGAGAATCCGAGCAAAATCTTCGACGCCTTCTTCTCTACAAAAGAGCATGGAATGGGCATGGGGCTAGCGATCTCCCGCTCGATTGCCGAAGCCCACGGCGGTCGTCTGTGGGCCGAATCCAGCGAAGGCCTCGGGGCAACCTTCTTCTTTACTGTTCCGACAGATTCGAAGGTGCCACTATGAAATCCGGCGACGCCATTGTCTTTGTCGTGGATGACGACCATCGCGTACGCGAAGCCTTGTCCGACCTCCTTTGCTCGGTAGGGCTGAGTGTGGCCGCGTTCGGTTCGGCATCGGAGTTCCTCCAAGCGGAGAAGCCCGATCTCCCCGCGTGCCTGGTCTTGGACCTGGAACTTCCAGACATCAGCGGCCTCGAGCTCCAGCAAGAATTAGCTGCCGGAAACGCGCCACCCATCATATTCATTACTGGGCATGGCGATGTCCCTGCTTCGGTTCGAGCCATGAAGGCGGGAGCCATCGATTTCTTGTCGAAACCGTTCGGTGAGCCGGAGTTGCTAAGGGCGATTGAAGCTGGAATCGTTCTCGATCGAAGCGCACGACTAAAACGTTCGGAACTCGCCGAGTTGCAGGAGCACTACAACCTCCTCACTCCTCGCGAACGGGAAGTTCTTCCCTTCGTGGTCGCTGGCTTCTTGAATAAACAGACTGCGTACGATCTCGGGACCAGTGAAATCACGATCGGGGTCCATCGGGGCCAAGTGATGCGAAAAATGGGAGCGCGATCGCTCGCAGAGCTGGTCAGAATGGCCGACAAACTAGGCATTTCCCACGCAGCCAGACTGTCTGAATAAACCTATAATGGCCGGCTTCCTGTCCTTGCCTGTACTATCGAATCCTGGTTGGAGATGCCCTCCTTGACAGCAAAGGATGCTGAACAAGTCGTCGTGGGAGTGGACGACGATTTTCGAGTTCGTGAGGCGATAACGAGCTTGGTGGAATCGGCCGGATACGCTTCTCGCGTCTTTTCATCTGCCGAGGAGTTCCTACAGTCGGGAACGCTGGCAGGGACGAGTTGTCTAATCACCGATGTGCGGATGTCTGGAATGGACGGAATCGAATTGCAGCGTCGCGCTAGACTCGTGCGGCCGGAACTGCCGATCATCTTTATTTCTGCTCACCGTGACGACGATGTTCGGCAGCAGGCACTCGACGGAGGGGCTGTCGATTTTATGTTTAAGCCATTTGATGCCGGGGATTTATTGGGCGTCATCGATCGGGCGCTGAAACAGTCGACAAATGATTAATCCAAAGACTTCGTTGGGATCGTCGCACCTTTCACATTCAAGAGACTTAGGAGAGCGATATGTCTGAGATCGCAGTTGCACGCGAAGGCGTTCCAAGACGCAGCGAACAAGTCGCAACGAGGCTGACGTCGGGGAGGATCTCAATCGTCGTTGGCCACACTTACCCACACCCTCCATCGATGAGCGTTCAAGTCGAGGGAGCAACAACCGATACAACTCTAGCCTTGGACAAGGTAGAAAACGTCGCGGCTTCGGAGCCCGCGATTCGAGAACAGCTCGCCCGGTTGCTCCGAAGCCCGATATTTGTTCGTTCCGAAAGGCTCGGTCGGTTTCTGCGCTTCATCGTTGAGCATGTCATAGGTGGCAATCAGAATTGCCTCAAAGAGTACGTGATCGGCTCCGAGGTCTACGACCGTAAGCCTCCCTACCATCCAAGCCAAGACTCGATTGTTCGGACAGAAGCGCGCCGGCTAAGAGGCAAGCTGATGGAGTATTACGAGACGGAAGGCAAAGACGACCCTGTCTACGTCTATTTGCGTCCCGGGAGCTACATCCCGGTCTTCAAATACAAAGAAGCTCCAGTCAGCGTTCAGAGCGACGCGGACAGCAATGATCCCTTCTCTTTGTTGAAGACATCCGCGATTGCGATAGCAATTCTGCCTTTTCATGACATATCGGGAAGCCCACTTTCTTCGATGTACGCGCGAGGATTACCGGATGAACTCGCATATGCTCTCATGCAGACCGAAGGCTGCAAGATAATATCGCCAGCTTCCATGGCACATTTCAGTGCACAGGAGCATGATGTGGCGGCTGCAATGAGCAAGGTTGGCGCGCAGATTGCATTTGAAGGAAGTGTCAGGGAGGAAGGTAATCACATTCGAGTCACGGCCAGAATCGTCGACGCCGCCGGATTTCAGTTGTGGGCGAAGCGATTCGATGTCGAAGGTGGTTCAGAGTCGTTCTTCACAATCGAAGAACAGATAGCGTCTGCATTGTCTGTCGGATTTAGCGCACTATTCGGCGATTCCAAACGCCGAAGCGTTGCTTGAAGACGGCGCGACAGTGGATCTTTACTGCAAATCCGAAAAAGGTCGAGGTAACTCTTCATAAGATACCCTGCGGGACCATAGCAGCAGTAACCCTGGGTGCCGACGTGGAAGAATCTATCAGGATCCGCATCGCCATGTGGCTTGGAGAGAATCGTTTGAATGCCGAGCATACACTCCACAGGCGCACACAGACTTCTGCCTGGAATGCATTCCAGGTCAGCGAGGCGAGCGTGGTCGCATACGCGTAGGCGTTCGACATCAAACAGATAGTGCCTCAAAGAGTGTGCAGTCAGTACGACAAATTCTCCGCCCCAAAAAACAGTACGCCTGAGAGCGGCCCTTACGGATTGCGGTCGAGCACATCTGCCCGCCGATCATCTTTTGATTGAATTATAGGATGGCGTTCAGAGTCAATATGCTTCCATAATGGAACTATATTGACATTGTGGCGCCTTGCGCCGCATACTCTATTTATGCCCAGTACCCGCATGGACGAGCTGTTTGCTCTTGCCGAGGACCAAGATGGCCTGTTTACGTCCAAGGAAGCTCGCTCTCTCGGCATTCGGGATTCCGTCCTGGTCCGATTGAGGCAGCGCGGCAGGCTGGAAAGAATGAGCAGGGGGGTCTACCGGATTGCACAATATCCGGCAGAGCGGCTTGCCCAGTACCGTGAGGCTGTCCTGTGGGCGCAGGCGAGCAATGGGCCCGAGCGCATTGCCTTGTCTCATGAGACAGCACTGTTACTGTACGGAATCTCCGATGTGAATCCACCACGGGTGAACCTCACGGTCCCTGTGTCGGCTCGGATGCGACGGGTCCACCCAAAATGGATCGAGATCCATCGGGCCAACCTCGCCACAGAAGACATCGAGTTGCATGAGGGAATGCCGGTCACTACGGTTGAACGTTCCATCCTAGATGTTCTCGCGACCACTCACCGGAGCGACTTTGCACGCGAGGCAATCACCGATGCCCTTCGTAAAGGGCTGCTTAATCCGGCTCAGGCGGGTGCCATTCGGAAGCGCCTCAATCGCTCTGTACCCGCTACAACCATTTCAACAAACGCAGGCAAGGTGAAGGCGAATGAATCCTCGGCCAGTTGAGCGCCTGGAAAAAACATTGGCGCGGGTCGCCAGAGAACAAGGGCTAGCCCAAGAACGCCTTCGCAGGTGGGTTTCTTTCCTCGCTCTTTGCGGTGTGCTCGAAAGAGCCGTCCAAGAGAGCGTCCTGGGCAACTACTACCTAAAAGGTGGCGTCGCCATGGAACTTCGCTTTGCGGAGGGTGCGCGCGCCACCAAGGATGTAGACATCGGTCTCGCCGGTGAGCGAGCGGAACGCCTTCAGACCTTCCGTGACGCACTGGCGCTTGGATTCGATGAATTCACCTTTCAACTGAAGGGTAAGCCGCTCAGTATGGACAATGCGGACGCGGTTCGCCTGGAACTCGGTGTCTTATACCGAACCCGCGCATGGCAAACCATCGACGTTGATCTCGGCCCTGCTGGATCTGGCGCAGTTGATCTGGTGGAGCCGACGATCCGTGGACTTAGCGCGATGGGCCTCAGAATCCCGTCGCCAGTTCGCTGCCTGAATCTGAGCGAGCAAGTTGCGCAGAAGCTGCACGCCTGCACGGGGCCTTATTCGAAGGGTCGAGCGCGCGATGTGCTGGACATCCTTCTGATTGATCTCTTGGGAAAAATAGACGCAACGGCGGTACGTGCAGCCGCCGAGCATGTGTTTGCCCAGCGGGGGACACACGCGTTTCCACCGACAATCCAGATCCCGGGCGAGTGGAGACCGGAACTCGAAGCCCTTGCCAAAGAACTCGGCTATTCGACAACCTCCGCAGTAGAGATTGAAGCGCGATTCCGCAATTGTGTAAACAGAATTGCGAGTGCTGGCTAAGAGTGCTGTGATTCATACTCGCCCACAAGCGCTGAGCTGTTCCGTCGTTTGCTGTCCTCGCGGAGGCGTGAGGGCGGCTCTGCCGACTCGGCACACCATTTCCATGCTTCCTCTGCGTTCACCTGGCTGAACCGGCACGGCCGCTAAGCCGACTTGATTTCTTTTTGAATTAGAGGTATCACGGACGAAGTCCTAAGCGGGACACGTCGGTGCGTCAACACCAACGTGCCCCTGACCACACCTCACCTTCATAGGAAAGGCGACGATATGGCTGTCTCTAAAAATACCCGCAGATCCGTTCCGGACACAAACGCAGTCTTCCAGAAATTCTTCGAAGGCAGTCAGGTCTCAGAGGAGCGCGAGCGCGCATGGCATGAAGCCATCCGCCACGCTGGAGGGGGAATGCCTCCGTTACGCTTTCCGGTGTATGAGGATCTCTACCTCCTCAACGTATACGCCCAGAGCCTGGTGGACCAGTTGAACGAGATCACCAGCAAGTTCTCCCTCAATCAAGAGACCTCTGTCTACTACCAATGCTTGATCCAGTACGTGCGCGCCGGCGTCAGCCAGGAAATTGTTGAGTTCATGGCTGGAATCGAACATACGGACGCATGGCTCTTCGAGAGCCAGCGAAAGGTCGAGGAGAAGAACCTCCGCGATCCCGACGATGTCTATTTTCTGGTCCGCGACCGAGAGCAGGACCGGGTGCAGCAAGGACTCCCACCGCGCATCCGCTTTCTCGACGATGCATCGGCCAGCGAATAGGGGAGGACATCATGGGCAAGGACGGGAAGAAGAAACAGATCGCCAACCGCTTCGAGATAGGCAGGCATGGCGGATGTGAAGCGCTGCTCTACGAGTTTCGTGAGAAGTTGCCCGCCAACACAAAACCGACTGCACCCGAATCTGTTGACCTCGACGAGTCGCACACCGTGCGCATTGCGGCAAATACGTTCGACGAGGCTCTCGAGTATCTCCGCTGGCACCAGCCGCACTTCGTGATCGAAAGCGTGCAGAATCTCGGAATCATTGTGATGGCCTCAGGCTCTCCCCTGGACTGAGTTCCGTATTCGCGGGAGGTCACACTTGCGGCCAAATAACAACGAACACTATCCGCTGAAGACGTTCGCTCAGTCTGAAGGCCACGGGAGGTCAACACGATGGACTCTATTGTCTTCGAACATCTGCTATCGCTGAACCGCAACGTCGCGGCTGCGATCGACATTCTCAAGAAACTTGCAGAATACCCAGAGTTACAGCGGGATGACTTCCTGGCCACCTCATCGTACTTTCGGGAGCATCTGTCCAACGCCAACGTTTCGATTCTGGAGGCGCTCCACGAATCCGAGGAGAATGCTGGCGGCGACGCATACAAGCACCGTCGTGCCTACGAGAAGGCGGTTCGTGATCCGGACGATTGCTATCTGGAGGTCATGCAGCGGGAGAAAGAGCGGCAGGAACGGGGCCTTCCATCCTTGATCGGCATCCAGTACGGGATGCGCGGCGCACGTATTGACGAGTCCCTTCCAGAGGTAAACGCCGAAATTGAAGACGACGATTCGGGGTCGGAAGAAAAGTCCGACGACGATGCGGAAGACGCGGCGGCGGGCAGTGAATCGGAGCGACGCGGCGAGTTTCGCCGACAGAAGATCATTGCCCGTGTCGAGGAATTCCGGACTGCACAAAGAATGACGACGAGAGAGTTCCACACCCGCATCGGTGTGTCGGAGGCTCGGAGCTGGAGAAGTTTTGTGGGCTCCGAAGCCAGTGAGGCATGGAAACGCGTTACGCCTCAGATGTTCGAGAAGATCGCCCATCTCCTTGGCATTGACAGCGCCGACCTGCTGAAGTGAGCTGCGAGCAATCCGTCCTGGGAATCTACCGGATTGTGGACGGCAATTGTTAGCTCGATCAAAACAGAACGATCACTCTGCACTGGACGGAGGTTCCTCAATGACCAAAAAGACCGTGAAAGCTGAACGGGCTGTCGTCGTGATTAAAGAAGCGGCAAATAAGCGCGTCCGGCAGCTGAGCATAGAAGAGCCCCATGTGAACGCGAAAGAGGTTTACGTAGTAATGCGATTCGATGACGATACACAACTCTATATCGACCTCAGTTCCCGGCAACTGTTCGGTGTGCAGTATCTCGAACACATCGATGGAGAACTGGAACCGGTGAAAACCTATCCTGTGCGGTCGTTGCATCCCTAGCGCGCCTTCTCCATCCTGCAATCTGGCATTCGGGGATGGGTGCTCCATGGGGAGAGCACCCATAGGCGCTGGCGGCTTCCACGCCTCCCAGGTCTGCGTGCGGAAGTTCGCCAGCGCTGTCTTTTCACAGGCACGTCGCGGCCTCCTCCCAAGAACGCGCGATTCCTTGAGGAAATCAAGTTCAGAGCGAGCAATAGAGAGCTGCTCGCTGCTTCAGTCTTCGACGGTACTGTGTTGTGCTCAGATCTCTTCTGGCATAACGCACGTATAGCTCAGGTTGAATCTCCCCTGCTGAACCATGATGGCGAACTTCTGAGCAGTAAGCAGAAATGGCAAATGCTGGATTGCCGCAGCATCGAAACGGCGAACGGCCTCCCACATTTGTTCGAGTCTGCGGCCGCTTTCTTCAAATGAATATTCCGAACACCAGCGATCATATGCAGCAATATCCATGACGATGGCGGGCCGACGATCCGCGTCCAGGATGATCTTCGATTCATCGCTGGGAACATTCGGTGAGCACGGGCGTGCTATTGGCTTGCTCGGGTCTGGATCTGATAGAACGACGAACTCAGCTTCCATTCCGTCGATGAACATAGGTACCTCCACGGGGCTTGGGATGCTAAGCGATCAGCTCTTGCCTGGCGACTTAGATAGCTGGTTCCGTCGCCATTTCTGCCATTGTCCCTCCAAAGAGATTTTCAATCTACCGAAAAGTGCGGCACTCTCCATTGGTCGACTGGGAGACTGTCTTGCCTGTTTCGTATCCGAAACACGGCTCGTAGACCGGTCGAGAAAATGTGATCGCTTGAAAATAGAGTGGACTCCATTACACCCATCGTCCGTGTTGCGTATAAGCACCGCGGATCACAAGCACGCTTGACGACAACTTACCCGCGTAGTTTCCTGTTGATATTGGTAGACTTCCCGTCCCACCAATGCGCGAATCCCCATGTCGCGATCCGCAGCACGGATGCGGAATACAGAAGTGACATACGGAAATCCCACCCTGAGGGCTGAATGCAGATTGCGCATTCAGGCATCCTGTTTTCGGCTCCGCTTCCCCTCAAAGGCAGGTGTGTCATGATGCAGCACAGGAAGTCGTTGGAAACCCACATCTATGTGGTCGTGATTTCACAGGAGGGTAGTTTCATCCGGGCAGCAAAGCGGCTTGGTATCCCGCCGCCATCGCTAACCCGGAAGATTGCGTTACTCGAGAAAGACCTTGGCGTGCAACTATTCGATCGAAGCACGCGCAAGGTTGAGTTGACCAAAGCCGGCAGGCTTTTCATCTCAGAAGCCACAGTTGCGGTGCAATACGCCGAGCGTGCATGGGATCTGGCCAGGTATCAGGCGCGGATGGAGCAAGGGCCATTCCGCATTGGTTACTCTCCTTACGTACACAGTGCATTTTCATCCCAGTTGCAGCAATTAACCATTCCAGGAAGCGATCCGCCGGGTATCGCGCTCGAAACCGCATCTACCCCGCAACTCATCGAGCGTGTTCTGCGAGGTCAACTTCATGCGGCGCTGGGCGTGCAGCCCATCGTAGACAGGGATCTTTCGGTAGAGCCCATAGGACAAGAAGGATGGGCTGTCTGCTTGCCGAGAAATCACATCCTGGCTCAGAAGGCAGCAATCAATGTGACCGACCTTCATGGAACCATTGTCTTCTGGTTTCCGTCTTCGATGCACCCTGCGTTCTTCCGCCGTTCCGTGAAATACATCCATAGCCTCGGCGTGTCACCCATCTTTAAGGAGGTGCATGCCAACATACAGGCGATTGAATTCGTGGCGCATGGCTTCGGTCTGGCCCTGTTGCCGCGATCGGCAATCCGGCTGGCACGTAGCGGCATTGTGTTCAAGCTTCTCTCCGACCGTTATCTCAAACTCGAGACTGCACTATTCATGCGAGAGGATCTGAGAGCCGGTCCCTTGCAGGACTTCATCCATGATCTATCTTTCCGGCTGCGGAGGCTTGGTAATGAAATCCAGTGACATACGCGGAACGTCCTTACGCCTGGGCGTTCCGCTGCTTTTCTACTTTCCCCGTTCGACCTTCTCAAGAGCATTCAAACTGAGCCGGCACAGAGATGGGCTCGACTCACTGGTATCCTTAATGGGTATTGGCGCTTCATGCGCAGAGGTACTAAAGAACGATGGTGAAGAAGCAGGCAGGACGGAAACCCAAGGGAAACTTACTCACTGAGATCGATGCGGCGATCGCTCTCTTGACTCGCGTGCGTGCACTTGCGGCATCCGCATCAGCGGAAGCGGGCGCACAGCAAACGAAGCAGACACCGATTAAGGCGCAGTCCAAGCGGACACTCAGCGCGGATGCCCGCGAAGCAATCGCGGCGGCGCAACGGAAACGCTGGGCTAAGGTGCGGCGTGCGAAGAAGAAGGCAGAACGGGCAGCGCTTGCGCAGTAGCAGCCTGCGTCAGGAAGTTCTGACACGCACGAGTTGCTGAACTGCGCGAACACCATCGATTTTGGCTACATGGACGACCATGTCGATGGATCGCCTGCATTCTTCCTCCACATCGTTGAGCGACAGACCACCGGAACCGCGCAGAGCTAACTGCGATAGGCGATGCAGTGCATCGTCGGCGCTATTCGCATGAATGGTAGTCAGCGATCCGCGATGTCCGGTGTTGAGCGCATCGACAAAGACGCGCGCTTCCGTGCCGCGAATCTCGCCGACGATGATCCGGTCCGGTCGGTGGCGCAGAGCCGCTCTCAACAGGTCTGCGAATCCGATCTGAGTCTTGTGCGTATCGAGCTGCGCCTCGGCGGAGATGACATGCGGCTTCCGGATATAGAGCTCGGCCACATCTTCGAGGATCAGGATGCGATCCTCATCGGGGATGAATCCCGCGATGACGTTGGCCAGAGTCGTCTTGCCTGTACCGGTTCCGCCAGAGATCAATAGGTTGTCGCCATGGCGGACCGCATCTACAAGCTGCTCTGCTTGCTCGGTGGTGAGCATACCGCGGTCGATCAAGTCTTCCATGGTGAAGTCACGCGACGTGAATCGGCGGATCGTTATCATTGGTTGCGGATTGACGACAGGCGGGATGAGCGCCGCCATGCGGCTGCCGTCCGGCAGGCGCAGATTCAGAATCGGCGAGTCGGCATCAAGCTTCTTGCCGAAGCGGTTGGCGATCACTTCAAGCCCGGTAAGCAGTGCGCCGTCATCAAACCGGATGCCGGGCTGCAAAACGATATGACCCTTCTCTTCGATCCAGACCGAGCCATCTGGGTTGACCATGATCTCAGAGACTGTCCTGCTCGCAAGCAGAGGCTCGATGGGTTTCAGAAACGGAATGATGATTTCGAAGCTCATGCCGAAATCCTTCTCGGATCGAAGTCGATCCGTTCCTGGTCGAACCAGCTCATGGCGATGGGCAAGAAGTCCGGCTTGAGATAGCAGTAAGTGGGGGGTAGCGGGCTGACGCCATCGAAGGCGACGACCACGGACTGCGCGTTCTTCAGATCGAAGAAGACCTTCTCCTCGAAGAGCGGCTCCTTATGTTTCTGGTACTGTTTGGAAGCCGAGACGGAGCCCTTGCTGGACGAGGTGCGGCCAGAGAGCCAGCCGACATTAGCGTTGGTCGAGGATTCCGAGACGGTATAGCTAATGCGAGTGCGGTCTGCTTTGCCGCATAGCTCCGAGGCATACCGGGCCGTCTCCGGGTCGGTGGTCGTGAGGAAGACCTTGCTACGGAGAGCCTGCAGCAGGGTCTTGACGCCTTCATTGGGCAGCGCATCCTTAAGGCTGGACACGCTTTGCGTGGCGACGATAGGAATGCATTTCGGCTGCCTGGAGAGGGACAGCCAGCGCTCGTCGCCTGTCGGGTTGTCGGCGCCCACTGTGGCGAAGTTCTGGTACTCATCGCAGATGAAGACGGTCGGGCGATAGTGTCGCTCCGGGTACTCGTCCATCTTCGGGATGCGCAGCATCACGGCCCGCTGATAATCGATCTTCATCATGGTGCCGATGGTCTTGGCTAGAGCCGGGTTCAGAGCCACGGGAAAGTTCAGGCCAACAACAGCGCCCGACTCGATCAGGTCCTCAAACGGTTGCAGGACGATGCCGCACGGATCGTCGGCGCACGACTTGCCATCATAGAGTTCCTTCGGTGGGCAGAAGACGCGCCGCACATCGGGGTCTGTTTCAAACAGCGATAGGAAGACCGCGATGCCCTGGACGATGCTGGTCTTGACCTCGGAGCGAAAGAACTTCCAGTGCTCCCAATACCAATACTGGACGCTGTCGAAGCGTCCGCGGTGCTCCGGCCGGTACGGCTTGCGAGTGAAGACATCGAAGGCCGCAGGTGTTTCCTGCATGAGCAAGCTCTCCAGCGCCTCGGTCCACGCGATCAGATAGAGCCCCGCATCCTTGTGCCACTCGAAGCCAAGCGGGGTCAGCAGGCTCTCATGTTCCCGGTACGCATCCTTATCGATGCCGATATAGCTGGTTGTGCTGAAACGCGAGCCCACCTCGATGAGCAATTCTTCAAGCCTGCCGGCACTGATGACTGTGCGGAAGAGATCGACCATCGTGAGGTATCCGTCGCGGATGCGATGCAGCATGATCACGTATCGGACGAGGTCCGTGTAGGACTGCTGCCAAAACGGCTCTCGGCCCCTGCCCCATATCGACGTGATGATGGAGGCGATGTTGAATGCTTGCGCATACGGGTCGAGCGAGTTGTTCAGCGGGTTGTAGCGGATATTTCCGTCGAGCGAGACTTCGACATAGTCCTGTTCCCGTCCGCACCATTCAAGGATGCGCTGAAGCTGGCGGCAGAGATCGCCTTTGACCTCCAGGACAATGCCCGACAACCGCCGCGCGGGATCACTGGCGCGATACGCGAACAACTGCCGCATCGCAGGCAATATGAGCCCATAAGTTTTGCCACTCCCAATTGATCCGAACGATGCGATGCCTGTATAGAGACCACGCTCCGGGATCGACAGCCACCGCGGAACAGGGCTGGGTTCGGGAACGAGTTGGCGGTGGACCTCGCCGACTACCAGTGAGAGCTCAGTCCGTGTATGCGGGTCGGGATACGGCGGCAATGCGCCGGCGGCCAACTCCAACTCTGTCCTGTAGAGATGGACGTACAGCAGGGAGAAGATCATGGAGAAGACCAGAAACGGCGTGCTGTACAGAAAGAGGCCGTAGCTCCATACCAGCCCATGAAAGACCCCAGGGCGTTCCAACGCAATCAGGCGCAGCAGCGGATTCGCCATATCTATTGGGGAGATGCTGTTGAGGGCGATGCCGCAGGCCGTGCTTAGTCCCAGCGAGAGCAGGAGACGGTGCTCGACCAGCGGACGGATGACTTTCTGAAGGAATGGGAACTGGTGCATCGTTTGAAGCCTCCCTCTATGCGTGAGCCGCAGCTGTATCCGACTTCGCTACGCCCTCGGTTGTGGGTTTGATCGGTGCAGTTACAGACCTTGCGCCGCTCGCAGGCCGCGTCGCGGTCGCAGTGAGGCTGGTTTTGTGTTTCAGGAAGTCCTCTTCCTGGGTCAGCGCGAAGCGCAGCAACTCGTTGACGATGTATTTCCGGTCGTTGTTCGACCAGTTTGCCAGCAGGTCGATATCCTGCGAGATGGTGTCCTCGATGTTGGTCTTGAGCAGGACAAGGTTGATCTTGCTGGCTCCATGCTCGATCTTGAATTTACTCATCGGTCGATTCCTTTCCTGCCGCACTTGCGGCCAAGTTGAGGTTAGGTCAATGCGCTCTGCGTGCCTGCTCAGGTCCCTTGCAGGTACTCGATGTGGACTTGTTCCGGTACTCACTCCGGTCCGGCGCAGTACCGAATCTGGACCCAATCTAGTACTGGCCAGGACTAAATTGCGTACCTAACTCGGTCCAAGGTTGGTACGTGCCGGTGCCGGGGGTGGGAGCGACCAGCGCGGCGGAGCCGACGCGGCAGGCTGCAAAGCCGGGGTCGCTCCCACCCCCGGCACATATCTTCCCTTGACCCCATCTTTTCGCGTAACTCGTTGTGTCCGCATGATTAAGCATCCTCCAGCAATGACCGCTGGCCTGACCGAAGCCGTGACCCATGTCCCTCACTGGTTTTCCTCTCCCGCTTCAACGAAAAGAGTGGGTAGATGTATGGCAATGCCACCGTCGTGAACTTTGCCTGCGGACCATGCCGCATAAACCGCTGCCGAATCTTCTCTGGGTTGGTGCTGTGCATCTTCCACGCCGCATACAACGCCTGGTGCTCAAGCGTGGTGTAAATGGGTTCGCCCTCGCGCAGGACCGCAAGGTCGCGCAGGGTAACGGGCTGGTTTTGTGCCTCGTATATCTCGCGAGCACGTAGATATTGGAGAAAGTGTTCGACGCCGAGCGGTGTCTGTTCACTGACGCCGGCGACTTGTGTCTCGGTAAAATGAGCGGCGAAGGCGGCGCGAGCAAATAGAAAACTCTTCCCGACGTCGGAGAGATAGACGAGTTCGAACGCGCGAAGCGCGGACAAGAGCGGGCGGTATTGGTCGAGATAACGCTCGAACCGGGTGAGCGTAACCGAGCCATCTTCGAAGAAGGTGAAGCGAGGTACGCCATCCGGTGAAACGAAGATGGGATAGCCATCCGGGAAGAGGACGGCTCGCCCGGCCCAGCCGCGGGGCAGGAATTCGGCACGAACGCCGCACCGGACAGTGAAGAAATCGACCTTAGCCGACTCATCTTCGAGGATAGTGTCGCTGAGATTGTCGAGGACGAAATCCAGAATCAGGAGGCGGGACTGCATATAGCCGAAGCCCTTGAAGCGCCGGTGCTGGGAGTCACCCCGGAGAATTGTCTGGTACACCGGGCGCGATGTCAGGTGGTACACGTGACGAGCCTGCCCGCACTCGATCACCTGAAGGTGATCGAGGCGCAGGGCCTTCTGAATGAATTTGTCGGCGAGGCCGCCCCGGTCGCGCTGGACAAAGCGCGAAAACTGGCGGCGCAGGAAGTAGCCAGAGTGGACGGCGACCAGATACAGGAAGGCCGCCTCCTGCTCGGCGTACCCGGCATTCTCCAGCATCGGAATGGGATCGTAGCCAGCCATCACAGCTCCAGAATGTTCTCGATGAGGTGCGAATCGTCTTCGATCTTCGCCGTGAGCGAGGCGCGGTCGGAGGCTGAGGCATAGTTGCGGAAACCGGCCTGCGCCTTCAAACGCAGATGCCCGGCGTGATAGGCAGCGGTCAGGACCTCGATATCCTCGTGCCCAGTGCGTGATCCCTGATCCTGCTCCTGGCTTGGGTCCTGATTCACTTCGCGAGGCAGGTCGTAGTCGATTCGGGTGTCGGGTATCTGAATCTTTCCATCGACGAACGGCAACTCTAACCGCGCGGCGACCTGCTGTTTGATCTCGGCCATGTCGCGTTTGGGATCGGCTTTACGCTCGGCATAAATAGCTTTCTGTACCTGGGCTTTGATCTCGTAGTCGAGCCTCACCCGCGGGTTGCTGCCGCCTTTGCTCTCAATCCGCTCGGCCTCTTTCCGATAAGCGCGATAGATTTGCGAGTCATGTTCGACCTCGCGTGGCTTAACCAGGCCGGCGTAAACCTCTTGGTCTTTGGGCAGGTCGCCCTGCTTGATCAGCAGGCTGCGACCCGCTTTCGTGAGCGTGACCACTTCGACGCGCTCGATCGTTCGTCGTTTTCCATCGTGGCGAAGGTTGACGCGCTGCGTTTCCACGAGTCCCTTGTCCCGAAGGTACTTAAGATCGTTTTCCAACTTGCGCGACTTGCCATCGTAGATCGTCTGGTTCAGATCTTCGACCCGGACCACCCGGAAGCGTCCTACCTCGGTGAGCAGCTTCTTTTCCTCATCGCGCAACTCAAGGCCGATCACCTCGTGAGGCACACGGCGCGCCCGGCGTGTGTCCTCCGGGTCTACAGTCCGTGTCCGTGGCTCCCGCGGGACGGCGGGCGAAGCGGCGCTGCGTTCTCCGCGCGGGCGCGGATGATAGGGCTGGCGATGGTCGGTAAGTTCCCGCAGGGAGTCCAGCCGTTGCTGAACCGGCGTCTCTGACGCAACAGGCGGAGTCTTCCTGCTATCCGATGACGAATTGATATCCTGCGCAATCTCCCGGCGCCGGGGAATGTCCTGCGGAATATCCAGTCTCATGCGCCCTCGCTGTCATCGCCGCGTTCCACAGGAGCAGGCGCAAACTCGATCGAGATCTGAGCCGTCGCGGGCTTTGCTGCAGACTTTTTGGGGCGATCACCGGCAGGAGAAACCGGCAATGCCTTCGATTTCTGGCCGACGACACGACGCACGTCGTAGTCGGCCACGCGGGTGAAGCGGTTCATCTCTTTCTCTGCGGCCTCGCGCATGGCGCGGACCTTGGCCACAAGATCCGGCGTGCGATCCATGTATTGGTCTTCGCTCTGCATCGCTACTGTTCCTCCTCTTCTCCACCGAATCGGGAAAGGATCTCTTCGGACAACTCACTCTGCCCGGTGTGAATCTCCTGGTCGAGATGCCTGAGCTTGCGGCCGGTGTCGCGCAGGAAGAACTTGCGCTCGATCCAGACGGCGAGGCCGAGAAGATTGGCAAAGAGCAAAGCGCAATAGAGCGCGATGTTCTGAAGACAGGTATGGAGAATGAAGCTGCGCCAGGGTACAAGGAAGCGCAGCTCTTGGCTTAACCAGAAACCCAACGCAAGAAAGATCAGCGTAGCGACGAAAACGGCATTGGCGATCATCGGTATCCTTTCTGCCGCGACGAAAAAGCGGCATGATCATAAAAAAGCGGAGAGGCGCAAGCCTCCCCGCGAAAGCACGACTGTCCTATCCGTCATACTTCTCAATCACGCCAACCAGAGGAATCTCTAATCTCTGGATATGCGTGGCGTGAACTTCGTAGACAGGCTCTGTGAAATGCAGCGAACCATAATGGTGGATCACGAACTGGCCATCGATCTCGATGTAATCGCCCTGCTTCATGCCGCGCGTGAAGCCGCAGAAGAACGGTCCAGGGCAGACGACCCGAAACCACGCGGTCTTGGAAAGCCACTCATTGCTTGGCCGCCACCAGACGCCGGACTCCACGCACAGTGTGAGCACGGCGAAAGCGTCATCGGTGATGCCATCGGACGAAGGCGCTTCGGCGTCCTTGCCGAGAAACCCGCGCAGTGTGACGGTATTGAGAAAGAGTGAAGTCATGGTTGCACCTCCTGAGAGGAGAACGCGGCCTAAGCCGCGTCCTCCTCGGTGATCGGCTCGGCGTCGAGGTTCTCTTCGCGTGAGCTCTCGGGCTGCGCCAGCTTGCGAACGATGTTGGCGCGAATCTCCCAACTACGGTGCTTGACCGTGGTCTTCTTCTTGCCATCGCCGACCTGGGCGTCGTACTCGGTTGAGCGCAACTCGCCTTCGACTTCCACGTAGTCGCCCTTCTTCAGGCCTTTCGCATAGTCGGCGGGCTTGCCGAAGGCGACAATGCGATGCCATTCGGTGTGGTTCACCCACTGGCTGGTCTGCTTGTCCTTGTAGCCGGACTTGGTGGCCAGCGACAGAATCGTGAAGGTCCGCTGCTGTTTGGTTGCGATGTTCTCGGCGTCCTTACCCAGGTAGCCCCGCAGTTTCAGGTTGTTTTCGTAGAGTGCCATGATGTTTTCTCC
>Ga0181534_10000551_pt1 | contig 26079 bp, 25 predicted proteins | sample PEATcosm2014_Bin_37_FD_119758 | JGI IMG/M metagenome (GOLD analysis project Ga0181534, IMG submission 119758) | Peatland microbial communities from MTU Mesocosm Facility, Houghton, MI, USA - PEATcosm2014_Bin17_10_metaG | ecosystem: Environmental > Terrestrial > Soil > Wetlands > Peat | place...
AGCTGGATGATGGGCACGTCGGTGGCGCCGTAGCGCAGCACCAGCGGCGGGGTGATGTTCGGCGGCATGTACTTGAGCACCACCAGGGCGCTGCTCGCCAGCTGCGAAATCGCGCGCGTCACGTCCGCGCCCTCGTGCAGATAGACTTTCTCGACGCCGACGCCCTGATAGCTCACCGCCTCGATGCGGGAAATGTCATCGACCAGCGAGGCAAGCTGGCGCTCGTGCAGCGTGAGGATGCGGTTCTGGATGTCCTGCGCGCTCATGCCGTTGTAGGTCCACACCACGGCGACCACGGGAATGTTGATTTCCGGAAAGATGTCGACCGGCATGCGCAGGGCCGTACCCAGGCCGAGCAGGCACACCAAAATGAGCGAGGCGAGCACGGTGTATGGGCGCTTCAGCGCTGCTTCGACGACGGACATGCGGAACCCTTTATGCCGATGCCCCTAAAATAGGGCCGGCGGACCGAAAGATCAGCGCCCGAAAGTCACCATTGCGGGTGACCAAAGTCACTTTTTGCCGGTGACTTTGGTCATTTTTCGCAGCGCTTCACGGCCGGCGCGACAGGATGGCGAGTTCGGTACGGGTGTTGGCGTGCAGCTTGTCCATGATGCGGCTGACGTAGTTCTTGACGGTGCCTTCGGCGAGAAACAGCGCATTGGCGATCTGGCGATTGCTCATGCCCTCGGCGATGTGCTCGAGGATTTTCTCCTCCTTGTCGGTCAGGGGATCGGCGGCGAGCGCCGTCGCCGGGCGGGTCGCGGGCGACGGCGGCGGTGCGGCGAGGAGGCGGAATTGATCCATCACCTTGCGGGCAATCTGCGGCGTCAGATGCGACTCGCCGCGCCTGAGCGCGCGCACGGTCTCGAGCAGTTCGCTCTCGTCGGCATCCTTGAGCAGGTACGCATGGGCGCCCGCGCGCACCGCCTCGAACACGGTCTCATCGTCGTTGAGCGTGGTGAGCACGAGAATCTGCGTGCCCGGCAGCGCCTGGGTGATCTCGCGCGTGGCGGCCACCCCGCCCTTGACCGGCATGTGCAAATCCATGAGCACCACATCCGGACGCAGCAGCTGCGCGAGTTCGACCGCTTCGGCGCCGTTGCGCGCCTGCCCGACCACCTCCATGTCCGGCTCCATCGACACCAGCAGCGCAACGCCGCGACGCACGATCGCCTGATCTTCGGCGATGACGATGCGGATCGGTGGGCTCATGGTCGCATCATGCGACCGCCGGCGGGCGGTTGGAAGTGACTTTAGTCACCTGTTAACGTGCCCGTATGGCTCACCCGCAATTGCCCCGGTGGCTCACGAACGCCGTGCGCAACGCCGATCCACGCCGCAGCCTGGTCGTCGGGGCCATGTGGCTCATCATCGCGCTCGCGCTTGCCTTTTCAATCGCGGCGACCGTGTGGGTCGGGCGCATCGCGCGCGACAACGTGCTCGAACAGCATGTGCGGCGCCTGGCCCTCGAGACGGATCAATTGAGCTCCGATCTAGGTCAGGCGCTCGGCGCGCGCCTCGATGCGGTGCGCGCCGCGCAGCGGCTGCTGCTCGCCGACCATCAGAATCCCGCGAGGGGAATGCGCGAGGTGTTCGATGAACTGCGCTTCGCCTATCCCCAGTTCAGCTGGCTCACCGCCGCCGACGCGGACGGACGCCTCGTCGGTACCGGCGGCGCGCCGCCCGCGACCGCCGACGTGGCCGCGCAGCCCTGGTTTGCCGGCGGCTTGCGCGGGGTGTGGCTCGGGGTGATCTCCCCGGCGCCCGCGGCACCCGACAGCGCCACGCTCGGCGACATGGCCGCGCCGGTGCGCGATGCGGCCGGGCGTGTGGTGGGCGTCGTCGCCGCCCGGCTGCGCTGGCCGCGCGCGGCGCAACACCCGCTGCGGCTCACCGACGAATCCGATCCGCATGGCTCGACCCAGGCCTACGTGCTCGACCGCGACGGCGTGGTGCTGATCGGTCCGGCCGCGGCGCGCGACAAGCCCTGGAACGGCACGCCGATCGAGGCGCGCGCGGCCGCGGGGGCACCGCAATTCGAACGGCTGCCGGATGGCAAGCGCGTGCTGGTTGCGCGCGCACCGCTCGAGCCCGGGGCGCAGCCCCCCGGGCGCGGATGGCTGGTGCAGCTCAGCGAACCGAACGAGCGGGTCTACCAACGCGCGAACGCCGTGACCCTGCAGATCTTCTGGGTGTCGCTGTGTCTGGGGTCGGTGACGGCGCTCGTCGGGGTCCTCGGCACACGCAAGCTCACCCGCCGCCTGAAGCGGCTGACCGGCTCGGTCGCCGCGATCGGTCAAAGCGACGCCGAGCCCATCGAGATTCCCGCCGGCGACGATGAGGTGGCGCGCCTCGCGCGCGCGTTCGCCAAAATCCTCGGCGATCTGCAAGAGGAGCGGCGCGAGCTCAAGAGCCTGAGCAGCGAACTCGAACGGCGCGTCGCCGTGCGCACCCGGGAAGTTCAGCGGCTCGCGGAAGAATCGCGCTACGCCGCCATCGTGCGCGAGCGGCTGAAAATGGCGCGCGACCTGCACGACACCCTCGCGCACTCGATGATGGCGCTGCTGAGCGAAATCCGCTTCTTGCGCCGCCTGCAGACCCGCGACCCGGCCGCGGTGCCCGATGAACTCGCCCGCGCCGAGCAGATCGCGCACGAGGGTCTGCGCGAGGCCCGATCGGCCATCACCCAGATGCGCATCAATGCCGTGCGCGAGACCGGTCTCGGCCCGGCGCTGTCGAGCGAGTTCGAGCGCTTTTTGAATCGCACCGGCCTCGCCGGCGAATTCGAGGCCGATCCTGAGTCGGCACGCTTCGGCGACGAACGCGCCGAAGCGCTGCTGCGCATGGCGCAGGAAGCCTTGCGCAACGTGGAGCGTCATGCCGTGGCGACCCGGGTCGCGGTCACGCTGCGCAGCGTCGGCGGCACGCACCTCGAATTGCAGATCGCGGACAACGGGGTGGGCTTCGATCCCACGGCGCATCAGCCGGGTCACTTCGGCCTCGTGGGGCTGCGCGAGCAGGCCGATCTCATCGGCGCCGAGCTGCGCATCGAGAGCGGGGCCGGCACCGGCACCCGGCTCCACATCACGCTGCCGCTCGCGCCGATGGCGTTCGGCCGGCGCGAAACCGCCGCGACCCCGTAGTAGGTATACTTCGGCCATGCGGATCATCGCCCTGTGGATTTCGATCAGCCTCGCGGCGCTTGCCGCCGCCGCACCGTGTGTGGCCGCCGATGAAGGGTGCGCCGGGTTCAAATGGGACGTGAGCGCGGAGCGCGCGCTGTTTGCGTCGGCGGCCCGTTTGCAGCACACCGGCAAGGACCCCGCCGCGGCGGGCGCCATCGAAGCGAATCACCTGTACGAGCTCGACCTCAAGCCGCTGTCGCAGGTGACGTTCGCGGCGACCTCCGGCAACAAGCGGCTCACCGAGGATTCCTTTGCGGGCCTGCTCGCGCTCAAGGTGGCCGCCACCGGCAGCTACCGCTTCTCGGTCGACGTGCCGCTGTGGATCGACGTCGTCGCGGCCGGCAAACTCATTCCGCCCACCGACTACGCGGGCGCACGCGATTGCCATGCGCCCCACAAGATCGTGGTGTTCGACCTGCAGGCGGGGCAGCTGGTCATCGTGCAATTGAGCGCGGCGAGTGCACCGGGCGCACGGCTCACCGTGACGCAGGTGACGCCGGCTTCACCATGAGCGCCGCGCGCGCCCGACCGAGCGCGGCCCGCCCAAGCGTGGGCCGCCCGATCGCGGTGCGCTTTCGCGTCGACCTCGGCGGCCAGTGTTCGGTCGGCATCGGCAAAATCGAACTGCTCGAGGGCATCGCCCGGGCCGGCTCCCTGTCGCAGGCCGCGCGCGATATGCATATGAGTTACCGGCGCGCGTGGCTGCTGCTCGCCGACCTCAACTCAGGCTTCGATCATCCGGTGGCCAGCGCCAGCACCGGCGGCCGCGGCGGCGGCGGCGTCGTGCTCACCGAGTTTGGCGCACGCTTGGTGGCCGCTTACCGGAAATTGGAATCCGGGCTGCAGCCGATGGCCGATGCCTGCCTCAAGGACTTCGCGCAGTCGGTGCGTTCATCGCCGCCACCCAAGCACGTGCCGGTCGCCTCGATCAAACGCCAGGCCCCCAAAAGGGCGCGCTAGCCTTCACCCCCAAGCGGAACCGGTCGGGGCGCCGCCGGTCCAACCCTTGGAGCATGTCAACCGGAGTGCGCGACGCACGTTTCTACCAGGTGGCGGCGGGCGCGAACGCCCATACCGTGAAATGTACGGATGTGCATCGGCAGTGCCGGCGCCTATAGTAGTCAAAGGTCTATCCACTTGATTTGGTGAACGTTATGAAAAATCGCCTGCTCCACAAGATCTCGTTGGTACTCGGCTGTGGCATCACCGCGCTGGTGCTGTCGAGCGGAGCCTTCGCGCAACACAGCGGAGGCGGCGGCGGTGGCGGCGGCGGCCACGCCAGCGGTGGTGGTGGCGGTGGCGGTCATGCCAGCGCCGGCGGCAGTCCGGGCGGCGCCCACGGCGGCGCGGTCTACGGGGGCGGCTACCACGGGGGCTACTACGGCGGTGGGTACCGTGGCGGCTACGGCTACGGTTACGGTTATCGCGGCGGCTACTATGGCGGCTGGCGCGGTGGTTACTACGGCGGCTGGGGTTGCTGCGGTTGGGGTTGGGGTTGGGGCGGTCTCGGCCTCGGCTTGTACTTCGCCACTCTGCCGCTGTACTACAACACCTACTGGTGGAACGGGGTGCCGTACTACTACTCGAACAACACCTATTACATCTATGACCCGAACGCCAAGCAGTATCAAACGGTGGCGCCGCCGGCCGGACTGCAGGATCAATCCGGCAATCCGGCGCCGGGCCCGTCGAGCGATCTCATCGCCTATCCGAAGAACGGGCAGAGCGCGGAGCAGCAGTCGAAGGACAAGTTCGAGTGCCACCAGTGGGCCGTGGGCCAGACCGGCTTCGACCCGACCCAGGGCTCGGCTGCGGCTGCGACCGGCGCGAACAAGCAGTCCGACTACATGCGGGCCCAGGCGGCCTGCCTGGAAGGTCGCGGCTACAGCGTTCAGTAAGGCGCGAGGCCGGCGTCAGGCGGCCAGCAGCAGCTCGAGCACGCGCCGGTACAACTGCTGCAGCCGCCCGATGTCGGCGACGTTCACGCACTCGTTGGCCTTGTGGATGGTGGTATTGACCACGCCGAGTTCAACCACCTGCGCGCCCATGGGCGCGATGAAGCGCCCATCCGACGTGCCGCCCCCGGTCGAGAGCTCCGGGGTCACTCCCAGTTCGTCGTGCACCGCGCGGCTCACCGCCTCCGACAGCGTCCCCGGGACGGTGAGAAACGGGTATCCGGAGATGAACCAGTCGAGCGAATACTTCACCCCGTGTTCGCGCAAGATGCGCTCGACGGTCGCCTGCAGCGATTCGACCGTCTGCTCGGTGCAGAAGCGCAGATTGAAGCGCGCCTTCAATTCCCCGGGGATCACGTTCGGCGCCCCGGTGCCCGCCGCGATGTTCGACACCTGAAAGGTGGTCGGCTGAAAGTGCTGGTTGCCGTGATCCCACGTGCGCGCGGTCAATTCGGCGAGCGCGGGCGCCACGGCATGAATCGGATTGTCGGCAAATTGCGGATAGGCGATGTGGCCCTGCACCCCGTGCACCGTGAGCCGCCCGCTCAAGCTGCCGCGCCGGCCGATCTTCAGGGTGTCGCCGAGCACGACCTGGCTCGAGGGCTCGCCCACCAGGCACCAGTCGATCGACTCGCCCCGGCCGCGCAACACCTCGACCACGCGCCGGGTGCCGTCGACCGAGGGCCCCTCCTCATCGCTCGTGATCAGAAAGGCGATGCTGCCCCGATGATCCGGGTGCTGCGCGACGAACTCCTCGCACGCGGTCACCATCGCCGCGAGCCCGCTTTTCATGTCGGCGGCGCCGCGGCCGTAGAGCACCCCATCGCGGATCGCCGGTGAGAACGGCGCGCTGTGCCATTCCTCGAGCGGTCCCGGCGGCACCACGTCGGTGTGGCCGGCGAAGCAGAACACCGGGCCTTCGCGTCCGCGCCGGGCCCACAGGTTCTCGACCGGTCCGAAGCGCAGGTTCTCGATGGTGAAGCCGATCGCGGCCAGCCGTTCGGCCATCAGCGCCTGACATCCGCCATCGGTCGGGCTCACCGATTCGCGCGACATCAGGTCGCAGGTCAACGCCAGCGTGTCGGACATCAGAAGCGCAGGATCGGCCGGGTGCGCCGCAGGTTCGCCCACACGCCCCAACCGCCGAGGCCGAGCGTGGCGATGAGCACCCAGGCCGGCATGGCGAGGCCGAGAAAGCGCCAGTCGACCTTGGCGCACTCACCCGAGCCGGAAAGCACCTTGGACAACACCTCGGTGAGCGGAAAGACCTTGAGCATGAAGTCGAGCGTTGCGCCGCAGGCGGGCACGCTGCCGGGCGGCAGGCTCTGGATGTAGAGCTGGCGCACGGCGACACCGATGGTTGCGAGCGCCGCGAGCCCGATCAGCAGCGCATACACCCGCCGCCCCCAACCGACCGGATCGTGCAGCGCGGCGGCCGCGAAGCCGATCGCGATGGCGAGCACGCCGAGCCGCTGAAATATGCACAGCGGACAGGGCTGCAGGTGCAGGACGAACTGGGAGTAATAGGCGTAAGCCAACGCCGCCGCGCAGCCGAGCAGTCCCAGGCCATTCGCAGTCCGGGCGGTCATCAGCGTCGCGCGGTGGCGTGAGCGGCGTCGATCTGTTTGGCCACATCCGCGAGCGAGGTGTGGCGGATGTCCTTGCCGTGCACCATGTAGATCACGTACTCGCAGATGTTCTTGGCATGATCGCCGATGCGTTCGAGCGCGCGCACGATCCACATGATCTCGAGCGCGCGGCGGATGGTGCGCGGGTCTTCCATCATGAAGGTGATGCACTGGCGCTGGATGGACTCGTACTCCTCGTCCACCATCTTGTCTTCCTGGGCGGTTTTCAGCGCCGCCTGCGAGTCCATGCGCGCGAACGCATCGAGCGCGTCGTGCACCATCTGGGCGACCTGGCGCCCGAGATGCTTCACCTCCCGGTACTTGTCCGGCGGCCGCTCCATGGTGGCGAGGCGCGAGGCGATGTAGCCGATTTTCTCGCCCTCATCGCCGATGCGTTCCAGATCGGTGATGGTCTTGATGATGGCGACGATGACGCGCAGGTCCCCGGCGGCCGGTGCGCGGATCGCGAGAATGCGGCTGCATTCCTCGTCGATCGACACCTCCATGCCGTTCACCTTGTAGTCGTCGGTGGCGACCGATTCGCCCAGGCGGCTATCGCCCTCGACCAGGGCGATGATGGCCTTGTGCAGCTGCTGCTCGACGAAACCGCCCATCTGCAGCACCTGGTTGCGCACCTTCTCCAAGTCCTCGTTGAAGCGACGGGAGATGTGGTGGGTCAGATCGGCGGTTTCCATGACGTTTACCTTGAGCGAGCAGCTGTCGACAGTATTGAGTTACACACGTGCGTTTACATCCGATTGGCCCACGCGTCAACACATGAGCCGATTTATTGTGACCTCACGCGCTCGCCGCCGCGCGCAGATGCGTGTGCCAGATCCGCTGCTCGGGGAAATGGCAGGTGAAGGTGCTGCCGTCGCCTTCGATGCTGTGCACGTCGAGCCACGCGCCATGGCGCTGCAGGGCGTGCTTGACGATGGCGAGGCCGAGTCCCGAACCGCCCTGCATGCGCGAGCGCCCGGCATCGACCCGATAGAAGCGCTCGGTAAGCCGCGGAATGTGCTCGGCCGGAATGCCGATGCCGGTGTCGGTCACCGAGAAATGCGCGCCCTCCTCATCGCTCCACCAGCGCATGCGCACGGCGCCCTCTGGGGGCGTGTATTTGAGCCCATTGACCAACAGATTGGTGAACGCCGATTCGATCTCGTGGGCCGCCCCATAGAGCCCGTCGCCCGATTCCAGATCGAGCGTGACCTGGCGCGGCCGGTCGCCCTTGGCGAGCGCGTCACGCTGCAGGCGCTCGAGCATGCGCGGCACGTCGACCGGATCGCGCGACGCCTCCCCGTCGGTCGACTCGAGGCGCGAGAGTTCGAGCAGGTCGGCGATGATGGCATTCATGCGCTGTGACTGGGCGCGCATGTCGCGGATGGGGCCCGCCCACACCGGATCGATGCTCGCATCGTCCGCCAGCGCATCGAGATAGCCCGAGATCACCGTGAGCGGGGTGCGCAGTTCGTGCGAGGCGTTGGCGACGAAGTCCTTGCGCATCGCCTCGAGGCGCATCTGGCGGGTGACGTCGCGCACCAGCAGCAGCGATTGCCCGGCGCCGTACGGGACGACCTGCAGGGCGAGGTAGAGCTCCGCATGCACCGGCGGGCGGATGATGAGCGGCATCACGAAATCGTCGCTGTGCAGGTAATGGACGAACTCGGGCGTGCGGATCAGGTTGTCGATGCGCAGCCCGACATCGGCCTGGCGCTTCAAGCCCAGGAGCCGCGCGGCCTGGCGGTTGAACCACACGATCTCGTTTTGACTGCTGAGAATGATGACCCCGTCGGGCAGCGCCGCGGTCGAGCGGCGCAATTCGCGAAACAGCTGGATCAAACGCTGCTTGTGGAATTGCTTGCGCCGGTGCAGACGCACGATCTGGCCGATCACATCGCCCCAGATGCCGCCGATGTCCGGCGGATCGAGCTGCGAGCGCAGCCGCAGCCAGCGGTCGAGCCGGTAAAGATTGAGCAGCTGCCAACCGAGGTACAGGCAGGCCGCGGCCAGCAACCACACCCCGATCGGTCCGATCAGCAGACCGAGGCACAGCCCGAGCAGCAGGCTGCCGGCGAGGCGCACCAGGGCGAAAGTCCACATTGCCACCATGTCTTGGATAGCCGCTCCGCCGTGAAACCGCCTTCCGGCCAGTCTAAGTCTCGCGCGTCGAGAAACGGTAGCCCGCGCCGCGCACCGTCTGCACCAATCCCTCCAAAACGTACGGTTCGAGCGCCTTGCGCAGCCGCCTGATGTGCACGTCGACGGTACGTTCCTCGACGTAAGTATTGCCGCCCCACACCCGATCGAGCAACTGCCCGCGGCTGAACACCCGCTCCGGGTGGGACATGAAAAAGTGCAGCAGCCGGTATTCGGTCGGCCCGAGCGCGATCTCGCGCTCGCCGGCGCTCACCCGATGACTCGAGTCATCGAGCTTCAGGCCCTGCGCTTCCATGACATCGGCGGCGCCGGCCGGGGCCGCCCGCCGCATGACCGCCTGGATGCGCGCCAACAGCTCGCGCGGCGAGAACGGTTTGGTGATGTAGTCATCCGCGCCGCCCTCCAGACCGCTCACCTTGTCCTGCTCCTCGGCGCGCGCGGTGAGCAGGATCACCGGAATTTCCTCGGTGTCCTTGGCGCGCTTGAGCGAGCGGGTGAGCTCGAGGCCGCTCATGTCGGGCAGCATCCAATCGACCAGCATCAAGTCCGGCCGCACATCGACGATGCGCGCCCGCGCTTCGCGGCAATCCTCGGCCTCCTGCACCTCGAAGCCGGCGCGTCGCAGGCCGAATGCAATCATGTCACGGATGGCTTTTTCGTCTTCCACGACGAGAATGCGTTTGGCGGTCATATGGCGCTAGTCCCTTGATTCTACTAGCCGACTATTACAGCGTTGACATGTGACAGTTCCATGACGAAGGCAAAAGCTAAGGCACTTGCGCCCGCGCAGCCGCGCGCTCCGCTTCGGTGAGCGCAACCTTGTCGCGCAGGTATTGCGGCGTGAGCTCGGCCGCGTCGCGCCCCTCGCCCGCCCGCAGCCGCACCGCACCGAGCCGCGCCATGGCGCGCCCGTCGGGCAAGGCGCGCGCATCGGCCGCATCGAGCACGAGGCCGGGCAGATTCCCAAGTTCCGGGTAGGCCGCGAAGCCGCGCCCGATGCCGCGATGGGGCGCCCCGCCCGCGAGCGCGACCCCGTCCGCGGGTCCCACCCGCGCTGCCCCGCAGGCCACCAGCAAACGCTGCGGATCGGCGGCAAAACAGCCCCAATACAGTTCGCCCATGCGGGCATCGAGACAGGCGAGCGCGCACTCGGCGCCCGCGTCGAGGGCCTGCAGCGCCAGCGCCTCCAGGGTGCTGACCGCGACCACCGGCAGGTTGGCCCCGAAGGCGAGGCCCTGGGCCACCGCCACGCTGATGCGCACGCCGGTGAAGGCGCCCGGACCGACACTCGCCGCCAGGCCGTCGAGTTGCGCGAGCGTGACGCCGGCCTCGGTGAGCACCTCATCGACCATGCCGAGCACCTGCTCGGCGTGTCCGCGACCGACTTCGGCGAACCGCGCGATCACGGCCCCATCGCAGATGAGCGCCACGGAGCACGCCTCGGTCGCCGTATCGAGTGCGAGCAGGCGCATCAGACGGCCCGCGAGGCCGCGGGGACGGCATGCAATTCCCCCAGCCGCTCGGTCAGGAACTTCGCCGCGAGCGCGCCGTCGTTGAGCTGCGGACTCGGGGGCAGCGCCTGCAGGAACGCCCGGCCGTAGGGCTTGCTGCGCACGCGCGGATCCCCGAGCACGATCACGCCGAAGTCGTCGAAATCGCGGATCAAGCGGCCGACGCCCTGCTTGAGCGCAAGCACCGCCTGCGGCAATTGGTATTCGAAGAATGGATTGCCGCCGCGGCGCCGGATGCCCTCGAGGCGCGCCTTGAGCAGCGGATCGTCCGGCGAGGCGAACGGCAGCTTGTCGATGGCGACGATCGACAGCGCGTCGCCCTTGACGTCCACCCCCTCCCAGAAACTGCCCGTGGCGAGCAACACCGCATTGCCGAGTTCGCGGAAGCGATTGAGCAGGGCTTCACGCGGCGCCTCGCCCTGCACCAGCACCGGAAAGGGCGGCTCGGGAAAGCGCTCCTTCAAGGCGCTCACCCCTTCGGCGAGCGCGCGATAGCTGGTGTAGAGCAGGAACGCACGCCCGCCGCTCGCCTCGATGAGCGGCGCACAGGCATCGATGAACTTGCGCGCGAAGCTCGGATGCTGCGGCTCGGGCATGCCGCGCGGCAGGTAAATGCGCGCCTGCGCGGCATAGTCGAACGGGCTGTCGATCTTGAGGGTGCGCGCCTCGGGCAGGCCGATGCGCGCCGCGAAATGCGTGAAGTCCTCGCCGATCGCGAGCGTCGCCGAGGTGAACACCCAGGCGCAGGGCCGCGCCTCGACATATTCGCGCAGCCGATCGGCAATTTCGAAGGGCGTGAATTGCAGCGTGAGGCCGCCGGCATTCGCCTCGACCCAGCGCAGACCGGTCGCATCGGAGGTGGCGCCCAGGGTCGCGAGCGCCACCCCAAGGGCGAGCGCGCGACGTGCGCAGTTGGCCGTCCCGGCACCGCCGCCCAGACCCTCGAGCTGGCGGGCGATGTCGGCGAGCGCCGCCTCGATTTGCGGCAGGGTGTCCAAAAAGGCGTCGGGCAGGCTGCCCCACTCGTAGCGGCCGGCCGCCCCCGGCAGGTTGGCGCGCAGCTGATCGAGCAGGCTCTCGGTGGCCGCGAGCGCATCGGAGAGTTCCGGGGAGCGCACGCCGGCCGCGATCATCTCGGCCACCGCATCGCGCAGCAGGATTTGCAGCTTGCGGATCGACCAGCTCTGGCCGAAGAACTGCGCGGCGATGTCCGGCACCTGATGCGCCTCATCGAGAATCACCGCCTCGGCGCCCGGCAGGAGATCGCCAAACCCCTCGTCCTTCAGCGCGAGATCGGCGAGCAGCAGATGATGATTGACCACCACGATCTCGGCCGCCTGGGCGGCGCGGCGCGCCTCGAACACATGACAGCGCGAAAACTGCGGGCATTCCTGGCCGAGGCAGTTCTCGCGGGTCGAGGTGACCTGCGGCCAGACCGGGGATTGCTCGGGCAGATCGGTGAGTTCCGACAGATCCCCGGAGCGGGTGGTCGCCGCCCAGCGCGACACGCGCGCGAGCACCTGGGCCGCGCCGCGCACGCCGCGCAACAGCGAGGCCTGCTGCGTGGCGAGTTCCAATCGGTGGCGGCATAGGTAATTGGCGCGACCCTTGAGCAGCGCCACCTTCACCGGCAGCCCGAGGGCGGTGGCGAGCAGGGGCAGGTCGCGGCGGAACAATTGATCCTGCAGCGTGCGGGTGCCGGTCGAAATGATCACGCTGCGCCCGGAGAGCAGGGCCGGGACGAGATAGGCGAAGGTCTTGCCGGTGCCGGTGCCGGCCTCGACGATGAGCGGCTCGCCGCGCGCGAGCGCGCGGCCCACGGCATTCGCCATGGCCGCCTGCTCCGGCCGATGGGCGTAGCCCGGCAGCGCCCCTGCGAGCGGTCCGTCGGTTCCGAAAACGTCTTGATAGTCGGTATTGATGATGCACCTAGCCTACGACGCGAGGCCCGCGCCGTCGCGTTTCATTTCTCATGCACTACTTCACGATGGCGCGAAAACGCGCGAACGCCACCGAATTGCTCATGAGACTCAAATGAAATTTCCAGCGGATGTTGGTGTAGTCGGCCGCGGTGGCCGCGCGCAGCGGCCCCTTCGGCTCGAGCACGCGCAGATTCTCGGGCCGGTCGAAGGTGTGGCCGCCATCGACCGAGAAGCTCACTTCGGCGCTCGGGCCGGCCGCCGAGTCGGCCACGTAGCGCATGTGTTCCGGAATCGCGTAGGACACCGTCGGACTCGCGAGCGCCGTGCGTCCGGTGTTGCGGATTTCGAGCGTGTACACCACCTGATCACCCGGCACCACCCGATTGGCCGGAACGAGCTTGATGGCCTCGTGTCCGGGCGTGGAGACCTTGGTCTCCACTTCCGCCACGACCTTGATCGTGGTCGCGGCGCAGGCACCAAACGCGGTCAGGAACAAGCCCGCGGCACAGGTGATTTTTATGTTATTTATCATAAATTTAAAAAACATTCCTAATCCTTGAAGAACATTCGATCGGCGCCCCGGCACGAGCCCTGCGGGGGAGTTGGCGCATGCGCGGCCATCTGTCATCCTGCACAGTCTAGTACAGCCCCTCTCTTGGAGATTCCGTTATGGCCACCGCAGCACAACACGTCGCCTCCCTGGCGTTCGTCGATCGCAAAGTCGCGGCCTGGGTCGATGAGGTGGCCCGCCTCACCCAGCCCGCGCGCGTGGTTTGGTGCGATGGCAGCGACGCCGAATTTCAGTCGCTCGAGCGCGAGCTCGCCACCGCCAAGGAACTGCTGCCGCTCAACCAGAACAGCTTTCCCGGCTGCTACTTGTATCGATCGAATCCCTCGGACGTGGCCCGCGTCGAGCACGTGACCTACGTGTGCACCACCAACCGCGTCGATGCCGGCCCGAACAACCCGTGGCTCGCGCCCGCCGAGGCGCATGCCAAGATGGACGCGCTGTTCACCGGCTGCATGCAGGGGCGCACCCTCTACGTCGTCCCGTACTGCATGGGACCGATCGACTCGCCGTTCTCCCGCTGCGGGGTCGAGATCACCGACAGCGCCTATGTGGTGCTCAACATGAAATTGATGACGCGCATGGGGCGCGCCGCGCTCGAGCGCATCGCCCGCGACGGCACGTTCGTCAGGGGGCTGCATTCGACCGGCGATTTGAATCCCGAGCGGCGCTTCATCATGCACTTCCCCGAGGAGCTTTCCATCAAGAGCTTCGGCTCCGGCTACGGCGGCAACGCCCTGCTCGGCAAGAAGTGTCATGCGCTGCGCATCGCCAGCTGGCAGGCGCGCACCGAAGGCTGGCTCGCCGAACACATGCTGATCGTGGGCATCGAAAATCCGCAGGGCGAGATCCATTACGTGGCGTGCGCCTTTCCCTCCGCCTGCGGCAAGACCAATCTCGCGATGCTCATCCCGCCGGCGAGTTACGCGGGCTGGAAGGTCTGGACCGTCGGGGAGGATATCGCCTGGCTGCATCCGGGCAAGGATGGCCGGCTGTACGCCATCAATCCCGAGTCCGGTTATTTCGGCGTCGTGCCGGGCACGAACGCCAAGACCAATCGCAATGCCTACGAGACCATCCGGCGCGACACGATTTTCACCAACGTGGCGGTCACGGCCGACAATCAGCCGTGGTGGGAGGGCTTGAGCGAGGGCACACCGGTGCTCGACTGGCAGGGCCGTCCGTATGACCCGGCGAATGGCCCCGCCGCGCATCCGAACTCGCGCTTCACGGTCGCCGCGAAGCAAAATCCCGCCTACTCGAAGCTCGCCGACGCACCCGGCGGCGTGCCAATATCCGCCATCGTGTTCGGCGGCCGGCGCCGCACACTGGCACCGCTCGTCTATCAGGCACGCAGCTGGGCACATGGCGTGCTGGTGGGCGCGGGCCTCGCCTCGGAGACCACCGCCGCGGCCGCGGGCGCCGTCGGCGTCGTGCGCCGCGATCCGATGGCCATGAAACCCTTCGCCGGCTACAACTTCGCGGACTACTGGGCGCATTGGCTCAACATCGGCGCCAAGCTCAAATCCCCGCCGCAGATCTTTCACGTCAACTGGTTTCGCCAGGACGCCGCGGGCAAGTTTCTGTGGCCGGGGTTCGGCGACAACCTCAGGGTGCTGCGCTGGATCATCGACCGCTGCCGCGGCACGGCCGCAGCCGAGGAGACCGCCATCGGTCAGCTGCCGCGCGCCGCCGATCTCGACACCGCCGGGCTCGCCATCGCGCCCGCGGCGCTCGCCGAGCTGCTTGCGGTCTCGCCGGCCGAATGGCGTACTGAATTCGAGGGGATTGCCGCGTATCTGGCCGAATTCGGCGAGCGTGTGCCGGCCGCCTTGAAGGACGAACTCGATCTCGCCATCGGCAAACTCGCGGCGCGCTAGTCCTCGCAGATGTAGCGGATGACCTGCGAGGAGTTGCTGTCGGGCGCCTTGCCGAGCCCGATCAGCCCCTCGCCGCGAATCTGCATGGAGTCGCGGCGCACGAAGGCTTCCTCGCCGTCCTTGCCAAGCACGAAGGTGCCGTTCGTGCTCTGATCGATGAGCATGAATTTGTTGCGGTTGAACTCCACCCGTGCGTGCAGCCGCGAGATCAGGTTGCCCTTGATCACGAGGTCGTTCTCCTCGGCACGGCCCATGGTGATGTTGGCACGGCCATCCTGGACCAGCACCTCCTGACCCTGATAGCGCAGGCGCAGACGCTGGGTCTTGTTGGTCTTCTCGCGCGAGGTGATGGCGATGGCGGGCACCATGCTGGTCACATCCTCGGTCTGCCAGAGCACCTCGAACAATGCGACCTCGCTCGAGCGGCCCTTGAGCGTCGCCACGTCGATCTGGCGCACCGAGGCGCGCCATTCGCTCGACAGCTGCTCGACCATGGTGGCCGTCGTGATGATCTGCCCTGCCTTCGCCTGGCTGGTCATGCGGTTCGCGGTATGCACCGCCGAGCCGAAAATGTCGCGGTTCTCGACCACCACCGGACCGAAGTTGCACCCGATCCGAATGGCGACGGTCTGCTCGTCCACTTTGAGCCCGGGATGCATCACGATCTGCGTCTGCATCTGGGCGGCGGCATTCAATGCATCATCCGCCGTGGGAAAGGTCGCCATCACCTCATCGCCCATGGTCTTGATGACGGTGCCGTGGTGCTCTTCGGTCGCGGCACGCATCACGTCGATGCAGATGCCCACCATGTCGCGCGCGCGCAGGTCCCCGAGCAGTTCATAGAGCTTGGTACTGCCGACCACATCGGCAAATACGATCGCGAGTTCGATTTCGTTTCCCATGGTGCGGCCAAATTATACTTAACCTGGCACTCCACGCTTCAGCCGTTTAAGCGGCGAGCCCCTGATTGAGGATCGGAAGCGCCGAAAACAGCGTTTCGGGCGCGGCTTCGGGCCGCGCGGCGACTTCGGAGAGAAACCGGCGCCACGCCCGCGCACCCTCGCGCCCCGCCATCAGGCCGTGCATGTGGCGGCTGATCGAGTGCAGGCGCACGCCATGCCGGCTCTGGGCGCGGGCGTACGGCACCATCTGCTCGATGATCTGCCAAGGCTGCGGCACGCACCAGGAAGGATCGACGAGCGCCCGCTCGAGTTCGCCCAGCAGCTCCGGCCGGTGGTAGGCGGCGCGTCCGAGCATCACCCCGTCGAGCCCCGGGCCTGCGCGCCCCGGGCCTGCGCGCCCCGGGTCTGCGGGCCCCGTGCCCTCCGCGCGCGGGGCGAGGGCGGCGAGTATGGCGGGAACGTCCGCCAGCCCGCCATTGAGCACCACCGGCAACGACGGCCGCTCGCGCTTCAAGCGGTGCACGTAGTCGGGTTTTAGCGGCGGAATCTCGCGGTTCTGCTTGGGCGACAAGCCGGCGAGCAGCGCGACCCGCGCATGCACGATGAGCGCATCGACCCCGGCCTCGACCACGGTGCCGACGAAGTCCGCGAAGAATTCGTAGTCGTCACGCGCATCGATGCCGATGCGGCATTTGACGGTGACCGGCACGGCGACCGCCGCGCGCATTGCGCGCACGCACTCGGCCACCCGCTCGGGCTTGAGCATGAGGCACGCGCCGAAGGCGCCGCTCTTGACCCGGTCGCTCGGACAGCCGACGTTCAAGTTGATCTCCGCGTAACCGGCGGCCGCGCCGATGCGCGCCGCGGCGGCGAGTTCCGCGGGGTCGCAGCCCCCGAGCTGCAGGGCGAGCGGATGCTCCCGTGGATCGTGTGCGAGCAGCTTGGCGGCATCTCCACGCACCAACGCCGCCGCCACGATCATCTCGGTGTAGAGCAGCGCATGCGGGGAGAACAGCCGGTGCAGGGTGCGACAATGGCGGTCGGTCCAGTCCATCATCGGCGCAACGCTCAGCCTTCTATCGAGCAAATTCATGGACTTATGCTAGCACACCCGCCGGCAATCCGAGCCCGATGATCGAACGCCCTCAGGCTTTTACGCTGATCCTGCCGCCCCCGCTGCCGTCATGGTCGCCGTCCGAATCGGTCGTCGGCTTGACCGCCGGGGGCGTCGCCTTGGCAGCCGGTTGCGCCTGAGCCGCGGGCGCCTTGACTGCGGTTGCCGGATGCACGGCGGCTACGGCAGGGGAAATGCTGGAAACGGTCATTTTGGGAAATCCTCCGTGTTGAGAGCTGGCTCTTATCGGCGCGAACCATCGCGCACGTCGACACCGCGGAATAACGGCCGGAGGCGGGGAAACTTTAGCGCTCAACGCAGCTTGTAGTACGCCACCAAGCGCAGTTCGTTTTCGTGCTGATCAGCAGCGCTTTGCTGTTGGACGTGTCCATATCGCACCAGGAGCGTGAGACCGCGCAGCCGCGGGGCTTGCGCGACCCACTGCAGATTCGCATCGTATTCGGTTTGCGCATACTGCTCGTAAACGGCCGGCGTCGAGCCATGGACCATGAGCGCGTAGATGCTGAGGCCGGTGACCCGGGGGAAGTTGTAGGCGGCGCGCGTGAGGGTCGCATTTTCACCGCCGCGGTAGAAATTTTCGATCTGGACCGCGGTATAGCCCGGGTAGCCGCCCCAGGGATTGCGCATGTCCGTGCCGCTGCCGGTGGCGCTGCGCGTGCCGACCGCGGTGACCGTGCGGGCCACGGTGAACAAGGCGGGGCCGACGGCAATTTCGGCTTTGAACCCGTTTTGAGCCGCGGAGAAATGCTTGCCGGTGAGCAGTTCCTCCCCGGTGCTGTGCTGGTCGGTGTACTGCGCGGCGACCCGCAAGGTCACGCGGTTGGCGAGCGGGATGGCGTACTTCGTCTCGGCGTAGATGATGTTCATGATGTCGGAGCAGTAGTACTCGATCGCGCCGATCGAGAACTGACCGGTTTTGAAATTTCCCCCGCCGGCGGCCACGCCGCGATCGACACCGCCGCGGGCGCCGGCCGCGGTTGCCATCGATTCGAAATCCTCTGCGTTGCGCGGTTTGATCTTGTCGAAAAAGCCGGCGCCGAATCGCAACGACGTCGTATCGTCCGCCGTGCCGAGCACGCCCTGCACGGCGTACACGTCGAAGGTGTTCGGCGTCATGAGCGAGTCCTGCGTGTTGATGAACGGCGTATCGAAGCCCCGGCGTCCTACGATCGCGGAGATTCGGTCGGTCAGGCGGAACTGCCCATAGAGCTCCCCGATCGCGGTGTAGGCCTGCTGGCCGGGCTGCAGCAATTTGGTGCCATCCTCATCGAGCGGACCTTGGAGACGCTGCGAGGTATAGACGGTCGCGCCCAGCGCCGCGAAATTGCCGAAATATCCGGTCTTGACGCCCGCCGACCCGCCGAGCGCCCACGCCTGGCTGTCGGAGCCATTGAAGTTCTCGCGATCCAGATCGAACGATCGCAGTTGCACGCTGAACGTCGTGTCGCGCAGGCCCACCAGCCGCGATTCGTGCAGCAGCGCCTGGACCGGTCGGCGTTCGAAGCTGTCGGTCAGGCCGGTCTGACCCTGCTCGGTCGAGGTTGGCGCGTCGACGTCGTTGGCGCCGGTGTCCACCGAGTGGGCCCGCGACGGGTCCTCGGCCGTGACCGCACCCGCGGCCGTGGCGGCGCCGGTGCGGCCCACGTCGGCGGACGGATCCGCGGAACCGCCGCTCGCTGATGCGAGATCGGCCGCCGCGGCGGACCCGTTGAGAACGGCGAGCGCGAGAACAGCGGCGGCCAAAAGGCCGCGAGACTGGGTGGCGCGCGGCCGGGGGGCGCCGTTCGAGGCGGGATGCGAGCAGGTCATCCCTGCCATCATGGTGGATGACGGCCGCGCCGGCCATGGACCTTGGTCTAACCATCGTCCTTGACCCCGGAATCGCGGACTCGCGAGCGCATCACGCCCGCCCCCGGGGTTCGCGTTACACTGCGCGTTGGCTCACCAACCAGAATTCAAGGCCATGAAACGCGAAACCATCGCCATTCACGGCGGCTTCGACTCGGACCCTGCGACCAAGGCGGTGGCGGTGCCGATCTACCAGACGGCCGCTTATACCTTTGACAGTGCCGAGCACGGCGCCGCGCTGTTCAACCTCGAGGTGGAGGGGTATCGGTACACCCGCATCGGCAACCCGACCACCGCGGTGCTCGAAGAACGGGTGGCGGAACTCGAGGGCGGCGTCGGCGCCTTGAGCGTCGCCTCGGGCCAGACCTCGCTCTACTATGCGGCGCTCAACCTCACCGACATGGGGCGCAACATCGTCTCGGTGCCGCAGCTGTACGGCACCACCTACACCCTGTTCGCGCACATCCTGCCCAAGCTCGGCGTCAAGGTGCGGTTCGCCAAATCGGACCACCCCAAGGATTTGGAGGCGCTCATCGATGAGGACACGCGCGCCATTTTCTGCGAGACGGTCGGCAATCCGGCCGGCAACGTGTGCGACCTCGAGGCCATGGCCCAGCTCGCGCACCGCCATGCCATGCCGCTGATCGTGGACAACACGGTGGCCACCCCGATCCTGGTGCGCCCGTTCGAGTACGGGGCGGATGTCGTCGTGCACTCGCTCACCAAATTCATGGGCGGTCACGGCACCACGCTCGGCGGTATCGTGGTCGACGGCGGCAATTTTCCGTGGACCAAACACGCGGCCCGCTATCCGATGTTCACCCAGCCGGACGACTCCTATCATGGCCTGGTGTACACGGAGCACTACGGCGCCGCGGCCTTCATCGGCCGTTGCCGCAGCGTGTTTCAGCGCACCATGGGGGCGGTGCTCGCGCCGATGAACGCCTTCCTGCTGCTGCAGGGCATCGAAACCGTCGCGCTGCGCATCGACCGGCACGTCGAAAACGCGCTAAAAGTCGCCGAATTCCTGCGCCGCGACCCGCGGGTCGAATCGGTCAACTACGCCGGATTTGCCGACAATCCCTATCACGGGCTGGTGCAGAAATACCTGGGCGGCCGCGCCTGTTCGCTGCTCACCTTCGAAATTCGCGGCGGCCTGCCCGCCGGCATGCGTTTTTACAACGCGCTCAAGCTGTTCAAGCGGTTGGTGAACCTGGGCGACGCGAAGTCGCTCGCCTGTCATCCGGCCTCGACCACCCACCGGCAAATGTCGCCGGCGGAGCAGCTGGCCGCGGGCGTCGGCCCCGGCAGCATTCGCCTGAGCGTCGGCATCGAACACATCGATGACATCGTCGAGGACCTGGATCAGGCGCTGGCCGCCGCCACGCTGCCGGCGAGCGGTGCGCGCCGCGTCAAGGCCTGAAGGCGCGCACGTGCGCGAAGCATCCCTGCCACCGGCCGTCCCGGCGTTGTTCCCACCGCCGGAGGAGCGCGCGCGCGTCGAGCGGTGGCTGAGCGGCGAGCTGCAAGGCGCCGCCGCACGAATCCAGGCCGGTCCCGTCACCCCGACCATCGACATGGCGCACTTTCAGGCGGAACTCTCCGCCCTGGATTTCGAGGCGCCGCGCCCGCTCGAGCAGATGCTCGGCTGGACCATCGAGCGGCTGCAGCACGGCATCGTGCAAATGGGCCATCCGCGCTATTTCGGGCTGTTCAACCCGGCGGCAAATTTTCCGGCGCAATGCGCCGATCGCATCGTCGCGCTGTTCAATCCGCAGCTCGCGAGCTCGGCCTCCTCGCCCGTCCCGGTGGCGATCGAGAGCCACCTCATCCGGGCGGTCGGCCGCCGCGCCGGGATGCACGATGCCGGCGGGCATTTCGCCACCGGCGGCTCGGAGGCGAATTACACCGCCCTGCTGTGCGCGCTCACCGCCGCGCACCCGGGCTTCGCGCAGCAGGGCACGCGCGCCTTCGCCGGCCCGGTGACCTTCTACACCTCACGCGACTGCCACATCGCCTGGCTAAAAATTGCGCACCAGGCCGGCGTCGGTCGCGCCGCGCTGCACCTCATCGACACCGACGGCACCGGCCGAATGGATCCGACCGCCCTCGTCCGCGCGATCGCCGCGGACCGCGCCGCCGGCGCGGTCCCGGTGATGGTGGTGGCGACCGCCGGCACCACGGGCGGCGGCATGATCGATCCGCTCGTGGCCTGCGCGGATATCGCCCGCGAGGCGCAGCTCTGGTATCACGTCGATGCCGCCTGGGGGGGCGCCGCGCTCGCCTCGGAACGCTTGCGCGGACTGCTGGCGGGCATCGAGCGCGCCGATTCGATCACCATCGATGCCCACAAATGGCTCGCGACCACCATGAGCTGCGCGATGTTCATCACCCGGCACGGGCCGCTGCTGTCCGAGGCCTTCCACGCCTCCACGAGTTTCATGCCCTCGAGCGTCGCCGGCGTCGATCCGTACCTCAACAGCATGCAGTGGTCGCGCCGATTTCTCGGCTTGCGCCTGTTCCTGGCGCTCGGCGCCGCCGGCTGGGCCGGTTTTGGCGCGCATGTCGAGCGCAGTGTGGCCGTGGTCAAGCGCATCGAGGAGCGGCTGGTGGCGGCGGGGTGGTCGGTGGCGAACGACTCCAAGCTGGCGGTGCTCGATGTGGTCCCGCCGGACGGACGCGACGTGCGCAGCCTGGTGCGCCACGTGGTCGCCTCCGGGCGCGCGTGGGTGGCACCGACCACCTTCGAGGGACGCGACGTGGTGCGCATCTGCGCCACGCACGGGGAGAGCGGCGATGCGGACGTGGAGGAGCTGGTGGCGGTGCTGAACCCGCCGCCCGGCTGATCAGTTTTTCCCGAGCGTCCTTTCGACCAGCGCGATGATCGAGGCGCAGGATTGGAAGTTCTCGGGGGTGATGTCGGCCTGCGGGATGGCGATGTCGAACTCCATTTCGACGGCCAGCATGAGATTGACCATTTTCAAGGAACTGATGCCAAGTTCGCTCAATTGCGTGGCGAGCGGGAACGGCTCGGCCACGACCGCGCCGGGCCCCAGAGTCTGCTTGACCAGTGCGATCAGTCGATCGCACACTGCAACGGGCCGCGGTTCCACTCGATGAATCTCCTGGTAATGCCGCGGATCATACCGTGTAGCGGAAGGGCCGTCGAAGCGTTACATATCGTTTTCAGAGCGTGGACCACGTCACCAAGTTCGAATCCCGCGGCCGCCGTCGATAAAGCCCGTATTGTTCTGCTCGGCGCTTCTGCTAATAATAGGAAAGTCGCACCCCATCGCCTTGGGATGATCACGTACAGCGATAAGGAAAACTACGCATGTCCAGTCCGGGCGCACGCATTTTGAATGTCTTGGATCTGACGCAGCGCGCACGCGCGGCGGCCGAGGTGGCCGCGAGCCACGCCGCCGCGGTCGATGCACAGGCCCGCTTTCCGGCCGAGGCATTCGCCGAGATCCGCAAGCAGCGGCTGCTCGGCGTGATGGTGCCGCAGGCGCTCGACGGCGAAGGGGTGGGAATCGCCGCCCTCGCCGACGTGTGCTTCGCGCTCGGCCAGGCCTGCGCCTCGACCGGCCTGATCTTCGCCATGCACCAGGTGAAGATGGCGTGCATCGTGCGCCACACCAAAGGCGCCGCGGCGCTCGAGCGGATTTTGCGCCAGGTGGCGACCGAACAATTGCTGCTTGCCTCCTCGACCACCGAGGGTCAGGCCGGCGGCAACGTGCGCTCGAGCGAGGCGGCCGTCGAACATCACGACGGGGATGTGACGCTCGAACGCAAGGCGACCGTCATCTCCTATGCCCTGGACGCGGACGGCATCGTGACGACGGCGCGCCGCACCGCCGAGGCAGCCGGCTCGGACCAGGTGCTGCTGGTGCTGCTCAAGAAGGACTACACGCTCGAACAGCTGCAGGCGTGGGACACGCTCGGCATGCGCGGCACGCGCAGCGAGGGATTCACCCTGCGCGCCCGTGCGAGCGCGCAGCAGATCATGCCCGAACCCTACGAGCGCATTCACTCGCAAACCATGGTGCCCTTTGCGCACCTGCTGTGGGGCTCGGTGTGGGCCGGCATCGCGGCGGCCGCGACCAACAAGGCGCAGGCGTTCATCCGCACGGCACTGCGCCATTCGGGCGGTCAAATGCCGCCGGGCGCCCCCCACTTCACCCAGGCCACCTCGACGCTGCGCACGCTGCGCGGCGTGCTCGCCTCCTCGCTGCGCAGCTACGAAGCGGTCATGTCCGATGAGAAGGCGATCTCGGCGCTCGAATTTCAATCGATGATCACGCTCACCAAGGTGCAGGCTTCGGAGCTGGCGGCGGCGACGGTGCTCTCGGCGCTGCGTGTGTGCGGACTGTCGGGCTATCGCAACGACTCGGAGTGCACCATCGGGCGCCACCTGCGCGACGTGCTGTCCGCACCGCTCATGATCAACAACGACCGCATCCTCACCAACCTCGCCATGACTTCGGTGATGACGCCGTTGCCGACCACCATCAATGGGTGAGCCCTCCGCCGTGATTGATACCGCGCCCGCCGCCGATCCGCTCGCGCACCTGCCCGCGGCCTTGTTCCGCCCCATGGGCGTCGATGGGATCTACGCGCGCAGCGCCCTGTATGTCCATGTGTGCGAACGGCTCGAGAGCTACATCACCGGGCTGCGCGAACCGCAGGCCGAGGTGATGCGTTTTCCGCCGGTCATGAGCCGTCAGCAGCTCGAGAAATCCGGCTACCTCAAAAGCTTCCCCAATCTGCTCGGCTGCGTGTGCGCCCTGCACGGCAGCGAGGCCTCGATCCGCGCCGCCGCCGACCGGCACGAGTCGGGCGGCGATTGGACCGCCGCGTTGAGCTCCTCGGATCTCGTGCTCTCCCCCGCGGCATGCTATCCGGTCTACCCGATCGCGGCCGCGCGCGGCCAGTTGCCGGCCGGCGGCCTGCAGTTCGATATTGAGGCCGAGGTGTTTCGTCACGAGCCGTCGAAGAGCCTCGATCGGCTGCAGTCGTTTCGCATGCGCGAGTTCGTGCGCATCGGCTCGCCGCAGGAGATCCTCGAATTTCGCGAGCGCTGGCTCGCGCGCGCGCCGCTGATCGCCGCCGACCTCGGGCTGCCCCACAGCATCGATGTCGCCAACGACCCGTTTTTCGGCCGCGTCGGGCAGCTGATGGCGGTGAGCCAGCGCCAGCAGGCGCTTAAATTCGAGATGCTGATTCCCTACCATCCGAAGGCATCCCCGACCGCCTGCATGAGCTTCAATTACCACCGCGAGCATTTCGGCGTGGTGTGGAGCATCCGCGACGAGCACGGCGAAGCGGCCCATACGAGCTGCGTCGCATTCGGCATCGATCGGCTGGTGGTCGGGCTGTTTGCGATCCACGGCCTCGAACTCGAGCGCTGGCCACAGGTCACCCGCGCGGCCCTGGCGCTTTAGCCTCCGCCGATCAGGTAACTCCCCTTGCCGCTCGACCCGCGGGTCAAACGCTTCCTGGACGTGCTGGCGGCGGGCAATCCGCCGAACGCCCTGGAGACGAGCGTCGCGGAGCGGCGCATCAAGCTCGGCGAACTCATGAAGCTCTCCGGGCCCGAGGTCGCCGTGGCCCACATCGAGGAGCGCACCGTGCCAGGCGCGGGCGAGGCGCTGCGGGTACGGGTCTACACGCCGCAGGGCGCCGCGGATGAACCGCTGCCGGGTCTGGTGTATTTTCACGGCGGCGGCCTGGTCGCGGGCTCTCTCGACACCCACGATGGCATCGCCCGCGCCCTGGCACGGGCCGGTGGGTGCCGGGTGGTATCGGTCGACTACCCGCTCGCGCCCGAGCATCCATTCCCCGCCGCCCTCGAAGCGGCGACGGCAGCGGTGCGCCACCTCGCGGCCCACGCCGCCGACTTCGGCATCGACGCGGCACGTCTCGGGATTTGCGGGGATTCGGCCGGCGCCACGCTGGTGGCGGCGCTGTGCCAGGGGTTCGCCGGCGCCGGGGAGCCGCCGCTCGCGGTGCAGCTGCTCATCTGCCCGATCCTCGATTACAGCGCCTTGAGTGCCTCGCGACGCGAGTTCGCGAGCGGCTATCTCGTCGATCAGGCCACGCTCGATCACGACCTCAAGCACTATGCGCCCGCCGGTACGAATCCGGCCGATCCGCGCATTTCACCGCTGCGTGCCGCGCAGTTCGCCGATCTGCCCCCGACCCTCATCCATACGGCCGAGTTCGATCCGCTGCGCGATGAGGGGCGGGAATATTTCACGCGCCTCACCCACGCCGGAACGGCCGTGTCCTATACTTGCCATGCAGGTATGATCCATTTGTTTTACGGTCTGGGCGGCGTCATTCCCCATGCCCGCACCGCCTTCGAACAAATGGGCACGGAGCTTCGCGCCGCCTTGCAGGCGGCCGGAGCGCGACGAAGTGCGGCAGCTGGAACGCCAGGCCGCGGGAGCGGAAACCGGTGACGGAACGCGTTGCAGCTGAGCGCATGATTCGCGATTTGCACGCCGCACGGGTCGGCGGCGACCTCAACGGCATGTGCCGCCTGTTTGCCGAGCACGGGCGCTTCGAGATCGCCGGTGCGAGTGCCGACAAGCCGATTTCGATCCGCGCCACCGGCATCGCCGAGTTTCGTCCCTGGCTCGCCATGATGACCAAGGTGTTTCGCCTGAGCGACTATGCGCTGATCTCGCTCATCGTCGAATGGCCGCGCGCCTCGGCCCATTGGCGCGTGAACATCTATTCGAAGGTCACCGGCGTCACCGTACCGACCGAACTCGTCGATCTGATCGAAGTGCGCGACGATCGCATCCAGACGTACAGCGAATTCTTCGTTCCGCGTTAGCGCCTCAGAAACCGAGCGTCAACTGCGGCGCCGCCGACGGCGCACGGAACAGCGTGGTATCGAGATCATGCCGCTCATGGGCCGCATCGAGACCGAGCTTGCGGGCCGCCAGATTGAAGCGCGTGCGCAACAGCTCCGCATACGGCCCGCTGCCGCGCATCCGCGAACCGAACGCGGCATCGTAGTCCTTGCCGCCATGTGACTGCTGGATGAGCGACATCACGTGCTTGGCCCGATCCGGATGGTGATCGGCGAGCCATTCGCGAAACAATCCTTTCAACTCGTGCGGCAGCCGCAGCAGCACGTACCCCGCCGAACTCGCCCCCGCCGCGTGTGCGGCCGCCAGAATGTCCTCCATCTCGTGGTCCGTGATCGCCGGGATCACCGGCGCCACCAGCACCCCGACCGGGATCTGCGCATCGGCGAGCTGGCGCACCACCCGCAGGCGGGCTTGCGGCGAGGCGGCCCTGGGTTCGAGGGTGCGCTTGATCTCATTGGTCAGCGAGGTGATGCTCAACACCACCGACACCAACCGGTC
>Ga0181534_10000553_pt1 | contig 26019 bp, 28 predicted proteins | sample PEATcosm2014_Bin_37_FD_119758 | JGI IMG/M metagenome (GOLD analysis project Ga0181534, IMG submission 119758) | Peatland microbial communities from MTU Mesocosm Facility, Houghton, MI, USA - PEATcosm2014_Bin17_10_metaG | ecosystem: Environmental > Terrestrial > Soil > Wetlands > Peat | place...
AGCCGTTGAATACGGCGCAGCTCACGGCGCGCTCGCCTCGACCACGCCCGGAGACACGAGCATGGCCACGCGCAAGGAAGTGGAAAAAACTTTCGGCGGCGGCAGCGCACGTGTCCAACGCTAATCAAAAATATGAAAACACCAGCGGAACTTTTTTCACTCAAAGGCGAAGTGGCGGTTGTCATCGGTGCCACGGGCGTGTTAGGCGGTGCATTGGCTGAAGGTCTCGCCGGGGCGGACGCGAAAATCGCCGTGCTTGGCCGCAACGAAGAGCGCGGCCAAGCACGCGTCAAAGCCATCACGGATAAAGGTGGCCAGGCAGCCTTCTTTTCGTGCGACGCCAGTTCGCGCACAAGCCTTGCTGAGGCGCACAAAAAAATCGAGGCCGCGCTTGGCGTGCCGACAATTTTGGTGAATGCTGCCGGCGGCAATGATCCCAAGGTCACGGTCACGCCGGAAAATCCGTTCGAGAAAATTCCGCTGGAGGCGCTCAACGCCAACCTTGACCTGAACCTGATTGGGGGCGCATTTTTGCCGTGCCAGGAATTCGGTCCGGGCATGTGCCGGCGCGGCAAGGGCAGCATCATCAACATCGCGAGCGTGTCGGCGCATCTGCCGCTTTCCCGCGTCGTCAGCTACTCTGCCGCGAAGGCGGCGGTGCTGAATCTCTCGCAATTCCTCGCGCGCGAATGGGCGACCAAAGGTGTGCGGGTGAACACCATTACCCCGGGGTTTTTCCCAGCGGAGCAAAACCGCAAGCTGCTGTTCAATGACGACGGTTCGCCTACGGCGCGGACCAAGGCGATTTGGGGCCACACGCCGATGAACCGTTTTGGTGAGTCCAGTGAACTTATCGGTGCGTGCATTTTCCTGGCGTCGGCCAAGGCGAGTTCGTTTGTCACTGGCACGGACATCCGTGTGGACGGAGGCTATTTGAGCCAGACGATTTGATTTGCGGTTGAAAAATATAAAAGCCCGTTGAAGCGATTAATTCAACGGGCTTTTTGTATTGTTGAAACACCTTACAAATCCGTGATGGGCTGGTGGCGCGGCACGAGCGCCTTCATGATTCCCCAGGCGATGAGATAACTTAGGGCGCAGACGATGAACATGACAAGGTAAGCAGTTTGCGGAGTATCTTTGAAGGTATCAGTCAGACCGCCGGCGAGCTGCTGGACCACCACGCCGCCGAGGCCGCCCGCCATGGCGCCAATGCCCGTGACCGAGCCGACGGTTCTTTTCGGAAACATGTCGGAAACGGTCGTGAACAGGTTTGCCGACCAAGCTTGATGCGCGGCGGCTCCGATGCAAATCGTCGCGACGGCCAGCACGGCGGCCCACTTGCCAAACTCGTTGACATTGCCGAAATATTGCGTTGATAGCACGATCAGCGGTGCCAGGGCGATGAGGAACATCGCCAGCATGCGGGCCTTGTAAACCGCCATGCCCCTTTTGATGAGCGTCATGGGAATGCTGCCGCCATAAACACTGCCAATAATCGCGACGCCATACACGATGAACGTCGGCAGCATGACCTGATGTTTGTCCATGCCAAATTGCTTTTTCAGGTAATCCGGCAGCCAGAAAAGATAGAACCACCAGATGCCATCGGTCAGAAACTTGCCCCAGAAAAACGCCCAAGTCTGGCGATACCCCAGCACGCCCGGACTGGATTCATTGCCAAATTTGATCGCGTCGGAAGTGCCTTTGAAAAATCCAAGAACAATAAGGGAAATAACGCTGCCGACGCCCGGCGCGAGGTTGATGAGAACCAGCCAGCCGGTTTTGCCGAGGTCATGCCAGCGTTTGATTTGAAGGGCGACGCACACCCACGCCATCACCAGCAGCCAGGCGATGCGGAACGAGAAAATGTAAATGTTAGAATTCGGGGCGACAAAGATGCTTGCGGCCACCTGTTTTGCGCTTTCCCCGGAAACATAAATTTTCCCGCCGGGCACGACAATCAGCGTGGTCATCAGATAAATGAACGTGGTAAGAATGCCCGTCAAAATCAGCGTGCCCCAAAACGCGGCGCGCGGAACGCGTCCGGTGGAGGCAAATAATTTTCCAAAAGAGCCCTTGGCCGTTTTGTCCCCGTCCTGAACTTCATCCTGATCGCTGTGAATGAGGTCAAATTCAGCCTTGGAAAGCCGCTTTTGTCGCGCGGGAATTTCATAAAGCCAGAACCAGAAAATGAGCCAGACAAATCCCGCCGCGCCGGTGATGATGAACGCCATTTTCCAGCCAAGCTGGTCGCCAAAATGAATCATGCACCACGGCACGAACAGCGCGGCGATCATCGCGCCGAAATTGGAGCCGCTGTTGAAAATGCCGGTGGCCAGCGCGCGTTCGCGCTTGGGAAACCATTCGGCGACGGTTTTGATGGACGCCGGGAAATTCCCGCCCTCGCCGATGGCAAACGCGCTGCGGATCAGAATGTGCATCGTCACCAGCCGGCCGACGAACGCGTTGGCGATGCCGAACACCGACCAGAGGATGAGTGAGAGCGCCAGGCCGATTTTTGTCCCGATTTTATCAATGACCCAGCCGGCGATGATGGTCATGCCGGCGTAAAACGCGGTGAAAAAGGAAGTCAGATTGGCGAAGTCCGTGTTCGACCAGCCAAAACCGCCCTGTTCCGCCGGCGCACAAAAGATGGGATCTTTCAGATAGCTGATGACCTGCCGGTCAAGATAATTGAAGGTCGTGGCAAAAAAAAGCAGGCCGCAGATGACCCAGCGATAATTGCGAAAGCCCGACATGGTTTGACTTGGGGAATTCATACAGTCGGTCAGAGATAGCCGAAAGCAAATCGCAGTTCAAGTGTTGAAATCCAAACTTTACAAACTGGCGGCGCTTGTGGCAACTTGCAGGGATGAATTGGAAAAAATTTCTGCCGCTTTTGCCGGTGCTGCTGCTGACAGGCTGCGCCACGAACTTCACGCGCCTGACGCCGAACCAGCAGCCGCGCAATGCCAACAATCAATATCCCGTCGAAGTCGCCTTTAATTCGCAGCAGCAGTCGCTTCGCTGGGAAAGCATCCAGCCTTACGTTTTGGTCAACGGCCAGCCCTATCCGCTGCGCCAGGTGGCGATGATCACCAACCGCTGGGAAGGCTTCGTGCCCGTGCCGCCCTCCGCGAATACCGCGAGCTACCGTTTCAAATTCGATTACCTTTACAACAATTGGGGAACGCCGCCCAAGCCCAACAGCGCCTACTCGCCGGAATATAAACTGGAGATCGTTGAACCAGAGCCGCCTCAGATTTTTAACCCGTAAAAATTGGCGGAACAAATCTGAAAACAATCCGGGCGCGACAATTTAGTTCGCGCCCTATTTTGTCCCAATAATTATTTTGCATCGGCTCTTCGGCAGAAAGCCGCATTGCTATAAAAATCGGCGGTCTGCCAATCGACGCCACTATTATTGTCGCGGCTTGAACAGGATGGCTTTTTTCTCTGTTCCTTCCACTTCGACGCTGTGCGTCTCCACGTCGGGATCGTTCTTCAACGCCTGATGCACGATGCGCCGGTCAAAGGCGCTCATCGGTTCCATTTCCACCACGTCGCCCCAGCGGCGGACTTTGTCGGCGGCGTCCTGCGCGCGTTTCACGAGCGCGTCACGCGCCTGCGCGCGGTAGCCGCCCACGTCCACCATCGCCTTGGGCGAACTGGCGTCCTGCTGAAAAAGAATCCGGTTCGTGATGTATTGCAAATCCGCGAGCGTCTGTCCCTGGCGACCGATGAGCCGCCCGGACTCCTCCGTTTTTACGTCAAGCAAAACACCGTCGTCCATTTTATGCTCCTCGACCGTCGCCATAAAACCGAGTGACGTCAGGATTTTTTCAAGGGTTTCTTTTGGTTGCGCGGGCATAAAATAAATCGTTCGCCGCTATTTTTTCTTTTTTGACGGCGGCGTCAATGCTGGAATCGTGTTTGCCGCCGGAGACTGGTTCATTTTCGTCAACCGCATCTGCAGAATTCCCAGCAGCGTGCTGACCGTCATGTAAAGTGCCATTCCCGACGCATAATTATAGAAAAACACGAGAAACATCAGTGGCATGAAACGCATCATTTTTTGCTGCCCCGGATCCATGCCCGGCGACGCCGGCTGCAAATGCGCCTGCCAGACCATCACCGCGACCATGAACAACGGCAGCAGGTTCAATGGCAGTCCGTCCGGCGTGCCGATGAACGGAATGAACGTCAATCCCGGAATCATGAACAGCGTGTCCGGCTTCGACAAATCGGCGACCCACAGGAAATGCGCGCCGCGCAGTTCAATCGCGCTCCGAAGCATCGTATAAAAACCGATGAACACCGGCGTCTGGATCAGCATCGGCAGACAGCCGCCCAGCGGGCTGACCTTGTTTTTCTTCCAAAGCTCCATCTGCTTCTGCGTGAATTTCTGCGGGTCGTCCTTGTATTTTTCCTTGAGCGCCTTGACTTCCGGCGCGAGCGCCTGCATCCGCTTCATCGAACGAGTGCTCGCCGCCGTCAACGGCCAGAAGGCCGCGCGCAAAAGCACCGTGAGGACAACAATCGCCAAGCCGTAACCCATGTTCGTCACATCATGCAGCCAGTTCATCGCCAGCAGCAGCGCCTTCGCAAAAAATCCGAAGAATCCGAACTGCATCACCAGATCCGCGCGATTTTGAAATTCTGCGCCGGTCTGCGCCAGCTTCCGGTATTCCTTCGGCCCGGCGTAAAATACAATCTGCCGCTCAACCGACGAATTCGTCGTCAACGTCTGCGCCGGATAAACCAAAGCCGTCTGGATTCCCACCGGCGGTGCGGTCGGAATTCCATCGTCCATTGTGAGCGGCGGCAGATTGACCGGGCGCGCGATAAATTGTTGCGCTGGTTCATTTGGCTTCGTCATCGCCAGCAGCACGAAAAACTGGTTGTGCGCCGCCGCCCACACGATGTCGCCCGCGCCCGCGCGCAATTCCGGAGTCGGCTCCCTGTGGGCGAATCCAAAAAACGTCGTCGTGTTCGTGTTGAAATATCGCGTGCCGTTGTCCACCGCGTTCGTGCCGTTGCACCACATCGTGCCGACATACATCCCGCTGTCGTCCGGCCCCATCGGCGTGGCCGTGCCGATGACCCATTCCTGCGCGGGCAGCGCAAGCGGCTTGTCCGAGCTGTTTTTCAAGCTCACGCTCGCGTTGACGAGATAATTCGAACCGACGTGAAAATCCTTCGTAAGAACCAGGCCGTCCGCAAAAGTTTTTTCCGCGCGGACATCGTCGCCACTCCGTGTCAAAGTGAAATTGCCGTCGCCGACGAAACTGGGGTCGCCCAAAATCGCAAGGACGGGAACCGGCGCGTGCGTGTTCAGCGTGGCCACGCTGTTTGTCGCCATCTCCTTTTTCCAGCGCGGCGAAATTGTTTCGGGATATTTCAGCAACTCGACCGATTTCAACCCGCCACCGCGCGAAGTAAATGTGTAGCGCGCGTCAGCAGTTGAAATCGTGATTAAATTTTCCGGCACGTTCGTGTCGAAAATTTGAGGCGAAGTTGCGGCCGTTGTTGAAACGGTCGACGGAGTTGCAATGGAAGTCTGCGGCGTTGAAACAACATTGGTTCTGGCAAATTCCGCCTGTTGCTGCTGCAAACGCGCCGCCTGCTTTTCCGTCTGGACAAACCAGACAACAAGCAGCGCGGCGCAAATCGAAACAGCAATGATTCCAGTTCTGTCCATGAAAATTAAAGTGAATCCCCAAAAACGAGTTTGTTTTCCGCTTTTGCCACCGGATCGTGTCCGCAACCGCCGAACGGATGACAGCGGCAAATTCGTTTCGCCGCGAGCCAGCTTCCGACAATTGCGCCGCGCGAATGGATTGCGTCAATCGCGTATTGCGAGCAGGTCGGCGTGAAACGGCAACCCGCAGTCGGGCCGAACAAAAAAAACTGCGCGGGCGAAATCGTCCAGCGATAAACGCGGATTGCAAAAATCAAGATGTGCCGGAACAAGTTCAAATTGTTTCTCCTTAATTTTTCAAAAGCTTCGCACGGTTCAGCGCCGAGAGAAAATCCTTTTCCACGTCCGCAAATTTTTTCCCGGCGATGGAATTGCGCGCGACCAGGACCAGTTCCACCGGCTGCGCGAATTCATGCTGATGCTGCCGGAAACTTTCGCGCAACAAACGCCGCGCGCGGCTGCGTTCCGTCGCGCCGCCGATTTTTTTGCTCGTGACCACGCCAAGTTTCGGTGACGCGCCGTCGGGCAATTTATTCCAATTCGCAATCAAACAGCCGAGCACGAGCCGCTGGCCTTGCTGCCGGACGCGCGCGAAATCGCGGCTTTGCGCGAGCCGCGAGGCGCGGTTGAGCCGCAGGCGTTTCGGCGATTCGGCGGTCATGCGCGCGAAATCAGACCGGCGTCAGGCGTTTGCGGCCGTTGCGGCGGCGGTTGGCGAGCGTGGCCTTGCCGCTCTTGCTCGAATTGCGGTTGAGAAATCCGTGCTGCCGTTTGCGGCGGATTTTCGATGGTTGATACTGGCGTTTCATAAATTCAGATTCATTTCCGCGTGGAAAACTCCATTGACGGAGCGGCGCAGGGTAACAGTGAAACGTCTTGTGTCAAGGCGGGTTCTGTTTCCATAACTCACTTCACATTCAACTCGCGCTGAATGCCGGATTTATTATTCAAGTTTTCTTCGCGTTGCCAAGCTTGTGTTTTTTGCCTGTTGAATTTTTCAGATGCGCGGCGTATTTTCAGAGCCATGAATTTGACTGTCGAGCAGGTGGCCGAGGAAGCGCTGGCGCTGCCCAGCGAGGCGCGCGCGTTGCTCGCGGACCGGCTCGTCGAAAGTCTTGATCCCGCCGAGGACGGCCTTGTGCGCCAGCTTTGGGTGGCGGAAGCGCGCCGTCGCCGCGACGATGTCCGCAGCGGGCGCGTGAAAACGGTTCCGGGCAACGAGGCGTTGGCGCAGGTCAGACGCGCCGTGGCGAAGTGAGAATCGAATTTCATCCCGAGGCGCTGGCGGAATTTCAGGATGCGGCGCAATACTATGCCGGTTGCCAGGAAAATCTGGAGCTTCGTTTCATCGCGGCGGTTGAAACCGTTCTTGACCGCATCCAGCAAAATCCTGAACGGGCAAGAATTTTTGAGGACGACATCCGGCGCAGTCTCACGCACATTTTTCCCTACGCGGTGCTTTATTCAATCGAGCCGGATTATCTTCTCATAATCGCGGTCATGCACTGCAACCGCGAACCGGGCTACTGGCGTCATCGCGTCAGATTGAAGCATTAAATTACTTCTCATTCAATTCGCAGACCTTCATTGTGTCCCTTGCAGCAAACTTTCGATGGGCGCGTAATCGTCGGTGAGCAAGGGCGACGTATCGGCGGTCGGCGGGGTTTGATCCACGAATGACTTCACCCGCAATGAAAACGTCGGCAGCGTGACCGTCCCGGAGTCAATCAAATTATACGCCTCCGCCGCCGCGCGCGTGTAGTTGAACGGCTCCGCCGATTTGGTCGCCACGAAGACGACGTTCTGGCTTTCCACGGCGGGGAACATGTAAACGTGCGGGAACACTTCGCTCATCGTCCGATACATCGCGCCGATCAGCGTGGCGCGGGTGCCTTTGATCTGTCCGATGACGTTGTAGGCGAGGATGCCGTTGGTGCTCAAATGCTGGCTGGCCAGCACGAAGAATTCCTTCGTCGTCAACTGGCGCGGCAGCGATGAACCGTAGCGCGTGGTGGAATACGCGTCCATCAGGATGACGTCATAGATATTGGTGGTCTGGCGCAGAAATACGCGCCCGTCGTTAATGTGAATTTTGAGCGTGGGCGATTCCGTGACGGTAAAATATTTTTTTGCGACCTCTACGACGACGGGATCAATCTCAACCACGTCCACCATCACGTTGGTGTAATAATGCTGATAGGCACGCGGGGTGCTGCCGCCGCCCAACCCCTCCATCAGCACGCTCCTGATGTTGTGGTTCCACAGCCAAGGCATCTGGAAATATTCCGTGTATTCAAAATGCCCCGTCAGCGGATTGGTCAGCGACATCGTCGTCTCCCACGAACCGTTGAAGCTCAACGTGCGGACGTTGTTTTCATCATAGACCTGGATGTGATGGTAGGCGGAGATGCGCTCAAACTGCACCACCCTCTGTGCGCTGGACAAAAAGGGCGTGAGCAAAATGAGAAGGCCGATAGTGCGTCTGGGGATAATTTTTTTCATGGTCGTTCTTTGTTGGACGAACCTCGCCAGTAAAAAGTTTCCGGCGCGCATATCTAATCCTTCTGTTTCGATTTCATCGCGACAGCCTTGCAATTGCCACCGAGCCAGAAATCCATCGCCAGTGCCAGACCGGCCAGAATTAAGACCACGACGCCCATCGCCCGGAAAATTTCCGTGACTGTCAGGTAATCAATGAAGATGTAGCCGGAGATGAACACCCCGCCGATGCTGCCCGCCGTGCTCGCCGCATAAATCAAGCCGCTCACCGCCCCCACCCTGTCCAGTTGCCGCGCCGTGATGCGGATCATATATGGCGACAAGATCGCCAGCACGAAACACGGCAGAAAAAAAATCACTGCGCTGCCGAACGCCGGGTCAAGTTTCAACCACAGCATGGAAATGTCCTGGCCCGGCGGATGACGGTTCACAATCGCGCCAATCAGCGGGGGTGAAATTTTGGGGATGAAGAATATAAAAATGCCGGCGACGGCCAAGGGCGCGGCCAGAAAAGCCGTCCGCTGAAAACGGTCGGCCAGCGCGCCGCCGATGGCATAGCCCAGTGACAGTGCCGTCAGTATCACTCCAATCTGGCTGGTCCAGACATAAAATGAGCCGCCGAAATCTTTGGCCAGATACAGCACGCCGATCATTTCCAGAACCATGACCACGAACCCGCCGAAGAAGACCAGGGTGATGGTGGCGATCCGGAGCATGACGAATTTTAGCGGGAATTGCGCCGCGTTGCCAGCGTGTAAAACAAAAGGCCGTTTTTACTTCACATTCAACTCGCGCGTGATGCCAAATTTGTCAATGCGCTTCCGCAGCGTGGCGCGCGTGATGCCGAGCATTTTGGCGGCGTGAACCTGGTTGTTGTTCGTCTCCTTGAGCGCCTGGATCACTAATTCGCGTTCGACGGCGGGAATCACCTTCAATTTCGGGTCGCGCCTGACCATTTGGAATAATTGCCGCGCGAGCGCGGCGGCATCAGTCACGGCAGCGTCGCCAGCGGCGGACACGCTCGCGGTGCTGCCGACGATTTCGGGCGGCAGGTCGCCGGTCAAAATCGCGCCGCTTTTAGCCATCACCCCTGCGCGGCGGATGGCATTCTCCAGTTCGCGCACGTTGCCGGGCCAATGATGTTTTTCGAGCATTTTGATGACGTTAGCGGCGACTGATTTCGGCTGTTGCTGCTGCTCGCGCGAAATTTTTTTCAGGAAATAATTCACGAGCAGCGGAATATCGTCGCGCCGGTCGCGTAACGGCGGGATGTGGATGCGCACGACATTGAGGCGGTAAAACAAATCCTCGCGGAATTGTTTCGCGGCGACGGCGGCTTCGAGCGGCTTGTTCGTCGCAGCGATGACACGCACGTCCACATGAATTGGTTGATTTCCGCCGACGCGCTCAAAAGTTCCACTTTGCAAAACGCGCAGAATTTTCGTCTGGGTCGCGGGCGTCATGTCACCGATTTCATCGAGGAAAATCGTGCCTTTGTTGCATTGTTCGAATTTTCCGACCCGCTGGTTTGTCGCGCCGGTGAACGAACCTTTTTCATGGCCGAACAATTCACTTTCCAAAAGCTGTTCGGGAATCGCGGCACAATTCACCGCCAGAAACGGCTGCGTGCTGCGGTTGCTGTGGTGATAAATCGCGCGGGCGGCAAGTTCCTTGCCTGTCCCGCTTTCGCCAGTAATGAGCGCGGTGACGTCTGAAGCCGCAAGTTGGCCGATAAGTTTGAAGACTCCTTGCATTGATTTCGCACCTCCCACAAAACCAAGTTCGTAATCCTCCGATTCGAGCAACGGCTGATATGACACGACCTGTTTCATGTCGCGCGCGGCTTTGAGGGCGTTGCCGACGAGTTCCTTGATCTTCAACGCATCAAACGGCTTGATCAAATAATCATAAGCTCCAAGCTTCATTGCCTCAATGGTTGTCTGCGTCGTGCCATAACCGGTCATCAAAATGACGAGCAATTTCGGGTCGCTCGCGCGGATGCGGCGCAGAGTTTCCAAACCATTCATGCCGCCCATGCGAATATCCATCAGCACAAGGTCGGGCTTGAACTTGGGAATGACTTTCAATCCTTCCTCGCCGGACGACGCGGTGGGCACTCCAACTTCCGGCGAATCAAAAATCCGCTGGAACGAATACCGCACGTCCTCTTCGTCATCAATCAACAGTAGCTTGCTCATTTGCATGGCAGAATAACGGATTCCGGCAAAAGAAATAGGGATTTTTACAGCTTGTTTGTGAATTGTTCACCCGACATCGGGGATCGAATTCGGAGCGCTCCAAAAACTGAAACCAATTGTCATGAGCAAAAATGTTTTGGTTCGTCACGATGGCACTTGCAGCCGGCCCGATTTTGGCGGCGGATGATCCTCTGTTATCTACAGGCAATAAACCACAGTTAAACTGACACTTCACGCGGCTTGAATCAATTTAAGCCACGTCACGTCTGGAAGATATTTTTTTGCTGACAGACAGCATTGGCCTTTCAACCCAGCGATACAGGCAATCGGAAAATATAAGACCGACCAGGCACGTCAGCACAGCCTTCCATGGCGACTCGGTAATCAGTGGATGCAAGCCTACGACTGCCTGTGCGGCCAAGGTTTGAACAAGATAAAGGGAATATGACCGCTGACCAACAAAGACAAAAGGACGACTGCTTAAAATATAATTGATCGGACTCTTGCCCATCAGTGTCGGCAGATAAAATGCAAAGACTATGCCATATAGCAGCACACATTGACCCATTCCATATGTCCCCGCGATGGAGGGTATATTCACAACATACAATTGCATCAAAGCTACACATACAAAAAGAACAATGCTCGAAAGCGGCGTCATCAGACGGGGGAAAATTTCAAAAGACCGGCGATAATGCAGCAAGACTGCAACAATCACGCCTAGCATCAATATAATGTAATTTGGCGCCGAAATGATGGCTGAAGGATTCAGCCAGAAAAACGTCAGGAAAAGCAGGGTTAAAATGATTGCGATAGACATCCGCTTTGGTCCTAGAGGCCAGAGAAAGCGATGACGGGCCACACAAGATAGAATTTCCATTCAATACCAATCGTCCAAGTCAGCCTCCATGGCCATTGCAACTGAAGCTGCTGCTCATTCAGGAAGGTCGCATAGTATGGCAACGCTTCTTTCATCTCCCGCCATGCCTCGTTCCCCAGCGCATATGCCTGGAAACTGGTTATTGCCAGGATTAAATAATAGACCGGGACGATTCGAAAAATCCTTCGCAAATAAAAATTCCGCAGCGACACGCGGTCGTTTTTTTCCTGCTCGCGGAGCAACAGGGTTGTGATCAAAAAGCCGGACAGGACGAAGAACATATCAACTCCGAGCCACCCGGAGAGCCATTTGAAGCCTTCTCCTCCATAATGGGAAAATATCACGAGGATTACGCCAACCGCCCGCACACCATCCAATGAATCAAAATACTTAAGCTTGCGGTATTCCTCGAATGTCGTGGGCTGTGACATGATGAATCGCCTTAATTCAGGTTAGCTTGGCGGACGCCTGGGTTTCAAAAGCAACATGGGCTTTTCGACGAACCGCCACGACAGGAAGGCAACAACCAGAGTTATCGGAAAGCAAAGCATAAGAAAACTGATAATATCAACATTGGGGCTGGCACAGGCCAGAATCTGTTGTATCGGAAATGCGTAGATGTAAGCGCCATAAGATAGGTCGCCAAATTGAGTAAGCTTGTTTAGAAACGGATCGTAAGAAAGTCCGAAACCAAGAACAATCACCGGCAAGAGCACCCAGGCCGCCGCGCCGATTGCAGCAGGCCAAGGAGACAGGCAAAGCATGGCCACGATGGCAGCCACCGAACGCCCCGGGGTCAAATGCTTTTCAAGATTGTATTTGTGAACCAAAGTCCCCATCCAAAAAAATGTTCCCGAAATGAACACATACCGCATATCGGTTGCATAAAAGACCACCGGCTTGGCGTTCTGCGCCCAATAGAGGCAAACCATCGCAGACACCAGGCTGATAATCAGAAAGGGCCATTTTTTCTTTCGGACAATAATGTTGACGAAAAGCAACAAGAAATACATGAAAAATTCCACAGGCAGAGACCATAACGATCCGTCCACCGCGTTGGGAAGCCGTGACGTTGTAAAAACCCCTGGCAAATAATACTGAATGTATAAGGCGATATCCCTTAAATAGTGGAAGGTGGCGTGGTCTTTGAAATATTGCTTGACGGTTAAAGTTGTGAAGATTGGGCCAATTAAAAAAACCGACACTAAAACACAAACAGCCAGTCCTGGAAAAATCCTCAACGCCCTCCGGGCAAGAAACCTTAAGGCGTTGGGATCGCGACTCCAGCTTTGAGCAACCAGATAGCCGCTTATGATAAAAAAAATATGAACCCCAATTGGTCCAGGGGGCAACCACGAAAAGAAAATCGGCTCAGTCAGCCCCAAAAAGTAAAAGGAATGCCCAAAAATCACAAGCGATGCCGCAACCAACCTTATCAAGTCGAAATTGTTTTTCATACCGGCGGCCGCCAACGGTGAAAGGCCCGCCTAAACCAGGAACGCTGCCATTGTTGCGCGGATGCTATCACTTTTTTAAGCTGGGCGTTTTCCCTCCGAATGGCTTCAGGCTCTGCGACGGGCAGGCTGGTGCTTTCGATTTCGGCATATTGTTGAAGAATGTTTTGGGCAAGCCGCTCGAAAAGCAGTTTCGTCAAACACCGGGTCTCAGGATTATTTTGTTCCAACACCCACGCCTTGAGATCGTTGGATACTTTTGGTCCGACAAGCAACACTCCCAGGCCGGAAGAGTGTTCAAACTCAAAACTGGGGTATCGGCCGCTTAATTCCTGCCACAAGCGCCAAACGCCAAATTCCCGCTCACGAACATTCGTGTCATGGAAAAGAATGACGCCCCGTTCGGAAACTTTTGGCAGCCAGCTTTCAAAATCGTGTTTGACTGCCTCATAGGTGTGCAAGCCGTCAATATGCAGCAAATCTATGGATCCATCATTAAAATGACCAAGGCCTTCGTCAAAAGTCATCCGCAGGAGACGGGAAAAACTGCCATACTTCGCATCGTGATATTTGGAAAGTTCTACAAAGACGGAAGGATCGTAAAAGCTGGCGTGCTCGTCGCCCTTCCATGTATCTACCGCGAAACATTTCGTGGGCAAATTACTTTCCGCAACCGACTGGCAGAACGACAGGTAAGAGTTGCCTGAATGAGTTCCCAATTCGACAAAAATACCGGGCTTCGTTATGCCGACCAGCCATGCTGCAAATGGAATATGTCCCAACCAGGAATTTGGGAAGGACAATCGCTGTGGATTTATCAAGAGGCCTTTATTGATCTGCATAGCTGTATTGTTCTCTAGGTTTAGAAATAATAAAAACGGTGCATACTGTCACGTTTATTTGCCAGAAATGCTTGAAGAATGGCACAATCCTGCCCTTTCCAAATTGTGACCGGACACGCACGGAGATTAGAAAGTTTTTTCATTGCCGTTCTTTTTTGGAGTTTTCCAAATGTTTTTTCAACAATTGCCGGACAGGCTCCCATGTGGCGCGCGCGGCAGTCCACGCGGCCCTGTTCTCGGATGTTTCCGGTTCATTTTCAGTCATGGTGGTATTTGTGCCGTCGTCGCGGATTGGATATTCAAACAGAACCTGCCCCCGGCAGGTTGTGTCAAATTCAGTCTCAAAGCGCAATCGTAGCAGAAAATCGTAGTCTTCCTCCCGGGAAAGCTTCTCATTGAAGCGGGGCAGCCTGCCGCCCAGACGCTCGCGATCAATTACAAAAGTATGGCTGGGGTAAATGTTGCGGCGAAGAAATTCGTCGTCACTTCTTTTCTCCCACGGGTTGCTCTTGCCGACGACTTTGTAGCCGTGCACGGTGCGCGTGGAGTGTGCGATCAGACACCCGCCAAAGGCGACGGCGGCGGAACTGCGGCCCAATTGTTCAATCAAGGTGGCGTAGGCATGCTCATAAACAAAATCGTCATAGTCCAAAATCGCCAGATAGCGGCCTTGAGCAGAGTCAAACCCAGTATTGAGCAGTGCGCTCCGATGGTCTTTTTTTTCAGGGTTTTCATAATTTACAACCCGTGCGCAGGAGAAATCTTTCCACACAAAGCGCGCGATCAACTCCTCGACCTTTTGAATTTGAACTGGCGAGAACTGTTGCGTGACCACGACCACCTCGATGGGGGCGTAAATTGCACCCGCAAGACTAAGCAACGCGTTGCTCAAAAATTGCAAGGCGTTGCCTTCGGTTGTATGAAGGCGCAGGATTACGGATAAGGTGGATTGTTGCATGGGAGCTACCATCGTGCGATACTAAATGTGAAACCATTGTCAAAATCCACCCGGACATGTGGCGTGTGTAAATCGGAATACTTTAGAGCGGGCATTTCAGCGACGGATTTGTAGTAAAGTTCCTTCACGAGACCCCGCTCGCAGTGTCGCTGAAAACCCGGCGTTTTCCACTTGCTGGCCAGCGCACGCCCAGACTCGATCATCCATTGGTTCGCCTTGGGATTCGGCGTGCGGCTGGCCACGTGGTGATGAAACAATGCTTTTGGCGCGACAACACACTTATAGCCGGCCTCCCAGACTCGCCAGCAAAGATCAACATCCTCGCAATACATGAAAAAGCGATCATCAAAGCCGGAAGTCAGTTCAAAAAGGAACTGTGGAATGATCAGGCACGCCGCGCTGCACCAGTCAGTTTCAAGGGTGTCACCGTCATAGAACTTCGGGTGTTCGCTGGGGAATTGCCGCGCCTCAATCATGGCCGGCAGTGGGTGATATTTAATCGCTTCATATAAGTAAACCAGCGCGTCCGGGTGCGGAATGCCGTCAGGATTGAGGCAGAGATAATGAGTCACCCCAAACTTTTCAAAGGCGCAAGTCATGAGATGATTGTGACCACTGCCAAAGCCGCCGTTGGCGGGCGTGGGGTGGAAGTGCAGCGGGACGTCCGTCAAAATGCTGACGCGCCGTATGCCTTCCGCGTCCCACTCGTGCGAGTTGTCAGCAAGGACAACAAGTGGCTTTCGCCATCCACCCGCTTCGGTGCCATCCATTGCTTTCCGCAAAGTCATCACGATGTGAACCAATTCCTTTTCCGTGGTATGGAACAAAATGATCCCGATGCCGATCAAAGGCTCCTTTTGCATGAACTTTATGGCTTCATTCAGCCGGACGGGTTGTGAAGGCAGTGGCCGCAAATTTTTTTTACGAGGTTGTCTGGGGTGAGTTTTTAGATTTGGAAACACACCATACGATTTGGCTAATATTCTTACATTTGGAAACAGACCATGAAGCACCTTCCGGGGATGACGGATGAATCTTTTCACATTTTGAAACAAGCCCGCCGCCATTTTTCTTGGATGGCGAATAAACCTTTTAACCACAGACATAGATTCAAACTATTAAGCAGACGGCAATACGTAAAATTCTGGTTGATGCCGCCACGTTTAATCAATCCGACAGGACAGAACCATTCCCGCAATGCTTTTAATAGAAATGCCGGCGGCCAACAAGCCATTTCTCTTTGGTTAAATATGCGCGCCCGTCACGATTCGAATTGCATCGCGTAAAGTTTTTGATAGACGCCGCCGCGTTGCATCAACTCGTCATGCCTGCCGGTCTCGATGATGCGGCCCTGTTCCATGACGACGATCAAATCCGCGTGAAGGATGGTCGAAAACCGGTGCGCGATGCACAGCGTCGTGCGGTCCTTCATCAATCCATCCAGCGCGGCCTGCACGGCGCGCTCGGATTCCGTGTCGAGGGCGTTGGTGGCTTCGTCGAGGATGAGGATGGGCGCGTTTTTCAAAACGGCGCGGGCGATGGCGATGCGCTGGCGCTGGCCGCCGGAAAGCAGGACGCCTTTTTCGCCGATGACAGCTTTGTAGCCGCCGGGTTTTTCCGTGATGAACTGGTGTGCGTGCGCGTGCTTGGCAGCGGCGATGATTTCTTCATCAGTCGCACCGGGCCGTCCCAGTTCGATGTTACGGCGGATGGTTTCATTGAACAAAATGGTTTCCTGCGCGACGACGGCGATCTGGTTTCGCAAATCGCGCGTGGCGGCTTCGCGGATGTCCACGCCGCCGATGCGGACGGCTCCGCTTTGCGGGTCGTAGAAGCGGAGCAGCAGGTTGGAGAGCGTGGTCTTGCCCGCGCCGCTCGCGCCGACGAGCGCGACAAGCTGGCCGGGCTTGATGTGCAGGTTGATGTCGTGAAGAACAACCTTGTCGCCGTAGGCAAAGCGGACGTGGTCAAACTGGATTTCCGCGCCGGACCGCAGCGCGCGCGGGTGGGCGGGTTCCGGCACGGAACTTTTCAGGGCGAGCAGGGCGAACGCCTGTTCGCTGGCGGCGCGGGCTTGGATGATCTGGTTTTGCAGGCGTGTGAGATTTTTCATTGGCGCATACATGATGAAAATGCTGCCGACCAGTTGCATGAAATCAGTCGGGCTGGGGTGCGATTCGGGTGAGAGGAAAATCAAATACGCCAGCAGCAGAGCCACGCCGCACGCGCCGAAAAATTCAATGAGCGGCCCGGGAATTTCCCCGCCGCGCACCATGCGCATATAATGACCGATGGTTCTGCGGGCGGTGCTGCGGAATTGCTCGGCCACGATGGGTTCCAGGCTGTAGGCCTTGATCACGCGGTGGCCGGTGAAAGATTCCATCATGATCTGGGTCAGGTCGCCGAATTGGGCCTGCGTCGCCTGGCTGGATCGGCGGACCTTGCGGCCATAAATGACGATGGGAATGATGCACAACGGCATGGCGACCATGGTGATGAGCGTCAGGCGGGTCTGCGTCCATAACAAGAAGCCCATCGTGCTCAACAATGTTATCGGATCGCGGACGATGACGCCGGTTGCGCCGCCCATGATGCCCTGCAGCGCACCCGTGTCGTTCATCACATGCGAAATGAGCTGGCCGCTGGAATTTTCCGTGTAAAAACCAGCCGACAAATCCAGCAGGTGCGTGAACAGGCGCGTGCGCAGGTCGGTGACGGCCCGCGTCGAGACCCATTGCAGAAAATAAACATTCATATAACCGAACACGCCGCGCAAAAGCATGATGAACGGTATCGCCCCAATGAGCACCGCCAGTGCCCACGGATGCGAGTGCAGGTTATGATTGCCGAGCGCGTCGCGCGCCGACTCAAACCAATGTTGCAGGAACGCGGGTGCCCGGCGGATGGGCAATTGTCCCGATGCGTTTGTGCCCGCCGTGGGAAAAACCGCGCTATAGACGAACATGATTGTCCCGATCAACAATGGCGAGACAAAGCCGCTGATGATTCCCGCCGCCACGCCCAGAAAGAGCCGCCAGCGGTAAGGCTTGACCAGTTGCCAGATTCTGCCAAGAAAAACGAGCATAATTTTGGCGAGTATGCGCGGACGCGGCGGGCAAGGCGAGCAGTTTGTCGCACGGAAAGCGTTTGAGGCGGGTGGACTGAACGTGTTAGCCTCATCGCGTCGGCGGGAAATTTTTGAATTCAATCGAATGGAAACCAAAGCCGTGAGCAATCAACAACTCCTGCCCGTCGCCGTCTGCATGATTGCCGGCGCCGAGGCGAGCCGCATCCGCCGCGCGCTCGAAAGCGTGGCGGGCTGGACGGGCGAAATCATCGTGGTGCTGAACGACGACGTGGCCGACGGCACGGACAAAATCGCGGAATCGTTTGGCGCGAAAATTTTCCGCGAGCCGTGGAAAGGCCACATCGCCCAGAAAAATTCCGCTGCGGATAAAGCTTCGTGCGAGTGGATTCTTGGACTGGACGCCGACGAGGAAGTTTCAGCCGCCCTGCGTGGCGAGATTCAAGAATTATTTTCCGCTGCGGAAAAAATGAAGCCGTTCGCCGCCTTCAGTTTCCCACGCTGCTCATATTATTGCGGGCGATGGATTCGCCACGGCGACTGGTATCCCGACCGCAAGGTGCGGCTGTGGCGTCGAGGGCAGGCGCGCTGGGGCGGCATCAATCCGCATGACGCCGTGCAAGTGAGCGGGCGCGTCGGCTGCTTGAATAGCGATTTGTTCCACTACAGCATGAATGATCTGGACCACCACGTCCGCAAGACGATGGCTTACAGCGATATTTTTGCGCGCCGGCAATTGGAATGCGGGCGCGGCGGCGGCTTTGAAATGTGGTTCCGCCCGTGGTGGCGTTTTGTGCGCGGCTATTTTTTGCGGCTGGGGTTTCTCGACGGCTGGCAGGGTTACGCCATCGCGCGAATCGTCGCGCTCGAAACTTTTCTCCGCTACGCCAAAATCCGCGCGGCGCAAAAATCGCCGCATCAATTGCCGCGAAGGTGATTTCCCAATTTTTTCAATCGCCCGGCCAGCGTCCGCAAGTTGCGCGTGCGGTAACGGGCGGTGAGGCGCAGCAAAGCGTGCGGTGGAGTTTCCAAAGTGTTGACACCAAATCCGATTGTGCAAGCCGTGCGATAGCCAGCTTCCGAAACCAAATCGCGCACGCCCTCGTTCCAGTCGCCGAACGGATAGCAAAAATGTTTTATCGCCACGCCGAACAAATCTTCGAGCTTTTTTTTGCTGGCCGAAATTTCCTCGCGCGCCTTCGCCGGCGGGAGCTGCGTTAAAAATGGATGCGTCAGCGTGTGCGAGCCGATTTGATGTCCCGCCGTGAGCCAGTCTTTGATTTGCGCCGCGTCCATGAGCGGCGCGAGCACTTCGCCGTCCGCGCGGTTCCATTCGTCCAACTGCCCGATGCGGTCGGCGACGATGAATTGGATTGCGCGAAAACCGTTCGCCGCCAGCGGCCCAAGCCCGTGCTTCGGCACATTTGCAAAGCCGTCGTCAAAAGTAAAAACGATGCGGCGGTCTGGATTGCCTTCACGCGGCGGCGGTTCGTCAAGCGACTGGCTTTTGAAACCTGCGGCGCGCAATTCGGCCAGTTGCCGCGCGAAAAATTTTTCGCCGAGGCAAAGTCCTTTGAGGCGCGCGCCGCGCGGTCGCGGGCCGAGCTTGTGATAGGTGAGAACCGGCAGGCCGCCCGCAAATAATTTGCGGAACGGCGCAAGCGAACTGTAATAGCTGGAATCCAAAACGTTCTTTAATTAGCAGGCCGTCAGCGCGCGCACAATTTCGAATATAATTCCCGCATCCGTCCCGCATAGGCCGCGCGGCTGAAATTGCTGCGGACATACTCCCGTCCGGCGCGGCCGAGCCGGACGCGCTCGCCCGGATTTTTCAACAGCAAGCACATCGCTTCCGCCAGCGCCGTCACATCGCGCGGCGGCACGAGCAGGCCGTGTTCGCCCTCGATGAACGCTTCCGGGATGCCGTCGAGCCGCGACGCGATGACGGGTTTGGCGCAGGCCATCGCCTCCCACAGCACCAGCCCGAGCGCTTCCGTTTCCACGGCGGGATGCACGAGCGCGTCCAATGCGTTCATCACCGTGGCGATGTCATCGGCGAATGGCGCGATGGCGGCGACTTTTTCCAGCCGCAGCGAAATAATTTGTTCGCGCAAGATTGATTCCATTTCACCCCAACCGATGATGAGAAAACGCGCTTCAGGAAAAGCAGCCGTCAATTGCGAGGCCGCCTCCAGAAATTCCAACTGCCCCTTGCCGCGAGGCGCAAGAAAGGTGCCGACCACGCCAAAAACCACCGCGTCTTCAGGCCAGCCAAGATTTTGACGGAACGCGCGCGCGGCGTCCGTCCGTTCAGTTTGAAACGCATCAACATCAATGCCGCCATAAATCTGGTGCAGCCGACGGCGCGGCCCGATCAATTCCTTTTTCAAAACTTCGTGGACGGCGCGCGAGACGGCGACGACATCGCTCATGCAAAGCAAAAATGCACGGCTGAAAGGACGCGGACGCGGCATCATGTGTCGCGTGATGACGGCGCGGCAACCGTTTCCCGCCATGCGCGCCGCCAAAATCGCCGGCCAGTAATCGCGGCCCTGATGGGCGTGGATGATTTGAATGTCATGCGCCCGAATGAGTTTGCTCCACAGGCGCGTCTCTGCGTTCTTGAGCCAGCTTCCAATCTGGAAAGTTTCCACCGGAATTCCCAGTTTTCGCGCGAACGGCTCCATGCGGCAGCCCGCCGGGACGGAGAGTATGACTTGCTCGCCGCCACCGTGCAGTCCGGCGGCCAGATCAAACGACTGGTTGTCCGTGCCGCCGCCGCCGAACGCCGAGTTGACCTGCAAAACGCGAATCGGCGCGTGCGGAATTGTTTTTGGATCAGTCATGGCGGTCGGTCCAAAATTCTGAAATCATGGCGGGCGATTTTTTCGTGGCCTGGCCACGCCGGAACTGCCTATGATTTATTGTTGATATGCCCGCGCAGTCTAGGGGCGGCGCAACGATGAAAAAAGCCAATTCTTCTTTTCCGCAGAAAGCTCCGCGCCGCATTTTGCTGCTTAAGGGATACAGCGCTGGCGTCGGCGATCTGCTCCGCAGTTCCGCCGCGTGGAGTGCGCTGCATGAGAAATTTCCGCAGGCAGAATTGCATCTGTGGTTTCTGACACAAGACCCCGGCTCGCCTTCGGAACAGCTCATCGCTCGGCATCATCTGCTGACCGGCTTCCGCGTTTCCGACAAGCGCACGCGCGGACTGGAGGGTTGGAAAAAACTGTTGCGCGACGCGAAGGAAATTGCCGCCCAGGTGCGCCCCGACTTGATCGTGGATTTTGAGCCGAACGGATTGCGCACGTCATTGCTCGCCCTGCTGATGGGGCGCTGGGCGCGCGCCGCCACGGTCGGAATCGCCCAAAATCCGGGGCGAGGTTTTTTTTACACGCAGGCGTCTCCGTCCGCAAAAATCTATGCGGCGAAAAATGGCATGACAATTCCGCTGGAATATTGCGAGCGCGATTTCGTCGCGCTGGCCGCCCTTGGAATTGAACGGTGCGGCGCGGCAATCGAATTGAAGGTAACGGACAAAGGACGCGCATTTCGCACCCGTTTGCTGAAAGAATTGGGAGGCGACAGCAACCGGCCTTTGTTAGGATTGAACATTGGCTGCGGAACCCCGGATGCAGTCGTCAAAAGACCAGACCTCGATCTGCTGGCCGGATTGGTCGGCGAACTTCAACGCCGACATGGTTTCGCAGTCATGCTGACCGGTGCGAAATATGAACGTGAAATCAACCTCGAATTTATTTCCAGGCTTCGCGCGTCCGGCCCGGTCATGGATATTGCAGGCCGCACCGATATGCTGGAATTGACCGGCGCAATCGCGGCTTGCCAATTATTTATTTCCAGCGATTCCGGGCCTTATCACATGGCCGTCGCGCTGCGCGTGCCGACGCTGGCGATTTTCAAATTTCCCAATCCGCAGCACTATCACCGTCACGCGTGGATTGAATGTCTCGTCGCGCCCGATGCAAAATCCCTGCCGGTCGCCTTGGACGCTGCAGAACGACTTCTGAAAAGCACACCGTCGCCATTGCCTGCGTGAAATCGCCGGCGGTTTAATGGTATCGGAGTTTGCCCGCGACGTGCTGTTCGATCAAAGTGTGACCGTGACGCGAAAGTTCGCTCCATCGCCACCACACGCCGACGGTTTTGCGCCGCCATTTCAGCCATTGCCGCTTTGCCCAGTTAATGCGCCATTTTTTTCGGAAGTAGCCGACGGTTTCCTCGCGGTCGGAACCCGCGAGGACGCCGGTGGCCTTTCGCGTCGTGCAGCCAAAATGATGGATGTAGGAACAGCCGCTCATCGCCAGCTTGAACCCGGCGTCGCGCGCCCGCCAAAAAAAATCGTCGTCCTCGTTCCCGCCCTTGCGGAAATTTTCATCGAAGCCGCCGATTTTCTCGAAGACATTTCGCGCAACCATGAAACACGCGCCATTGGCCGTGCCGCGCCGTTGCACATTTTTCATTTTGAAGACTAATTCGCGGGCGTAGCCGGCCAGATCATAATTCAATTCGCCTTCGCCCATGCCCGGACTGGCGATGCCCGTGTCGCTTTTCTCCGCAAAATCCACGAGGTTTTCCAACCAGCCGGGCGGAACGACCGTGTCATTGTTCAAGAACACCGTCCATTTTGTTTTGCCCGCGCGGAAGCCCTGATTCCACGCCGCGGCGCAGGCGCGGTTTTCAGAATTATTGATTACAGTCAATTTCGCGCGGCTCGATAAAAATTCCGCAGTCCCGTCCGTTGAAGCGTTGTTGACGACGACAATCATCGAATCATCGCAGCCCGTCGCGTTTAGGCTTTCAAGGCATTGCCGCGTGAAATGCAATTGGTTGAAAACGGGAATGACAATTGTGACGTCCATGCTCCCATTCATGCTCCAAAATCAGCCGCGACACGGCAACAACTCTTTTGCCGAAATTTAATCGCCGAGCAATTTTTTCAATTGATCGCGCGCGGCATTTTCGCGCGAATTGATTTCCGATTTTGGCGTCCAATTGCGACGGACAAAATCAAAATACTCGCAAAAATTGCCGGCGGCCTTTTCCAAAACCGGCTCCGCGCGGCGTTCGCGGCACTGCTGCGCGATGCGCGGATCGTAATGATTGCAATTCAAACACACGCGCAAATCCGCGCGGCATTTCATGCACGTTTCGCCGCGCCCGGGCTGGCCGGTCAGCGTCCAGGGTTCGCCGCAGTTGTGGCAATGTCGGGTCAAATTCATTTACGATTTATGATTTACAATTTACGATTGCGCCCCGAAAAGCAATCCATGAAATCCAGCGAATCCGCCCTGCGCGAAATCCTCAAGCCCGCCGTCATTGTCGGCGCGCTTGGTTATTTCGTGGACGTTTACGATTTGATTCTGTTCGCCATCGTGCGACGCGCGAGCTTGCAGGATTTGGGGTTTTCCGGCGATCAGGTTTTGGCGCAAGGACTTCATTTGTTGAATCTGCAAATGCTTGGGATGTTGCTTGGTGGAATTGCCTTTGGAATTCTCGGCGACCGTTTGGGACGGCTGACTGTGCTCTTCGGTTCAATCCTGCTTTATTCCGTGGCCAACCTCGCCAACGGCTTCGTCCATTCCGTCGAGGCTTACGGCATTTGCCGTTTCATCGCGGGCTTTGGTCTTGCGGGTGAACTCGGCGCCAGCATCACGCTTGTCTCCGAAGTGCTCTCGAAGGAAACGCGCGGTTATGGCACGATGCTCGTGGCCGCCGTCGGCGTTTTTGGCGCGGTCATCGCCGGACTCGTCGCCGACCAGGTCAAATGGCAGACGGCCTATTTCATCGGCGGCGGACTCGGACTGATCCTGCTCGTGCTGCGCGTCAGCGTGGCGGAATCGGGAATGTTCAGACAAATCAAAAAATCTTCCGACAAAGTTTCGCGCGGAAATTTCCTCTGCCTTTTTACGAGCCGGAAACGATTCCTGAAATATCTTCGCTGCATTTTGATCGGCCTGCCGAACTGGTTCGCCATCGGCATCCTCATCACCCTTTCGCCGGAAATCGCAACCGCCTTGAAAATAAAGGGCGAAATCAACGCCGCGCACGCCATCGCCTTTGCCTACACCGGCATCACGTTCGGCGGATTTGCCAGCGGCTTCTTCAGCCAGCAACTGCGTTCGCGCAAAAAAATCGTCTTCGCGTTCATTTTATTTACGTTCGCCGCGATGGTCGCGTATTTTCTCGCCGTCGGACAACCGGCGGCGACTTTTTACTTTATCATGCTCGTTCTCGGCGTCGGCGTCGGTTACTGGGCGGTGTTCGTCGCCATCGCTGCCGAACAGTTCGGCACGAACATCCGCGCGACCGTCGCCACCACCGTGCCGAATTTCATCCGCGGCTCGGTCGTGCTGCTGAACTATGCGTTCAATTTTTTGAAGTCGCATAGCATCGGCGGCGTGCCGATCGGCATCGTGAACAGCGCCGCCATCGTCGGGACGGCCTGCATTTTAATCGCGCTGTGGGCGTTGCGCGGACTCGATGAAACGCACGGGAAAGACCTCGACTACATCGAGCCAATCTGAAAAAAATGTTGCGAAATGAAAATCGGAATTTATGGTGGCTCGTTCGACCCGGTTCATCTCGGCCATCTGCTCGTCGCGCAGGCGGTGGTCGAGGAACTTGGGCTGGACAAACTTTTTTTTGTTCCGGCGGCGCAATCGCCGTTCAAAACAGAAAATAAAATTGCTCCGGCGGAAATCCGCTTGAAACTGCTCCGGCTCGCGCTCGCGGGCAAAACGAACTGCGAAATTGACGAACAGGAAATCCGGCGCGGCGGAATTTCCTACGCGATTGAAACTTTGCGCGATTATTCACAAAAATTTCCGGCGGCGAAATTGTTTTACCTCATCGGCGCGGACAACATTTCCAAACTGAAGGAGTGGTGCGCGGCGGACGAACTGGCAAAACTCGCCGAATTTGTCGCGATTCCGCGACCCGGCGAATCAGCGGCGGATTTTCCAAAGCCATTTCGCGGACAGATTTTGAAAGGATATCCGCTCGGTGTGTCGTCGTCGCAAATCCGCGCGCGGGTGCGGGCCGGTTTGCCGGTTGAGAATCTTGTGCCGTCGTTCGTGGCCGATGCGATTCAATCCGCGAAACTTTATGTTTGAATTTTATCCGTGTCCATCTGTGCCCATCTGTGGTTAAATTCTTCCCGCAACTATGGATTCAAAAAAACTGGCGCAGCTTTGCCGCGATTTCGCGGACAACAAAAAGTCGGAGAACATCGTCATCCTCGACGTGCGCGATTTGTCATCCGTGACGGATTATTTTGTCATTGCGTCCGGCACGAGCGAGCCGCATCTGCGCGCCATCGTGGACGAGATCACCGACCGGTTGCGCGACGAGCATGATTTGCGCCCGCTGCGCAAGGACGGCTCGATGCAGGGCGCATGGGTGGTGCTGGATTTTTTCGACGTGATTGTTCACGTCATGCGCGCGGACGCGCGCGAGCGTTACAATTTGGAAGGCCTTTGGGGCGACGCGGCGCGGGTGAAAGCGAAGGTGAAGAAAAATTTAAACACCAAGACCCCAAGGCGCAAAGTCAGGGAAAGTTAAGCTCCTGGTGTCTTTGCGCCTTGGCGGTTAAGAAGTTTTCTCTGGAATTTCTGCCGACGCCTTCACCATTTCGTCCACAAGCTTTTTGAAATCTTCCAAGCCGGTCGAAGGAATGATGATGGTGTCGCGCCGACCGCCGACATCCTCGGTGATCCGCAAAAACCGTCCGCGCGGATTTTCTTTGAGCGTGAGGACGAAGGTTTTGCGCTCAATCTGGATGGTTTCGGATTTCAGCGTGTCTTCCTGAACCTGCGGCTTGGGCTGGCCGTAGCCCTGGCCTGAACCTTGATAAGGCCGCCGCCCGAATGGTGATGGTCGTTCGTTTGAAATCATAACCTGCTGCGAATTTTCCAGCTAAATGAAAAAATCCGGCTGTCGCAGCAATTTGTCAACTGCCAAAATTCACAAAATATTCGCCGCGAGTTCCGCCAGTTCCGAGCGTTCGCCCTTTTGCAGTTCAATGTGCGCGGCGATGGCCTGGTCGCGGAAACGGCTGACGATGTAGTTGAAGCCGTTCGATGACGAATCCACATACGGATTGTCAATCTGATACGGGTCGCCGGTGAAGATGATTTTCGTGCCGCTGCCGACGCGGGTGATGATGGTCTTGGCCTCGAGCGGCGTCAGGTTTTGCGCCTCGTCAATGATCATGAACTGGTTGGCAATGCTGCGCCCGCGGATGTAGCTCAATGCCTCGACAACAATCGCGCCGGAACGCATCAGGTCGCCACTGCGGCGATGGTCGTGGCCCATGTTCAGGTCGCTCAACATTTCGAGCGCGTCGTGGATCGGCTGCATCCACGGCGCGAGTTTTTCCT
>Ga0181534_10000554_pt1 | contig 25990 bp, 22 predicted proteins | sample PEATcosm2014_Bin_37_FD_119758 | JGI IMG/M metagenome (GOLD analysis project Ga0181534, IMG submission 119758) | Peatland microbial communities from MTU Mesocosm Facility, Houghton, MI, USA - PEATcosm2014_Bin17_10_metaG | ecosystem: Environmental > Terrestrial > Soil > Wetlands > Peat | place...
AATTGATGGGTATCTCATGAAAATTTGCGCCGCCCAGGCGGGTGATCTGTGTGTCGATGTATGAATGGATTCGGCCGTGCAGCAATGGGTCATTGCTGAAATCGATGCCGGGAATGATGTGCGCGGTGCAGAAAGCCACCTGCTCGGTTTCCGCGAAGAAGTTGTCCGGATTGCGGTTCAGAACCATCCGCCCGACCGGCGTGACCGGCACCATCTCCTCCGGAATCAATTTGGTGGCGTCCAGCACGTCGAAGGAGAAACCGTTCGCCTGCTCCTCGCTGAACACCTGCAAGCCCAATTCCCATTCCGGATAGTTCCCGGTTTCAATCGCTTCCCACAGGTCGCGGCGGTGGAAGTCGGCGTCCGCACCGGCGATCTTGACGGCTTCGTCCCAGACCAACGAATGGGTCCCGAGCAGCGGCTTCCAATGGAACTTGCAGAACACCGACTCGCCGTTGCCGTTCACCAGGCGAAACGTATGAACGCCGAAGCCTTGCATCATGCGCAGGCTGCGAGGAATGGCGCGATCCGACATCACCCACAACAGCATATGGGTCGACTCGGGCATCAGCGAGGCAAAATCCCAGAACGTGTCGTGGGCCGATGCGGCCTGCGGTATCCCGTTGTGCGGCTCGGGCTTGACGGCGTGAATGAGATCCGGAAATTTCATCGCGTCCTGGATGAAGAACACCGGGATGTTGTTTCCCACCAGGTCCCAGTTGCCCTCGTCCGTATAGAATTTCACCGCGAAACCGCGCACATCGCGGGCCGTGTCGGCGGATCCCCGTTCTCCCGCGACGGTCGAGAAGCGGACGAACACCGGAGTGATCTTGCCGGCTTCGGCAAAGGGCGCCGCCCGGGTCAGCCGGGTCAGAGATTTGTAGGCTTCGAAGTAGCCATGAGCGCCGGAACCGCGTGCGTGCACGATGCGCTCGGGAATGCGCTCGTGGTCGAAGTGCGTGATCTTTTCGCGCAGGATGAAATCTTCCAACAGCGTGGGCCCGCGCAATCCGGCCTTGAGCGAGCTTTGGTTGTCCGCGATCGGCACCCCCTGATTGGTGGTCAAACGCTGCTTTGCGGAATTTACCCGGACGCGTCCCAGGGCGCCGTCGACCGCGACGGGATCGATGGCGGCTGGGCCAGTCTTGACCGTGTGATTGGCCTCGCTCAACGTCGCCGCCCCGGCGGCCGCGGATGGCATTTCCGTGCTGGCTCCCGCGGCCGGGGCGATGGCCGCCTCGTATCCGTACTCGGCTGTCTTTCCTGCGTTGTATAGCATGGCTTGGCCCAGAGTCTGCTGGTCGGCCGCATGCCGCGCGACCGCGCCCTCGTAGTCGGCGCTGTCCGGCGGCGCCGGTTTCGCCGCTCCGCCGGCTGTGATCGGGGCGTCAGGTTTCGTGGCTGCGCCCTTCTTCGGCAGGGGTGAGGCTTTTCGGGTGGCCTTTTCTTTGCGAGCTGGTTTTTTCATCGATGATCCAATGGGTTCGGAATGTGGCGACTAAGCAGTCCGAGCGGCGACGCCGCATACGTATCTGCAGCGAGCATTTCACGGGCGGGCTCCGGGCCGAAGACTGGGAACCCCGTGAACCACTGTAGTTCGCGTCCTACACCCTCGACTCGCGCGAATGAAATATCAGGAGGCGCCCCTGCGGACACACTCGCGCCGCCGCTCCGCGCGAGTCCGGGCGCGAACGGCACTCGTTGGTGGTGGACTGCGGCGGCGCCCAGCCCGAATCCTGGTTCGCCTCGGGCGGCACCGGCGCGGGAAATTGCGATGGAGTCGCGTCCGTTTGTGCCGCCAGACGGTGTCTTCAACGAGGTGAAGAGATGCTGCGGATGAGGCATCGGGCGTTGGGCCACGCCGCGCCCTGCGCGGTGTTGTCGAAAATGCACCAGTATTTATCGTGCCGGCCGCGCGCCATTTGAGAGGCGATTTCTTGCAGGAAATCCACCGAGTACGGGGAATAGTACACATGCGGCGCGCCGTGCAAACGCCAGTACACGAGGTCGCCATGCTCCACAGCCCGCTCCGGACAGTGCCGCGGCAGCGGGTGAGCCCTGATTCGCGTGACGGCGAAGCGCTCGAACAAATCGTCGACCTCCTGGCTGAACCAGCTCGGATTGCGCGGCTCGCACGCTATGTTCACCGCGGTCTCTTCTCTCAAGAGCCGCAGAAATTCCTGCGCCACGCCTTCCTCGAAGGCAAGCCTCGGCGGCAGCTGGACGACCAACACTGCGAGTTTTTCGGCCAATCCGGCAACGTTTTGCAGGAACGCGGCCAGCTCGTGCGAGCAGCGCACCAGGCGCCGCTCGTGTGTGATCAGTTTCGGCACCTTCACCGCGAAACGGAACGCCGGTGGGACGCTGTTCCGCCAGCGCTCATAAGTGGCCAACCGGTGCGGCCGATAGAAGGACGAATTGATCTCAACCGCGTTGAAGTATTGCGAGTACTGCTCCAGCTGAGTTTGCCCCGCCGGCGGCTGAACTCGATGGGCCGCCGGCACGGCCCATCCTGCGGTGCCGATGCGAATACTGCCGTCCGAGAGTTGTGGCGAAGCGGACATATTGCCGGTGCGGATCCGAAATACTCGAGAAATACTCGAGAAATACTCGATATGAGGCCAGATATTGGGTCACCGGATATCTTAGGGCGAGAGCTCGGCGGAGGGCATAGGCGTTCACCTACAGCCGAATTGGACGACGGCCCCTGGTGGGCACCGATGCCCCCGACCATGATTGCAGCATCGTGTTTTCGGCGGAGCCAACGTGAGCAGCATTCAACGGTCAACAAACAAGCAAGGGCCATCCAAGCAAGGGCCATCCGATCAAGGGCTGTCGCAAGGGTCATCCAATCAAGGGCCGTCGACAGGGTCGTCGGACGAGGCCATCGGCCGGCCGAAACAATGGCGCGAAGGGCGGTATCAGCAGCCCGGCAAGCCGGTTGATCGCTCCGTCACGACGCCGCAGACGCACAGTCACGACACCAAGTCCACGCCGGTCACCCGCAAGGACTATGAACAAGGCAATGGATCGCTGGCGGATCGCGCGCTGGCGGAATGGCACTAACGGACGCGCCTACACAACGGCGACGCGCTGACACAACGGCATTAACCGCGCCGGCACAACGGCACTAACGGAGCAGCAACCATGGGTCATGAATCAGATTCGAATCACGGCGAGGGAAATCCCGAAGCAGCCGAGGAGTTCAATACTCGCGAAAAGGAATTCGTCAACTCGGCCAGCGGCAAGAAGAAAATTGCGGAAGGTCCGAAGGTCCGCCCCGATGAAGAGGCGGCGCTGATCGACGCCGAGGGCCGCGCACGCGCGCGCTCCAAGGGCGACGATCCTCGCTAACCTCGCGTGACGATGGGGTGCGACGTCGATAGACCTCCGTCGACGGCGATGGCCTGGCCGTTGACATAGGACGAGGCGTCGGAGGCCAGGAACAGTGCCGTCTGCGCGATCTCATCGGGGGCTCCGGGCCGCCGCAGGGGATTGAGCTGTCCGATCTTCCGTTCGCTGCCGCGGGCGCGGGCCCGCTCAAATATGGGACGGGTCATTCCGGTCTCGATCAGTCCCGGGCAAATGGCGTTGATGCGTACGCCCGTGCCGGCGAGCTGATTGGCCGCGGTTTGCACTAGACTGATGACGCCGGCCTTGCTCGCGCTGTAGGGCAGGCCGCCGGCGCCCGAGCGCAAGCCGGCGACCGACGCGGTACAGATGATCGAGCCGTGACGCTGCCCAACCATGGCGAGCGCCGCATATTTGGCCGCCAGGAAAGTGCCGATGAGATTGATCTTGAGCACTTCGCTCCAGCGTTCCACGGTTTCCTCGAAAAACGGCACCAAGCCGCCGCTGATGCCGGCGTTTGCGTAGCACACATGAAGCGCCCCATATTCCTTCACCGCGAGCGATACCGCACCCGCCATGTCGTGCTCCGCGGACGAATCGCGGATGAGCGCGATAGCCCGCCCGCCGGCCGAGCGAATCGCGGCCGCGGTCGCTTCGACCTCCGGGGACAGATCGAGCGCGATGACCGCGGCACCTTCGGCGGCGAACAATAGTGCACTGGCCCGTCCAATCCCGCTGGCGGCGCCGGTGACCAGGGCGGTCTTGCCTTGTAGTGTGTTCATGGTGTTGTCAATGGGCGCGATCAGTATTGCGCCGGCGGGGCGGCATGGCAACTCATGCCTTGATTGCGCAGCGGGGCACGAGGCCTATAATACCGCCCGCAACGTTTACCGGAGGGTCCTCAAATGGCCGATGAACCGAGTACGATTTCGCGCCGAGAGTTTACTGCGCTGTCCATCGCCGCCGGGGTTGCCGCCGCGACCGGCGCCGCCGCCGCGCAGATGATCGACTCGGATGTGCAGGTGACGACGCCGGCCGGCATTTGCGATGCTGCGCTCGTTCATCCGCAGCATGGATCGTGGCCCGGGGTCATTCTATTTACCGACGTGTTCGGGCTTCGACCGACCATGCGCGACATGGCGAAGCGCCTGGCCGCGGACGGCTTCACGGTACTCGTGCCAAATCCGTTCTACCGCACTGCCAAGCCGCCCGGTCTGTCGGTCGATATAGATTTCAACAACCCCGCGGATCGCGCGAAAATCGACGTGTTGCGTGCGCCATTGACCAGCGACGCCGTCATGCAGGACGCCACGGCCTATGTCAAATTCCTCGATTCGCAAGCCTCGGTGAACAGACGAGCCAAAATGGGCGTGGTCGGATACTGTATGGGCGGCCCGATGACCATGCAGGCGGCCGCGTCGAACCCCGACCGGATCGGCGCCGGCGCGTCGTTCCACGGTGGTGGGCTGGTGACCGACAAGCCGGATAGCCCGCACCTGTTGGTGCCGAAAATGAAGGCGCAGTACTACTTCGGCATTGCGATGAATGACGACGAGCGGCAGCCGGATGCCAAGGTCAAGCTCGACGAGGCCTTCAAGGCGGCCAAGCTTGCGGCAAAAATCGAGGTCTATGAGGGCTGCCTGCACGGCTGGTGCGTAAGGGACATGCCGAAGACGCCGGGCAAGCCGCCCATCTACAACGAGGCGCAAGCTGAGAGGGCGTGGGGCGAGTTGCTGAGCCTGTACAAGCGCGCGCACGTCTGAGTCAAGCGTCGTCTCAACTGACGCGTTCATGAACGAAGCTTTCATTTGCGATTTTGTGCGCACGCCCATCGGCCGCTTCGAGGGCGGCTTGTCGCGGGTGCGTACCGACGATCTGGCGGCGGCCGCGATCAAGCAGCTGATCGTTCAAAACGCCGCCATCGGCCCCGTGGTGGATGAAGTGTTCATGGGCTGCGCCAATCAGGCCGGAGAGGACAACCGCAACGTTGCGCGCATGGCGCTGCTCCTCTGCGGGCTGCCGACGCACGTGCCCGGCGTGACGGTGAATCGGCTGTGCGCGTCCGGACTCGACGCGGTGGCGGGCGCGGCTCGGGCGATTCGCGCCGGCGAGATCGAGCTCGCCGTTGCGGGCGGAGTCGAGTCGATGACGCGCGCGCCGTTCGTGATGGGGAAGGCGCAGCGGGCCTTTCAGCGCACGGCGGAGATCCATGACACCACCATCGGCTGGAGATTCCTGAATGCGCGCATGAAGGCTCTATACGGCGCCGAGTCGATGCCGGAAACGGGCGAGAATGTGGCGGCGGACTACAACGTGTCGCGCGAGGATCAGGATGCGTTCGCCTTGCGATCCCAGCAGCGCGCCGCGCGTGCCCAGGAGGCCGGCGTGTTCGCCGCGCAGATCGTGCCCGTGACGGTGCCTGAGACCAAGACCGATCCCGCGCACGTGGTGGAACGCGACGAGCAGCTGCGGCCAGATACGACGCTCGAGGGACTCGCCAGGCTCAAGCCCGTGGTGCGTGCGGGCGGCACCGTCACGGCAGGCAACGCATCGGCAATCAACGACGGCGCAGCGGCGCTGCTGCTGGCATCGGGTGCGGCCGTGGAGAAGTACGGGCTCGAGGCGCGCGCCCGGGTGCTCGGTTTCGCGTCCGCGGGAGTCGCGCCCCGCGTCATGGGGGTGGGTCCGATCCCGGCGGTGGAAAAGCTCCTGAGCCGCCTGCGCCTGAAGGTCTCCGATTTCGATGTGATCGAGCTCAACGAGGCCTTTGCATCGCAGGCATTGGCGTGCGTGCGCGCATTCGGCTTGCCGGACGACGCGGAGCACGTCAATTGCCATGGCGGTGCGATTGCCTTGGGGCATCCTCTCGGGATGTCCGGCGCGCGCATCGCGGGAGCGGCGGTGCAAGAGCTTAAGCGCCGCTCGGGCCGCTACGGGTTGGCGACCATGTGCGTGGGCGTGGGGCAGGGAGCGGCGCTGGCATTCGAGCGGATATAGGCGCCGCGGCATGTTCCAAGCGTCCTTTCAAAGGCCCACGCGCGCTGCTACATTACGGCTATAAGGCGGAACTCAGTTCTGCACAGTGGAATTGAGGTGAGCATGAGCAAGGTTAATTTCGAGGCGAGGGGCGGCATCGCCCTCCTCACGCTCGATCATCCGCCGGTCAACAGTCTAGGCCACGAGCTGCGCGAGGCGCTGGCGGAGGCCGTTGCCCGCGCGAATGCCGATCCCGGCATCGAAGCGCTGGTGCTGATCGGTTCAGGCGCGGGCTTCTCGGGGGGCGCGGATATCCGCGAATTCGGCACACCCAAGGCGACGGCCTATCCGAATCTGCGCACGCTGATTCGCGACATCGAAGACAGCGCCAAGCCGGTGATCGCCGCCGTCGGCGGAGTATGCATGGGGGGCGGTCTGGAATTGGCGCTGGGCTGTCACTACCGGGTCGGCGCGCCCGGAGGGCGGATTGCACTGCCGGAAGTCAAGCTGGGGCTGTTGCCCGGCGCGGGCGGCACGCAGAGGCTGCCGCGATTGCTCGGCGTCGAAGCCGCGCTCAACATGATCGTGTCGGGCGCCACGATTGCCTCGGAGAAGCTTCGCGGCACGCCGCTGTTCGATGCCTTCGCCGACGGCGACCTCGAGGAGGCCGCCCTGGCCTTTGCTCACCGGGTCGTTGCCGAACGGCTGGGGCTTCGCCGGGTGCGCGATTTGAAGCCGGACATGCCCAATGCCGACGCCTTCTTTCAGTTTGCCCGCAACACCGTCAAGGCCGCGGCGGGCCCATACCCCGCGCCACTGGCCTGCGTCGAGGCGGTCGCGGCGGCGGTCGTCAAGCCCTTCGACGCGGGACTGAAGCAAGAGCGCGAATTATTCACCACCTTGATGCTCTCGCCCGAATCGGCGGCGCTGCGTCACGTGTTCCAAGCCGAGCGGGCGGCTTCGCATATCCGTGGCGTGCCGGACGACACCGCACTGCGGCCCATCGCCAAGGTCGGCGTCATCGGTGCCGGGACCATGGGCGGAGGCATCACGATGAGCCTCATCAACGCCGGGCTGCCGGTGGTGCTGCTCGAGACGAAGCAGGAGGCGCTCGACCGCGGACTCGCCAACATCCGGCGCAATTACCAGGGCGCGCTGCGCAAGGGCACGCTCAATGAGACCAGTCTCGCGCAGCGTTTGGCGCTGATCACCCCGACTTTGGATTATGCCTTGCTGCGCGACGCCGACCTGGTCATCGAGGCGGTGTTCGAGAGCATGGAGGTGAAGCGCCAGGTGTTCGAGACCCTGGATGAGGTGGTCCGCCAGGGGGCGATTCTTGCCTCCAACACCTCCGCGTTGAATCTCGATGTCATCGCCGGCTTTACGCGGCGTCCGCAGGACGTGATCGGAATGCACTTCTTCAGCCCGGCCAACGTCATGCGCCTGCTCGAGGTGGTGCGCGGCGCCAAGACCGGCAAGGACGTCCTGGCGACCGTGATGCGCCTGGCCAAGACCATGGGCAAGATCGCCGTGGTCTCCGGGGTGTGCGATGGCTTCATCGGCAACCGCATGTTGGCACGGTACGGCGAGGCCGCCCACGATCTGATCATGGCGGGCGCCCTGCCGCTTCAGATCGACACGGCGCTCCAGGCGTTCGGCATGGCGATGGGGCCGTTTCGAGTTGGCGACCTTGCCGGCCTCGACATCGGATGGGCGCTGCGCAAGCGCCGCGCGGCGGAGTTTCCCGGCCGCGACTTCTCCAACGTATCGGACGAGCTGTGCGCGGCCGGCCGATTCGGCCAAAAAACCGGCGCCGGCTGGTACCGGTATGAGCCGGGTTCGCGGCATCCGATTCCGGATCCGGAAGTCACGGCAATCATCGAGCAATACCGCCGCAGGAAAGGCTTCACGCCGCGCAAGGTAAGCCCTGAGGAGATCGTCGAGCGCTGCATTTACGCGCTGATCAACGAAGGCGCGCGCATCATCGAGGACGGCATCGCGCAGCGCGCATCGGACATCGATCTGGTCTATCTCAACGGCTACGGCTTCCCCGCGTACCGCGGCGGCCCCATGTTCTACGCCGACACCACGGGCCTGCACGACGTCGAACGCGCTCTCGAGCGCATCGCGGCACAGCCCGGCAGCGATGCGGCTTTCTGGACTCCGGCGCCGCTGCTCGCACGCCTGGCCCATCAAGGGCAGACTTTCAACGGAATCTAAAGGATCAGCCCAGTGACAGAAGCGGTTATCGTATCGACGGCGCGCACCGGTTTGGCCAAGAGCTGGAAGGGTGCATTCAACATGACCTATGGCGCGACGCTCGGCGCGCATTCGGTGCGGCATGCCGTCGAGCGCGCCGGCATCGATCCGGCCGAAGTCGAGGACGTGATCATGGGCTCGACTTTCGGCGAAGGCACCACGGGCGGCAATATCGCGCGCGCGATCGCCCTGCGCGCCGGCCTGCCGACCAGCACGGCGGGATTGAGCATCAACCGCTTTTGCAGCTCGGGTCTGCAGTCCATCGCGCTCGCGGCGCAGCGCATCATGACCGAGGGCGCGAGCGTGATCGTCGCCGGCGGCGTCGAGAGCATCTCGTGCGTGCAGAACGAGGCGAACACCCACATGCGTCTCGATCCGTGGCTGGTGGAGCACAAGCCGACGCTGTACTTAAGCATGCTGCAAACCGCCGAAACGGTGGCCAAGCGCTACCACATCGCGAAAGAGGCTCAGGATGAGTACGGGGTTCGCAGTCAGCTGCGCGCGGCGGCCGCGCAGGCCGCGGGAAAATTCAAGGACGAGATCGTGCCGATGAGGACGCTCATGGGGGTCGCCGACAAGGCCACGGGCACCATCGGCACCCGTGAAGTCACCATCGCCGCGGACGAGGGAATTCGCCCGGACACCACGCTCGAAGCCGTTGCGCAGATCCGGCCGGCCATCCCGGGGGGCGTGATCACCGCCGGCAATGCCAGTCAGTTTTCCGACGGCAGCAGCGCCGTGGTCGTCATGGACGGCAAGCTGGCGGAGCGGCGCGGCCTCGACCCTCTGGGGATCTTCCGCGGCTTCGCCGTCGCCGGCTGCGAGCCCGATGAGATGGGAATCGGTCCGATCTACGCCGTGCCGCGCCTCTTGCAGCGCACCGGCTACAAGGTCGGCGACATCGACCTGTGGGAGCTGAACGAGGCGTTTGCGTGCCAGGTCCTTTACTGCCGCGACACGCTGGGCATTCCCGACGAGCGCCTGAACGTCAACGGCGGCGCCATTGCGGTCGGCCATCCCTACGGAGTCAGCGGCGCGCGCCTGACGGGACACGCACTCATCGAAGGCAAGCGTCGCGGCGCCAAACTGGTGGTCGTCACCATGTGCATCGGCGGCGGACAGGGCGCGGCCGGCCTGTTCGAGGTGGCCTGATGGGCGTGCGCGACTTGTTCGAGCTGAAGGGTAGGGTGGCGCTGATCACCGGCGGTTCGCGCGGGCTCGGGCTGCAGATCGCGCAAGGCTTGGGCGAAATGGGCGCGAGCATCGCCATCAGCGCGCGCAAGGCCGCCGAGCTCGAGCAAGCGAAGCTGCATCTGGCGAGTCAGGGCATCGATGCCCTCACCGTGGTCAACGATCTGAGCAAGCCGGAACAGGTGCCGATGCTGGTGGAGACGGTCGTCAAACACTTCGGCTCGATCAACATCCTGGTCAACAATGCCGGCACCAGCTGGGGGGCGGCGGCCGAGCGGCATCCGCTCGACGCCTGGAACAAGGTGATGGCCTTGAACGCGACGGGAGTGCTCATCGCGAGCCAGGAAGTCGCGAATCGCTGTTTCATACCGCAACGCGCGGGCAACATCATCGTCGTGGCCTCCGTGGCGGCGCTGCGCATCGGGGAGAACATGAAAGCGGCCGCCTACTACGCATCGAAGGCGGCGGCGATGCATCTGACCCGCGCGCTGGCCGTGGAATGGGGGCCCTACGGCATTCGCGTCAACGCCATCTGCCCGGGGTTCTTTCCGTCAAAAATGTCGAGGGCCGTGCTCGAGACGATCACACCCGCGGTCATCGAGCGGACTCCGCTCGGCCGTCTCGGCGGCGATACCGACTTGATGGGAGCCGCGGTGTATCTTGCATCGGACGCATCGCGCCACGTGACAGGCCAATACATCGCCGTGGACGGCGGTGCCTCGATCACATGATCCGCGGGGCGCGACCTGCGGCCATCGCGTCTGGGAGCCAGTTTGAATATTCCGCTCCCAAGGCGGCGCCATGAGCAGTCCGGCCGCGGGACTGCGGCCTCCCCCCGGGCAGCATGCCTTCGATCTGGCACCGCTCGCTGCCTGGATGCAATCGCGCATCGAGGGATTCAAAGGTCCCATCGAGGTGCGGCAGTTCGCGGGCGGACAATCGAACCCGACTTTCCTGGTGCAGTCCGCCAACCGCCGATACGTGCTCAGACGCAAGCCGCCCGGAACACTGCTGCCGTCGGCGCATGCCGTCGACCGAGAATATCGCGTGATCAAAGCCCTGGCCGGTTCGGGCGTGCCGGTGGCCCGGGCCCATGCGCTGTGCGAGGACGGCGCCGTGATCGGCACGGCTTTTTATGTGATGGACTATGTCGAGGGGCGCCTTTTCTGGGACGCCGCGCTGCCTGAGGTGGCGGGCGGAGAGCGCCGCGCAATCTACGATGAGATGACGCGCGTGATGGCCGCGCTGCATGACGTGGACTATGTCGCGGCGGGCTTGGGGAACTACGGCAAGTCCGGCCGCTACATCGAGAGGCAGGTGGCGCGCTGGACGCAGCAATATCGCGCTTCGGAGACCGAAGCCATCGATGCCATGGAGCGGCTCATCGAGTGGCTGCCGAGGCACGTTCCCACCGATGAAGAAACCGCCATCGTGCACGGCGATTTCCGGCTCGACAACGTGATATTTCATCCGCACGAGCCGAGAATCCTGGCGGTGCTGGACTGGGAGCTGTCGACGTTGGGCCACCCCCTCGTCGATATGGCCTACCTTTGCATGCGGTATCATCTGTCGGCGGAGCAGTTCCGGGGGCTCGGCGGTCTCGACCCTGCAGCGCTGCAGATTCCAAGCGAAGCCGAGTGCGTGGCCGACTACTGCCGCCGGCGCGACCGCGCACCGGTCGCGGCGCAGGATTGGACGTACTATCTGGCGTTCAACATGTTCCGTCTGGCGGGGATTCTGCAGGGGGTGCTGGCTCGCGCCATTCAGGGCAATGCCTCGAGTGCCACGGCGTTGGAGGCGGGCCGCAGGGCCCGGCCGCTCGCCGAGCAGGCGTGGAGCCTGGTGCAGTGCTCGTTCGATAAAGACGCGCTCGCGTAGAATTAGAGCAAAGGAGCAGCATGGATTTCTCACACAGCGACAAGGTTCGCTCCCTTCAGGAAAAGCTGAGTGCGTTCATGGATGCTCACGTCTATCCGGCCGAGGCGCGCTTCGAGGAGGAATTGGCGCGCAACCGCCGCGGCGGCAATCCCTGGCAGCCGACCGCGGTCATGGAGGAGCTGAAGCGCGAGGCGAGGGCGCAGAATCTGTGGAATCTGTTCCTGCCGAACTCGGAGCACGGCGCCGGCCTTTCCAATCTCGAATACGCTCCCTTGTGCGAAATCATGGGACGCTCGCATCTCGCGCCGGAGGCGTTCAATTGCTCGGCGCCCGACACGGGCAATATGGAGGTGCTGGCCCGCCATGCCACGCCTGAACAGCAGCAGCGCTGGCTGGTGCCCTTGCTCGACGGCCGGATCCGCTCGGGCTTCGCCATGACCGAGCCTGACGTCGCCTCGAGCGATGCCACGAACATCCAGTCCTCCATCCTGCGCGACGGCGATCACTACGTGATCAACGGGCGCAAATGGTGGACCTCCGGCGCCGGCGATCCGCGCTGCGAAATTCTAATTTTCATGGGCAAGACCGACCCCACGGCCCGGCTTCACAGCCAGCAGTCCATGATTCTGGTGCCGATGAACACACCGGGGATCACGCGCCGCCGGCAGCTGCATGTGTTCGGCTACGATCACGCGCCGCATGGCCACTCGCAGATCGATTTCGTCGACGTGCGCGTGCCGGCGGAGAACCTGCTGCTCGGCGAGGGACGCGGCTTCGAAATCGCCCAGGGGCGCCTGGGGCCCGGGCGCATCCACCATTGCATGCGGCTGATCGGACTGGCGGAGCGGGCGCTTCAGATGATGTGCATTCGCGCCCAGCAGCGCGTCGCATTCGGGCGGCGCCTGTCGGAGCAGGGCGTTACGCTCGAGCGCATCGCCGAATCGCGGATTCTGATCGACCAGGCCCGCTGGCTGGTGCTGAACGCCGCCTACATGATGGATACCGTGGGCAACCGGGCGGCCAAGAAGGAAATCGCCATGATCAAAGTCGCCGCGCCGAACATGGCCCTTCAGGTCATCGACTGGGCGATCCAGGTGCATGGCGGCGGAGGTGTCAGCGACGATTTTCCCCTGGCGGCCGCCTACGCCGCGGCGCGCACCCTGCGTTTCGCGGACGGTCCGGACGAAGTGCACCGCGAACAGATCGGCAAACTGGAACTATCGCGCTATCCGCCGGGCGCCTCGCCGATTCAGCCGGACGCCGCGGCAAATCGCTGACCGCCGGATCGCGCATGTCGGACCGACATTTCAAATTCTGGCCCGCGCACGCAATGCGCCACCTGATCGCGCCCGCCACCAATCTGTTCTACAACGCGGAGGTGTCGGCGCACCGCTATCCCGACAAGCCCTTCCTGGTGTTCTACGACACGGCGGTGACTTTCTCGGATCTCGTCGATGAGGCGGAGCGCGTCGCCGGCTTCCTCGAAAAGCAATGCGGGGTGCGCAGCGGCGATCGCGTGCTGCTGTTCATGCAGAACAGCCCGCAGTTCGTCATCGCCTATTACGGCATCCTGCGCGCCAACGCAGTGGTGGTGCCGCTCAATCCCATGAACCTCACCCAAGAGGTGCTGCGCTATGCGGAGGACGCGGGGGCGGGCACGGCCATCGTGTCGCAGGAGCTGTATCCGCGCATCGAACCGCTGCTCGGAAAATCCGTGCTCAAGTCGGCGATCGTCGCCGCCTACTCGGATTACCTCGAGCAGCCGACCACGCTCGCGGTGCCGGACTTCATCGCGGCGGCGCGCGTGGAACTCGAGGGAGCGGGCGTGACCCTGTGGCGGGACGTGCTGGCGAGCGGCTCGCGGCCCGGCCCCTTGACGGCGGGGCCGGATGATCTGTGCGTCATGCCGTACACATCCGGGACCACGGGGCAGCCCAAGGGCTGCATGCACACTCACCGCAGCACCATGCACACGCTGGTCGCCGGCATGCGCTGGTTCTCGATCCAACCCGAGGCCACCCTGATGGCGGTGGCTCCCCTGTTTCACGTGACCGGCATGCAGGGCTGTATGAACGGCCCGCTGTACGTCGGCAATACCGTGGTCATGCTGCCTCGCTGGGACCGCAACGCCGCGGCGGAATGCGTGCAGCGCTATCGCATCTCGAGCTGGACCGCCATCCCGACGATGGTCCAGGACTTCTTCGCGAACCCGGACATCGCGAAGTACGATCTGAGCTCGATTCGGCGCCTGAGCGGCGGCGGCGCCGCCATGCCCGCCGCCGTTGCGCAGCGGCTCCTCGATATGGGTGTCACCTACTACGAGGGCTACGGCCTGTCGGAAACCATGGCGGCCACGCATCTTAATCCCCTCGAGCACCCGAAGAAGCAATGCCTGGGCATTCCGCTCTACGACGTCGACTCGAGGGTGGTCGACCCGGTGACGCTCGAGGAGCTGCCCGCCGGCGAGGTGGGCGAGATCGTCACGCATGGCCCCCAGCTCTTCTTGGGTTATTGGAACAAGCCGGCGGACACCGCGGAGGCCGTGGTCGAGATCGACGGCAAGCGATTCCTGCGCACCGGCGATCTCGGCCGGGTCGACGAGGACGGCTATTTTTTCATGGTCGACCGCTTGAAGCGCATGATCAATGCGTCCGGATTCAAGGTCTGGCCGACCGAGGTCGAATCCTTGATGTACCAGCATCCCGCGATCCTGGAGGCCTGCGTGATCGGCACCAAGGACGAATACCGAGGCGAAACCGTCAAGGCCGTGATCGTGCCCAGGCCCGAATGGCGCGGCCGAATCGATGCACGGCAGATCATCGACTGGTGCCGCGAGAACATGGCGGCCTACAAGTGTCCGCGAGTCATCGAATTCGTCGAAGCCCTGCCCAAGTCGGGCGCCGGCAAGATCATGTGGCGCGAGCTGCAGGATCGAGAGGCCGGCGCCGGTCAACGAGCAACATCCCCATGAAAGCACTGATGAGCAAACATCCCGGCGGTCCCGAGACTTTGGCACTCGAGGAGGTTGCGGAGCCGATTGCCGGCGCCGGCGAGGTGCGCATCGCCGTGCACGTCTGTGGCGTGAACTATCCGGACCTGCTGATCATCCAGGACCTGTATCAATACAAACCGCCGCGCCCCTTTGCGCCCGGCGCCGAGGTGGCCGGCGTGGTCGACGCCGTGGGCGAGGGCGTCCGGAATGTCAGGATCGGCGACCGCGTGCTGCTCTCCCCGGTTCGCAACGGCATGGCCGAGAAGGCCGTGGGGGCGGCGCAGAATTGCTGGAAGATTCCGGATTCAATGCCGTTCGACGAAGCGGCCGCGCTGCTGATGACGTACGGAACGTCGCAGCACGCGCTCAAAGACCGGGCACAGCTCAAGCCCGGCGAAACGCTGCTGGTGCTCGGCGCGGCGGGCGGCGTGGGCCTCGCGGCAGTCGAGTTGGGCAAGGCGATGGGTGCGCGCGTGGTGGCCGCCGCATCGAGTCCGGAGAAGCTCGCGCTGGCGCGCGGCCACGGCGCTGACGAGGGCGTGCAGTATCCCTTGGGAGCGCTCGACAAGACGCAGGCGCGCGCGCTCACCGACCGCTTCAAGGCGGCGTGCGGCGCCGACGGTGCCCAGGTCATTTACGATGGGGTGGGCGGCGATTACACCGAGGCTGCGCTGCGCGCCATCGGCTGGCAGGGGCGGCACCTGGTCGTCGGCTTCACCGCCGGCATTCCGAAGCTGCCGCTCAATCTGGCGCTGCTCAAAAGCTGCCAGATCGTCGGCGTATTCTGGGGCGAGTTCACCCGCCGATATCCGGCGCTGCACGGCGCCAACGTGGCGGCGCTGATGGCGCTGTATCTCGAAGGCCGCATCAAACCGGCTGTCACCGAAAGATTTCCGCTGGCGCGGGGCGCCGAAGCCATCGCCAGGCTCGGCGCCCGGGAGGCGCGCGGCAAAGTGGTAGTGATCATCGGTTGATTGGACCGCGTTCGCCGCCACCGGACGACCACCCGCCGGACGAGGCCCCGTCGGCCGGCGACGATTGTCGTCGACGGACAATAAGTTGTCGTCCCAGGCACGGCGGCCCGGTCCGCGGGATGCCATAAGGAGAGCATGGAAAATCTCGAGTGGACCTGAAGTACACGGCGGAAGAGGAAGCCTTTCGCGCCGAGGTGCGCGCCTTCATCGAGGCCGAGCTGCCCGCCGACATCGGCGCCCGAATATCCCAGGGAAAGCGGGTTCGCAAGGACGACCTGACCCGCTGGCAGAGGATTCTTCATCGCCACGGCTGGGGCGCCGTGATGTGGCCCGAGCGCTTCGGCGGCACGGGCTGGAACGTCATCCAACAGCATATCTTCGAGGAGGAGCGCGCGGACCTGGGCGCGCCGCCGCAAAACGCGTTTTCCTTGAAGATGCTGGCGCCCGTACTGATGACATTCGCCAATGCCGCGCAGCAGGAATATTTTCTGCCGAGAATCATCGCCGGGGAGGATTGGTGGTGCCAGGGATATTCGGAACCGGGCGCGGGCTCCGATCTGGCCTCGCTGCGCACCAGCGCCTTGCGCGAAGGCGACCACTATGTAGTCAACGGCCAGAAAACCTGGAACACCTTCGGGCAGTACGCCGACTGGATTTTCTGCCTGGTGCGCACCAGCACGGACGGACGGCCGCAGCAGGGCATTTCCTTTCTCCTGATCGACATGAAATCGCCGGGCATCACGCTGAAGCCCATCATCATGCTGGACGGAGAGCATGAAATAAACGAGATCTGGTTCGATAACGTGCGCGTGCCGGCGCAGAACCTGGTCGGCGAGGAGAACAAGGGTTGGACTTACGCGAAGTTCCTGCTGACGCACGAGCGCACCAACAATGCCGGCATCGGCCACTGCAAACGCGCGCTGAAGAGGCTCAAGGAAATCGCCTCCGTGCAAATGGCGAATGGCCGGCCGCTGATCGAGGATCTGCGCTTTCGCGACCGCATCGCACAGGTGGAGCTCGAGCTGATGGCGCTCGAGATCACGAATCTGCGCGTTTTGTCGGCCACTGCAAACGAAACGCGCACCTTGGGACCCGAAGTGTCGGTGCTCAAGATCAAGGGTTCGGAGATCCAGCAGGCGCTCGCCGAGCTCAAGATGCAGGCTTTGGGTCCCGACGCGCTGCCCTACCTGCGTGAAGCGCTCGAGATGGATTGGGCGGCCGATCCGCTCTTCGCCGCGCACTACCCCGACTATGCGGCGCCGCTATCGGGCCAGTACTTCAACTTGCGCAAGACGACGATTTACGCGGGGTCGACCGAAATCCAGAAAAATATCATTTCGCAGCTGATCCTCGGCCTCTAGCATGGATTTCAACTACAGCGACGAGCAGTTGGCGCTGCAGCAAACGCTGCAGAAGTTCATCGGCCGCGACTATGGTTTCGAACGGCGGCGCGCGCTCGCCCGCTCCACGCTGGGGTTCTCCGCCGACGCCTGGGCGCAGTACGCCGAGCTGGGTCTGCTCTCGCTGCCGTTCCCGCAGGAGTTCGGCGGCCTCGATGGCAACGCCGTCGACATCATGCTGGTGATGGAGCTGGTGGGGCGCGGTTTGCTGCTGGAGCCCTACTTGAGCAGCATCGTGATGTGCGGCGGTTTGATCCGCGACGCCGCCTCCGAGGCGCTCAAGCGCGACCTGCTGCCGCGTATCGGCGCGGGGGAGCTCAAGCTTGCGCTCGCCTGCTACGAGGCCGCCGGGCGCTACGATCTGTCGCGGGTCGCGTGCACGGCCGAATGCATCGGCGGCGGTTGGCGCTTGTCCGGCGGGAAGACCGTGGTGCTCGACGCCCCATCCGCGGATTATTTCCTGGTCTCGGCACGCAGCGGCGGCCACGCGGCCGAGCGCGAGGGCATTTCCCTGTTCCTGGTCGCGCGCGAGACGGCGGGATTGACGCTGTTCTCCTACCCCACGCAGTCGGGCGGCCGCGCCGCCGACCTGCGCCTCGACAACGTGGTGCTTGGCGCAGGTGCATTGATCGGCGCCGCCGGCCATGGCCTCGCCAGCGTCGAACGCGCCGTGGACCGGGGCATTGCCGCGCTGTGCGCGGAGGCCGCGGGCATCATGGTGGCGCTGAACGAGGCTACGCTCAGCCACCTGAAGAGCCGCAAGCAATTCGGGGTGCCCATCGGCAAGTTCCAGGCGCTGCAGCACCGGATGGCGGACATGTTCATCGCCGCCGAGCAGGCCCGCTCCATGGCCATCAATGCCGCGGTGTACGCCGATTCAGACGATGCCGCGGCGCGCCGCCGCGCGGTTTCCGGGGCCAAGGCGTATATCGACCAGGCCGCGCGTCTGGTTGGACAGCATGCAGTGCAGCTGCACGGCGCCATGGGAGTGGTCGACGATCTCATCGTCAGCCACTATTTCAAGCGGCTGACCATGATTACCCTGAGCCTCGGTGATGTCGACTTTCACCTTGCGCGTTTCAGCGCGACGTCCGCGACGTCCGCGGCATCCGCGCCTGCCGCGGTGCTCCAGGGTCCCGTCTAGGCAAGCTGCTGCTTGCGGATGTCGGTTTCCACGGTACGCGAGCCCGCGAACAGGACCAGCGCCGCCAGCACGGCCAGCACCGGAATGGCGTACATGGCGCTGTGCAGGCCCGCCGCCTTGAATGCCTCCGTCATGGCACCGGCCCCCGCCGCGGCCATGGCTCGATGCGCGAAGTGATCGCTCAGCATTCCCATCCCCAGCGGGCCGAGACTCGCTCCGAAGACATACATGGCGCAGAAGTAGACGGCAACCGCAGTGCCGCGCAGGCGCGGCTCGATCACATCCTGTATGGCCGCGTACACCGTGGCGTAGTACACGAACATGGTCATGGTGCCGGCCGCCATGAGCACCATGAATGCCGCGGTGGCGCCACGCGGCTGATGCAGGGCAAGGAAAATGCAGGGCGCCGCGATCGCCATCGAGCATGCGGAGAGCAGCAGACGGCCGTCGCGGCGTTTCGCACTCAGGCGGTCCGCGAGCCAGCCGCCGGCCAGCAGGCCGACGGCGCCCACCGCACCCACCGACACCGCCGAGACATTGCTTGCCTCCCGCAGGCTCATCTCATGGAAGCGCTGCAGGAACGGAGTCTGGAAGGCGTTGATGGCATACATGTTGAAGTTGTGAAAGATGCCCGACAGGATGATCCACCACATGGTGGGCAGCTTGAGCACCGCTGCGTAAGGCGACGTCACCGCAGCCTCGGTGGAGGCGGAGGCCCGTGCCTCATCCAAGGCGCCGCGCACGGGCTCGGGAATGCGAAGCGCGAGCAGGGCGAACAGCAGTCCGGGGATGCAGGCGAATAGAAAGGCCGCGCGCCAGCCGAATGCCGCGCCGATGGCGCCCGCGCTGAAGTAGGCGAGACACAGACCGGCGGGCAGTCCGAGCATGAAAACGCCCATGGCGCGCGCGCGTTGCAGCGGCGGATACAGGTCGCCGATCAACGACTGGCCGGCGGGCGCGCAGGCGGATTCTCCCACTCCCACGCCGAGACGCGAGACGATGAGCTGCGCGTAGCTCTGTGCGAGTCCGGAGCCGGCGGTCAGCACGCTCCACAGTGCGGTGCCCGCGGCGATGAGCCGGGTGCGGGACACCTTGTCCGCCAATCGGCCGAGCGGCAAACCGACCAGGGCGTATATCAACGTGGTCACGGTCCCCAGCAGCCCGAGGGCCGTGTCGCTCAAGTGAAATTCCTTACGGATCGGCTCGGCCAGAGCGCCCGGCAATTGCCGGTCGAAGAAATTCAGCAGATTGACGGCGAACAGCACGAACAGCGCAAACGCAGCGCTCGACATGAGTTTCGTCCGATTCGCCATGCTCGCTCTCCCGGCGCGAAAAAAACGGCGGGCTTTGGGCCCGCCGTTGCCGTCGCCAGCCTACGCCGATCAAAATTTCGTTCGAGCCGTGATCCCGAAGGTGCGCGGATCTCCCAAGAAGGCGTCGATCTGCTCGTATTGGAAAGGCGCATCGTAGGCAACCTGGTAGTAGCCCTTGTCCGCCAGGTTGTTGCCCCATATTTCCACGGTCCATTTGCCGCCCGGTGCGCCGAGACCCAGTCGCGCGCCCAGCAATCCGTACCCTCCCTGAAGCTTCTCCGGATCGAGATCCGAACCGGTGTTGTACGAAGAGCTGTATTTCTCGTCGACGCTGGCGTGAAACTGCAGCGAGGAGGAGATGGGCACCGTGTACGTCGCCGCCGCCACTCCGGACCACAGGGGCGCGAAGGAAAGCCGATTGTTCAGGCGATGCAGGGGCGTGGCGATGTCCGGGGCGAACAGCGGCTGCGATTCGCCGAACTCCGTGATATCGGTGAATGCATAAACCACACCGCTGGAGAGGCTCAAACCCGACAGCGGAGTCGCCCAGTTGACATCGAACTCCGCGCCCTTGGATTCGACCCGGCGCACCGAACTCACGACGAATTGCACGCCCGTGTAGGTGTTCAGCTGAAAATTCGTGTACTGCTGATCGAACACCGATGCATTCAGGCGTACGGTCCTGTCGGCCAGCATGGATTTGATCCCGACTTCGTAGGACTGCACGGTTTCGCGGGGGAATTCCGTGTCCAAATCCGGCGTTAGCGAGTTCGGCACCGTGACGCGCGCCAGGTTGAATCCGCCGGCCTTGTAGCCGTTGGCCCACGATACATAGGCCATGACATCGTCGGTGAAGCGATAGGACAGCTTCACCGTACCCGACACATTGCCCTCGCTCAGGGATTGGCTGGTCGATTTTCCGGCAAAAAACGGGTTATAGAGCGTCGCGCACCCGTACCCGATCAAAAATGCATATTCGGCGCTGGCGGGATTGATCCCCGCCAGTCCCGGCGAGCTGAGCAGTTGCCCGCAGGCCGAACCGCCATCCGGATCGACGTAATTCGAGTCGGCGGTCTTCTTCTCCGAGGTGAATCGCAGACCCGCGGTCAGATCCAGGCCCTGCGTGATGCTGTAGGTCTCGTTCGTGAAGAACGCATAGCTCTTGGAGGTTTCATGGTAGGAGTCGGCCTCGCCGGACACTCCCGGGATGAACAGTTTGCCGGGCGGCTTGCCCGTCAGATCGGTCGTGAGGAGGAAATTCGGCGGTCCGGCCGTGGCCGACGCCGCGCCGCTGATGTACAGATCGAAATCGTCGCCGGCATAAATCGCCGTATTGGTGTCCAGGATTTCGCTCGAGAAAAATCCGCCCACCAACCAATCCAACGGTCCGTTCTTGCCGGCCAGACGGATCTCCTCGCTGGCCTGTTTGAAGTCGGTCAGATTTCCCTCATTGGCAGGTTCTTGCACCAGGTCGACGGCGGTGTAGTCGACGTCGTTGCCGGCGATGAGCGTGTTGTCGCGCCACGCGGTGATCGAGGTGAGCTTCCCGAAACCCAGATCCCAATTGAGTTCGGCCGAAACTCCCATATCGCGGATTTGCTGCGCGATCGGCTGATTGGCATACGCCTGCCGGTTGAAGGGCGACAGGGGAGAGGTCGCGAGGCCCACCGCGCCGCTCTGACCTCCCAGCTCCGGAACCGAGGCGAGCGCATTGATGATTCCGGGGAATATGCCGCTGGCGACTTGCACCGCTCCGCAGCACGACTCGTTGCGCTTCGAATAGTCGCCGATCAGCAAGAGGTCGAAGCTGTCGCTGGGGGTGAGCAGGTACTGGCCCCGCATGGTGTAGACGTTGCGGTCATCGGTGTTGTTCTGCGAGTTCGGGCCGGGGCCCGTATCGACATTGAGAAACCCGTCGCGCCGCTGGTATCCTGCGTAAAAGCGGGCCGCTGAGATATCGCTCAGCGGCCCCGTGACCGAGGCTGAGACCTCCCGATCGTTATAGTTTCCCCCGGTCACCTCCGCCGTGACGCCGAAGGTGCTCGACGGTCTCTTGGTGGTAATGTTGATCACGCCGGCGTCGTTGTTCTTGCCGAACAGCTCGCCCTGCGGCCCCTCGAGAACCTCGATCTGCTCGATCTCCCCGAGGTCGCCGAAACCCACGCCGTTGCGAGGACGGTAGACGCCGTCGATCACGACTCCAACGGACGACTCCAGACCCGGATTGTCGCCCACCGTGCCGATGCCGCGGATGCGTGCGGTGGTCACGTTCTCGGAAGTCGTGGAGGTCACGGTCACACCGGGGGTCAACACCTGCAGATTCTTGATGTCGGTGACGCCGGCGTCCTTGAGCTCCTGGGCGGACAGCGCGATCACCGAGATGGGCACGTCCTGGATGTTCTGCTCGCGCTTTTGCGCGGTCACGATGATTTCCGTCAATACGGGCGCGTTTGAGGCCTGCTGTGCCCAACCGGAACCGGCGCCGAGGGCGCCGGAAATTGCCAAAAATGAAGCAACCACCTGCCGCAAGGACACGAGCCGATTTGCCATAACACTCCCCTTGTCAAGATCTGCAATCGACGGGTGATTCCCAGCCAGAGAATCAGTGCCCGCCTGCCTCGAGCGCGGAGTACGATGCACCGCGCCGCCCCTTGTGGGCTGACCGCCACATTATATCCGCACTGAGCCTACGGGAAGGATTGGATTGGCACCTAGCTTCGGACGTCAACCTGTTGACCGCCGGCGCCATTCAGCCTCTAGGAGCGAGCCGGTCCAACCGCCGGCCACCGATTGTGGTGTTTCCGCGACGGGCGGGCCGGCGGGGACCCCAAGGCCGGGTCTCGCGGCTCAGGAAGATTTGCAAGTCAGTGCGCTTTCGTCAGAATCGGGCCATGCGAAATCCGGACAAATGGCTGCCGATGGAGCCCGAGGAACCCGAGGCCCCGAAGTCGCCCCACGGCGGGGATGGAGCAGCACCCGGCCCGCGCCGCGGCGCCCTGGTCGGTCTGGTGTTGATCCTGCTCCTGGTGGCGGGCGGACTGCTGCTGACGCGCGTGCTGCGCGGCATGTCCCAGCTTCAGGACTGCGCCTTGTCCGGCCGCTCGAACTGCACCTGACCCGTCAGCCGCCGCAGCGCCTGCAGATCGCTTTGCAGTCCGGACGTTGCCCGGATCCGATCCAAGATTTCCCGCTCCCTGGCCAGAAATTCAGGTGCGAGTTTCAGATCGCAGCTTCGCTCGAGCGCCGGCGGAAGGCCCGTGGTCCACACCGAATCGATGTGGCCCGGGGCCGGGGCGAGCACGATGACCCGGTCGGCGAGGTAGACGGCTTCTTCGACGTCGTGGGTGACGAACAGGACGGTGCGTTTCTCCAGCGCCACGATATGCAGAATCAGGTCGTGCATCACCTCGCGGGTCTGCGCATCCAGCGCGCCGAACGGCTCGTCCATGAGCAGCAGCTGAGGCTTGCAGAGCAGTGCGCGTGCGATGGCGACTCGCTGGCGCATTCCGCCCGACAGCACATGGGGATGGGCGTCGCGAACCCGTTCCAGACCCATCAGTTCCAGCAGCAGCACCGAGCGCTCTGCCGCGCCGCGCCCGTCATCGGAGCTATGGTCGCGGCGTTGGGCGGCCAGGCGCCGGCTGAAGCGTATGTTCTCGAGCACCGTGAGCCAGGGATAGAGGCTGTAATCCTGAAAAATCATGGCGCGGTCGCGTCCCGGCCCCGTGATGGGGAGCCCACCGGCCAGAATCTCGCCGCTGGTGGGGCGTTCCAGGCCGGCAATGATGCGCAACAAGGTGGACTTGCCGCAGCCGGATGCTCCGACAATCGCGACGAACTCACCCGGATCGACGCAGAAGGAAATGTCGGCGAGCGCTTCGAAGCAATGCGCCGCCGTCTCGAACCGCTTGCCGAGCCCGCGCACCGTCAGTGCCCCGTTCATGCTCATCGCGCGCCCGCCCAGGGAAACAACCTGCGGTGAATCCAGCGCAGGATCTGATCCGTGCCGAGACCGATGAGCCCTATGACGATGATGCCGACGAAGATGCGGTCGGTCTGCAGGAAGCGCTGCGCTTTCAATATGGCATAGCCGAGTCCGCTGTTGGCGGCGACCAGCTCGGCAACCACCAGATACGTCCAGGCCCAGCCCAGGGTGATGCGCAGCGTGTCGAACATGGCCGGCATCGCCGAGCGCATCAGCACCAGAATCAACACCTCGCGGTCGTTTGCACCCAAGGTGCGGGCCGCCTCGATCTGCGGCATGGGGACCCGCGTTACATCCTCGGAGAGCATGATGACCATCTGAAAGAAGGTGCCGATCCAAATCACGGCAATCTTGGAGGGCTCACCGATGCCCGTCCACAGCAGCACCACGGGCACGAAGGCGACAGCCGGCAGGTAGCGGGCGAACTCCAGCAGCGGCTCGAACAGCGCACGGACCGGGCGGTAGGCGCCGATGATCAGCCCCAGCGGGAGCGCCATCAGCGCCGACAGCAAGAAGCCAGCCGTGACTCTGAATATGCTGATCTTCGCGTCCTCGAGCAGATCGCCGGCGCGCGCCCAGGAGACGAAGCGCCGCAGCACCGCCCCCGGTCCCGGCAGGAACAGCGGATCGATCAGCTCCAGGGCCGAAACCGCCCACCACAGCGCGAGCCACAACCCGAAGCTCGACACGGCGATCGACAGATAGAGCCGGCGGTCGAGAGATCCGCGGATGGTCCACAGCGGCAAGCTCGGCCGCGCGGCGCCGGCCGGTACCGGATTCGGCGATGTCTGGTTCCGCGGCGCCAGGTTCCGCGGCACCGGGTGCGGAGATGCGCTCACGCGGCGGACCAGGCGGCCACCACCTCGTCCGTATTCATCACCCGGCCGAGAATTCCGCCTTCGCCGGAGATGCAGGCAAGCATGGCGGCATGGATCGCCGGATCGCCGGCCGCACAGGCGTCGCCGACGGTGATGCACTCGAAGCCGCGATCCACGGCGGCCCGCAGCGTGGAGTGCACGCAGACATCGGTCGTGACGCCGGCGATCCACAGCGTGGTGATGCCTGCCGCGCGCAGCACCAATTCCAGATCGGTTGCGTGGAATGCGCTGAATCCGGGCTTGTCGATGACGGTTTCGCCGGGCAGCGGCGCTGCCTCAGCGATGATGGCGTGGCCGGGCTCGCCGCGCACCAGCAAGCGGCCCAGCGGACCTCTACTGCCGATCGCCGCCCCGGCGCCGGCTGCTCGCCGCCGCTTGACGGCGGTGAGGTCGCATAAATCAGGACGGTGGCCTTCGCGTGTGTGCACGACTTTGACGTTCGCCGAGCGCGCCGCGGACAACAGGCGGCGCACCGGGCCGATGGTCGTGCGCAAGATGCCCACATCGACGCCCGTCTGCGCGACATAGCCTTCAGGATCGAGGAAATCGCGCTGCATGTCGATGATCAGCAGGGCGGATGCGGCGCGAGCGTTCCCGGCCGGTGCCGATCCGCCGGACTTGCGTTCGGCGCTCAAACGGCGGTCAGAAACGAGACGCCGACGGCTCCCAGGAAGCCGCCGGCCCGGTTGCCCGTGGCCGACACCGATCCGTAGTTTTCGGCCAGCACCCGCGCGACGCGATGCCGGTGGTAGCTCGCGACCAGGTGGCGGCAGGCGATCACCTGCGGATCATCTTCGCCATAGAGCGATCGATGCAGGGCCGGCAGCCGGTGCCACGGCGTGCCCGGACGTACGTGATGCGCGTTGTGATAGGGAAAGTTGAGCACCAGCAGGTTGAGCCAGCGCCAGCGCTCGGCCACCAGATTCGAATAGGTGTTCTCGTACTCGTAGCGAAGATCGCGCCGCGGGTCGATGGGCGCGGCCTCCAGGGAGCGCGACGCGAATACCTCGTAGGTGTGCTGGAACGCATCCATGAAGCGCAGCACGTTCAGAAAAATCAGGTAGGCAACGGCATACAGAACGACCGCCTTCACCGAGACCCAGGCCAGCGCCGCGAACAGCGCCAGCCGCAGCGCCGACGACAGCAAGACCCGGGCGCGCTCGGCGCGGGTGCCACTGGAGAACGGCGCCGCGACCACCATGCCGCGCACCAACAGTTCCACACTGGGCACGTACGCCCACTCCAAAATCAGCGCGGCGCGACGCACCCAGCGGGGAGCCTGCTTGAGAGCGGCGCGGTAATCGAAAGTCACGACGTCGAGCCGATCCGCGTGATGGCGCAGGTGCTTCCGTTTGAGGCGCGAGTATTGGGCAAGGCAGGCGCCGTTGATCCAGCTCAGCAGAATCCCGAGACGATCGTTGGATGACACCCTGGCGAAGACGGCGTTGTGCACGCAGTCGTGGATGAGGTAGGCCGAATAGATGAGCGTATGCGCCGTCAACAGAACTCCGGCCGCGTTGAGCGCGATCTGCGGGCGCGTGAGCATCCAGATACCGAGGGGCCACCCGAGCAGAGTGTAGGAAATCGCCGCCAGATTGGGCCAATTGCCGCGCGCGCGCCGGAAGGACATGCTCATTTATCCTCCTGAG
>Ga0181534_10000556_pt1 | contig 25927 bp, 22 predicted proteins | sample PEATcosm2014_Bin_37_FD_119758 | JGI IMG/M metagenome (GOLD analysis project Ga0181534, IMG submission 119758) | Peatland microbial communities from MTU Mesocosm Facility, Houghton, MI, USA - PEATcosm2014_Bin17_10_metaG | ecosystem: Environmental > Terrestrial > Soil > Wetlands > Peat | place...
CAGCGAGTGATAGCGATTGCATACCGCCGTTTGTGCCATCTGCGTTATCAGTCCTTGCGTGTAGCGCAACAGCAGATGCTGCATGACCCCTGCGCGGCCGAACTCTTCTTTCAGCAGCGCACCCGGCAGGCGGTAGGCGTAACCGGCACTCTGCACCACCGCCCTGCTGGGCGTGCTTTCCCCGCCCATGAACAAGGACACGCCGACGACTCCGTCATTGCCAACGACGGCAATTTCCGCGGAGGCTCCATCAGCCATGACGAACAGCAGCGAAACGATCGACGTTGTTGGAAAATAGACATGTGTCAACGTGATGCCGGACTCGCACAGGACCGTACCGAGCGGCATTGACACCAGCTTGAGATGCGGCTGCAGCCGTGCCAAATCTGCAGCTGGGAGCGCGGCAAACAAGTGATTCTGTCGATAGGTATGGTCAGCCGTCATTCGGCTCTACCCTCGAGCGCTGCATTGCCAGCATCATGCGCCCTTTATTGTGTGGTAGCGTACAGTGAATGTCGCACTCGGTCGGTGAGCAGGACTTTTATAATCTCTTTAGCGACAACTTTATGCGCTGCAGTGCACCCTCGTTAGTCTGCGCACGAGGATGGATCTGAATCTGAGGGGTGGGTCTCACTAAGGAAGTGCTCATGCCCATTCTTAGAATAGTTCAGACCCTGTTCGCCATCGCACTGGCAAGCGTCGCCGTCCTGACGCTCTCTTACGGCGACTTCGTGCCTATTGGGCAATCCGTTGCCGGCTGGCTTCCGTGGCGTGAAACCTGGGTGTACACATCCGCGCTAGTGCTCCTGGCCGCCAGCGCCGGTCTTTGCTTTTGGCGCACTGCGTTGCCGAGTGCTTTGACGATCTGCGTATATGAGGCCATCTGGACCCTGATTTGTGCATTTCCGCTGTTCTCGAAGCCACTCGGTGTTGGCGCGTGGTATGGCTTTTGCGAGGCTCTTGCGCCGCTGATTGGTGCCTGGATCCTTTACGCCCTGTTGCGATGGCAATCTGGCGGACGCGTCGTGCGAGTGGCACAGATACTGTTTGGCCTCACCTGCATCTTCTATGGCTGGTCCCACTTTGCCTTCGCCGATTTCACCGCCGCCATGGTGCCGGCCTGGCTGCCCGCACGGCTGGCGTTCGCTTACTTCACGGGCCTTGGTCACATTGCCGCCGGTATCGGCCTTGTGATCTGGATTCTCCCGCGACTGGCGGCCACGCTCGAAGCGATCATGATGAGCTTGTTTGCCCTTCTGGTCTGGGTGCCGAGTTTCTTTGCGCAACCCCGGCCTGAGTGGGCAACGCCTCCCCAGAATCAATGGTCAGAACTGGTCGTGAACCTGGTGTTGGCTGCCGCTGCATGGCTTGTCGCCGTCTCCTTGAGAAACCGCCCCCTGGCGGGGTCGTGAGCGGCACAGTCCTACGTTGAGCTGAGCCGTCTCCCGCTATTCGCTGCAGATCAGCTGCTGCATACTCACCGCACTATGAAGCTGCGCCGCCTGATGTTGGCAATTGCAGTCGCCGGCGCGGTGGCTTACATCGTTGTCGCCTGCCGTGATCGTCGAACGCAAAGGATTGAGGAAGAAGAGGCCGTCGATGCCTGGGAAAACGAGGGCGGAGCGGCCCCTGCTGAAGGCCCTGCTGGGAGCTAGGCCGGCGCTGGTCATGCTTCGCCGATGCGATGCCGCGCGATCGCGCCGCTGATCGTATCCTCACCGACCGAGATGTACAGCTGGCCCTCCGTGACCACCAGGTCGAAGGTCATTCGGCGAGTGAGCTTGGAGCACAGTGATGCAATCAACTCGCGATCAAAGGTATTGATCTCGATCTCATCGGCGCGATGGATTTTCTCCGCAGCCATACGTGCCAGCGGAAGACTCACATCCTTGTGTGAATAGACCGCCACCTGGGGCGAGGCCTTGCTCGCGCGATGCAGTCGCGCCGGCTCGGGCACCCCAATCTCGATCCATCGCATCAGCGCGCCTGTCAGGTCATGCACCGCCAGCGCCGGCGCGTCGGGATCGGACAGCCCTCCCTTGGAGAAGCTCAGGCCCTCGGCATATTCCAGGCAATAGGCCAGCACGCGCGTCATCAGGTATTCGTCGGTCTCGGAGGGATGTTTCGCAACCCGCAACGCCAGCGCCTGGTAGACGCTGCGATCCGCACCGCTCAGCTTGATCTCGAAGTTGTAAACCGTTGCGCTGAGCGCCATCCTCTCAAGCTAGCAGATCGGCGGCGCCGGGGTTGCCGCTGCAACGGCCGGTCTGCAACACTGCACGGCATGATTACCGCGCCCACTCCCAGCGTACTGCGCCATGCCGACCTTAGGCTGCAGGAGGACTGGGTGGGGGTGGCGCGAGCGGATCCGGGCACGCGCTATGTGATCTGCAAGGGCACGGCCCACCTCGTACGCCGCGAACCCACACCCTCAATCGCCTTCCTCGGCAATGACGACGAGGCCATCGGCGCCATCGATGCCTCGCGCTTCATCCTGCTCGGCTGGTTCCGCGGCGAGCGCTGCGTGCTGGTGGATCTGCCGCCGGACCTGTCGCTGATGCCGCCGGGCACCGGGTACGAGGAGCTGCGGCCGCTGCTGCCATTGCAGTCCGCCGATGAGGCCCAGCTGCTCACCTATGCGCGCGCGCTGCTGGTCTGGCGCAGCCGCCAGCGCCATTGCGGGGTCTGCGGCGCGCCGACCGTGCCGCGCAATGCCGGTCACATGCTCCTGTGCACTAACGAGACCTGCCAGACCCAGTTTTTCCCGCGAATCGATCCGGCCATCATCGTGCTGGTCACCGACGGCTCGCAGGCACTGCTGGGGCGGCAGGCCTCCTGGCCGCCGGGCCGATATTCGGCGCTGGCCGGTTTCGTCGAACCCGGCGAGAGCCTCGAAGAGGCCGTGGCGCGCGAAGTCGAGGAGGAAACCGGCGTCCACATCGGTCCGCCGCGCTACTTTGCCTCCCAGCCCTGGCCCTTCCCGGCCTCACTGATGCTGGGCTTCCATGCCCACGCGCGCGTCGGTCAGATCCGCCTCGATGGCGAGCTCGAGGATGCGCGCTGGTTCGAACGGCGCGAACTGCAGGCCTCCCCGAGCATCCTGCTGCCGCCCGCACACACCATCGCGCGCCGCCTGCTCGAGGCGTGGTTCGACACTTAAGCCATCCCTCGGCGTGGCTGCTGCTCGCCGCCGGGATGCTGCTCGCCGGGACTGCGCGCGCCGACATCCGCATCGACATCGATGGCGTCGATGGCGCGGTGCGCGGCAACATCCTCGCGCTGCTGAGCCTGGAGCGCTACAAGGATCACGATCGCATCGAACCGGCCGCCGTGCAGCGGCTCTACAACCGCATCGACGATGAAGTGCGCGAGGCGCTGCGGCCGTTCGGCTACTACGACCCCCACATCAGCTCATCGATCGATGGTCCCGACAAGGATCATCACTGGCACGTCGGGATCACGATCGACCCGGGACCGCCGGTGCTGGTCGGCACGGTCAGCGTGCAGGTGCAGGGCCCCGGCGCCTCCGATCCGGTCTTTACCCGCATCACCTCGGCACTGCCTATTCACGACGGCGATCGCCTGAGCCACGCCGGCTACGATCAACTCAAGAACAGTCTCGAGCACGCCGCCGCCACCTACGGCTATCTGGATGCCCGCATGCTGCGCAGCGAGCTGCAGGTGAACCGCGAGACGCGCACAGCGGCCATCTATCTGCAGCTCGACACCGGCGAGCGCTATGCCTTCGGTGAGACCACCATCGAGCAGACCGCGGTGCGCGACGATCACGTGCGCCGCTTCCTGCGCTACCGCCCGGGCGACCCCTACAACGCGCTGGTGCTGCTGCGCACGCAGTTTGCGCTCGATGACAGCCAGTATTACTCCACCGTTGAAGTCGTGGCCGGCGAGCGCGACCGCGAACACCACACGGTGCCCATCACGATTCGCGCCAGCAACTCGCGTATCGGCTACTCGCTCGGCGGCGGCTACGGCACCGACACCGGTTTCAGGGGCACGGCCAGCCTCACGGTGCCGCGTCTGAACAGCTACGGCCACCGCTTCCGCGTGCAGATGCAGCTCTCGCAGATCCAGCAGACCTTCGATGCGCGCTACGACGTGCCGATCCGCGACCCGGCGCTGGAGAAGTTCTCGCTCGAGCTCAACGGCCAGGAATCGTTGCTGGGGAACAATGTCACGACCAACGCGATCCAGCTCGGCCCGAGCGTCACGCAGATCCTCGGCTCCTGGCAGCGCATCATCGCGATCAACGGCGTGCACACGGTCACCGACGATCCGATCATCCGCCGCCAGGTCGACAACCTGATCGTGCCGAGCCTGGTGTTCGCCTCGGTGCCGGAGGGTTACCTGGGCGAGGCGCTGTTCAGTCGCGGCCTGTACGCGCAGCTGCTGGGATCCACGACGACGCTGGGCGCGCGAGAGAACTTCCTGCGACTGGACCTGCAGGCCGAGCGCGTCATCGACCTGAGCCGCCTCTGGCACCTGCTGCTGCGCTCGGAGTTCGGCGCCAGCTCTATTAATAATGTCGAGAACCTGCCAGGTGAGTACCGCTTCTTCGCCGGCGGCGACCGCAGCGTGCGCGGCTTCGCCTACGATGATCTGTCCCCCGTGGTGCTGGCGCCGGCCGCGCCGGGCGCATCGCCACTGACGCGCCAGCCCGTGAAGCCCGGCGGCCGCGACCTGCTGACCGGCACCGTCGAGCTCGAGCACGACCTGCCGCACAGCTTCGGCGTCGCCGTGTTCGTCGACGGCGGCAACGCCGTGGACCACTTCCGTGACCCGCTGGCCTACTCGGCGGGCGTCGGCTTCCGGCTGCGCCTGCCGGTGGTCACGGTGGGGCTGGATATCGCCCAGGCACTGCGGGCCCCCGGCTTCGACGGCATCCCCGGCCCGCGCCTGCACCTGAATATTTCACCGAAACTTTGAGATCCGGGCGCCGGGCGGTTTAGATTCCGGCCCACCATGCGACGGAGTCACCTCCTGCACCTGCTCTGGATCCCGCTGGCCATCGCCGTGGCGCTGGCGGCGCTCTACGGGCTGGCCTATACCCCGCGCGGGCTGGCCATCATCGCGCAGAAACTGAACGGCCGGCTCGGTGCCGTCACCATCGGCATCCAGGGCGCCAGCGGCACTCTCGCCCGCGGTTTCCACGTCGAGCACCTGGTGATCGATCACCGCCGCGCGCACCTCGAGCTCGATGATGTCTCGGGGCGCGTCTCGGTGCTGCCGCTCGCCTGGCAGACCATCCGGGTGCCCGAGCTGCACGCCGGGCACCTGCTGATCCATGCCCTGCATGTGCCCCCCGATCCGCAACCGCAGCCGCCGCACTTCCTGTCGCCGCTGATGCGCGTGCTCGCCAACCGTATCCTCGTGGATCGCTGGCACCTGATCGCCACCAACGGCACCGAGTACGACGCGAGCACACTCAGCATCTCGGGGGTCATCTATCCCGAGAGCATTCGCATCTACACCGCCTCGCTCGACTACCGCGCCGTGCATCTGCGAACCAGCGGCGAGTTGCGCGCGGCGCTGTCGCTGGGAATGACGGGGGACTTGCACGCCGACGCGGCACCCGAAGGCCAGCCGGCCTGGACCGTCAACGGCCGTTTCGACGGCTCGCTGGCGCACCTGGGGCTGGACCTGCGCATCAGCGAGCCCTTTGCCGCCGACTTCCACGGCGCCGCCGATGACCTGACCAATCGCTGGCACTGGCAGGGCCACGCCCAACTGCGACGCCTCGATCTGACCGCCTGGCACCTGAGCAACAACCTGGGGCTGATCAGCGGACCGCTGGAAGTGTCCGGCGACCGCGACGGCTTTCGCGCGCAGGGCGCCCTCACCCCCCAGGCCTGGAAAGCCGGCCCGCTGCAGACCGAATTCGAAGGCTCCTTCACCGCGCCCACTCTGGCCGTGACCCTGTTCCATGTGCGCCATGCCGCCTCCGGAGCCGCAGCGCAGGCCGCCGGGACCATCAGCTGGCAGCCCGGCGGGCCCGTGCTCGATCTTGCGGGCGATTGGACTCATCTTCGCTGGCCGCTGGCTGCCTCCGACGCGCGCACACTGAGCGATCACGGTCACTATCACCTCAAAGGCGCGCACATTTACGATACCGACGCCGACGGCGAACTGCAGCTGGGTTCGATCCCCACCATCTCGGTCGCGCACCTGCATGGCCAGCTCAGCGCCGACGGATTGCACGCGGATGCGGCCGAACTCACCGTTGCGGGCGCGCGCGCGCAGCTCTCCGGCCAGATGCACTGGGGCGCCTCGCAGAACTGGCAGGTGCAGGCGCGCGTGCAGGAGCTCGATGTTGCAACACTGCGTCCGGGCGTTGCGGGACATATCAATTTTTCGCTCACTGCCGCCGGCAACCGGCTTGATCCACAGGGCGATCTTGAGGCGCGATTGGGTGATCTGTCCGGCAGTGTCCGCGGCCAGCCCGCCGAGGGGCACGGCGACATCGCTCATCGCGGCGGCGAATGGCAGTTCCGCGATGTCCACGTCGGCCTTGGCGCGACGCACATCGCGATCGACGGCCGCATCGGCGGCACCTCCATCCCCGCCACTCCCGCCGGCGCCACTGCCACTGCCACTGCCGTGAACCTCAACTTCACCGTCGATGCCGAGGATCTGGCGTTGCTGCACCCAGGCGCCCACGGCAAACTCGAGGCGCACGGGTCGCTGCGCGGCGACCGGACGGACTTGACCCTGCTGACCACCGCCAAGCTCTCGGCCGTTCAATGGGAGGGAATGGGCCTCGATTCGCTCGAAGCCATCATCACCTTCGATCCGCATGGCACCGGCCGCAACGATGCGCGCATCGATCTGGCGGGACTGACCTTCGGCGGCCGACGGCTCGAATCCCTGCAGCTGCGCACCGAAGGCACCACCGCGCGTCACACGCTCACATTCGATGCGCGCGCGGAAGGATGGGACATGGCCGTGCGCGGCGCGGGTCGCTATGCGGGCGGTCAGTGGCTCGAGCAGATCGAACACGCGCAGATCACTGACGGCCGCAAGCTGCAACTCGAACTCGATGCGCCCGCGCCGCTCGAGGTGGCGCTGGACCGTCTGCACTTCGAATCGATCTGCATGCACGATGAACCGGCGCGGCTCTGCGCCAGCGCCTCGTTTGATCCGACGCTGCGCAAACTATCGATCCACGCCTCCAACATGCCGATGCGCGCATTGACCGCCGGCCTGACGGTGGCGACCGACTACGAGGGCACCCTCGGTGTGCAGATCGAAGCCACCGACAGCGCCGATACAGCGTGGCGCGGCACGCTCAACGCGCAGCTGGCACAAGCCGCGGTTCGCCGCCACTTCGCCAGCGGTCGCATCGAAACTCTGAACCTCGGCGACGGCCTGGTGCGCGCCGAACTGACCGAACACGATCTGTCGGCAGGGCTCGGACTCGATGCCGGCAACGCCGGACTGATCGAGGGCCATCTGACCGCGCACGGCAACGATGCCTCCTGGCGCGCCTGGCCGCTGAGCGGCGATCTGTCGATCGAGACCGATGCGGTGGGTTTTCTCGAGGCTTATGTATCGCAGATCGATCGCGCCAGCGGACGGCTCAAGGCGGCCCTGGCGCTGTCCGGCTCCGTGGATGCGCCGATCATCGGCGGCGAACTGGATGTCACGGGTGCGCAGCTCGACGCCTATCAGATCGCGCTCTCGCTGCGCGATCTGAATTTTCATGCCCGCCTGACCGGCACCACCCTCGACCTCGACGGCGCCGCCAATTGCGGACCTGATGGTCACGCGCAGGTCAAAGGAACGATTCGCTGGCAGCAGGGACTGCCGTGGGGCAACCTTTCGATCAAGGGCACCGATCTGCGCGTGATCAACATTCCCGAGGCGCGCGTCGACGCCTCGCCCGATGTCGCACTGGATCTGCAGGGCCAGCGCATCGATGTGAAGGGATCGGTCGGTCTGCCTTATGCTCGCATCGAACCCGCGAACCTGACCAACGCGGTACTGCCCTCCAGCGACGAGGTGATCGTTGGTGAGAGCGCCCCCGCGCACACCACCGTATTCAAGGTCTACAGCGACATCACGCTGCAGCTCGGCGAGCGCGTCACGGTCAACACCGCAGGACTCTCAGGCCGCCTCAGCGGCAGCATCCGCGTGGCGACCGACGACACCGGGATCAGTCGCGGCAGCGGCGAACTCAAGGTCGAGGAAGGCAAATACCTGGCCTACGGCCGCAATCTCGACATACAACGCGGTCGACTGCTGTTCAGCAACGGCCTCATGGGCGATCCGGGCCTCGACCTGCGCGCCGTCAAGAAATTTCCCGACATCACGGCCGGCGTCAACGTGCGCGGCACCCTGCGCCAGCCGCGCATGACTTTCTTCTCCGATCCCCAAGTCGCGCAATCACAGATCGTGTCGCTGCTGCTGGCGGGCGGCTCGCTCGAAAGCGTGCAGAACACCAGCACCACCACCGACCCCACCGCGCGCAGCAGCGCCTCGCGCGCCGACCTCATGCAGGGCGGCGCCATCCTGGCGCAGCAGATCGGCGGCCGCTACGACATCGAAGCCGGCGTCGAACAGGACCTCGACAACGAGACCTCGCTGGTGCTCGGACGGTATCTGTCGCCGCGACTGTATGTCAGCTACGGCGTCGGTCTGGCCGAGGCCATCAACACCCTCAAAATGCGCTACACCATCGGCGATCACTGGACCGTCAAGACCGAGGCCGGCACGCAGCGCAGCGCGGACCTCGTGTACACCATCGAGCGCTGAGGTTCAGCCGCTCATGGACGATGGCTGTCAGGCGCTCGCAACGATTTCCGCGTGATAATCGCCGTGCTTCCAGGCCGCGGGCAAAGGAAGTCCCCGATCAGGAAACGAGCGCGATCCAAAGACGCAAACCCGCCTTGATCGTGTTGCGCCAGTACCAGGGATTCTTGCCTGAAATCAACAGCCGACCGCCCGGTCGCAGGTGACGCTTGCTGCTTTCGATGAACCCTCGCAGATTCTGCAGCAGATCCAGGACATCGCTGGCAACGATGACATCGAAGGTCTGTTCGAGCTGAAAAGACTCGGCATCGGCAATGACTATGCCGTAGCCGCGTGCCTGCAGAGCACCCGCGGCCGCGGCATTGTTATCAAGCCCTACGCGCTCTTGGCCACCGCCACTATCGCCTTGTGCAGCCAGCACGGGCTGCCCGCGGGGTCCCGTCCCCGCCGATGCACCCCACGTCAAGCACGTCGCGACCCTTACAGTGTTTCACCACAAAGGCGATTTTATGGTCATCAAACGCGATGTCATTGGCTGGCATGGGCTACCGGTTATTTCTTCCGGCGCCCCTTCTTGTTCTTCTTCTTCTCGCGCTTGCGGTCCTTCTTCGACTTCTTTTTGTCCTTCTTCTTGTCCTTTTTCTTCTTGGCGGGCTTGGCAACCTTGCGAGCGGCCGGCGCGCGCTTGGCAGCGCTCTTCTTCTTGGCAGCAGCCTTTTTCTTCTTGGGCGCAGCCCTCTTCTTGGCGGCGACTTTTTTCTTCTTCGGCGCGGCCTTTTTCTTGGCGGCGGCTTTCTTCTTCGCCGCGGGCTTGGGTGCTGGCGCGGGCGCAGGTGCCGGCTTGGCGGCCGGCTTGGGCGTCGCGGGTTTTGGCGCTGCCGCTGGAGGTGCGGCCGCCGGTGAGGCTGGTTTCGGTGCTGGCGCTGGAGCCTGGGGCTTCGGCGCCGCGGCCGCCGGTTTAGGAGCTGGCTTGGGTGCCGGCGTCGGCGCCGGCGCCGGCTTTGGCGCCGGCTTTGGCGCGGGCGGGGCGCTGGCAGCCGGGGGCGCCGCGGCCGCCTTCTTCATGGAGTGCACGGCAAACATGACACCGGAGGGGTCGGCGACCTGCGCTATGCGGCCGCCGCCCGGGACGTCCATCGGACCGTTGTAGACACGGCCACCCGCCTGCACGATGGCGGCGGCGGTCTTGTCGGCATCGGCCACCGAGGTATAGGCCAGCCAGGCGACCCCCGGCATCGGGGACTTGAATATGCCGCCCATCTGCACGCCGCCAATGCCAAAAATCCAATAGCCACCAATGGCTCCCATCTCCAGCTTGGTGATCAGCTGCCAGCCGAACAGGGCCTGGTAGAACTTCAGGGCCGCCTCGGGATCGCTGGTCATCAGTTCGTGCCAGACGATCTCCCCGAGCTGCGGCTCGCCGGGTCGCGCGGGGGCATCGGACGGCAGCGGCTTGAAGACGGCAAAGCTGCCGCCCTGCGGGTCGGTGAGGACGCTGATGCGTCCCGTCTGCGGAATATCGTGGGCCGGTCGCTGGACTTTGGCGCCGAGTTTCTCGGCGGCGGCCACCGTCGCATCGACATCGTCGGCGCCGATGAAGCTCTGCCAGTGGCCGGGTGTCCCCTGGGACACGCCCGCGACCGGGCCGCGGCCCGCGCTGAAAATGGTGTACGAGGAATCGACTCCCCACGGTTCGGTTCGCCAGCCCAGCAGCTTGGAATAGAACGCAGCCGAGCCGGCGGCGTTCTCGGCCGTGAGTCCCTCCCAGATAAAACGTCCCTGAACGCTGGGCTGTGCCATGAGATTCCCCTTAGGTTTTTTGGTGCATCTTTAACGGGAAGGAGCGCTGCCGCAGAAGATAACCGAAGCCATCGCGGGTCGGTAGTACGTCGTGTTTTCCGTGTCAGGCCTGTGACATCGAAGCCGGCTCGCAACGACGGCCGGCCGCGGCGCTTGCATGCCTGTGCATTTTTATGCATACTCGTGAGACTTTATGCACACGCCAACATGCTGACCGACCGGCTGCAGATCGACCGCCGCAATGCCATCCTGCGCATCCTGCGCAGCGGTGTCGTGCGCCGGCAAAGCGACCTGGCGTTGCTGCTGAAGCGCGAGGGTTTCGAGGTCACGCAATCCTCGGTGAGCCGCGATCTGCGCGAACTGGGCGTGCTCAAGGCCAGCGGCCGCTACCTGGTGCCGCCGGATGAAATCTCGCGCGCCAACGGCGACTTCGGCGCGCTGTCGCAGTTCGTGCGCACGGTGCGCGCGGCCGGCAACTCCATCACCGTGATCCGCACCACCATCGGGGCCGCGGCCAGCGTGGCCGTGGCGCTCGACAAGGCCGAGTGGCCGGAAGTGGTCGGCACCATCTCCGGCGACGACACCATCTTCCTGGCGACGGCCGACAGCCGCGCACAGCACCGGCTCATCGATCGACTGAACGCCCTGTTCCGCAGCTGAGAATATTCCATGCAGCCAACACCCGACGTCGCGCGCGACGCCACACCCATTCTGCTCGCCTATTCCGGCGGCCTCGACACCTCCTTCCTGGTGCCGTGGCTCAGCGAGAACAATCGGCGCCCGATCATCACCGTCACGGTCGACACCGGCGGCATCGATGCGGCCACCGCGCAGACGCTGCGCGAACGCTCCAAAGCGCTCGGCGCCATCGAGCATCACCAGGTCGATGCGCGCGCGGATTACTTCGAGCAGGTCTTACGATTCCTGATCATGGGCAATGTGCGGCGCGGCCAGCTCTACCCGCTGTGTGTCGGCGCCGAGCGCGTGATGCAGGCGCAGACCATCGCCCGCATGGCGCGGCAGCTCAAGACCGGCACCATCGCGCACGGCTGCACGGCGGCCGGTAACGACCAGGTGCGCTTCGAAGTCGCGCTGCGCACGCTGGCGCCGGACCTCACGGTGCTTGCGCCGGTGCGCGACGGCGCCCTGCGCCGGGCCGAGGAGCTCGAATATCTGCAGCAGCGCAAACTGCCGATTCCGCCCTTCGGTGCTGCCTACTCGATCAACCGCGGCCTCTGGGGCGTCACGATCGGTGGTACCGAGACACTGACCTCCGCTGCCAGCATCCCCGACAGCGCCTGGGTACTTACACGCGATGCGTTTTCAAATCCCCGCAAGCCCGAGAAGCACACCCTGTCGTTCGAGGGCGGTCGCCCGGTCGCGCTCGACGGCGTGCGGCTCGATGCGGTGACGCTCATCGAGCGCCTCGAAGCCCTGTCGGCGCCATTTGGCATCGGCCGCGGGATTCACCTCGGCGACACCATCATCGGCACCAAGGGTCGCGTGGCCTTCGAGGCCCCCGCGGCCGAGACGCTGTTGACCGCGCACCGCGAGCTCGAAAAACTGGTGCTGACCGCGCGACAGCAGCGCATCAAGGAAAGCGTCGCCGGCCCCTACGGCGATCTGGTGCACGAAGGCCAGCTTCTCGACCCGGTGTGCCGCGACATCGAAGCCCTGCTGCTGTCCAGCCAGCAGCGCGTCTCGGGTGAGGTGCATCTGCTGTTCCGTCCGGGCTCGCTGTTCATCGAGGGGGTTGAATCGCCGTATTCGCTGATGGCCGCTTCCAAGGGTGTCTACGGCGAGGCCGTCGGCGAGTGGACCCCGACCGATGCGCTGGGCTTCTCGAAAATCGTCGCGCTGCCGGGCGTGTTTTATCGGCGTGCCGGCGAGAAATCTGCGGGGGGTGCGAAACCGTGAAGAGTGTAGTGGTCGATAAAGTCGCCTCGGTAACCCAGGCCTGTGCGCTCGGTCAGGAACTGCGGCTCTCGAACGATATTCCCGCGGAAGAAGGCGTGGTCATCGTTGCCGAGGTGCTCAACAACAAGTCCACCTATAACACGCTGGAGCTCGCCAGCGGCCGCATGGCCAAGATAGTCAAGGGCGACATCGTGGTCGGCGCGCTCGGACCGCGGCGCGCGCTGTTCGGTTACTCGGGGCACGTGCCGAGCTCGCTCAAGCCCGGCGATGTGATCCAGCTGCTGAACATCGGCGGCGTCATGGGCATCTGCGATTCGGCGACCGCCGACAAGGGCAAGCCCTTCGACTGCCGCGTGCTCGGCGTGGTGCTGCAGTTCCCCTATCTCGGCGAACGCATCGGCATCCCGGCGCGCGTCGGTTACCGCGCACTCGATTTCAACGCGCCGCTCGACACCCACGGCGTACCCGTGGTCGCGCTGGCCGGGACCTGCATGGAAGCCGGCAAGACCGCGGCGGCCGCGGCCATCGTCGCGCGCATGCGGCACCGCGGACTTACGGTCGATGCGTTCAAGGCCACGGGCGTCTCCCTGCGCCGCGATATCCTGGCGTTCGAAGATGCCGGCGCGCGCCGCACGATGATCTTCACCGATCTCGGCGTGGTGACGACCACGGGCCGCACCGGCCCCGCGCTCACGCGCACCATGCTCACCGAGCTCTCGGCGGGCAAACCCGATGCCATCGTGTTCGAGCTCGGCGATGGCCTGCTCGGCACCTATGGCGTCGATGCGATTCTCGAATGCGCCGATATCCGCCGCGCCCTCACCGGCGTGGTGCTGTCGGCCAACGATCCGGTCGCGGCCTGGGGCGGCGTCAAGCTGCTGCGCGAACGCTTCTCGATCGAGCCCTGCGTGGTCACGGGTCCTTCGACCGACAACCAGGTCGGCATCGAAATCATCCAGCAGCAGATGGGCGTCACGGCCGTCAATGCCATGACCGATGCGGCCGGACTCGGCGATGCCGTGATCGCGGCCATCGGCTTGCCCGATCGCTTGCTGCGCGCGGCGGGGGCCGCCGACTGATGCAGCGGATTCCGACAGTCGTGCTCGGCGGCACCGGCTATGTGGCCGGCGAGCTGCTGCGCCTGATCGCCGGGCATCCGAACTTCGCGCTCGCCGGTGTGATGTCCGACAGCCAGCCTGGCGAGCCCGTGGCGGCCGCATTTCGCCATCTCGCGCCGGCCTATCCGCAGGAGCGCTTCAAATCGGAAGCGGACATTGCCAGCCTGGTTGCCGGCGCGCCCACCACGGCCATCTTCTGCGCGGCGCCTCACGGGGCTGCCGCGGCGCTGATCGATCGGCTGCTGACCGCGGGCGAGTCGGCCGGACGCGCGCCGCATGTGGTGGATATTTCGGCCGACTACCGCTACGGCAGCGCCTCGGCCTATGCCGAAGTTTACAAACATGCGCATGGCGCGCCCGCGCGTATCGCGCAATTCACCTGCGCCGTGCCCGAGCACCTGGCGCGCTCGCCGACGCCGCATGTGGCCCATCCGGGCTGCTTTGCCACCGCGGCGCTGCTGGCCTCGGTGCCGCTGATCAAACTCAAGCTCACGCAGGGGCCGCTCTTTATCTCAGGCGTCACCGGCAGCACCGGCTCGGGACGCAAACCGGTCGAGGGCACGCACCATCCCACGCGCCACAGCGACCTGTATGCCTACGGCACGCTCTCTCACCGGCACGCACCCGAGATTCGCGCCGGTGTGGCAGCGGCCACCGGCACCGAGGCCCAGATTGCATTCGCCCCGCACTCGGGCCCATTTGCTCGCGGCATTCACGTCACGGTGCAGGCCAGCCTTCGCAGCCCGGTCGACAGCGCCCACGTCGTGTCCGTGCTGCGCGAGTTCTATGCCGGCGCGCCGTTCGTGCGCGTCAGCGATACCGCGCCACGCCTCAAGGATGTCGCGGCCAGTAACTATGCCGCACTCGGCGCCGTCAGCGACGGAGCGACGCTCGCTGTCTTCAGCGTGCTCGATAATCTCGACAAGGGCGCCGCCGGCGGCGCCGTGCAATGGATGAATCGACTCTACAACCTGCCCGAGACCGCGGGACTGACGGCCCCCGCGGCGGGGTGGACCTGATGGACACCCCGGCCGCGCCGCCCGAGTTTCTCGCGCCCGTGTTTGCGCAGTACGTCTTGCCGGTCGTATCCGCGCAGGGCGTGTGGCTGCACACCAGCGATGGCCGCCGCGTGCTGGATCTCTACGGCGGCCACGCCGTGGCCGCGCTCGGCTACGGGCACCCGGCCTGGACGCAGGCATTGGCCGCGCAGGCGCAGCAGCTCAACTTCCAGAGCAATGCCGTGCCGCTGGAAATCCGCGCGCGGGCCGCGCGGCGGCTGATCGAATTTTCGGAGCTGGATTTCAGCAGCGTGTTCTTCGTCAACAGCGGCGCCGAGGCCAACGAGAATGCGCTCAAGATGGCCTTCGCCATCACGCGCCGCGGCCACGTGGCCGCCGTGCAGCACTCCTTCCATGGCCGCACGGCCGCGACCGGTGCACTGACCTGGGGCGCGGCGGCCAAATGGTTCGGCTACCCGCGCGCACCGTTTGATGTGAGCTTCATCGCGCGCGACGATCTGGACGACATCGCGCGCCAGGTCACCACAGACACTGCCGCGGTCATCGTCGAGCCGGTACAGGGAGTCGGCGGCGCCTACGATCTCAAGCCCGAGTTCCTGCGCGCGCTGCAGGCGCGCTGCCAGGCCACCGGTGCACAGCTGATCTTCGATGAGGTTCAGTGCGGCATGGGGCGCGTCGGCGAACCGTTCGCGGCCAACCTGTACGGCATTGCGCCCGACATGCTCACCACCGCCAAGGCGCTGGGCAACGGCTTCCCGGTGGCAGCGCTGCTGATGAGCCCGCGCGTCGCCGCGGCGGTGAAGCTCGATGCGCTGGGCACCACCTTCGGTGGCGGCCCCATGGCCTGCGCCGCCGTCGAGGCGGTCATCGATGCGATCGAATCCGAGGCGCTGCTGGCGCGCGTGCGGCGCGTCTCGGCGCGCATCCGCGAGCGTTGCCTCGTCGGCCCCGTGACCGGCGCGCAGGGCGCCGGCTTCCTGCTCGGACTGCGCACGGCGCGGCCCGCCAAAGAGATCCACGCCGCGCTGCTCGAGCGCAACATCCTGGCGGGCACCAGCGCCGATCCTGCGATCCTGCGCCTGCTGCCGCCCTTCATCCTCGATGAGGAGCACGTGGAGCTGCTGCGCAGCGCGCTGCTCGAGATCGGTTCATAGGTGCAGCATGCGTCGCTTTATCGACCTGGCGGATTTTTCGCGCGAACAGATTGAAGAGCTGCTGGTGATCGCGCGGCGGCTCGAGCGCGTGCCCGAGCCGGATGCCCTGCGCGGCAAGGTGCTCGGATTGCTTTTCATGAACCCCTCGCTGCGCACGCTGGCTTCGTTCCAGTCCGGCATGGCGCGTCTTGGCGGTTCGAGCTTTGTGATCACACCGGGCAACGGCACCTGGCAGCTCGAAACGCGCCTGGGTGCGGTCATGGACGGCGGCGCCGCGGAGCACATCCGCGAGGGTCTGCCGGTGCTGGCCTCCTACTGCGATGTGCTCGGCATCCGCGCTTTCGCCGATGGCAAGGATCTGGCCGGCGAAGTCGCCGACACCAAGTTTGCCGCCATGGCGGCGCTGGTGGATCGGCCGCTGATCAACATGGAATCGGCCATCAACCATCCCTGCCAGTCGCTGGCCGACTGGAAGACCCTCGATGAATTCAACGTACCCCAGCATGCCAAGTTCGTGCTCAGCTGGGCCTGGCACCCTCGCGCCTTGCCGCTGGCGGTGCCGGCTGCCACGGTGCACATGGCCGCCATGCGCGGCATGGAAGTGGTGGTGCTGCGGCCGGAAGGCTTCGCGCTGCCGCCGGCGGTGATGGACAAGGCGCGGACGGCTGCGGCCGCGAGCGGCGGCTCGGTGCGCGAGAGCGCCGACCGCGCCGAGGCTCTCACCGATGCGCACGTGGTCTATGCCAAGGAGTGGGGATACACCGCCGCCTACGGCGATGAAGCCCAGGATGCCCGCGCGCGCGCCTCGCTGCGCGATTGGTGCCTCACCGAGGACTGGTTCGCTCCCGCGAACAACAACTGCCGGCTGATGCATTGCCTGCCCGTGCGGCGTAATGTCGCGCTCGCCGATGCACTGCTCGACGGGCCGCGCGCCATCGTCAAGCGCCAGGCCTTCAACCGCATGCCGGCGCAGATGGCCGTGCTTCACCAGTTGCTCGCCTGAGGACTACATGATCCTGCATCGTTCCGAACACACCGCGACCATTCACGCGCTGCGCAACGCCTCGCCCTACATTCGCCTCTACAAAGGCAAGGTGTTCGTGATCAAGGCCGGCGGTGCCGTGTTCGGCGATCCCGCGCTGATGCGGGCGCTGATCGAGCAGATCGCGATCCTGCATTACCTGGGCGTGCGCGTGGTCATGGTTCACGGCGGCGGCCCGCAGCTGACCGAACTCACCGATGCGCTCGGCCACAGCACGCGCATGGTGCAGGGCCGGCGCGTGACCGATGAGAAATCGATCGATGCGACGTCCATGGTGCTCAACGGCCTCATCAACACTCGTATCCTGGCGATTTGCCGCGATCTCGACATCGCCGCGGTGGGTCTGTCCGGCGTAGCCGCGGGCCTGGTGCGGGCGCATCGCCGCCCGCCGGTGAATGTCCCCGGCGAGTCCGCGCCGGTGGATTTCGGTTTCGTCGGCGACATCGACACCATCGATGCCGGCGTCATCGCCAAGCACCTGGACAATGGCCTCATGCCCGTGATCAGCCCGCTGTCGGCCGACAATCGCGGCACGCTGCTCAACATCAACGCCGACACGGTGGCGGCCGCGATCGGCGCCGCGCTCTCGGCCGAAAAACTGATTCTCTGCACCGGCGCTCCCGGCATCCTCGAGCGCGTCGCGGATCCGAGCTCGGTGATTTCATACACCGATCTTGCGGGCCTGGCGCGATTGCGCGATTCCGGCGCGATCACCGACGGCATGCTGCCCAAGGCTGCGGCCATCGAAGATGCGCTGCGCGGCGGCGTGCGGCGTGTGCACGTGATCTCCTACAGCGCACAGGACAGCATTCTCGCCGAGGTGTTCACCAACGAGGGCACCGGTACGCTGATCGTGCAGGACATCAAGGCCCTTACCCCGGCCGAACAGCAGGGCGGCGCGACGCTGACATGACACGCCTCTGGGACAAGGGCGCGCCGCTCGATGAGCGCGTGCTGCGCTACACCGCCGGTGAGGATTACGCCCTCGATGAGCGACTGGTGCGCTACGACGTGCGTGCCTCCATCGCCCACGCGCAGATGCTGCAGGCGCAGGGGTTGCTGTCGGCCGGCGAGCTGGAACAGATCATCGCCGGCCTCACCGCGATCGCCGATGAACACGAGCGCGGCCTCTGGCACATCGAACTTGCTGAAGAGGACGGACAGAGCGCGCTCGAGCGCCGGCTGACCGCGCGCATCGGCGCGGCCGGCGGCCGCATTCACCTGGGTCGTTCGCGCAACGACCAGGTGCTGACCGCGCTGCGACTCTATCTGCGCGATGCGGTCGGCCAATTACAGGAAGCCACGCGCTTACTTGTAGGCGCGCTCGAACGTCTGGCGCAGCGCGAGTCGCAGACCCCCTTGCCGGGCTATACCCACATGCAGCAGGCCATGCCGAGTTCGGTGGTGTTGTGGGCCGGCGGCTATGCCGCGGAACTGGCCGATGACATCGCGGGACTCGAGGGCGTGCGCCGGCGCATCGAGAAAAGCCCGCTGGGCTCGGCCGCCGGCTACGGCACCCCGGGGCTGCCGCTGGATCGCGAGGCCACCGCGCGGGCGCTGGGTTTCGAGAGCGTCCAGGAACCCGTGACCGCGGTGCAGCTCTCACGCGGCAAGGCGGAATCTCACCTCCTCTTCGAGCTCTCGCTGCTGATGGGGGACTTGAGCCGCATGGCGGCCGACCTGCTGCTCTTCTACACGCAGGAGTTCGCCTTCATCGAGCTGGCCGACTCCTTCACCACCGGCTCCTCGATCATGCCGCAGAAGCGCAACCCCGACGTGTTCGAGCTGGTGCGCGGCCGCAGCGCCACGGCGCTGGCCTCGCTGACCGAGGCACTGGCGATCTGCGCCAAGCTGCCCTCGGGCTACCAGCGCGACCTGCAATTGCTCAAATTTCCGCTGTTCCGCGGCATCGATACCGCCCAGCAGACCCTGGATATCGTGGCCGCGGCGCTCGATGCGCTAAAATTCCGGCCGGAGCGCATCCGCCTCGACCCGGCCGTACATGCCGCCGAAGAGGCCTATGCGCTGGTGGTTGAACGGGGCATACCGTTTCGCGAAGCCTACGGGCAGGTAGCGGCGCGCTATACGCGCAAGGAATAGGGACATGGACTCGCAACCCGTCGCCGCGACCGGCATCAACCGGGGCCTGGTCGAGTACACGCACTGGATCTACGGCCTGCACGCCCTGTCGGTGCTGATCGGGCTGCTGTCCGCGCGCAGCGTAGCCACGCGCTTCGCCTTCGGGCTGCCCTCGATCATCGCGGTCATCATGAATTACGCCCGGCGTTCCGAGACGCATGGCACCTGGCTGGAGAGTCACTTCCGTTGGCAGATTCGCACCTTCTGGTTTTCCTGGCTGTGGATCCTGGTGGTGTCGATCATCGCCGCCCTGCTGCTGATCCTGCTGATCGGCTTCGTGATCGCGATCGTCGGCTACGCGCTGATCGGCGCCTGGATCATCTATCGCGTCGCGCGCGGCTGGCTGGCGCTGCGCGAGGGCCGTCCCATGCCGCTGCCGCCGGGATGAGGTCGCTTCGATCACTGGCGCTCGCGTGCATTCTCAGCGGCGCGATTGCCGTCGGCGCGACGGCACTGTGCGTCGCCTTGAACGGCTGCGGCCAGAAGGGTCCGCTGTTTCTGCCGCAGCAGAAGAAGACCCGCGTGCCCGCGACGCCCTCGAACCCGACGCCTGAGGCGCCCGACACTCCCGAAACGCCGCCGAGCGACACCTCTCCACCGTCCAGCGATCCGACACCGCCCGCGTAAGCGTCGCGGCCGCGCCATGCCCTTGCCCGAACGTCCAGACCTGGTGCTGATCGATGGCTCGTCCTATCTATATAGAGCCTTCTTTGCGCTCCCGCCGCTGACCAACTCCAAGGGCGCGCCCACCGGCGCCGTGCTCGGCGTGCTGAATATGCTCTCGAAGTTCCTGCGCGACTTCACGCCGCCGCACATCGGCGTGGTGTTCGACGCTCCGGGCAAGACCTTTCGCGATGAGCTGTTTGCCGAGTACAAGGCCAATCGGCCACCCATGCCCGACGACCTGCGCTCGCAGACCCAGCCGCTGTTGTCGGCAGTGGAGGCGCTGGGCCTGCCGGTGCTGCGCATCGATGGAGTCGAGGCCGACGATGTGATCGGCACCCTGGCCTGCCGCGCCGCCGCGGCCGGTCAGACCGTGCTGATCTCCACCGGCGACAAGGACATGGCGCAGCTGGTCGACGAGCGCATCACGCTGATCAACACCATGAGCGGCACGGTGCTCGACCGCGCTGGTGTCAAAGCCAAGTTCGATGTCTTCCCCGAGCAGATCATCGATTACCTGGCGCTGGTGGGCGACAGCTCCGACAACATCCCGGGCATCGACAAGGTGGGACCCAAAACTGCGGCCAAGTGGCTCAATGCCTACGGCACCATCGACGGGTTGCTCGAACACGCCGCCGAGATCACCGGCAAGGTGGGCGAGAATCTGCGCGCGGGGCTGACGATGCTGTCCTTATCGCGCCAGCTCGCCACCATCCGCACCGATCTCGAACTGCCGCTCGACACCGCGGGCCTCACGCGCCGCCCGGTCGATATCGCGCAATTGCGCGCCATCTATGCGGCACTCGAACTGCGCACGTTGCTGGCGCAGCTCGAAGCGGGTGCATCCGCGACCTCCGTCACCACCACGGTGTCGGATGCTACTACCGTCGCCGTGGAAGTGACGCTGGCAGTACCGGAGGATCCCGACGCGGCGGCATTGGCAGCCATTCCGCGGCGATACGAGACCATTCTCGATCAGGAAAGCCTCGACCGCTGGTGCAAGGCGCTCAACAACGCCGAAATTTTCGCGTTCGATACCGAGACCACAAGTCTCGACTACATGAACACCGAGATCGTCGGCCTGTCGTTCTGCATCGAGCCTGGCGTGGCGGCCTACGTGCCGCTGGGCCATGACTATGCCGGCGCGCCGCCGCAGCTCGATCGCGCGCGCGTGCTCGAGCAGCTCAAACCGCTGCTCGAGGATCCCGACCGCGCCAAACTCGGCCAGCATCTGAAATTCGATATCCACGTGCTCGAGAACTACGGCATCGCCCTGCGCGGCCAGCGCTACGACACCATGCTCGAATCCTATGTGCTCGACAGCACGGCCACGCGCCATGACATGGACTCGAACGCGAAACACTATCTGGGCATCGACACGATTCATTTCGAAGACGTGGCGGGCAAGGGCGCCAGGCAGATCGGTTTCAACCAGGTCAGTGTCGAGCGCGCCGCGGAATACTCCGCCGAGGATGCCGATGTGACGCTGCGGCTGCACCGCACGCTGTGGCCGCGACTCGAGCGCATCCCTAAGCTCGCCGCCCTCTACACCGAGATCGAACAGCCGCTGGTGCCCATCCTGCAGCGCATGGAACGCCGCGGCGTGCGCATCGATCGCGAGATGCTGCGCATCCAGAGCGGCGAGCTCGCCAGCCGCATGGAAGAGATCAAGGCGCTGGTGCACACGGAAGCCGGCACCGTGTTCAATCTCGAGTCGCCCAAGCAGCTGCAGCAGATCCTGTTCGAGAAGCTGCAGCTGCCGGTGCTGCGCAAGAGTCCCTCCGGCACACCTTCGACCGCGGAAGATGTGCTCGAAGAGCTGGCGGAGAACCATCCGCTGCCGCGCTTGATCCTCGAATACCGCGGGCTCGCCAAACTGCGCTCGACCTATACCGAGAAGCTGCCCGAAAGCATCGATGCGAACACCGGCCGCGTGCACACGAGCTATCACCAGGCCGTCGCCGCCACCGGCCGGCTGTCCTCGAACGATCCGAACCTGCAGAACATTCCGATCCGCAGTCCCGAGGGCCGGCGCATCCGCCAGGCCTTCATCGCCGATCCGGGTTTCGTACTGCTGGCGGCCGACTACTCGCAGATCGAGTTGCGCATCATGGCGCACCTGTCCGGCGATGAGGGTTTGCTGCGGGCGTTTGCCGAGGATCGCGACATCCACCAGGCCACCGCCTCGGAGGTCTTCGGTGTGGCCCTCGATGCGGTCTCCGGCGATCAGCGCCGCTCCGCCAAGGCTATCAACTTCGGACTCATCTACGGCATGTCGGCCTTCGGCCTGGCGCGCCAGCTCGGCATCGCGCGCAGCGCGGCGCAGAGCTACGTCGAGCTGTACTTCGCGCGTTATCCGGGCGTGCGCCGCTACATGGATGCGACGCGCGAGCAGGCACGGCGCGAAGGCTTCGTCGAGACCGTGTTCGGCCGCCGCCTCTATCTGCCCGAGATCCGCTCGCGCAATCGCGCCCTGCAGCAGTACGCCGAGCGCAGCGCCATCAATGCGCCGATGCAGGGCACCGCAGCCGACATCATCAAGCGCGCCATGATCCGCGTCGAGGCCTGGTGCCAGGCATCACCGGTGCCGGCGCGCCTGATCATGCAGGTGCACGATGAACTCGTGCTCGAAGTCCGCGAAGACGGCGTCGAGCAGGCCAGCGCCGCGTTGCGCACTCACATGGCCGATGCCGCGCAGCTGGCCGTGCCGCTCAAGGTCGAGGTCGGCAGCGGGCTGAACTGGGACCAGGCGCACTGAGCCAGGCGACGCGCTCCGGGGACGGGAACCCAGACCCGCCCGCGGCAGTCATTAATGCACCGCCAGGCGCACGCGCCGGCACTCACTCCCAAGAAGGTCACATGCAGTCATCCCGCAATTCCGCAGCCCGTTATGCCGTGGTACTGGCAGGCGCAGTGCTCGGCAGCGCCGCCGTTGCGCCGCTGTGGGCGGCCGATGACGGCTTCTACTTGAGCGGAGCGCTCGGCGCCGCGCAGCAGAACTACGATCCGCAGACATTCGACGCCCACGGCAGCCAGACCGGTTACAAGTTCGCGCTCGGCTTCCGTCCCATCGATCTGCTGGCAGCCGAGGTGAGCTACATCGATTTTGGCCGCGCATTCAATGGCATCGACTACGTCGACACCAATGCGGTGGGCGCCTTCGCGCTGGCCTTTCTGCCCATCCCGCTGGTCGATGTCTACGGCAAGGTCGGACTGGCCGAATGGCGCACCGATGCGCAATCCCCGGGCTTCGGATTCCACCGCACGGGGGCCAATGTGGCATACGGCGCCGGAGTCGGAACCAGCTGGGGCAACATCGGCGCCCGCGTGGAATACGAACGCTACGAGGTTTCGCACTCCAACGACATGGGGATGGCCTCCATCGGCGTAGTCTGGGCGTTTCTGTAGCGCCGGGGCGACAGGCGACGTTTGCAGTCACGCGCCCAAGCCTTTGAATCATTTAGGCTAAATTAACGATAATTCACAAACAGACTGTGAACTAAAGCCGCCCAGGCGCGCTCTTACCTAACGAGTGCGATGCACTCCCCGCTTCCCTCCCTAGGCGGGTTGAGCCCGGTGCGTAGAGACCCGCACCGTGCTTGGACTGGCCCCGGTAGCTACTCCCCAGTACTGCCGGGGCTTTCTTTTTGCGCCAGCCACCCGTCCAGCCGTGCTCGGGCCTCATCCAACCCGACTTTCTTGTGCGCCGAGAACAGCTGCGCCGTGCCCCGGCCCGAAAGCGCCGTCGCCGAGTCCTTCAGCAGCTTCGCCCCCGCGGACCGCGACAGCTGATCGGACTTGGAAAACAGCACGTGCACGGGGCGATCGATGGCGTGGGCCCAGTTCAGCAGCTGCTCGTCGCCTTCAAGGATGCCGCGACGCGCGTCGACCACCACCAGCAATCCCCGCAGTGACTGCCGCGGCGCCAGCGCTTCGATCAGCGGTTTCCAGCCCGCCCGCTCCTCGCGCGCGCCGCTGGCGTAACCGTATCCGGGCAGATCGATCAGTCGCGCTTGCGGCGCCACCTCGAAAAAGTTCAGCAGCCGCGTGCGCCCCGGGGTCTTGCTGGTGCGTGCCAGGCTGTTCCGCTGCAGCATCGCATTGATGGCGCTCGACTTGCCGGCGTTCGAACGCCCGGCGATGGCCACTTCGGCACCAGTATCCGCAGGGAACTGGGCCGGGGCCGCCGCGCTGATCATGAAACGGACATTGGGGTAGAGGCTCACGCCGGAAGTAGACGCTCACGCGGGAAATTCTCGAATCGGCTCCTAGTGTACAATTCTCAGATCCCTTTGCTCTGCAAAGAAATTTTCGTCAATCAATCGGAGTTGATTGCCCATGAATTTGATGTTGCGCCAGGCGATGACGCGTGGGGTATGGCTGCTGCTGGCAGTTGGGGTCGCACCATTGGCCCAGGCGGCGGCTGCATCCGCCGAGGCCGGGGCTGCCAAGGCCGTCACCTGCACGGCCTGTCACGGACCGGCCGGCAACAGTGCCAACCCGCTGTGGCCCAACCTCGCCAGGCAGAACGCGGCCTACATCGTCGGCCAGCTCAAGCTCTTCAAGGCCAACGCACGCATCAATAGCCAGGGGGTCATGATGGGCATGGCCCAGACCCTCGACGACCAGGGCATGCTGGATGTTGCCAGCTACTTTTCCGCGCAGACCGTGACCGGTCTGGAGGCCGATCCCTCCTACTGGCAGGCGGGCCAGAAGCTCTATCGCGGCGGCGATCCGGCGCGCGGCATACCTGCCTGCATGGCCTGCCACGGGCCGTCGGGTCACGGCAACCCGGCCGCCGGATACCCGGCCCTGCGCGCCCAGCACGCGCAGTACGTGGTCAAGGAACTGACCGAATACGCGGACGGCCAACGCTATGCGACCAATGACAAGGGCGAGACCGCCGGCGGTCCCAACGCCGCCATCATGGCGACCATCGCGCATCGCCTGTCGGCCGAAGACATGCGCAACCTTGCATCCTATGTCCAGGGCCTGCGTTGACTGATGCTTGGACTGATAAGACTGACAAGAGCTTCGCTGGCGTGATCAGACACTCCCTGGCGCTGCTGCTCCTCATCGCAAGCCTCTCGGCCTGCGCGCGAGAGACGCCGGTGGCACCCGCCGCCGCACCCAGTGCGAAACCTGGCGCCGCAGCGGCACCGCCCGCCCCGGCCGGAACCCCGGCCGCCACCGCGCTCAAAGGCGCTGGCGATCTCGCCGCCGCGGCCGCCACGCAGCAGGAAGGCGCCGACGTTGCTGCCGCCTCCGATAGCGGGGAAACACAGCTCGAGCGCATCGCCGCGCTGCCCGCGGCAGGACAGCTGCCCGGCGGCAAATGGACCGCGGGCACCAACTACAAGGTGGTCTCGCCGTCTCAGCCGACCAGCGTGGGGCCCGGCAAAGTCGAAGTCATCGAATTCTTCTGGTACGGCTGCCCGCACTGCTTTGCGCTCGATCCTGCCATCAACACCTGGCTCAAGAACAAGCCGCCCGCCATCGAGTTCGTGCGCGTCCCGGTGACCTGGGAGGAAGTGCACCGCGCCCACGCGCGGCTCTTCTATACGCTCAAGGGCCTGGGCAAGGGCGATGAACTTCACAGCAAGGTATTCGCTGAAATCCACGTCAACCGCGAACCGCTGTATGCGCCCGGCGATCCATTGCAGACCCAGCGCGAGCAGCTGCAATTCGCCAAGGACAATGGCATCAGCGAAGCGGACTTCACCAAGGCTTATACCGACTTCGGCGTGCAGACCGCGCTCGCGCGTGCCGACGACCTGGTGCGGCGCTATCGTATCGATGCCGTACCCACTTTCGTGATCGCGGGCAAGTACGAAACCGACCTGCAGATGGCCGGCGGCGAAACGAATCTATTTCAGATGATCGACGATCTGGCTGCCAGCGAAAAACATCATTAATCTCCCCGCATGAGCACGCGCAGGCTTCATATCGGCGGCCAGATCCGCACTACGGGCTGGGAAGTACTTGACGCCAATCCGGGTCCGTATGTCGATCATGTCGGGGATGCAGGCGATCTGGAGCGGTTCCCGACCGGCACTTTCACCGAGGTCTACGCTTCCCACGTCCTTGAACACTTCGACTATAAAGACGAACTCCTTGCCACTCTGAAGGAGTGGCATCGCGTGCTGGCTCCAGGCGGTATGTTGCATGTCAGCGTGCCTGACATGGATACACTGGCCCGGCTTTTTGTGGATCGACAGCGGTTAAACCCGGACGAACGCTACCTGGTCATGCGCATGATCTTTGGCGGCCACATCGATCAATACGACTATCACCTGGTTGGATTGAACG
>Ga0181534_10000557_pt1 | contig 25921 bp, 23 predicted proteins | sample PEATcosm2014_Bin_37_FD_119758 | JGI IMG/M metagenome (GOLD analysis project Ga0181534, IMG submission 119758) | Peatland microbial communities from MTU Mesocosm Facility, Houghton, MI, USA - PEATcosm2014_Bin17_10_metaG | ecosystem: Environmental > Terrestrial > Soil > Wetlands > Peat | place...
AATTGATTCCTGTCCAACTGCAACCCTAGGGCCGCTTTCATCATCGTGCTCCAATAAACGGGACATGGTTCTTTAAGGTTAAGGTTTTTTGCTTCTTTCAACACGTCCATCGCTTCATTGAGCCTTTCATTGAATAATTTCCAATCATCATCCTTGACCGTATTGGCATAACCGCCGCCTCTGGCATTCCAAGCGTAGCTTGCTAAAAAATAAGCGAGAGCAACTCGAGCATTGATGGAATCCGGCTTTGCATCAACCCAGTCATGCAAGTCTGCCATGCGATTTTCCCATTCATCCTTGGCTGCTTCATCTGGTGGAACAAGGCTGGCGTAAACTTCGGATAGTTTCCAAAGACCGTTTGCATAAGCTTCTTTTGAAGCGCGAAGTTTTGCTGCAAGCTCGTCCAAGCTGTCAAAGTCTCTGTCTTTAATCAAAGCCACCACCTGATCATCTATATCATCCATATCTTTGCTCTCGGCGTCAGGCCAGACTTCGGTTACTTGAAAGGGTAAAGTCGGCGATGCGGTGATGTCTTTGTTGTCAGCCATTCCATTGATTTCTGTCGTTGATTCCGGCTGTGATGGAGTTGTTGAGTCGGAAGCCGATTTTTTTGAACAACTCAATAAAAATAGCGGTAGTAATAAACAAATAATTTTATTTTTCATAATCATCCTAATCATCCTTTTTGCGATTCCTTCGCCCATGTGTCTTTCAGCGTGATGGTGCGATTGAAAATTAATTTTGGCGAATTGGAATCTTTGTCCAAGGTGAAATAACCGATGCGCTCGAATTGATAGCGCAGTTCCGGTTTCGCGTCTTTCAAACTCGGTTCAAGCTTAGCGGTGATGACTTCGAGCGAGCGCGGGTTGAGAACGGATTTGAAATCGCGTCCGTCTTTTTCCGGCTCGGCTTCGGTGAAGAGGCGGTCGTAAAGGCGCACCTCGGCGTCCAGCGCGTGCGCGGCGCTCATCGAATGAATCGTGCCTTTAACTTTGCGCGAAGAAGTTGCGCCGCCGGTTTTGCTGTCCAAATCCGCCGTGCAATGAAGTTCAATTATTTCTCCGCTGGAATTTTTTATAACTTCGACACACTTTATGATGTAGGCGTATTTCAAGCGCACTTCGCCGCCGGGTTTCAACCGGAAAAATTTCGGCGGTGGAACTTCCTGAAAATCGTCGCGCTCGATGAAAATTTCTCGCGTAAAAGGAATTTTGCGTTTGCCCGCACTTTCGTCTTCGGGATTGTTGACGGCGTCGAGTTCCTCGACTTTGCCTTCGGGAAAATTCGTGATGACGACTTTGATGGGGCGCAACACGGCGAGTCGGCGGAGCGAACGCTTGTTCAAATCTTCGCGGATGGCGTGTTCCAAAACCGCAACGTCCGTGAGTCCGTTGAATTTCGTGATGCCAATGTTATATGCAAACGACCGCAGCGCGGTGGCAGTGACTCCGCGACGGCGGATACCGCAAATCGTGGGCATGCGCGGATCGTCCCAGCCGGTGACGAGCTTTTCTTCCACGAGCTGCATGAGCTTGCGCTTGCTCATGATTGTGTAGCCGAGCGAGAGGCGCGCGAATTCATATTGCTTCGGCAACGCGCGCGGCAAGCCGAGCGATTCGAGAATCCAATCGTAAAGCGGACGGTGCACCTCGAATTCCAAAGTGCAGATGCTGTGCGTGATGCCTTCGATGTAATCGCTCAAGCAATGCGCGAAGTCATACATCGGGTAGATGCGCCATTTCGCGCCGGTGTGATGATGCTCGGTGTGTTTGATGCGGTAGATGATCGGGTCGCGCAGCCAGATGTTCGATGACGCCATGTCAATCTTCGCGCGGAGCGTGCGTGCGCCGTCGGGAAATTCGCCTTCCTTCATGCGGCGAAACAAATCCAGATTTTCCTCGATGCTGCGATTGCGGAACGGCGAATCTTTTCCGGGTCGATCCGGCGCGCCGCGATACAATTCCATGTCGGTCGGCGACAGATCGCAGACGAAGGCTTTGCCTTTCTCGATCAACTGCTCGGCGTAATCGTAAATCTGGTCGAAGTAATCGGAGGCGTAAAAGGGCTCAACAATTTCGGATTTCGGATTTCGGATTTCGGATTTGATGACTGGGGCGAGATAGAAATCGCGCTTGCCTTCCTCGGCGACGGTTTCGGGCGTTTTGCCTTTTGGTTTCAACCCAAGCTGTTTGTCCGCCCAGCCGCCGATGAGCCAGTTCACGTCTTCGATGATTGAATCCACATATTCCACATCTTCCTTGGTCGGATTCGTGTCGTCCATGCGCAGATTGCAAATGCCGCCGAACTCGTGCGCGATGCCGAAGTTCAGGCAGATGCTTTTTGCATGGCCGATGTGCAGATAACCGTTCGGCTCCGGCGGAAAGCGCGTGTGGATTTGCGGATATTTCTTTTCGGCGACGTGCTTCGCGACGATGTCGCGGATGAAATCAGACGGCGCGGGCGCGGGTTCTTTGTTTTCCAGACTCATAAATTCGGACAAAAGCTAACAAAGAAAATTGCGATTGCCAATGAAGCAAAGTTGTCGCGCGAAGAAATTGAAATGGATCAATGTGATGTAACGCGCTCCAAAGAAATTTTGATTTTTCCGTCCAGTGCCGCGTCTTGAGCGCCAGGTTGAATGGCTAGGAATTTATATTGGAGTGTTAATTCTCCTGCAATGTATTCACCGACCTTTTCATCAAAAGTCTCGCTGCCTGAAACAGTGCACGAAACATTTTTTACTGCAATGCCTCCTTGTGGTGAATCCACCTCATCTTTCGTGAACGAGCCATTGACGCTAATTTTATTTCCGTCTGCGCTAATTCTTGCGTAGTCAATAGGACAATCCATAACCAAGCCGTAAGTCATTGGAATACGTTTTACTCCTTGCCAATCGTTTTGGCCGGAATGATATGGGCCGTGCATCAATCTAATGGTATTTACATTTCCTTCATTGATGGAAGCAAACCCGATTTCAGAAAGAATCTGTCGCCCCAATTCGTTTTGGTTGGCATCGAGCGTTATTTTGCAAAGATTAGTCGCAAATGACATTGTCATCATCTGTTGTTGTTCCGATGAAAGATCTTCAAATGAAGATTCGACATTTCCTTGCACTAATTTGTCTCGTGTTATCAACGTATCTTCAACAAGCGTTCCATCTTGATACATTTTCATTCCTAATGAATAGACAGTTAAAATAATTCCATCGTTAATTTTTTGATGCGCATATTTTAACTCTACGTTTGCATCTATTTTCTGATGAGTTGAACCTTGTTGAATGTCAGTATGGTTTTGAGCGGAGAGTTTGAAATAAGCATTTGGCAATGGAGTTTCTATCCGAGAGTTGACGGCAGGAACACTATTATTTGTGGTTTCAGAATCGCCCGCATTATTTGATGAAGCAGCATCGGGCAGAGTTGATTGCGTTTTAGAATTGAAGCTGAAAATCGCAAACACACCAACTGCAACTAAAATGCAGCCAGCGAGAATGTAAAGTTGTAATCGCGAAAACATTCGATTGCGATTTTACATAAATGTTTCTGCGGGTAAATTTATTTTTCCTGCACGAGCGGCTGGAATTGCAACATCTCCGGGTCGTAGGCAAAAAGTTCCGCCGTCGCGATCTGAAAAAACCAGCCGTGCAACCGCAGCGTACCGTCCATCAGCCGGTCCTGCACGCACGGGTAGCTGTGCAAATTCTCCAGCGCGAAGAGGACATTCTCGGCGGCGGCGGCATCAATGCGTTCGTCCAGTTTTGTGAGATGGACGTATTGCGAGCGCATCGTTTCCAGCACGGGCGCGGCGAGGCTCAACCATTCGCGCAGGTGCGGCATGGATTTGTCCGCCGGATTTTCGCCGAGCAACGCCGACATCGCGCCGCATTGCGAATGGCCGCAGATGACGATGTCGCTCACGCGCAAGGTCTCGACGGCGAACTCGATCGCGGCGGCGGTGGAATTGGTGCTGCCCGTCGCGCTCGCGGGCGGGACGATGTTGCCGACATTTTTGACGACGAACAGATCGCCCGGCTTGCTTTGCGTTATGAGTTCCGCCAGCACGCGAGAGTCGGAGCAGGTGATGAAGAGCGTGTGCGGATTCTGGCCTTCCTGCGACAGCTTGCGGAACAGTTTGCGGTAATTGCCAAACTGGTCCCGCTGAAACTTGTGAACGCCTGCGATGAGCTGTTCCATGGTTTTTTGAGTCGTTGAACTGTTAAATCGTGAATCGTTGCATCGGTTGGATGCGAACGCCGTTGTAACGATTCAACGATGTAACGCCTTTGCGATTCACGCCAGATTCTTATTTTTCGCGCGCGATTCCTCGGCGAGTTTTACCTTGAATTTTGCCAAAGCCGCCTGAAGTTTTGCGTCCGCGACCGCGAGGATTTGCACCGCGAGCAGACCGGCGTTGCGTCCCGCGCCAATTCCGACCGTGGCCACCGGCACGCCCGGCGGCATTTGCACGATGGACAGCAGCGAGTCGAGGCCCTTGAGGGATTTGCTTTCGATCGGCACGCCGATGACCGGCAGCGTCGTGAACGCCGCCGTCACGCCCGGCAGATGCGCCGCGCCGCCCGCGCCCGCGATGATGACACGCAGCCCGTTCTTTTCAGCCGCACTCGCGTAAGTTTCCAGCCCGCGCGGATCGCGATGGGCGGAAATGACTTTGGCTTCGGACGCGATGCCGAATTCCGTCAGCGCATCGGCGGCGGTCTTCATCACCGGCCAGTCCGAATCGCTGCCCATCAAAATGCCGACGAGCGGCTTGGAGGAATTTTCTTTTTTCATGTTTGACGGAGAGAATTGAGCGAAGAATTTGCCCGCTTGGCAAGGCGTAAAATGTTCGCGCTCCACGTTTCATCCCGTTAATTTCCTCTGCTGCATGAACCGGCTGCGAAACATTTCCGAATTTCTCGCGCTGCGACGGAACACTTCGCTGCTGCTCGTCGCGCTTTTGCTTGCGGGCACAGGAGAAAAACTCTGGCTCGGCTTCGCGCCTAAATACATCGAGACGCTCGGCGGCAGCATTTTCATCATCGGATTGTTCGACGCGCTGCAAACTTTGCTGGGCGCGATTTATGCCTATCCCGGCGGCTGGCTCACGGATCATTGGGGACAAAGAAAATCACTGCTGTTGTTCAGCGTGATTTCCGTAGCCGGTTACATTCTGGTTTTGGTCTGGCAAAGCTGGCTCGCGCTGCTGCTCGGCTCGTTTTTATTTCTCGCGTGGAGCGCGTTGTCATTGCCCGCGACCTTTTCAGTCATCGCCACATCGCTGCAAAGCCATCGGCACACGATGGGCGTCGGCGTGCAATCCATGATCCGCCGCGTGCCGATGATGATCGGCCCGCTCATCGGCGGCTGGCTGCTTACGCGTTTCGGCTGGACGGACGGCGTGCGTTACGCGCTCGCGCTCTGCATCACGATGAGCCTGCTCACGGCGGCATTTCAATGGTTCATGTTCGAAGAAGATTCCAGTAGGAGACGAGGTGACGAGTCTCAAACTAAAAATTCAGTCAGAGACTCCTCACGTCGTCTCCCACAAGCACACAGTTTTCTCGGCGTGGTGAAAACATTCACGCCCGCGTTGCGCGAATTGCTCGTCAGCGACATTCTCATCCGCTTCTGCGAACGGATTCCGTATGCCTTCATTATTTTGTGGGCGATGGATCATGGCGGCATCACCGCGCAGCAGTTCGGCTATCTCGTCGCCTTTGAGATGGTCACGGCGATGCTCTGTTACATTCCTGTCGCGCATCTCGCGGACAAATACGGTCGCCGCCCGTTCGTGCTCATCACGTTTGTTTTCTTCACGCTGTTTCCGTTGACGCTGCTGTTCGCGCACGATTTCAAGTGGCTGGCGCTGGCGTTCGTCGTGCGCGGGCTGAAGGAATTTGGCGAACCGGCGCGCAAGGCGCTCATCATCGGCGAGGCCGCACCGGAACTGCGCGCGCGGACTTACGGCGCGTATTATCTCATCCGCGACTGCACGGTGACAAGCGGTTCCTTTCTCGGCGCAGGGCTATGGTATATCAGCCCGCAGGCAAATTTCATCGGCGCGGCGATTTGCGGCGCGCTGGGAACAATCTGGTTTTGGTGGTTTATTTACCGGAAACACACGGATTAAATTCGTGAAAATCCGCGTAATTCGTGTCAAAATTCTTTCGCGATGACGACCGCCAACAAAATCACCATTCTGCGAATCCTGCTGATTCCGTTTTTCGTCGTCGAACTGATTTACTACGTCCGCACGGGAAATGAAATCCACCGGCTGCTGGCGATTCTTTCGTTCGCCATCGCCGCGATACTGGACGGCGTGGACGGCTACATCGCGCGGCATTACAACCAGATCAGCGAGCTGGGAAAAATCCTCGACCCGCTCGCGGACAAATTGCTTTTGGTTTCGGGAATCGTTGCGTTGAGCTTCAACCATGGAAATTTTCTCGGGCAGGTTCCGCTCTGGCTGACCGGCACGATCATCGGGCGTGATTTGCTGATTCTTCTCGGCGTGGCCGTCATCCGCTTCACTGTCGGGAAAGTTGTCGTGCGCCCGCATTTCATCGGCAAGTGCGCGACCGTGTTGCAAATGGCCGTCGTCATCTGGATTCTGCTCAAGTGGGATTTTGATTTTAGCGCGCAATGGCTGAAATATCTGATGCTGGGAGCGGCGATTTCCACCGGCGTTTCGGGATTGCTTTACATTTTGGACGGCATCAGGCAACTCGGCTCGCATCCGGCCAGTTCCGCGATTGAAAAGTAAAACACGGATATGCGGATGAATTTTTATTTTCAATCCGCGTAATCCGCGTAATCTACGCACAGGTTTTTATGGCAAAAGGGATTGAACTGAAATTGAAGGAGGGTGACAAGGCGCCGGAATTTTCCGTGGTCACAAACGGCGGCGAGAAAATTTCGCTCGCGGATTTCAAGGGCCAGAACGTCATCCTCTATTTTTACCCGAAGGACGACACGCCGGGTTGCACGAAGGAAGCATGCGCGTTCCGCGACCATTTCGCCAATTTCAAAAAACGCGGCGCGGTCATCCTCGGCGTCAGCACCGACCCGGTGAAGTCGCACGAGAAGTTCGTGGAGAAATTCAAACTGCCGTTCACGCTGCTGGCCGACGAAGACAAGAAGATTGTCGAGGCTTACGGCGTATGGGGCGAGAAAAGTTTCATGGGCCGGAAATATCTCGGCACGCATCGCGTGACGTTTTTGATCGGCCCGGACGGACGGATCAAAAAAATCTGGCCGGAAGTGAAGCCGGAAGAACACGCGGCGGAAGTTCTCGCCGCACTGGAATGATTTCATGAGCGAAGTTTTTGTCATCGGCCATCGCAATCCGGACACGGATGCGATCTGCTCGGCCATCGGCTACGCGGAATTCAAGCGCCGCACGGGGATGCCGCAGGCCGTGGCCGCGCGCTGCGGCGACATCAACGACCGCATTGATTTCGTCCTGGAAACTTTCGGGGTGCCCGCGCCGCGGTTTGTCGCCGACGTTTCGCCCAGGGTGCGCGACGTGATGCAGCCGGAAGTCTTGAGCGTGACGCCCGACACGAGCGTCGCCATCGCGCTTGCGATGATGGACGGCCACAATCTCCGCACGCTGCCGGTGCTGGATGCCGATTGCCGCTGTCGCGGGCTGCTGTCGCTGTTCAAGTTGAGCAAATTTCTTTTTCCGGCGGCGAACCGGCTCATTGATTCGCGCCGCGTGCTGTCGTCGCTGGACAATCTGGCGAAAACGCTCGGCGGAAAAGTGCTCATCGGTCACGAAGCGGGTCGCGAGGACGAATTGATTTTGATGATCGGCGCGATGAAGCTGGAATCGTTCGCGGAGCGGCTGGAAGATTTGAAGCCGGAAAAACTCGCCGTCGTTGTCGGCGACCGCACGGACATCCAGGAACGGGCGATCCGCGCGGGCGCGCGCCTGCTGGTCGTGACCGGCGAATTTGAGGTCGAGCCGCAAATCCTTGCCGCGGCCAAAAAAAGCCGCGTCAGCGTCATCACCTCTCCACACGACACTTTCACGACGGCGTCGCTTTGCCGTCTCGCGGTCGCGGTGCGGCACATGATCCACGAAAAATTTCTGAGCTTCCGCGAGGACGCGCTGCTGAAGGAAGTGAAAGCCATGGCGTCGGCGTCGAATATCGCCGCGTTTCCCGTGACGGACGACGAAGGCCGCATGGTCGGCATATTGTCGAAGACGGATTTTCTCAAGCCGGTTGACCGCAAGCTGATCCTCGTGGACCACAACGAGTTGTCGCAGGCCGTGTCGGGCGCGGACGAAGTGGAGATTCTGGAGATCATCGACCATCACCGGCTCGGCGCGCTGACGACGCAGCAGCCGATTCTGTTCCGCAACGAACCCGTCGGCTCGACCAGCACGATCGTCGCGGACTGTTTTTTCCGCGAGAACGTGGAATTGCCGAAATCCATCGCCGGCCTGCTGCTGGCCGGGCTGGTTGCCGACACGCTCAACCTGACTTCGCCCACGACGACGGCGCGCGACAGGGAGGTCCTTGCGCGGCTGGAAAAGATCGCCGGCGTCAACGCGCGCGAATTCACTGAAAAACTTTTCATGTCCGGCTCGCTGCTCACGCTCAAGCCCGCGCCGCAGGCCATCACGACCGATTGCAAGGAGTATAACGAGGGCGGCGCGACCTTCAGCGTGGCGCAGATCGAGGAAGTCGGCCTCCACCAGTTCTGGAAGCGCAAGGACGAGCTGCTCGCCGCGCTGGAAGATTACCGGCGCGGGCGGAATTATCTTTTCTCGGCGCTCATGGTGACGGACGTGGTCAGGCAGCAATCGCTCATGCTTGTCGCGGGTGATAAAAAGTTCGTTGACCGGATTGATTATCCCGAACCGCAGCCCGGCGTGTTTCAATTGCTCGACGTGGTTTCGCGCAAGAAACAACTGCTGCCCTACCTCACCCACTGTTTGCAACGGATGAAAACCAACGCCTAAACAAATTTGACACGCGCCCGACGAACTTCCAAAATTCTCCGCAGCAGGTTTAACAATTAAAATTCAAAACCAAAAATTATTATGCCAATCCCCATCGGTTCCAAAGCGCCTGACTTCACCCTCAAATCCAAGACCGCGACAGGTCTCGTGGACGTGAAGTTGAGCAACAACTTCGGCCAGAAGAACACCGTGCTGCTGTTTTTTCCGCTCGCCTACACGAGCGTCTGCACCACGGAGATGTGCGACGTGTCCAACGGCCTCGCTTCCTTCGCCGGAGCGGACGTCATCGCCATCAGCGTGGACAGCCCGTTCGCGCAGGAGGCGTGGGCCAAGGCGAGCAACATCAAGCTTACCCTCGCCAGCGACTTGAACAAGACCGTGACGAAAGCCTACGACGTGGTGTTCCCGATGCTCGCGGGCGTGGGCGACACGGCGGCGCGCGCGGCGTTCGTGATTGATAAAAGCGGCGTGGTGCAATACAGCGAACAGACGCCGACACCAAAAGATTTGCCGAACTTCGAAGCCGTCAAGGCGGTGCTGGCGAAGCTGAAGTAATCTTCAAAACAATTTCAACGAAGAGTGAAAGGTTTTCCTTTCACTCAATTGCCTAAATAACCGTCTATTAGTGTGGGTGCTAGAAACGGCGCGGGAAGAGGCGCGGGGAGAATTTCGCCGCGCAGTTCGCCTTGTCGGAATTTTGCCGATTTGAAATTGACATAAAATTTTCCAGCAAGCAATTCTGCGACTTGGCTGCTCCCCAAAGTAATTTGGCCGCTATAAACCAAAGCAACTGGCGGCTGCGATATGATTGACGGACGTTGAAGGTCAAATGGGACAGGGCCAGTTGGAGGAAACGGAATTGGGGAAAGATTGGAAATGCTGGCATTGCCCAGGTCGGCAATCAGGTGGCCTGAAATTGTTTTTGGTGTTAACGTGGCAAAAATCCCCGCGCTGGTCGGCGCAAAAGAACCGTCCAGCGTCAGATTGTAACTCAAAACATTTCCTTCAAGAATAAATGTTCCGTTGCCCGAATTGTTGCTGTGGTTTGGTGGAATTTCGTTGTCGCCGTTGAAAGTGGAGGTGAATGTGCTTGATACTGGCAATAAAAATCCTTGTGCAGTTTGAGGTGTAAAATTTGGACCGGTCGAGAACAAATCTTGCGTCAGCTCGATTTGCGCCTGCCCTGATAATAGCAATTGTACTTGGCTATCATCTAAAGTGAAATCGGCGTCATAACTGATTGTTTCACCGCCTGGAAACCCATCTTGCGGTGGATAGACAGAATCAATCGGACCTAAAAATTGAAAATCAGCGGATGACTCCGTTGGCGTGGCTGGAAAATGCACATTGATAAGCCACGAGTCGATTAAATTGAAACCACCGAATAATTCATTTCCTGAAAGATATAAAATCGTGGATTCACCGTTCCCGAATTGTGGTAGCGTTGTATAAATGCCAAGGACTTCTTGCGCCTGCGTTTGCAGCACGGCAACCATGACGACCAATGAAAGAATTTTTTTCACAGCTTCATAATTTTATGCCCTTCAACGGAAGCCAACAAGTTCTTTTTCCTAAAAATGATGCGCGACCATTTTCCGTTTCCATTTCGTCACCGAGCTTTAACCTTGCCGTCGTTGTGGTTGGCGCGCTTCCGGCTAACGTGGCAGCATGGCGAACCGGATTTTGCTCGTGGATGACGAGAACGATTTCATCGAGCTGCTGCAATACAAGCTCGCGGGGCACGGCTACGACTTCATCGTGGCCAACGACGGCGTGCAGGCGTTGAGCCAGGCGCGGCAGTTCAAGCCGGACTTGATCCTGCTCGACATCCTGCTGCCCGACCTCGACGGCCTGTCCGTCTGCGAAATCCTGCGCCGCCAGCCCGCCACGAAGTCGACCCCGATCATCTTCATGAGCGCGCTCACAAGCGAAGTCACCAAGCGCACGGTGGCGATGCAGGCGGACGATTTTTTCACCAAGCCGCTGGATTTGCCCCGACTCGTTCGCCGCATCGCGGATTTGCTCGCACTGCGAGCCGTTGAAGCGTGAATTGTTGAACCGTTACATCGGCTCGGTGCTTCCACGATGCAACGATTCACGATTTAACCATGTAACGATTCAACGCCCTTCGCTTGACACACCCGCTCGCAACCTTCATTTTCATTGCTGAATTGAAGGAATTAAATGAGCGCACCGCACAATCTGTTTAACACGCTTCAGAAATTTGATCTCGGCAACGGGAAACAGGGAAATTTTTATTCGCTGCCCGCGCTCGAAAAAGCCGGCATCGGCGCGATTTCAAAATTGCCTGTTTCAATCCGCCTTGTTCTCGAATCCGTTTTGCGCAATTGCGACGGCAAAAAAGTTTCCGAGGCGAACATCAAGGAACTCGCGAACTGGAAGCCGACCGGGACGCGCACGGCGGAAATTCCGTTCGTCGTCGCGCGGATTGTGTTGCAGGATTTCACCGGCGTGCCGCTGCTTGTGGATTTGGCGGCGATGCGCAGCGCGGTCGCGAAGCTCGGCAAAAATCCAAAAATCATCGAGCCGCTCGTGCCGGTGGATTTGGTCGTGGATCATTCCGTGCAGGTGGATTTTGCGGGCGCGGCGGATTCGATGCAGCGCAATCTGGATCTGGAATTCACGCGCAACCGCGAGCGCTACCAATTTCTGAAATGGGGCATGCAGGCGTTCGACACGTTCAAGGTCGTGCCGCCGGGAATCGGAATTGTTCACCAAGTGAATTTGGAATATCTCGCGAAGGGTGTTCTTAACGCGGACGGAATTTTTTATCCTGACACGCTGGTTGGCACGGATTCGCACACGACGATGATCAACGGCATCGGCATCGTCGGCTGGGGCGTCGGCGGCATCGAGGCCGAGGCGGGCATGCTCGGCCAGCCGGTTTATTTTCTCACGCCCGATGTTGTCGGCGTGCATTTGACCGGCGCGTTGCGCGAAGGCGTCACCGCGACCGACCTCGCGCTTACGGTCACGCAGATGTTGCGCAAGGCGAAGGTCGTCGGGAAGTTCGTGGAATTTTTCGGCTCCGGCGCGACGGCGTTGCCTGTGGTGGATCGCGCGACCATCGCGAACATGGCGCCCGAATACGGCGCGACGATGGGTTTTTTCCCGATTGACGCCGAGTGCGTGAATTATCTGCGCGCGACCGGCCGCAGCGACGAGGCCGTCAAGACCTACGAAAATTATTACAAGGCGCAGGGGCTTTGGGGCATCCCGAAAAAAGGCGACATCCAATATTCGCAGGAACTTGAACTGGATTTGAATTCCGTCGTGCCGAGCGTTGCCGGGCCGAAACGTCCGCAGGACAAAATTGAATTGCCGAACATGAAGCGCGATTTCATTTCCGCGTTTTCAAAACCCGTGACCGAAAGCGGCTTCGGCATGAAGGTCGAAGAATTGTCGCGCACGGTTCATGTTTCGGCGGGCGGCGAAATTCATCCCAGCGGCGGAAGTCAGCAGGCTGTTCCGCACAGCAAATTGCCGCCGAGCGAACGCGAAATGGCCATCGAACATCCAACGCCAGATTCAATTCACGGAAACGCGCCGCAACTGAAAGGCGACATTCGCAACGGCTCCGTTCTCATCGCGGCCATCACGAGTTGCACGAACACGAGCAATCCGAGCGTGATGCTCGCCGCGGGTTTACTCGCGAAAAAAGCCGTCGAACGCGGACTGACCGTCAACAGCACGGTGAAATCTTCGCTCGCGCCCGGCAGCCGCGTCGTCACGGATTATTTGAACAAGACCGGCCTCGCGCCGTATCTCGACAAGCTCGGCTTCCAGACCGTCGGCTACGGTTGCACGACGTGCATCGGCAATTCCGGCCCGCTGCATCCGGCGATTGAAGACGCGATTGTGAAAAATAATTTAGTCGCGGCGAGCGTGCTTTCTGGAAATAGAAATTTCGAAGCGCGCGTTCACCAGAACATCAAGGCGAATTTTCTTATGTCGCCGCCGCTCGTCGTCGCGTTCGCGCTCGCCGGCCGCGTGGACATTGACATGAACCACGATCCGATCGGCAAAGACAAATCCGGCGCGGACGTTTTCCTGAAAGATTTGTGGCCGACGTTGCGCGAAGTCCGCGACCTGATGCAAGCCGCGTTGCAACCGGAAGTTTTCCGCAAACTTTACAAAGATTTCGCCGGACAAAATCCGAAGTGGAATGAAATCCCGTCTTCGACTGGGAATATTTATGAATGGGACAAAAATTCGACTTACATTCAAGAACCGCCGTTCTTTAAAGAATTTTTTCTTGAGCCGGGACAAATTAAAGAAATCAAAGGTGCGTGTGCGCTGGCTATTTTTGGCGACAGCGTGACGACCGACCATATTTCCCCCGCCGGCGCCATCAAGAAAAGTTCGCCCGCGGGAAAATATCTCATTGAGAACGGTGTCGCGCCGGAAGATTTCAACAGCTACGGTTCGCGACGCGGCAACGACCGCGTCATGACGCGCGGCACGTTTGCGAATGTTAGAATTAAAAATTTGATGCTCGCGGGCGAAGAAGGTGGAAACACATTTTTTAAATTCACGCGAGAAAAAATGCCGATTTATGACGCGGCAATGAATTACATTGCACATGGAATTCCACTGATTGTTTTTGCCGGACAGGAATACGGCACCGGCTCGTCGCGCGATTGGGCGGCGAAAGGCACGAACCTGCTCGGCGTCAAAGCCGTCGTCGCGCAGAGCTTCGAGCGCATCCATCGCAGCAATCTCGTCGGCATGGGCGTGCTGCCGTTGCAATTCAAGGAAGGCACGACCGCGCAGACGCTCAAGCTCGATGGCACGGAGACTTACGACATCGTCGGCCTCGACGCCAACATCAAGCCGCAGCAGGACCTCACGCTGAAAATCACGCGCAAGGACGGGAAGGTTGAAAATGTTTCCGTCCGCTGCCGCATTGATACACCGATCGAGATTGATTACTACCAGCACGGCGGCATCTTGCCTTTCGTGTTGCGGCAATTGGTGGCGAAGGCGTGACTCAAAATTTCAAATTCCATTCATCGGTTGAATATTTTTCAGCGGCAAGCTTTTGTATCCCTGATTTTGGAAGGTCGCGGAGTTCCGTCGTCGAGCCCCAAACTTTTTTGAGCGCGTCTTTTACTTCAACCGCCGGAAGGTTCAAGTTGGCCAGAAATTTTTCGTGGCTGCGGCTTTGGCGATAATCCGGCTGCTTGGACGGCATCCGCAAAAACCGGCTGACGAGCGCGAGGTCGAAGTTCAAAAGAAATGTTCCGTGAAAGAGCAGGAAGTTTTTCCGACGCCGTTGCGAGTTGCCGCTGAATTTCATTGAAGTGACGAGTGACGAGTGACGAGTGACGAGCGTTAAATCCGTGTGACCTTGCACGGTAGGGCGGGCAATCCTCTGCCCGCCGCCCGGCGCGCACGGAGTGACGCGCCCTACCATTTCAATCGCCGCGCGGTTGCGTTCCATGATGAATCGGTTCGCGCCGGAAATGCCGGCAAGCGGGGAATTTTCAGCAATCCGCAAAATGAGCGCGTAATTCAAACATCCACGTCCTTGCAAAACCGTTCCGCCGCCGGAGCAACGGCGGAAGATGGGAATTTGCCCCGCGCGGCAGTTTTCGACGTTTGCTTCTTTCGCAATCTTGTTCGCGTAGCCGACGACAACGAATGTTTCCGGCGATTCCCAAAAGCGGAGGATGTCTTCGCCGCCGTTTTCCTCGCGCCAGTCGAGGAGCGCCTCGTCGCACGCCAGGTTTTCGGCGGGCGAGGGGAGCGTGAGGTCGAGCAGGTTCATGGCGAGTGATTTCGCTGGTGTTGCGGGGATAAATCCGGTTCAATCTGCCCCGCTTGTTTGCGTTCGCAAAAAGAATAACCCAGTGAAAGCACCGAAAAAAGAAAATCCGTCCGGCGCGCCGACAACGCCCTACGCCAACACGATCCCCGTCGAGGAACAGCCGCAATATCCGGGCGATTGGAGGACCGAGCGCCGCATCAAAAGCCTCATGCGCTGGAACGCGATGGCGATGGTCGTGAAGGCGAATTCGACCACGAACGTCGGCGGGCACATCTCGACCTACGCCTCGGCGGCGACGCTTTACGAGATCGGGTTCAACCATTTTTTTCGCGGCGCGACGGAGAATTTTCCGGGCGACCAGGTTTATTTTCAGGGCCACGCCGCGCCGGGGATGTATGCGCGCGCGTTCCTCGAGGGCCGGTTGAGCGAAAGGCATTTGCAGAATTTCCGGCAGGAGCTTGCCGAGGGCGGCGGCCTGTCGTCGTATCCGCACCCCTATCTGATGCCGGAGTTCTGGCAGTTCCCGACGGTCTCGATGGGTCTCGGCCCGATCATGTCGCTGTATCAGGCGCGGTTCAACCGCTACCTGCACGCGCGCGGCCTGACGACCTGGAAGGACGAGCCGAAAGTCTGGGCGTTTCTCGGCGACGGCGAGTGCGACGAGGTGGACACGCTTGGCGCCATCACGCTCGGCGCGCGGGAGAACCTCGACAACCTGATCTGGGTCATCAATTGCAACCTGCAGAGGCTCGACGGCCCGGTGCGCGGCAACGGAAAAATCATCCAGGAGTTGGAAGGACTGTTTCGCGGCGCGGGCTGGAACGTCATCAAGGTCATCTGGGGCAGCGACTGGGATGACCTGTTCCTGCGCGACAAGAGCGGCCTTTTGCTCAAGCGCATGGACGAATGCGTGGACGGCGATTTCCAGAAATATTGCGTCGAGCCGGGCAGCTACACGCGCGAACATTTTTTCGGCAAATATCCCGAACTTCTTGCCATCGTGAACCACCTTTCCGACGACCAGATCCGCAAGCTGCTGCGCGGCGGTCACGACACGAAGAAGGTCTACACCGCCTACAAGGCCGCCGCGGAGCACAAGGGCCAGCCGACGGTGGTTCTCGCGAAGACCGTCAAGGGTTACGGCCTCGGCGAGGCGGGCGAGGGCAAAAACATTTCGCACCAGCAGAAAAAGATGAACGAGAAGGAGCTGCGCGAATTCCGCGAGCGCTTCGAGATCCCCATTACCGACGACGTGATCGCGGAAACGCCGTTCTACCGCCCGTCCGCCGACAGCGCGGAAATAAAATACCTGCTCGAACGGCGCAGGGTGCTCGGCGGGTTTTTGCCCGCGCGCATCGTCAAGCCGGCGACGCCCGACGTGCCGAAGCTCGATTACTTCGCCGACTTTTTCAAAGGCTCGACCACGGAGATCTCGACCACGACGGCGTTCGTGAGCGCGATACGGATTTTGCTCCGGCACAAGGGCATCGGCAAAAACATCGTGCCCATCATCCCCGACGAGGCGCGCACGTTCGGCCTCGACGCGCTGTTCCGCGACTACGGCATCTACTCGTCCAAGGGCCAGCTTTACGACCCGGTGGACAGCGAATCGTTACTGTTCTATCACGAGGCGAAGGACGGGCAGATTCTCGAGGAAGGCATCACCGAGGCCGGTTCGATGGCGTCGTTCATCGCGTCCGGTACGAGCTACGCGACGCACGGCGTGCCGACGATCCCGTTTTACATCTACTACTCGATGTTTGGCCCGCAGCGGGTCGGCGACTTGTTCTGGCTCGCGGGCGACATCCGCGCGAAGGGCTTTTTGCTCGGCGCGACGTCCGGCCGCACCACTCTCAACGGCGAAGGATTGCAGCATCAGGACGGCCACAGCCTGCTTCACGCGAGCACGATCCCGACGTGCCTGCCTTACGATCCGGCGTTCGGTTACGAACTGGCCGTCATCGTCGCCGACGGTTTGCGCCGGATGTATGTCGAGAACGAGGACATTTTTTATTACCTGTCGCTCTACAACGAAAACTATTCCATGCCGCCGATGCCGGCGGGCGTCGAGGACGGGATCCTGAAGGGCCTGTATAGATTCAAATCCGGCGCGGAAGGCAAAAAAATCAAGGCGCACATTTTCGGCAGCGGGCCGATCATCCAGTCGGCATTGAAGGCGCAGGAGATTCTCGCGGAAAAATACGGCGTCTCCGCCGACGTGTGGAGCGCGACGAGTTACAAACTGCTCCGCACCGACGCCATCCGCTGCCAGCGCTGGAACATGATGCATCCGGCCGAAGCACCGAAAAAATCCTACGTCGAGACTTTGCTGGCAAAAGAGCAGGGGGCGTTCGTCGCCGTGTCGGACAACATCCGCACCGTGCCCGACCAGATAGCGCCGTGGGTTCCGGGCGGATTGTTCACGCTCGGCACGGACGGCTTTGGCCGCAGCGACACCCGCGCGCGGTTGCGGAGGTTTTTTGGAGTGGACGTGGAATCCACCGTCATCGGCACGCTTTACGCGCTGGCGGAAAAGAATCTCGTCGGGCGCGAAGTCGTTGCGAAGGCCATCAAGGATTTGGGCGTCGATCCCGAAAAGATCCAGCCGCAGCTTGTCTGATTTTCGCGTGCTTGCCAAAACCGGACGCGTCGGCAGATTACCCGCATGATTGAACCGGGGCCGCACAAACGCCGTGGATTTTTTTACCAGCATTCCTTGAGCATCGTCAGCGTCGTCGTCCTGGCGCTCTGGATCGTTTGCTACTGCTATTCGGACCCGTCCACGCATCTTGGCGCGTTTTTCGGCAATGCGATCGCCGACTGGAGCGGCTCGGTCGTCATCATCCTCGGCACGAAATATCTATTGGAGAATCAATCCGCCGAAAGCCGCCGCGTGAAGGGACACTTGCAAAATCCGGTCCTGGATTTTCTGTGGCGTCATTCGCTGCTGATTTTCATCGTCGTGACGGGCATCGGCTGGGCGGTTCTCTTTTGGAAGATGGACGCGAACAGCAAATGGGGGCAGGTCGTCGGCAACATCGTTTCCGAATGGGTGCAGATGGGCGGGCTGGTCTTCCTGACCAAGCGGCTGGTTGAAAAAGGCTCGAAGGAAAGCCGTTGATTTTGACGGATGCGATTTTGCTGGTTTAAGGAGCCGTTCCGGCGCAAACTCTGGAATGGGGAATGTGAAGCTGAAGCCTGTGCGCCGCCGCCTGAAACCGCTGGAGACCGGCCAGGTCTGGCGCATGGCGGAATTGAACCTCCAGGTGGGGCTCGTCGGCAAACTGCTCGTGCATTACAAGCTCGCCAAGCCGGACGCCGTCAGGATTCCCAACTCGGTCAGCGCCAAGACGACCGTTGAAAAATTTCTGAAAAAGAACAAGGCCGTGCTGGTCAGGGCGTGACCGGCTTCAAACTTTGTCATGAACAGAAAAGAGATTGCGCAACGGGTCAGGATCGAGGCGAATGAACTCGAAGCCCTCGTCAAAAAACTCCAGTTCCGCTCCGAGCATTTGAGATGGCTGGCGGATGCGCTGGAATCCGACGGCAAGCCGCCCGCCGCCCCGAACCAAAAGCCAGCTCCCGAGGGCAAGTTCAGGAAATTGATCAACAAGGTCTATGGCGAATAAACATGGATTTAACTCGCTTAATCCAAAGGCAAGGCGCAGGATGAACCATGATAAAAATTAAACCGTCCCGCCGCGCCCGCCAGCAACCCTTGGAAGCCGGCCAGCTCTGGCGCATGGCCGAGGCCAATCTTCAGGTCGGGATGGTCGGCAAACTCCTCGTGCATTACAAACTCGGCAAGCCCAACGCCGTCCGCGTGGCCAATTCCTGCAACGGCATCAAGACCATCGAGAAATATCTCAAGGCGAACAAGGCCGTCCTGGTTTGAGCAGATTGAAATTATTTCACGGGCCGGATTGCGAAAGCGGCTCGGCGAATTTTTGCGCGAAGGAAGTAAGTGCTGTGTTTGCAAATTGGGAGTGATTTCTTTATGGCGAGCCATTAACCGCAAATTCCAGATGAACTTTCATTGCTCAATGGCCAAGCAGGGCACGATAAAAGCAATTCGGGAATATTGTCGTCATTGAGTTAGTGAAAGTGAAGGGCGGCGTGTTCGTGTAAATGTTGAACCAGTTCCCCAAATTGGTTGAAGCTTGAATGATGGTTGAATAATAGGGGGATGGCATTGAAACGGTGATTTGAACTGTTCCATTTGTAGCAAAGGCTTGTAATTCAGGTATTGGTTGAAAGGCTAATGCCCTAGGATATGATAATCCAGACGCAAAAGTGCTTCTGATTCCACCTGTCGTGAATTTGTTGATGTTGCCATGAATGTCGTAATCAGTTTCAAACAGATTACCCGTGCTGTCAAAAACCAGCCCAAGGGGGGAGGATAATCCGGAAGCAAAGATAATATAATTGGACGATAGCACGCCTCCGCTATTGAGGAATTCATAGATGTTGCCACTGTCAGCATCTGCCTCAAATAAATCACCTTCGCTATCAAAAGCCAGGCCAATTGGGTAATGCAGCCCAGAGACAAATGTGCTTTCCGCTCCATTTGGCGTAAATTCATAGATGCTCATGCTCTCGATATCCGTCACATACACATTATTCGAGCGGTCAATGGCCAGTGCGGTAGGATTCAGCCCAGAGGCAAATACGCTTCCCACTCCGCTTGGCGTAAATTTATGCATTATGCCAGTGTTCACAATATGTGAGCCTAAATCTACTTCAAATAAATTTCCGACGCTGTCGAAGGCCAATCCTTGAGGTTCATACAATCCGGTAGCAAAGGCGACACGGTTGGAAGATAGCACGCCAGCTTGATTGGTGAATTCATAAATATTGCCACTGAAATTGTCTGCTTCAAACAGATTGCCAGCAGTATCAAAGCCCAGCCCAGATGAAAGAGTTAACCCTGAAACGAAGGTGTTTTCCGATCCGGTTGGTGAAAATTCAAGGATAAATCCGGTTGGCGGAAAGCCAAAAGTATTGGTGCTTCCCAACACAAACAGATTTTGTGCAGATGCCAAAGCGGACAGCAGCAGCGCACAGAACAGGCAGAGTTGAATTAGGTTTCGTCTTGTTTTCATAGGTTTCATGGGTTTTTTCATTAAAAAAGCACTGCTTCCACCTGATAGCTCGTGGGCAAAAGCCATTTCTTTCAAAAAATCTTCAAAAATCTTTTTAGAAAATCAGCAAGCTCACACACGGTCGCCTCTTCGCACGTTGCGTGCCGCGCCGGTTTTCAGCGGATTCCCTTTGAAAATTAGAAATCAAGAAATCGGCAAGGATGAAAATGCGTGAGCTTCACGCATTATGCGTGAAATTCACGCACGACAATCCGAATCAATGATTCGCGATCAACGCCGCCAAATTTCCTTTTCTTCAATCGTTTTGCCGTTATCCTGCTGCGCTCGCGGATTCGTTGCATCGTGAATCGTGAACCGTTACATCGGAAATCCGATTCGACGATTTAACCATGTAACGATTCAACGATTTAATTCACAAATGGATTCAGCGCACATCAGAAATTTCAGCATCATTGCCCACATTGATCACGGCAAGACGACGCTTTCCGACCGGCTCCTGCATCGCACCGGCACGATCGCCACGCGCGACATGTCGGAGCAGTTGCTCGACGCGATGGATCTGGAGCGCGAACGCGGCATCACCATCAAGGCGCATCCGGTCACGATGCTTTACAAGGCGCGCAACGGCGAGACTTACGAGCTGAACCTGATCGACACGCCGGGCCATGTGGATTTCGCCTACGAAGTGTCGCGCAGCCTGAGCGCATGCGAAGGCGCGTTGCTGGTGATTGACGCGGCGCAGGGCGTCGAGGCGCAGACGGTGGCGAATTATCATCTCGCGGCGAAGTTGAATCTCGAAATCATTCCCGTCATCAACAAGATTGACCTCGGCCACGCGGATGTGCCGCAGGCTAAACGGCAGTTGGAAGATGTGCTGGCGATTCCGGCGGAACTCGCGATCCCGTGCAGCGCGAAGGAAGGCATCGGCATTGAGGACATTCTTGAGGCGATTGTCGCGCGCATCCCGCCGCCGAAGCCGACGGGCGAGCCGAGTTTGCAGGCGCTGGGTTTTGATTCTTATTTCGACACTTACAAAGGCGTCGTCACGCACGTCCGCGTTTTCAACGGCGAATTGAAGGCCGGACAAATGGTGAAGCTGTTGCACTCCGGCAAAACCGTCGAGGTAAAGGAAGTCGGCAGCTTCAATCCGAAGCCTTACATCCGCGAGAAACTGGAGGTCGGCGAGACGGGTTATTTCACGGCGAACATCAAAACCGCCGCCGAGGTGAAGATGGGCGACACGATCACGGACGCGCGGAATCCGTCGCCGGTGCTGCCGGGTTTCAAGGAGATCCATCCGATGGTGTTCAGCGGGATTTATCCCATCAACACGGCGGATTACGAGCGTCTGAAATCGAGCATGGGCAAGCTGCAGCTGAACGACTCGGCGTTCGCGTATTCGGCGGAAACGAGCGTGGCGCTGGGCTTCGGTTTTCGCTGCGGCTTCCTTGGATTGCTGCACATGGAGATCGTGCAGGAACGTCTTCGTCGCGAATACGACATGGACATCATCGCAACCTATCCGAGCGTGGTGTATCACATCACGCTTTCGGACGGCACGCGCAAGTCGGTGGACAACCCGGCGTTCATGCCGGACGTGACCTACATCGAAAAGATCGAGGAGCCGATGGTGAAAGCATTTGTGATCTGCCCGAACGAAAACATCGGCGACATGATGGCGTTGATCTCCGAGAAGCGCGGCGCGGTTGACCACACGGAAACGCTCGACTCCAAGCGCGTGATGCTGACGAGTTTGATTCCGCTGAACGAAATCCTGATTGATTTTCACGACCGCATCAAAAGCATCACGCGCGGTTTCGGCTCGATGGATTACGAACCGGCGGATTACATGGCGAGCGACATGGTGAAGCTGGACATGCTCGTCAACACCGAGCCGATGGATGCGTTTTCTTGCATCGTGCATCGCACGAAGGCGGAGGGCAGGGGACGCACGCTGGCGGAAAAGTTGAAGGAAGTCATCCCGCGCCAGCAATTCGTGGTAAAAATCCAGGCGGCCATCGGCGGAAAAATTGTTGCATCGGAAACCGTGAGCGCGTTCCGCAAGGACGTGACGGCGAAATGCTACGGCGGCGACGTCTCGCGTAAACGCAAGCTGCTTGAGAAGCAGAAGGAAGGCAAAAAGCGCATGAAATCCATCGGCAACGTGAACATCCCGCAGGAGGCGTTCATTGAAGTTCTGAAGGCGTGAACGGACAAAAGCAATTTATGAATGCAAAATGGAAAAAAGCTTTAATCATGAGTTTGGCAGGAATTGTTATTCTTACAGTTTTGAATCTTTTTTTATACATTCAGCAATACCGCATGGCATCTTCTTTGTTAAAACTTTACAGTTTGCCACCAGCCTTAAATCGTGTTGAAAATCAACAAAACATAGATTCAATCCAACAAGCGCAGAAAGCTATTGTTGATAGAATTGAAACTGATTCAATTATGATGGTTTTGGCTTTGTTTGGTTTATGGTGCGTCCCTCGCGCATTAAAAGAAGCGAAGGCCAGTTAAAAATAATTTGTGTAAATCCGTGTAATCCGTGTCAAAGCCCTTTAATCAATTATGATGCTTCTACGCTGGTTCATTTCAAAGGCCGTTCGCGAGGCCGTCGCGATGCGCAGTCACGTCCAACGATTGATCAGCGCGCAGCGTGACATTCTTTCGCCGCAGGCAATCGCCGGCGTGACTGTCGCGATGGACGAATTGAACATCGCGCTTGCCGGAGAGAACACTGGCAAAATTCGCATCAAAATGGAGGAGCTTGATTTCGCCGCCGAGAAATGGATCAAGCCTTATCCGAATGCCGCGTGGCGCGAAAATGTCGAGGTGCTTCTGGTCGCGCTGGCGGTGGCGATGGCCATCCGCACTTTTTTTGTGCAGCCGTTCAAGATCCCCACCGGCTCGATGCAGCCGACGTTGTTCGGCGTGACCAGCGAACCTGATTTTTCCCGTCTTGTGGGCGAGGTGGATTATGCCAGCGCAGACGGCCTGATGTTAAACGACGCGGAACAGTCCCGGTTGCACAACGAAGCAGATCGTCTGCAAAAAATTCAAAATGCCCTGGTCATCCCGGACGCCTGGGACCGGATACAGGAATGGTTTCATGGAAATTCCTACGTTCATTTTGTCGCGCCGACGGATGGAAAGATTGAAGAGGTCTTTCCGCCGCAAAAGTTTTTGATCTTCAATATTTTCCAGTCATTCACCTTTGCGGGTGAAAAATACACGCTTTGGTTTCCGCCGGATTTCGGCGAATCGGATTTGCAGCATCGCGCGGGGCTTTTTCCCGGACGCGTTTATCATCAAGGCGAGGACGTCATCAAAATGCGCGTCAGCGCGGGCGACCATTTGTTCGTGGATCGGCTGACGTATAATTTCCGAAAGCCGGAGCGCGGCGACATCATTGTTTTTGAGACGGCGGGGATTCCCGAAGAAATGCGGGACCGCTACAAAATCCCAGCCGATGAATTTTACATCAAACGGCTCGTTGCGTTGCCCGGCGAAAAAGTGCAGATCGGAAACGACCGTCATCTCCGCATCAACGGCCAGCGGCTTGACGCCTCCACGCCGCATTTTGAAAATGTCTATGGCTTCAATCCCGACCAGCCGCCGCGCGACAGCCAATTTTCAGGCCACGTCAACGGCACGGTCTCGCGGGAATATAATTTAAGCCTGGGTGTTCCGCCGCTTTTCCCCGATGAAGAAACCGTTTATGATGTGCCCACAAATTCCTTCATGCCGATGGGTGACAATACCTGCAACAGCCTTGACTCCCGTTTTTTTGGGGCCATTTCAGAGGATTACGCCATCGGAAAATCGTCCTTCGTTTATTGGCCGCTGACTTCGCGCTTCGGCTGGGGCAACCGCTGATTTATTACGATGGGCACATTAAGCACGGAAACGGTCTTGATCACCGGCGCATCGTCGGGAATAGGACTGGAACTGGCGAAATGTTTTGCGGCGGACGGCAGCCGCCTGGTTCTCGTTGCGAGAAACACTTCCGCCTTGGAAAAGCTCGCCGAAGAATTGCGGCGCGAAAATAAAATTGAAGCGATTGTTTTGACCGCCGACCTTTCATCGCCGGAAACCCCCGGACGCATTTTTCAGGAACTGTCCGCGCGGAAAATTTCCGTGGATGTTCTGGTCAACAACGCCGGATTCGGCGCGCACGGCGCGTTTGTGGAATTATCACTCCCGCGACAGCTTGAAATGCTCCAAGTCAACATCGCCGCGCTGACGGAACTCACCGGGCTTTTTTTGCCGGAAATGATCGGGCGAAAACGCGGCGGGATTCTGAACGTCGGTTCAGTCGCCGGATTTCAACCCGGCCCCGGCATGGCGGTTTATTATGCGACGAAGGCGTTTGTGCTTTCGTTCACCGAGGCGCTGGCCGAGGAACTTCTCGGCACTGGATTAAAGGTGTCGGTCTTGTGCCCCGGCCCGACTGAAACCAATTTTGGAAGCGTCGCGCGCGGGAAAAAAGTCCGGCAGCTTAAAACCTCGAAGATGTCCGCTGAAACCGTCGCGCGCCACGGCCACCGCGCCTTTCGGAAAGGCAAAACGGTCGCCGTTCCCGGAGTTCAAAATAAAATGTTTGTTTTTCTTAACCGGATCGTGCCGCGCTGGTTCCCGCCAAAAGTCATCAAATTGTATAACCGCACGAAGGAATGAATTCAAAGCACTGACGCCGCGTGAAACGGCTCCCAGCCATTGGCTCCCGCCTTCAAACAGGATTGATTTTCACTTCGACTTTCATCGTGCGTTCAAGCGTGCCGTGGTAATTGCCGGTCACGGGCGGCACGTCGGCGTAATCGCGACCGTGTCCGATCTTCACATAGGTCTCATTGATCTGGCAATTGTGCGTCGGGTCGAGCGCGCGCCAGCCGAGGGTGGGAATGAAAACTTCCACCCACGCGTGCGTCGCGCTGGCCGCTTCCGTGGCCAGATAGCCGCTGACGTAACGCGCGGGAATCTTCACGCTGCGGCACAGGCCGATGAGGAAGTGCGCGTAGTCCTGGCAGACGCCGCTCCGCTGCACGATGACATCGCGCATGTGCGTGTGGACGTGCGTGGAGTTCGGCAGGTATTTCAGATAACCGTGCGTAAAACGCATGAGCGCAAGCACGGCCTGCCACACGTCGGTCTGCCCTTCGATCGCGTCCAGTGCGAGCCGCCAGGCGTCCGCCTCCATTTCGATGTAACGGCTGCTCTGCAAAAAATCGAAGCAGCGCTCGGCATCCTGCGCAAGGCCGAGCTTTTCAATCGGACAAAGTTCCGCATCCTCGGCGATCGCCTTCGGCCAATGGGTGATGACCTGCGACTGGCTTTCGATGATCAGATAGTTGTGGGGCTCGGGAATCTCGAAGTGATGCACCCAGTTGGAATAAAAATCCGTGTAATGCTTCATGCGCACGGCCGGCAGCACGCGGAGCAAAAAAGACTCGACGGTCTGTTCCGGAATGGACAGCGGCTCGAGGCGCACGTCGTTGAAACTGTCGCGCGCGGGCGAAGCATAAACGTAATGAGTGCGATGCAGTATGTCGTATTTCATTTAAGCAGCTTGGGTATGTCAAACATTGCGCAAATCCAGTGTGAATGGAAATTCAGAATTTTCGATTGGCGGCGGCGGAATAAATTTCCCCTGCTGATGGCCGTGACGGAAAAATCTGGAGAGCCGCCGCGCCTCGGCTTCGTAACTGTTCACGGGAAACGTGTCGTAACCGCGTCCGCCCGGATGCGCGACGTGATAAGTGCAGCCGCCGAGCGAGCGTTTGTTCCAGGTGTCGTAAAGATCGAAGCGCAGCGGCGCGTGCGATTTGATTGTCGGTTGCAAATAAACGGGCGGCTGCCACGCGCGATAACGCACGCCCGCGACGCCTTCGCCGTTCACGCCGGTCGGATGCAACGGCACGCGATGGCCGTTGACCGTGATGGCGAAACGGTCGCCGATGAGTCCGCTCGCCTTGACTTGCAGGCGTTCGAGCGAGCTGTCCACGTAACGCACCGTGCCGCCGCCGCCGGGTTCTTCGCCGAGGACGTGCCACGGTTCGAG